>ERZ780203.842-NODE-842-length-28660-cov-3.826254_pt1 | contig 28660 bp, 28 predicted proteins | sample MGYA00511168_ERZ780203 | MGnify/ENA primary metagenome ERZ780203 (study PRJEB29588, sample SAMEA2156577) | human gut metagenome | biome: human gut; feature: human-associated habitat; material: faeces | place: Denmark | collected 2008/2010 ...
CTCTGCCGGCCGTCCCGTCCTATGCGGCCGCGCAGCTGATGAAGCTGGCTGAGTCCGAAACGGTCCGCGCCGAAGATAACCATCGTAGTGGCGCTCTTCACGTCGATACCCACTTCTATGACCGTAGTGCATACCAGTACCGACGCGTCGCCGTCCGCAAACTCGCGCATGGCCTTGTCCTTCTCGCTCTCCGACATACGGCCGTGCAGCAGACGCACGCCCGCGCCCGAAAGCGGACCGCGGGACAATTCCTTATAAAGCGATACCGCCGACACAGAATCCTCGCTGTCCACGCGCGGACATACGATATACGTTTTTTCTCCCGCCGCGGCTTTATCGGCGATGTATTTATACATATCGTCCAGTTTGTTTTCCGGTACCGTGGCTGTCAGAGTATAGTTTTTTCCCGCCGGCCTTTCCGACAGAACGACGGAATCGAGCTGACCGTAAAGCGTAAGCGCGAGCGTGCGCGGAATGGGAGTGGCTGATACTACGATATTGTCCGCGCCCGCGGCCTTGTTTTCCAGACTGCCTCGCTGGCATACGCCGAAACGATGCTGTTCGTCGGTTACCGTAAGCGCCAGATTGCGATAGATTACGTCCCCGCTTATAAGCGCGTGCGTGCCTACGGCGACGGATATTTCCCCGCTCTTAAGTCCGCCTAAGACGGCGGCGCGCTCGGTTTTTTTAAGCGAACCTACGAGCAGTCCCGCTTTTACGCCGAGCCGCCCGAAAAAGTCCGACGCTTTGGCGAAATGCTGGCGCGCAAGTATTTCCGTCGGAGCCATGAGAGCGACCTGATAGCCGGACAGAACGGCATAATACATCGCAAGAAACGCGACCGCCGTTTTTCCGCTGCCTACGTCGCCCTGCAGAAGTACGTTCGCGCGCCTGTCCGAATGAAGCATATTCACTATATCGGTCACGGCCTTTTTCTGATCCGCCGTAAGCCTGAAAGGCAGGCTGTCGGCGGCGGCCGCAAGTTCCGTTTCCTTACGTAAATATTTATTGGTACGCGCCGCTTCACCGGTATTTTTCACGAGGTTGTAAGCGCTCAGCGTATAAACGAGGTTTTCGAGGGCGATACTCTGTCTGGCGCGCTCGGCCTCGGAAAGACTCTGCGGCATATGCACGGCTCTGAAAGCCGCTGCAAGCGGCAGCAGACCGTATTCTTCGGCAAGTTCCGAAGAAATATACCCCTTGATTTTCACGCCGCGCAGAATGGCTCCGACCGCTTCGAGCATTACCGTCTGTGTAATGCCCCTCGGCAGTCTGTAGACGGGCATGACATCCGTATCGCGCATGGTAAGCAGCTGAGGCGCGGTTACTTCCACCCTGCGCCCGTACCGCTTAATGCGGCCGAGAATCAGTTTTTCGGCTCCGACGACGAGCTGACGGAAAACGTAATCCTGGTTGAACCACGTGCACGTTATTTCCCTGCCGTCCGACAAAAAGACTGCTTTGACGAACGACAGCCCCCTGCGCACTCTGCGGAACACCGGTCTGCCCGTCACAGTACCGCGGAATATCACTTCTCCGCCCTCCGGCAGGCCGTCCCAATCCGGTCTGACGCGCCGGTCATAATAAGTATGCGGGAAAAGCATCAGCAAATCGAGCGGATCGTATATGCCGCACGCCGCCAGTTTTTCTATACGTTTGTCGCCGAAGCCTTTTATATCCCGTAAATTCATCAGCCTATGAAAAAGGACGGCACGAAACCGCCCTTAAACCAAAATATAACTTTCTTATTCGAGAGCTATTATATAATAATACAATGCCTGACCGCCGTAATGTGCGTCCACATCGCACATATCGTACTTTTCGGCAAGCTTTCCGACCAGTTCCTGTGCGTTTTCTTCCGTCGCGGTATGGCCGTAATACAGCGTGATTGTACTGATATCGTCGTCGATGAGCTTGGCAACGAGTTCTTCCGCCACGGCCTCGGGATTGTTTCCCTTTGCCATAATCTGCTTATCGCCAAGGCCGATTATATCGCCCTCTTTGAGATCGAATCCGTCCACCGACGTTTCGCGTACCGCGAACGTGACACTGCCGACCCTGACGCTCTGTCTGGCTTCCTCCATACTCTCGAGTATGTTGTCAAGAGTATCCTGCGGATTGAAAGAGAGGACCGCGGCAAGCCCCTGCGGCACGTTGACCGTGGGCACGACGTGAATATTGCGCTTGCTGATTTCCTTTGCCTGTTCGGCCGCAAGAATTATATTCTTGTTGTTGGGGAATACGAAAATATCGTTTGCGGGAACCTTATCGCACGCGTTGGCGATATCCTCGGCGCTCGGGTTCATGGTCTGACCGCCCTCGATGATTTCGTCGACAAGCAGATCCTTGAATATTGCGGCCATGCCGTCGCCGGAACAAACGGAAACCATGCCGTACGGCTTGAGTTCCTCGGCTTCCCTGTGCGCAAGCAGCGCGCGGTTCTGCTCGAGCATGTTCTCTATTTTGATTCTGTCGATTTCGCCCAGTTCGAGCGCATAAGAAAGCGCCTGACCGGGATTGTTCGTATGGACGTGAACCTTGACCATGGACAGGTCGCCGATGACAAGTACGCAATCGCCGATCGCCATCAGCTTATCGCGGAAATCGTCGATATCCGACTCTTTCGTCGCGGGTTTGAGATTGATGACGAAAAACTCGGTGCAGTACGCAAATTCTATGGCGTCGAGCTCGGTCAGATCGACATGGAACTGTTCGTAATTGTTGGTCTTCCCTTCTGAAACCTTTTTGATGCTGTCGTCGAATTCGAGGTTGACCTCTTCCTGTCCCATAAGGCTGTTATAAAAGCCCTGGAACACGATGAGAAGGCCGCGTCCGCCGGCGTCGACGACGCCCGCTTTTTTCAGCACCGGCAGCATTTCCGGCGTCTGTTTGAGCGTTTCCTCGCCCACTTTGAGTATGGAATTGAAAAAGTCGAGAACGTTATTGGTACGCTTTGCGAACTTGACCGACTGTTCGCTCATCACGCGAATGACGGTAAGTATCGTGCCTTCCTGCGGCTTGGTGACAGCCTTATAGGCGACCTCGCATCCTTTCACGAGAGCACGGGAAAGATCCTTGACGGTTATTTCTTCCGCGCACACGGCAAGCTCCACCGCCATGCCCTTGAGTATCTGACTGGTTATGACGCCGCTGTTGCCGCGCGCGCCTCTGAGCGCGCCTTTGCTTATGGCTTCGCACAGAACGCTTATATCGTTATTGGGACAAGCGGTCACTTCCTTGGCGGCCGACAGAAGCGTAAGCGACATATTCGTGCCGGTATCTCCGTCAGGTACGGGAAAAACATTGAGAGAGTCTACGTGTTGTTTATTACTGTCCAGCAGTTTTGCTCCGTTGAGAATCATCTTTCTGAGCATAACGCCGTTGATAGATTTTACAGCCATTGAATATATTACTCCATGAAACCGGCGGCGTGCGCCGGCAGCGGAACCGAAAACAATCCGCCCGAATATCAAAAATAAATGCAAAAAATATATCGCCGAGCCGCCGCACTGCGGAGCGGCACGACCTGTCGGCCGACGGCCGCAGAATTTCACTGTATGAATTATTGTAGCGCAAACGAAGGGAAAATGCAAGGGTTTTGCCGCAAGTTTAGCAAATTTGCCGGCAATTCGATAAAAATTGTTATATCCGGGAAAAAAGTTTGAAAATTTGCTTGCAATTCTGCGCCGCTGGTGATATATTATTACGGTAACTACGAAAACGGAGGCAAACGAGAAATGAGCAAGGTATGTGCTATATGCGGCAAAGGCAGAACCGCAGGCAAAAACGTTAGCCACTCCAACCGTCACACCGTCAGATCTTTCAGCGCGAACGTGCATAAGATGAAACTCGATATCGACGGACAGGTCAAGAGTGTGTATGTCTGCACCCGCTGCAAAAGAACGATGAACAAAGAAGGCTGATAACTTTCCGCAAAGGAAATTTCGGTTGGCCGACGGCATGCCCGTCGGTCTTTTCTTCGTGCTCTCCGTCGGGTCCCGGGCGCATGATCCCCCGTACGAATCGACCTCGGAGCCGCGGACTGCCGCTATACAAATATACGCGGGTTTTTCCGGAATTTGCCCTGAATCCGAAAAAAAGGGCCGTTTTTCGCTATCCGAAAAACGGCCCTCAAAAATTAAGTTATGTTTTTATTACATCATGATCCGGCGTGCTCCGACCCGCTTTCCGGTTTCTTTTTTCTGCAGAAAAATCTGATAATCGCGCCTATAAATCCGGGCGCCTTGATACAAATTATTTTTGCCATTTCAGCTGCCTCCCGTGATTATATATGCCGCAGGCAGCCGCAAGGTTACCGGCCGCGCGTTCTACCCTGAAACGTCGCGATGACCTTTTCCGGAGTGGGAGAATTGAATGCGCAGCTGCCGGACACTATGATGTCCGCTCCCGCGTCCGCTATCATGGCCACGTTATCCTCGTTGGCTCCCCCGTCCATTTCGATTTCGACGGCAAGACCGCGGCGGACAATCTCGGCGCGCAGCGTTTTGATCTTATCGGTGGTTTCGGGAATATATTTCTGGCCGCTGAACCCGGGATGCACGCCCATGACGATAACGAAATCCGCGTAGTCGAGCAAAGGAAACAGCGCGTCGATCGGAGTTTCGGGACATATCGCGATACCTGCCTTTATGCCTGAATTTTTTATCGACACGAGATTCTCTTTCGCCGAGTCGGTAGCCTCGACATGAAAAGCCAGCCTGTCGGCGCCGCTCTGAATATATTTATCCAGATAGCGCTCCGGCTTTACTATCATAAGGTGCACGTCGAGCGGAAGCACGGCGCACTTTCTTATGTCCGCGATCATCTTGTGTCCGAACGTCAGGTTGGGTACGAATACGCCGTCCATAACGTCGCAGTGAATCATATCGGCGCCCGCTTTTTCCATGCGCGCCGTTTCCGCGCCCATTCTCGAGAAATCTCCGCTGAGTATGGACGGAGCCGCTTTTATCATATTTATCCTCCGTTGTTTTCCGTATATTTTCTTTTCAGCTGACCGCATGCGCCCTCTATATCCTCTCCGAGCGAACGCCGGATGGTTGCGGACACGCCCAGGCCTGCGAGCATTTTCAAAAATCCGTCGGCTTCACGTCGGTTAACGCCCGCGAGCGCGGAACCAGTTTCGTTGAGCGGAATCAGATTTACGTGACAGGGAAAGTTTTTCGCAAGTCCGGCAAGCGCTTTCGCGTCCGCGGCCGAAATATTGAAGCCGCGCATCATCGCGTATTCGAATATTATGCGCCTTCCGCTCTTTTCGAAATAATATTTCGCGGCGGCTATTATGTCCGAAATTTTGTAACTTCTGCCCGACGGCATAACCCGGACACGCTTATCGTCGAAGGGCGAATGAAGCGAGATGCACAGCGTCACGGAAAAACCGTCGTCCGCAAGCCGTCTTATATTTCCGGTAAGGCCGCATGTGGAAAGTGAGATTCCGCGCTGCCCCACGCCCTGTCCTTCGGTAAGCAGCCGAATGAATGCCGTCACATTTTCGTAATTGTCGAGAGGCTCGCCGCTGCCCATCAGCACAACGTTGCCGACACGCGACCCGGGATCCTTTTTTTCTAGGTATGAATTCGCACATATGACTTCGCCGAGCATTTCGCCGGCGGTAAGGTTGCGGAACAGCCCGTCCTTGCCTGACGCACAGAAGGCGCAGCCCATACGGCATCCCACCTGGGTTGATACGCACATCGTATAGCCGTATTTATATTTCATCAGCACGCCTTCTATAAGACTGCCGTCGCGCAGGCGGAACAGGAACTTCACGGTGCCGTCCCGCGAAACCGCCTCTTTGATTATCGCGGCGCCGACGGCGTCGTACTCTTCCGCCAGACAGCCGCGCAGCGCCTTAGGCACGTTACTCATTTCCGGAAAATCCGCGCCGCGGTTGATCCAGCCGTATATCTGCTCGGCCCGGTAGCGCTCCGCGCCAAGCGGGGCGAGTTCGGCGGCGAGCGAAGCTTTATCGTAATCGGTAAGAAGTTTTTTCATTTCGCCCGCCTCATCTTCGCCACAAAAAATCCGTCGCAGCCGTCGGTATCCGGAAAAAACCGCGTAAAGCCGTCTTTCGTTTCACCGTACGGAAGCCCGGTCGGCTCGGCAGAATACGTGTCGTGCGCGGCCAGGAACTCCGAAACGACAGCCTCGTCCTCGGCTCTGAAAAGCGAACAGGTGGAATATGCGAGCACGCCGCCCGGCTCTACATACTCCGCGGCCGCGGTCAGTATGCGCTGTTGCAGCGAAGCAAGCGCGGCGACGTCTTCGTCCTTTTTGAAAAGCAGTATATCCGGCGACGAATTTATAAGTCCGCTTCCCGTGCACGGAACGTCGCATATAACTGCGTCGAAAAAATTTTTCCATTCCGCACGGATTTTCGTCGCGTCGTTTTGCATGACTTTAATATCCGCGCCCATCCTGTCCGCATAAGAACGTATAAGGTTTACGCGATGCGGATGCACGTCGCAGGCCGTAACGGACGACAGCGGCAGCAATTCTTTAATGTATATAGCCTTTCCGCCCGGCGCCGCGCAGAGATCGAGCACGCGTGCGTTTTCGGGCAGATTCTCCGCAAAAATTCCGGCGGCCATAACCGAAGAAAGCGACTGCGCCGTATAAAGCTTCGGGTCAAGCGCACGAAGCGTACTATGCGTGACATAATACCCGAATTTTGTGCGTATTATTTGCTCGTTTTTTGATTTTTCAACAATCAGATTGTCGAATTCTTCCCTGCCGATCCGCAGTCCGTTCCGGCGAATATGCGTCAGATTATTGTTTCCTGCCGACAAAATTTTTTCGGCGCGGTCCCCGAAATCTTCAACAAGCCTGCGCACCGCCCATTCCGGGCGGCTGTATTTCAAAGCCAGCGATGCCGGATCGGATCCGCCGTCAGGCACCGTCACCCCCTTTGCCCGCCGGAGCACCGCATTTACAAAACCGGCGACGCCGGGCATGCGCTTTTTTGCAAACGCGACATAACGGCTCACGACAGCATAATCGGGTTCGCTGCCGTACAGCAGTTCGTACAGCCCCATTTTCAGAAGCACGGACAAACCGGTCTTTACTTTCCGCTCGGCGACAGAAGAAATCACATAATCGAGCCGCGCGCTCTTGTCAAGCACGCCGTATACAAGCGCGGTAATTTTTCCGCGAGCCTGCGGCGGCGCGATGTCCAGAGCCCGGTCGAGTTCAATGGAAGAATATGCGCCGCCCGAATAAATTCCGGACAGCACGCCGTAAGCCGTGCGCTCGATTGTGAAATCAGGATTCAACCCAATATCTCCCCTTCGGTTATTTTATTTCCGTTGAGAAAGTCGGCGTAGCTCATTCGCTTTTTTCCTTCCGCCTGCAATTCTTCCAGCCTCACGGATCCCCTGCCGCATGCGACGATTATTCCGCTTCTGTCCGACACGATTACTTCGCCCGGACGTCCCGTTCCGTCGGCAGGCAGAACGCGGTGAAGTTTAATCGTACGGCCGCAGTGATAGGTAAACGCTCCCGGCCACGGAGTAACGCCGCGCACGCGGTTGCATACCGCTTCGGCGGAGGCCGTCCAATCGATCAGTCCGTCGCTCTTTTTAAGCATGGGAAAATAAGTGGCCTCGGCTTCGTTCTGAGGTACAGGTACAACGGTTTCGCCGCATTCCAGCTTGTTCAGATATCCGAGCAAGGTTTCGGCGCCGAGCCCTCCTAATTTGTCAAACAACGTCCCTGCCGTGTCTTCCGGCAGTATTTCAATTTTTTTTGCAAGCAGTATGTCCCCGGTGTCCAGCCCCTCGGCCGTCTGCATGACGGTCACTCCGGTTTCCTTTTCCCCGTTTATAAGCGCCCACTGCACCGGAGAACTGCCGCGATATTTGGGCAGCAGCGACGCATGAACGTTCACAACGCCGTGCGGCGGAATATCGAGAATCTCGCGGCTCAGTATCTGTCCGTAAGCCGCGGTAACGAATATGTCTGCGCCGAGCGCGCGCAGGTCGTCCGCGCCCTCTTTGCGCAATTTTTCGTATTGCAGTACGGGGATCCCGCGTTCGGCGGCATATCGCTTGACGGGCGATTGCACGACGGCTCCGCGGTTTCCAGGCCTGTCCGGCTGCGTTACAACCGCCGCGACGTCGTGTTTTTCGCACAGCGCCGACAGCGTATAAAGCGCGAAATCGGGCGTTCCCATAAAAACTATGCGCATAACGTTCCCCTTATCTGCCGCCCGGCAGCATTTTATCTATAAACAGCACGCCGTCGAGATGGTCAAACTCGTGACAGCATATGTCGGCAAGAAAACCTTCGGCGTTCAGTACGAAACGCTTGCCGTTTCTGTCATACGCCAACACTTCTATTTTTTTCGGCCGCTCCACCTCACCGCTTACGCCAGGTACGCTCAGACACCCTTCTCGGCAGATCTGTCTGCCCGAGCTGCTCACGATTACGGGATTGACGAATTCGTAAAAATCCCTGCCGTCGGGGCTGATTACCACCGCCCGTTTGAGCACGCCCACCTGCGGCGCGGCAAGGCCTACGCCGTCCGCGGCAATCATCGTTTCGCGCATATCGTCAAGCAGCTCGCCCAGCCGCCCGTCGAATTCGGTAACCTCGCGGCTTCTCTTACGAAGCAGATCGTCGCCCACTTTAACTATAAGTCTTTTTGCCATAGAATGTATTCCTCGGATTCAGGATAATTTTACGGGATTGATTTCCGCATACGACGTGACTTTCGGTTCGCGGCATTCATCCACGATCCCGTATACGGCGTCGATTATTTCATCCGATCCCACAGTCAGCCGCATGAGTATCTGCATGCGGTATTCGTCCATTATCTTTTTCAGCGGCGCCCTCATATAAGCGAGATAAATAAATTTATCCGGATACTTTTCCTTGAGTGAGACAACCCGCTCGTATATGTTTTTGAGCACTCCGCCCGCTTTCGCGTCGTCGCTGCCGCTTACGAGCACGCGCATTATCGTGGCGAAAGGCGGGTACTTCGTCACTTCGCGCAGATTGATTTCCTTCTCGTAAAAGCCCTTGTAATCGCCTGTCCTGACGTATTCGTAAACATAATGTTTCGGCGCGTATGTCTGCAGCACGACCTTGCCGGGAAGAGACGCTCTGCCAGCACGGCCCGCAACCTGCGTGGTCAGCTGAAACGTGCGCTCAACGCTGCGGTAGTCCGCCGTATGCAGGCTCATATCCGCATCGAGTATACCCACGAGCGTGACGTCGGGAAAGTCGTGCCCTTTCGCTATCATCTGCGTTCCGACGAGAATGCGAGCTTTTTTCTCGCCGAATTCGCCGAGAATGCGCGCGTGCGCGCCCTTGGTGCGCGTGCTGTCGTTATCCATACGCAGAACGCCCACGCCCGGGTACATTTCTTCCAGCAGCCTGACAACCTTTTCCGTGCCGATATATCCTTCCCTGATAAACGGAGAACCGCACTTGGGGCATACGTCGAGCATGGAATACATGTTGCCGCAGTAATGGCATTTGAGCCGGTTTTCCTCGCGGTGATAGACCAGCGAAACGTCGCACCTCTCGCATTTCGCCACAAAGCCGCAGGCGCGGCACATAACGAACGAAGCGTAGCCGCGGCGGTTGAGAAACAGCATCGCCTGATTTCCGCTTTCCAGACAGGCGTCCAGTTCGCGCAGCAGCGGCGCGGAAAAAATACTGTTGTTGCCGAGCGCTATTTCGCGGCACATATTGACGATTTCGATTTCCGGCAGCGGGCGCTTGTTGACGCGCCCCGTAAGCTCGAGCAGTTCGTATCTGCCCGTTTTGGCCGCGTAATACGTTTCCACGGAAGGAGTAGCGCTGCCGAGCACCAGATTGGCGCCGTTGTACTTAATGCGCCACTCAGCGACTTCCGCGGTAGAGTATCGCGGAGTTCTGTCCGATATGTAACTGGAATCGTGCTCTTCGTCTATGATTATAATGCCTACGTTTTCGAGCGGCGCGAACACCGCGCTTCTGGCGCCGAGCACCACTTTCGCCTCGCCTGACAGGCACTTCCGCCATTCGTCGAATTTCTCGCCCTGGCCGAGCGCGCTGTGCAGTACGGCGACCTTATCCCCGAAACGGGAGCGGAAGGAACGCAGCACCTGAGGCGTCAGCGAAATCTCGGGGACGAGCATGATTGCGGTACGGCCGGCGGCAAGCGCTTCCTCTATGCAGCGCATGTACACTTCGGTCTTGCCGCTGCCCGTCACTCCGTGAAGCACGAACGTCTTCCCCTTTGCGGCAGTTATGGCGACCACGGCGGATTTCTGCTCGCCCGTAAGCTCAACGGAGACATATTCGCCGGCTTTGACGTCGGCATACGGCAGTCTCATCTGCTCCGCGTCCGTTATTTCCACAATGCCGCGGCCGGCGAGATTGCGGAGCGCGCTCGCGGATACGACTTTAGTAAGCTCGCTGACGAGCTCGCCTTCCGGCTTTTCCGTCAGCAGATACTCGAACAGTTCGTGCTGCGCGAGCGCGGTTTTCTTTATAAATTCGTTGGGATCGCGGTCGCGGTAAGCTTCGGAAAGGCGCGCGTACTGGCGGGTAAGTTCCCTGACCCTTCCGCCGCGCATCGCGGCAGGAATAAACAGCCTGAGCACGTCCACTTTGAGCAGGTGCATGCGCGCGACCATATAATCCAGCAGCCCGAACATTTCTTCCGTGATAATGGGACGCGCGTCGAGTACGCTTATGACGTCTTTCAGCTTTCCCTCGGGAACGTCGGTATGCTCTTTCAGTCCGATCACGAACCCCTCCACCGTCATTCGACCGAACGGTACCGTTACGCGCACACCGCGTTTTATGTCAAGCTCTCCGCATCCGTAATCGAACACGCGGTCTACTTCGGCCGCGGCGATATCCACGATAACTTCGGCGAACATCAGTCCGAAATCCTGTCGAGAATAACGTCGGCAAGCTGTCTTTTCGGCATGATCGGCAGTTTCTCGGCGCCTCTGCGGTCTATCAGCGTAACGATATTGGTATCGGTGCCGAAGCCTGCGCCTTCTGCCGTGACGTCGTTGGCAACCACGAGGTCGGCGTTCTTTTTAAGCAGTTTCGCAGACGCGTTGGATTCGAGATTCTCCGTCTCCGCAGCAAAAACGACAAGCTTTCTGCCGCCTTTGATTTTGCCGGCGGCCGCGGCGATATCCTCCGTTTTTTCGAGTTCGAGCAAAAAGGCGCCCGATTTGATTTTCTGCTTGGCCGCGGCACGCGGTCTGTAATCGCAGGGCGCGGCGGCCTTAATTATAATATCGGAACGCGATACATTCGCAAGCACAGCGTCGTACATTTCCCGCGTCGTGCTTACATCTATCGTTTCGAAACGGGCATCGTCTATTCCCCCATCAGTCCGTCCGCGCACGAATATCACATGCGCACCTCTGTCGGCAGCGGCAAGCGCTATCGCAAAACCCATTTTGCCGCTGGATCTGTTGCAGATGAAGCGCACGGGATCGATCGGCTCCGCCGTACCGCCCGCGGTAACGAGCACGGTTTTCCCGTCGTAATCTTTTTTCGGAAAAAGCAATTCTATTACCCTTTCCTCTATTTCCTTCGGCTCGGCCAGTCTGCCGCTGCCCTTATCCCCGCAGGCGAGCATGCCGCTCCCGGGATCGACAAACAGATACCCGCGCGAGCGCAGCAGTTTCTCGTTATCGCGGTACGCGGCGGATTCCAGCATATTCGTATTCATTGCCGGAGCTATGAGCACGGGACACTTGCATGCCATGACAGTCGTGGACAGAAAATCGTCCGCGATTCCGGCGGCGAGCTTGCCGGCAAAGTCCGCGGTGCAAGGCGCGATCACGCACACGTCCGCTTTTTTTGCAAGAGAAATATGCTCGACCTCCCACTCCCGTGCGGGGTCGAACATATCGACAACCACCCTGTTCGCGCTGAGCGTTTCGAACGTGAGCGGCGAAACGAACTTGGTCGCATTCTCGGTCATGGCGACACACACTTCGGCGCCCTGCTTGCGCAAAGAAGAAACAAGTTCGCATACTTTATAGACGGCGATGCCTCCGGTAACGCCGACCATTACGCATTTGCCTTTAAGATTCATCAGTCCTCGTAAACGGGTTCGACGTTTCCTTCGTATACTTCGGTTGCGGCGTACGAAATCGGATTCGTACCTGCCGGAATGGCGTTTTCATCCCCGATCTTCTGCTGAAGCTCGCGCGCACGCTTGGTCACAAGGCATACGAGCGCATATTTGCAGCCTATTTTTTCCACAAGTTTATCGATAGGCGGATCTACCAACATAATTATTTATTCGCTCCTTTTTGAATTTTCGATTATTTTTATGACTTCGCCGACGGCTACGTCTATATCTTCGTTGACCACTCTGTAATCGAACAGACCGCTCTGTTCAATCTCGCTTTTGGCCAGCGCCAGCCGCGCGCCGACCTGTTCTTCCGACTCGGTTCCGCGGCCGATCAGCCTGCGGCGCAGTTCCTCCTCGCTGGGAGGAAGCACGAACACGGTCACGCAGTCCGGATACGCCTGCTTTATCTGCCGCGCGCCTTTGACGTCGATTTCCAGCAGCACGTCGCGGCCGGCGTCCAGCTTTTCCAGAACGGGCGCTTTGGGCGTGCCGTAAAAATTCCCGACCGTTTCGGCGCTTTCCAGCAGCATGCCGCTATCGCGCATTTCGAGAAACTTTTCGCGCGACACGAAATAATAATGCACTCCGTCGATCTCGCCATCACGCGGGGGGCGCGTCGTCACCGATACGGAAACCGTAAGATCGGGCAACAGTTTGAGCAGCCGCGAATACATCGTGCCCTTTCCCACTCCGGACGGACCTGACAGTACTATAAGCAGACCTTTTTTCATTCCACGTTCCTTATCTGTTCCTTGATTTTTTCCAGCTCGTTTTTCATTTCAAGCACGAGTTTGGTAAGTTCGAGATCGTTGGCCTTACTCCCCATCGTATTGATTTCACGGTTCATTTCCTGCGACAGAAAATCGAGGCGGCGGCCCTGCGGCTCGTTAAGTTCCAATGCGGCAAGGAACTGGTCTATATGCGAGGTCAGTCGGGAAATTTCCTCGTTTATGTCGCATTTGTCAGCGAACACCGCCACTTCCATAGCGATGCGCGATTCGTCCACCGGCACGCCTTCGAGCAGTTCGGTGACCCGCTTCGTTATCTTGTCGCGGTAATCGGCGACAACTCCCGGCGCACGCGTCACGACGGCGGTAAGCGCTTTCACAATATTTCCTATAAGTTTCTTGAAATCGGTTTTGATTCCGGCGCCTTCCACTGAACGCATGGCGTCGAGCTCGGCAGCGGCCTTCGACGCGGCCTCCGAGAACAGCGCGGTTATCTCGTCGCGGTCTTCTTCCGCAGCTGTCAGCGTCAGGACGTCCGGCATACGGAGAAGCGACGACACCGTAAAATCGTTTGCAAGACCGAACTCGCTCTGCACGGCTTTGGCCGCTGCGACGTATTCGGAAGCAAGCCCGTAATCGAGACTGACCTTTTTGTCGCTCTCGCCTATAATTTCGTATGTGTACATTATGTCGACGGTACCCCGTCTGACGACTTCCTGTATGCGCTTTTTAACCGCGTCTTCGACAAAACCGAGAGCCTTGGGAAAACGCGAATTAATTTCGAGATATCTGTTGTTTACGGCTTTGAGCTCGATCGTCACTTTTCTGTGTTCGTTGGACGCCTCGCCTTTGCCGTAGCCGGTCATACTTTTCATAAAAACGTCACCTCGGAGAATGCAATATATTATATAATACCACCAAAGCGATTTCAAATCAAGCGTTTAACAGCTCTAAAAACTCGCTTTCTCCGATTATTCGCACCCCGGCAGCCCTGGCTTTCGCAAGTTTGCTGCCTGCGTTTTCGCCGGCGACCACCAGCGTAGTGGCTCCGGTAACGGATGACTGCACGACGCCGCCGGCAGCTTCTATAAGTTCCGACGCTTTGGAGCGCGTCAACGATTGCAGCGTTCCGGTGAGCACAACCTTCTGTCCGTTCATCACACCTTCCTTTCTGACGGGAACGGCGTATGTCACGCGAGCCAGCAGTTCGCGAACGAAATCGGCGTTTTTCTCAAAATACGAACGGATGTCGTTCGCAACTACGGGCCCTATATCGTCCACTCCGGACAGCTCGTCGGCATCCGCTTCGGCGAGCTTTTCCACGCTTCCGTACACCGCCGCGAGATCTGCCGCCAGCTTTTTACCCACATTGGGAATACCGAGCGCGTTTATCAGCGCGGCCAGGCTTATATGCCTGCGCGTATTTATGGACGATATCACGTTATCCGCTTTTTTGTCCTTGAACGAATCCAGCCCGACCAGCTGCTCTTTTTTCAGATCGTACAGCTGCCATGCCTTGTCTATTCCCAACCTATCGTAAAAAAGACCGAGCGTCTTGTCGCTCAACCCTTCGATATCCGCACAGTCTTTTGACACGAAATGAGCCAGCCGCGCCACGATCTGCGGACGGCAGCCGTCGGAGTTCGGACAGAAAATATGCGCGCCGTTCTCGTAAAGCGCAGCGCCGCACGCAGGGCACACGGTCGGACGTTCTATTTCGCCCTCGCCCGTTCCGTCTACTGCGGCAAGAATCTCGGGAATAACGTCGTTGCTGCGACGTATGAAAACGGTGCTGCCCGGGCGGACTTTTTTCCGCACGATATCCGCGTAATTATTGAGAGTCGCACGGCTGACCGTGGCGCCGCAAAGCTGAACGGGCTCGAGCACCGCGAGCGGCGTAAGCTTTCCCGTCCTGCCCACCTGCCACCGCACTTCTTTCAGCACGGTTGTCGTCTCTTCCGCCTCGAACTTGTAAGCGACCGCCCATCTCGGGAATTTATCCGTATAGCCGAGCTTATCGCGCAGAGAAAAATCGTTTACCTTCACGACCATTCCGTCGATATCGAAATCGAGAGCGTCGCGGTTTACTGCTTCGATTTCAGCAATTATTCTATCTATGTCAGACGTAATAATTAGCTTTTCGGTGCGGAATTTGTGATTTTTCAGCCATTCGATGCCGTCGGACTGAGAAGTAACCGTATCCGGCGACATATAATTCACGTCATAGAAAACGATATCCAGCTTTCTCGACGCCGTAACCTTCGGATCAAGATTGCGCAGCGCTCCCGCCGCAGCGTTCCTCGGATTCTTCAGGGGTTCGGCCGCTTCGGCATTATATTTCTTAAATACGGAGCGGCGCATTATGCACTCGCCTTTCACCTCCGCCGTCCCGTCGAAAGGAATGCGGGACGGAACCGAACGAATTGTCATCACCTGCGCGGTAACATCCTCGCCGACGACGCCGTTACCGCGCGTTGCCGCGCCCAAAAACAAACCGTTTTCGTAAGTTACGACAACGGTCAGTCCGTCAAGTTTGTATTCGAGAGTGTACTCCGCGTTTCCTACGGCCTTTTTGATTTTTGCGTCCCATTCGCGCAGTTCTTCGAAACTCTGGCACTTATCCAGCGAATACAGCCTGCCGAGATGAGTGTGCTGCGCGAACGCTTTGACAGGTTCTCCGCCCACCTTTCTCGTGGGCGAATCGTCAAGCCTGACGCCCGTTTCTTTTTCGAGCGCGACGAGTTCGTCATACAGTCTGTCGTACACGTTATCCGCGACGCTCGGATCGTCGAGGACGTAATACCTGTAAGAATATTCGTTAAGCAGAGCGACAAGCTCTTCCATTCTGTTTTTCTGCGTTTCCGTCATATTTTTTCGATGGGCGCAAATGCCAGCGACAAGGTGATTTTCCCCACCTTATCGAAATTTATCACAAGATAAGAGTTGGCTCCGACATCGGTAACTCCTTCCACCACGCCTTCTCCGAATTTTTTATGTCTTACGCGCGTACCTACGGGAAAATCGCCGGCGCCGCCGTTACTCCTTCGCACCGCGGTATTCTGCGCCGAAACACCGTGAGCGCCGGCCGCAGGAACTCTGCCGGATCCAGTATCTGATCTTTTCTCATACGTTTTGCGTTCCCTCGGCGCACCCGCGGCAAATCTGCTGTCAATCTCTCCGAAAAATCTGCTCGGCCTGCAAAGTTTGCGCTCGCCGTACATATAGCGCGATGAGCAGTATGTCAGATAAAGCCGCTCCTTAGCGCGCGTGATAGCGACATACATAAGCCGCCGTTCCTCTTCCAGCTCGCTTATATCGTCGGCCGCGCGGCCAAGCGGAAACAAGCCCTCTTCCACTCCGATTACAAATACGTTCCGGAATTCCATGCCCTTAGCGCTGTGCACGGTTGAAAGGAATACGCAGTCCCCCGCCGACTCATCGCCTTCGGTATACAGCGTCACCTCTTCGAGAAAATCATCCAGACTGCCACCGCGGCTGTCCGTAAATTCATGCACTGACGACAGAAAATCGTCTATATTGAGCCTGCGCGCGGTATTTTCTTCAGTATCCTCTTCGTAGACGGCGGCGATTCCCGTATCCTTTACGACTTTTTCCGCCAGCTCGGCGACGGTAAGCCCGTCCTTTGCTACGCGAAGAGCGGCTATCAGATTGCCGAACGGCGTAAGCTTTTTTACGATCGCGGGCGAAAGGTGCGCCGAGCCTATGTCCGCAAGGACGTCGGACATGCTTTTACCTTCGGCGACGCAGTATTCCGCCAGAGCGGATACGGTACCGTCGCCTATGCCCCGCTTGGGAAAATTGATGACACGGAGCACCGCGTCGTCGTCCGCAGGATTGGCCAGTATGCGCAGATACGCGATGATGTCTTTGACTTCCTTGCGGTCGAAGAAACGGAATCCGCCGTAGACTTTATACGGGATATTATACTGCATGAACCGCTGTTCGAGCAGGCGCGTAAGCGCGTTTACCCGCATAAGTACGGCAAAATCGTGCGGGCGGTATCCGTCACGCATCAGCCTGTTTATAGTGTTGACGACGAAATCGGCCTCGTCCGCCTCGGTGGCCGCAAGATAAGCGGTAACGCTTTCTCCGGGGCCAAGGTCAGACCACAGCGTTTTTTCTATGCGCGACACGTTGTTTTTGATAAGATTGTTCGCCGCAGTAAGTATATTTCCGGTAGAGCGATAATTGCGTTCGAGCCGGTAAATTTTCGCGCCGAAATCCTCGATAAAGTGCTGCATGTTGGTAACGTCGGCGCCGCGCCAGCCGTAAATGCTCTGATCCTCGTCGCCCACCACAAAAATATTGCCGTGCCCGGAGGCAAGCATGCGCACCAGCCCGTACTGTATCACGTTGGTATCCTGAAATTCGTCCACGTGTATGTAGCGGAAGCGGTCGCCGTAATAAGCAAGTATATCCGGGCAGCGTTCGAACAAATCGTAAGTTTTCAGCAGCAGGTCGTCGAAATCCATGGCGTTGTTGCTTTTGAGTTTTGCTTCGTATGCCGAAAAAACGCGCTCTATCGTTTCGATATCCGGAATAAAGCTATTGAGCTCCGCATATTTTTCCGGCGTCAGTCCCTGATTTTTGGCGTCCGAAATACAGCGCACGGCGGTTTTCCAGAAATTATCGCCGGTCTCGCCCATATCCTTGACAATCTGTTTTACCGTGCGCTCGGTTTCGTCCTGCGCGTATATCGTGAAATTTTTGGAATAACCGAGCTTTTCGGCATGCCGTCTGAGTATGCGCGCGCACATGGAATGGAAGGTCGAAATCCATATATCCGCAGCGCCGGGCACAATGGCGAGCAGACGGTTTTTCATTTCCTCCGCCGCCTTGTTCGTAAACGTTATTGCAAGCACGTTATAGGGCGGCACGCCGAGATCTTCGACTATATGCGCAATCCGGTGCGTAAGAAGGCGGGTCTTTCCGCTGCCCGCCCCCGCCGTCACGAGTACCGCGCCCTCGGTATCGAGAGCGGCCGCACGCTGCTGTTCGTTCAGTCCGTCAATGCTCATCTTTCAGCCTCCCGAGCGCGGTTTTATAGCCGTCGGCGCCGTATTCGAGGCACTTGTTAATTCTGCTTATGGTCGCCGTGGACGCACCCGTAGCGACGGAAATCTCCTGATAAGTGCGGCCTTCGTCCAGAAGACGCGCGACGTAAAAGCGCTGCGCCATCGCCTGTATCTCGGAAACCGTGCATATATCCTCGAAAAACGCATAGCATTCGTCGAGATTGCGCAGTCCGAGAACAGCGCGGTAAAAGCAGTCGGTATGTTCGTTTTTCAGTTTGCTGTTCATATTACGCTCCGTGCGCCGTTAATACGTTTTAAGTATGAAAACAGTTTAGCACACTAAAGCGCATAAGTCAAACGTATTTGGTTTTTTCTTTGTAATAGCGCTCGCGCAGTTCCCGGAATTTTGCCGACAGTTCGAGAATATAACGCTGCCTGTTAGCCTCGTCCAGCTTATCGAAAACGGTGCGGTCGACGAGCTGGCCTATGGGATTCATGACGTTTTCGTCGCGGTCGAGAATCTCGCGGACTTTCACGTAAAGTTTTTCCTCCTTTTCGGCGAAGTCGTCGCCCATCGCCACCTTGTTGACGATCTCGTACTCGCGCTTGCGCACCGAACTTGCCAGATTGAGTTTGGAACTGTCCGCAGTGACAGTCATCATGCGATCGCGCTCCTCCTGCATCTTCTGCCAATAGCCCATTTTCATGCGCTGTTTCGCCAGCAGCGCGCGTCTTTTGATTTCGCTGATTTCTTTTTTCATGTCTGCCTCCGTTGCTTTCTGACGACATTATACTACCGCGCGCGAAAAATGGGTATACGTTCGACAAACATAGGAGAAAACAGACGATATACGTCAAAATCATATAAATTTTGCGCTCATACTATGCGCGCGATAAATCGGGAATGACAAAATCCCGCAAAGAAACATCTTTGCGGGATTCAGGCAGGCTTGTTATCAGCCCTTATTGCCGCGTTTACGCGCAGCTTCGGACTTCTTCTTTCTTCTTACGGAAGGCTTCTCGTAAAATTCCTTCTTGCGAAGATCGCCGAGGATATTGTCCTTCTGGCACTTTCTCTTGAAACGTTTGAGAGCGCTCTCGAGCGACTCGTTTTCGCCGACTTTAACTACGGACACAGAATTTCACCGCCTTTCCCGAACGGGCCGAATTTGCCGATCTTCCGATTCAGCCGTAAAATGATACCACATCAGCGGCGCTTTGTCAAACGTTTTTTCGGGTACGGAACCGTTTATTTACGCAGATCGGGAAAATCGAGCGGCTGACCGCCGAGAATGTGCACGTGAAGATGGAAAACGGTCTGCCCCGCGTCGTCGCCCTGGTTGATTACGAGACGGTAGCCGCCGGAAAGTCCGAGACGGTCGGCAAGTCCCGGAATACGGCGCAGGCCGCGAATAAGAGCGGCGGCGTCATCGTCCGTCATTTCGGCGATCGTCTTATAATGCCGTTTGGGGATCATGAGATAATGCTTCTCCGCTTTCGGATCGATGTCTCTGATTACAAAAACGTCGTCGTCCTCGTACACTTTTTCCGAAGGGATCTCCCCTTTCATAATCTTACAGAAAATACAGTCGTTCATTTTATCTGACTCCTTCTTTGTATAATTCTTTTACGGTAATATCGGCAGTTTCGCCGCTCCTTTTGTCGGCGTAAACGCGGACGTAATTGCTCGCATAGCCCGAACATTCTCCGTCCGACTCTTCTTCAAAGTATACCGACAGCGTTCTGCCCATCTGCGAAAGCAGAAAATCGCGTTTAAGTTCAGCCTTAATTTCGCCGAGAATATGCGCCCGACGGCGCCGCTCCGCCATAGGCAGCTGGGGCATCCCCGCCGCGCGCGTACCCTTGCGCTCGCTGTACGGAAATACATGCATATCCGAAAAACCGACGCGGCGCACAAACGCGCAGGTTTCCGCAAAATGCTCTTCCGTCTCGGACGGAAATCCGGCAATCACGTCGGTGGTTATGCCCGCGTCCGGGAAATATTCCCGGATAAGTTCGGTTTTACAGAGATATTCCGCGGTCGTATAGTGCCTGTTCATGGCTTTCAGTACGGCGTCGGAACCCGATTGCAGCGACAGATGAAAATGATCGCAGAAGCCAGACTCCTTCAGCGCTTCGAGCAGCGGTCGATCGATTACCGTACATTCGAACGAACTGAGCCGCTTTCTCACCGGCAGCGGCGCGAGCAGTCTCACAAGCTCGGTCAGCGAGGAACCAATATCCCTGCCGTACGACGAAACGTCTATGCCTGTAAGTACGATTTCACGGGTATGCCGCGCCGCCTCGCGCGCCTCGGCCAGCACAGACTCAGGCGCACGGGAACGCGAACGGCCGCGAACGTACGGAATAATGCAATACGAACAGAAGTTATTGCAGCCGTCCTGAATCTTTATGTAATCGCGCGTTTTTTCGTGCGCCGGCTGCGCCATTTCTTCGAAAGCCGACGGGATAGCAAGATCGGATACGGTCGGTTTACATATTATGTCAGACATAATATATTGCAAAACATCATTTTTTCTCCCGTTTCCGCCGATATAAACGACGTTTTTACGCGACAAGTACGCCGAAGGTTCGCGCTGGCTGCTGCAGCCGCAGACATATATCTTAGCGTCGGGATTGGCGCGGAGCGCCTTACCTGCCGCCTGTCTGCTCTTCCTGTCAGCCTCGCCGGTAACGGAACAGGTATTTATGATATATCTGTCGGCGCGGCACAATTCTTCAGTCACATCACAGCCCGCGCTTCGCAGCGCGGCAATGAGAGAACGGCTTTCGCACTCGTTGACCTTGCATCCCAGCGTCAGCACGCAGACCTTCACCGCCACTCTCCTTCCGCATACATAATGACCGCCGCGGCGGCCACTGCCGCGGTTTCGGCGCGCAGTATGCGCTTGCCCAGTGTAACAGGCTCGTATCCCGCGCTTTTAAGCGCATTGACCTCGCCTTCGGAAAATCCGCCTTCCGGCCCCACTATCAGCGCAACAGTCCTTTCGTTTCCCGTCAGCACGTCGTCCAGACGTTTTCCCGCCGCATACGCGCCTTCGTATGCAAAAATCACTGCCTCGTAGCCGGACAGCGTGCGTATCAGCTCTTCGAACGTCAGCACGTCGCCGATTTCGGGCAGACGCGCACGGCCGCACTGTTTGGACGCCTCGTGCGCAGTGCGGACAAGCCTGTCCGTTTTTTCCGAGCGCTTGACGGTGAACTCGCTCACGAACGGTACGATCTTTGCCGCGCCGAGCTCGGTCAGCTTCTGCACGGCATACTCCGTTTTGTCGCCTTTGAGCAGCGCGGCATAAACGGTAAGGCGCAGTTCCGGCTCCGTGGGATTGGGCATGTCCTCGACATACTCCAGCGTAACCGAACTGCGGTCGAACGCCACGGCTTCGTATACGTAATCGCGGCCGTCGTTGGGACAGAGCACCACTCTGTCTCCCACCCGTGCGCGCAGGACCTCAGCCAGGTGCCGATGCTCCTCGCCGGTCAGCCGCAGCCGCGGTTTCTCTATTTTATCGACGAAAAATCTTCTCATTTTCTTCCGAGCAGGAATGCCTGCCATTCGCCTTCGCGGAGAGCCGTTTCGAGAACAAACGCGCCGTCAGCCGTATACCCGCGAAGGACGTCATCCGCGCGGTCATTGATAATGCCGCTGGCAATCACACTGCTTCCGTGCCTCGTGACCGCAGGCAGAGCATCGCGCAGGCGAAGCAGTATATCCGCCGTAAGATTGGCCAGTACTACGTCGGCGACGCCGTTATACTTTTCCGCAAGATCGCCCTCGATCACTTCCGCAGTCAGTCCGTTGAGCGCGAGGTTGGAACGCGTCGCATCCACAGCCTGCGCGTCTATGTCGATAAACGTGCAGGATTTCGCACCAAGTTTCAGCGCAGCAATGCCGAGTATACCGCTTCCGCACCCCACGTCGAGCACCGTCTTCCCTTGCAGATCGAGCCCTGCCAGCAGTTTTATGCACATGCCCGTGCTCTCGTGCAGACCGGTACCGAACGCCATGCCCGGATCTATGAGTATCTTTGGTTTCGACATTTCGCCGTCCATCCACTTGGGCACAACCACAAGCCTGCCGAAATCGAGCGGACGGTAGTATTTTTTCCATTCGTTTTCCCAGTCGGCGGAATCGCACAGCGACACGCTGAGTTCGACCGCGCGGCCGAGGTAATCGCACAGCGCGCGCTCGAGTCCGGATATGTCGGCGTTTTCGTCGAAACAGCCCGTCACGTACGCCGCCGAATCAGCCGCGTCCAGCGAGCTGTCGTAATAATCCCAGTTGCTTTTTGCCTCCAGCACTTCCCTTACGTCCGCGCCGTCGGCGACGCTCGCGCCTTCGCTGCCCGCTTCTATCATGGCGTACGAAGCGAGATCGGTTTCGTCGTGCGACACTTTTACGGTAACCTGTCTGTATTTCATAAGCAAACATATATTAAGGAAAGCCCGCTCTCCACGGACTTTCCTTAATATTCCTTTCAAATATTATTTATTGCTGAGGAGGAACGTCTCCGTTCTGTCCCTGAGCCGCCGACTGCTGATAAAGCTTGGTGAACACGTCGTTGGACTTCTTGGAAAGCTCGTCGACCGCGTTCCTTATCGCGTCCGCGTCGTCGCCCTTAAGCACTTCCTTGACTTTCTCCATCTCCTTTTCGAGATCTTCCTTCTCTGCGGGATCGACCTTGTCGCCGTTTTCCTTGAAGAATTTTTCGATGGAGAATATGAGGGCGTCTGCTTTGTTCTTGGTTTCCACAAGCTCTTTTCTCTTGCCGTCCTCGGCCGCAAACTTCTCCGCATCCTTGATTGCGCTCTGTATCTGCTCCTCGCTGAGGTTGGAGGAAGCGGTTATCGTCACGCTCTGCTCTTTGCCAGTGCCCTTATCTTTTGCGGACACATGTACTATGCCGTTGGCATCGATATCGAAGGTGACTTCGATCTGCGGCACGCCTCTCGGTGCGGGAGGGATGCCTCCGAGCTCGAAACGGGCGATGGTCTTGTTGTCAGCGGCCATTTCGCGCTCGCCCTGAAGGACGTGGATGTCGACGGAAGGCTGGTTATCGGCAGCCGTCGAAAATATCTGCGATTTCTTCGTGGGTATGGTCGTGTTACGCTCTATTATCTTGGTGAATATACCGCCCATCGTTTCGATACCGAGCGAAAGCGGAGTAACGTCGAGCAGCAGCACGTCCTTGACTTCGCCGCCGAGCACGCCGCCCTGTATAGCGGCGCCGATAGCGACGCATTCGTCGGGGTTGATGCCCTTGAAAGGCTCCTTGCCGGTCAGCTTCTTGACGGCTTCCTGCACCGCGGGGATACGCGTGGAGCCGCCGACGAGGATGACTTTCTGCACGTCGTTAACGGTCATGCCCGCGTCCGAAAGCGCCTGACGACTGAGCTTAATCGTCCTGTCGACAAGATCTGCGGTCAGCGCGTCGAATTTGCTGCGCGTAAGTTCGCACTCGAAGTTGATGGGACCCGAAGGGCCGAAGGACAGGAACGGCAGGCTGATAAGCGTTTTCTGCAGCTGCGACAGTTCGATCTTTGCCTTCTCCGCAGCCTCTTTGAGACGCTGCATCGCCATTCTGTCGCCTTTGAGGTCGATTCCGTTTTCTTTTTTGAATTCTTCGAGCAGATAATCGATTATCTTCTGGTCGAAATCGTCGCCGCCCAGTCTGTTATCGCCGGCCGTGGCAACGACTTCGAAGACGCCGTCGCCCACTTCGAGTATGGATATATCGAAAGTACCGCCGCCGAGGTCGAACACGAAAATCTTATGGTTGTCGTCGCCGCCCTTGTCGAGGCCGTATGCCAGCGCCGCAGCCGTAGGCTCGTTGATTATTCTGAGCACTTCGAGTCCGGCTATTCTGCCCGCGTCTTTGGTCGCCTGGCGCTGCGCGTCGGTGAAGTATGCGGGTACGGTGATGACCGCCTGCGTCACCGGCTCTCCGATATACGCCTCCGCGTCCTGTTTGAGCTTGGACAGGATCATTGCGGAGATCTCCTGCGGCGAATAGTCGGTGCCGTTGATCTTCACTTTCTTATTGGTGCCCATATCTCTCTTTATGGAGCTTACCGTATTTTCGGGATTGGCGACAGCCTGACGCTTTGCCACCTGCCCGACGAGACGCTCTCCGTCCTTGGAAAATCCGACGACGGAAGGAGTCGTTCTCGAACCTTCCGAGTTTGTTATGACCGTGGGTTCGCCGCCCTCGAGAACGGCGACGCACGAGTTCGTGGTACCGAGGTCTATGCCTATGATTTTGCCCATTGTCTGTATTCCTCCGAAAATTGAATTCTTTGATTATCCGCGTGTCAGCGCGCCACTTTGACCACGCTGTGGCGCAGTATCCTGTCGCCCATCGCGTAACCTTTCTGAAACACTTCTATGACTTTTCCGGCCGCTTCCGGTTTTTCCGCTTCCACCTGCAGTATGGCGTTGTGAAGCTCGGGATCGAACGGTTTGCCGAGCGCGGGAATCTCAGTCACTCCGAATCCTGCGAGCACGTCGCAGAGCTGGCGCTCTATCATTCGCACGCCTTCGGCGACCTTTTCGTCCGTTATCATCTGAAGCGCCTGCCCTATGACGTCGAGCGCCGGAATAACCTTGGTCATCGCGTCCGCTATGCCGTCGCCCTTGGCTTTTTTAAGCTGTTCGTTGGTACGTTTGCGGTAGTTGTCGAAATCGGCCTGCAGCCTCACGTACATACCGTTTATATCCTTGGCGCGCACCGTTTCGCGGTCCTTATCCGCCAGCGCGGCCGAAAGACGGTTTTCCAGGTCGGTAATCTCCGCCGAAAGTTCTGCGATCTTTTCCGCATTCTCGCCGGGCGCTTCCGCCTGCGGATCCGCAGCCGCCGCGGGTTCCGCTTCTTCGGGCTCTGCCGGAATTTCCTTTTCCGTTTCGTCTGCCATTGTCAGCTCTCCTTGTCGTTTTTATCCGTCCTGCCCACGGGAAGCTCGCTGATCGTCTTTCCTATATAATCGAGCACGGACACTATTTTGGAATAGTCCATACGTATCGGACCGATAACCCCCGCTTTGCCTATATTCACGCCGTGCGACGTTATGTCCGCCGTCACGACCGCGCATTCGGGATTGTCGCCGCCGTCGGGAGCTATGTTAATCGTCAGCCCCACGTCGCCGCCCAGCACCGGCGCGAGTTTTTCCTTGGATTCAAGCATCGCGAGCATCGCTTTGGCCTTGGTCACGTTGGAATACTCGGGCTGGTCGAGCAATTTGGAACTGCCTTCGAGCACGATTCCGCGGCTGTCCTCGTCCGCCATGTACCCTTTCAGTATCTCTATTATAGTGTCGAACACTGCGCGGAATTCGTCTTTTACCTTTTCTATGATCGGTTCGGGATTGCACACCTCTTCGATACTGTGTCCGGAAAACGCGCCGGTTATGAACCCGGAAGCCGAGTCATAGTACTCTTCGGGAAGATCTCCGGAAATGGTGACGGTGGAATCGCGCAGCACGCCGAGATTGGTGACGATAATGACTATGGCGAGCGTTTCGGTCAGTTTGACGATCTTGACGCTGCGGATGACCGCGCTGCCGATATTCTGCACGTACGCCACACCGGTCAGATGCGTTATCTCGCTGATGACCTTCGCCGTCGAGCGCAGTACGTCGTCTATCTCGGTTATCTTCTTGTCGAAATACTTCCTGACGATATCCAGCTCGCCCACCGTAAGTTCGCGGTGAGGCATAAGCTTCCGAACGTACAGCCTGTAAGCGTCCGCCGTCGGCACGCGCCCCGCCGAAGTGTGCGGCTGGTCGAGGTAACCCATCTCTTCCAGAGCGGCAAGCTCGTTGCGGATGGTGGCCGTCGAAAGCGCAGGAAGATAATTGGCCTGGATATCCGCGCTGGATACCGGCTCGCAGCTGTCGATATAACTGTCCACGACCGCTTGGATTATCTTCTCTTTTCTTTCGCTCAGTGCCATATCGTTCGTTTAGCACCCGAAAGTTCCGAGCATTAGCACTCATTGCTTTCGATTGCTAACAAAGCATACCACAAGTATTTTCGTTTGTCAACGATTTTATGCCGGTTTTTCGAAAATTCGCGCATAAAAAAATCCCCGGGAGTGCCCGGGGACACGCCGCATCCGGCAGCGGTTTATCAGAATTCCTTATCCGCTATTATTTTCGCCGTTACGAGTACCGAACCCGCGGTAAATCCGACGCCGAGAATGGGAGAACAGTATGCGAGGATATCGATCACTCCGGACGCGGAAGAAGTATCGACGACTCCGAACAGCGCCACCGTTCCGGCGATTACGGCGACGAGACAAATCATACCTATAAGCCGCCCCTTTTCTATCCCGACTTTCACATAAAGCGGTACCATGACGGCAAGAAGGACGAAAGCGAACGTAAAGGTCAGCGGCACCATCGACCACGACATTTCGTTATCCGGCATCAGCGCGAATATCAGCGCGGTCAGGCCGCAGACAAGCACACCCGCCATTCCGGGAATGATGTACTTGCTTGCCGCAAGTTTGGTCGGAGAACATCCGCCTGAGAGCGCGAATTTCAGCCACTGTTCTTTTTCGTCAGCGGCCACCGATACCGCCGGCAGCGACACCGAAGCTACGGCGCCGACGCCGAGGAAGAAACCTTCGTTGCCGAGTACGGCTCCTATGACGAACAGCACGGCAAACACGAGCGCGTACCAGAGCAGCGTCGATTTCAGCACCGCGAATTCTCTTATCAGCAAACCTTTCATAAGTCCTCTCCTTTCGCATAAAACAATATGATTTCGTCTATGCCCGCACGTTCCGCCGCAAGCCCGCACAACCGTCTGTCCACGAGCGCGGCCGTCGAATACGGCGTGCGCCGCACTTTCAGTACCGCGCCACGCGGCAATGCGCGCAGGACGGTTTCGTCCGCCTACACTATACCGTATTCTTCGCGCAGTTCGTCGGCGGATTTGACGAACACGATGCGTCCCTTGTGAATGAATACGATATAATCGCAGATTTTTTCCAGATCCTCAACGATATGCGACGAAACGAGCACGGCGCGGTTTTCTCCGTCCACGAACTCGTACAGCATATCGAGTATTTCGTCGCGCGCAACCGGATCGAGTCCGCTCGTCGCCTCGTCGAGCAGCAGCAGATCGGCATGATGCGACATTGCCACCGCGATTGCCGCTTTCATGCGCATGCCCTTGGAAAGCTCGCGGACCATAAGCGCATCCGACAGCCCGAATTTTTTCAGAAGCGCGGCGTATGCGGAGGAATCCCAGTTTTTCATCATGCCCGCCATTATCGTGCCGACGTCCTTTAGCCTGACCGACGAGGGCAGACATGCGTCGTCGAGCACCGTTCCTATGCGCGATCTGTCGCTTTCGGTCAGCGTGCGCACGTCTTTGCCAAAGCATTCGATTCTGCCCCCGTCCAGCCGCACCAGTCCGGAGATCGCTTTCAGCGTCGTGCTCTTTCCCGCGCCGTTTTCCCCGACGAAACCGACCACGCTGCCTCCCGGCACCGTAAAACTCACGTTGTCGAGCAGGAAGTCATTATATCTTTTGGTTGCGTTTTCTATTTTCAGTATATCCATAGATTCAATCTCCGAGCAGCAGATCGAGCGCGCCGCGGATTTCGCCGTCGCTTATGCCGCTCATACGCGCGATCTCCACCGCCTCGCTTAATTTTTCTTCCATGCGCCGCAGGTTTTCCTCGCGGAAAAGCTCTTCGTTACGCGCCGCGACAAAACTGCCCTTACCCACGACGGTATTGATATACCCGTCCCTTTCCAGATCGCCGTAGGCCCGCGACGTGGTAATGACGCTGATTTTAAGCGCCCGGGCAAGACTGCGGATCGTGGGCAGAGCCTCGCCTTCTTTCAGTTCTCCCGACATTATTTTGCTCTTTATCTGCACGTACAGCTGTTCGTACAGCGGCTTGTCGGAGGAGTTGCTTATCGATAACTGCATTTTCCTCTCCGTTCATATTGTATATATTGATTATATACAATATATCCTATGTTGTCAACGGTTTTAATATGCTTTGCCGATTAAATTTCAAAACGCGCTTTACCAAAGCGCGTTTTCTCAGTCCGAAAGCAGCCGGACGATTATTTCGTTCATCACGTAAAATCCTTTATCCGTAAGACGCAGACGGCCGCCCGCAATTTCGACATAGCCGTCCAGGTACTCCAGAACCTCCCGTTTTTCTTTTTCCGGATCAGTGCCGAATCTGTCCCGGTAGCCGGCAAGGTCGAGCCCGTCTGCGGTGCGCAGCGCCAGCACCAGCGTTTCCTCCGCGGCTTCCCTCGGGCAGAATGTACTCGCTGTCCGTCGTCCGCACGCCGCGCAGATAATCGTCCAACGAAGACGTATTACAGAAACGCGTATCGCGCACGAACGAGTGCGCCGCCACGCCGAAACCGCGGTACTCGCCGCGCGTCCAGTACCGCATATTGTGCCGGCACTCGAAGCCCGGAAACGCGAAATTGCTGACTTCGTAGCGACGGTAGCCGTACCCGAGCAGCATATCCGCCGCGGTTTCGTAAAGTTCGGCGGAATAATCCTCGTCCGGCGTATATCCGCTCGCAGCAAGAGGAGTGCCCTCCTCCACTTTCAGCGCGTACGCCGAAACGTGCGACAGGTTTCTGCCCGCGAGCAGTTTCACTGCGCGGACGATGTCGGCGGACGTCTGTCCGGGCAGACCGAGCATTATATCCGCGGAAACGTTATCGAATCTGCTTTGCGCTGCGTCCAGCGCCCTGACGAAGCCGTTCGTCGTATGCAG
>ERZ780203.843-NODE-843-length-28650-cov-17.902745_pt1 | contig 28650 bp, 27 predicted proteins | sample MGYA00511168_ERZ780203 | MGnify/ENA primary metagenome ERZ780203 (study PRJEB29588, sample SAMEA2156577) | human gut metagenome | biome: human gut; feature: human-associated habitat; material: faeces | place: Denmark | collected 2008/2010 ...
TCCGAGATGCTTATCCGAAAATGATTATTGCCAGAACCAAACATCCAAAATATAGCTATGAAGGAATTGAAATTCATGATATAGCAGATTGGTTGCTACAATGATCTATTTGGTAATCTCATTATTGGTTTCAATTATTTTTATCATACTTGGAATAAGGCAGTATAGGGCTGAAAAATCAGTAGCAATAAACACGGGAGAAAAACCACCTCGTGAAGATGAGCTGACAAGTGTTACTGAATGGAACCATAGACATGGCAGGAATTTTATTATTTTGGGTTGTGCGCTTTTTATTACGTTATCAATTGTGGCATATTTTATTGAAAAACTGGATGGCGTTGCGCTTCAGGTGGCTACGGTTATTTTTGTGATAGTGATATTTGCTGAGATAGCATGGGTTGGGTTGGAACATAATGTGATGAAAAAGAAAATGATAAAGAAGAAATAGACAATTTGTACTTATTGAGAACGCTTTTCTAAGAGAAATAACTCTTAGAAAGGCGTTCTTTTTATCTATCACCTATCTTCCATTCCTCTGCCAACAGAAAATCGCGGATGTTGCGGTGCTTGATCCCGTTTCTGTTCCTGTCGAACTCATCCAGAGAGACAACATATTTCGGGTAGTTATCGCGGATATTGTTATACGCACCGAACTCACGCTGAACGGTCTCATCGGATGCCAACAGATAGGCAACCTGAACATACAGTTTTTCTCCACTCTTGTCACATACAAAGTCGATCGCCTTGTCTCCGGTTCTGCCGACTGTCACTTTGTAGTCCCGGCGCAGCAGCTCCAGATACACGATGTTCTCTAAAATACGGAATAATAAATGGCAGTATGTCAGCAACGCTAGAAGATGTCAGTGACTTTCGAAGTGGAACTGTGCGTTGCAGCGTCCGTGTTTTTATGCCCACGGCAATTTCAACCGGGTGTTTTACACCTTCAGCACAAAATGGCTTTTGTGGAATTCCAGCAGTCCCTCATCACGCATTTTACAGAGTTCAACGGACAGTCCGCTGCGCTCGACAGCGAGATAGTCGGCGAGCTGCTGACGGGAAAAAGGAATATCAAATTCATAGGCTCCGCTTTTTTGCGCTTGAGCGGAGAGATAGGACATAACCTTTGCTCTTGTTGTCCGCTGCCCCATATGAGAAACTTTTTCGCTGAGCATCAGATTTTTATCTGCCAGCTCTCCTAAAAGATTGCGGATAATCCGGCTGTGATGGGAGCAGGCAGAGGTACACACGGACAGAATGCGCCTGACATTCAGAAACATCACCGTGACAGGCGTTTGCGCAACCACGCTGACATTCAGCACGGCACCCGGCGCACAGGCAAATGCGGCAGCAAATGTCTGCCCCGGTCCCGCATTGGACAGAATATGACGGTTCCCCCAGATATCCTCCTGAACTGTCAGAACGTTTCCCGACAACACAAAACCTATGGCTTCCGCCGTATCTCCGGTATGCATAAGATAGGCTTCCTTCGGGAAGCTCGTTTTTTTCGCATCAAGGCAGGCGAGAACTGCGGTAAGCTCTGTTTCCGTAACACCGGAGAACAGTTGAGAGGAACAGATAACGGATAAAAAATCTTTCATAAGAATCCACTTTCGTTGAAATATCAACCGACTTGTTGATTTTACTATACTATGATAGAGACAAGAAAGCAAGGAGGTGCTGTCATGAAGAGACGGATCATTGAAATCGATCAGGATAAGTGCAACGGCTGCGGTGCCTGCGCTGATGCCTGCCACGAAGGAGCCATTGGCATGTTGGACGGAAAGGCAAAACTGTTGCGGGACGACTATTGCGATGGTCTCGGAGACTGTCTGCCGACCTGCCCTACGGGAGCGATCACCTTTGTGGAACGTGAGGCGGCAGCCTATGATGAGCAGGCGGTGCTGGTGAATAAGCAAGAGAAGATGCAGAAGCAAGGTATGAAACTGCCCTGTGGCTGTCCGGGGAGCCATTCGAGGAAGATTGAGCACACGGAATGTGCCTGCGAAGAAGCGCCGCACACAGAGCCGGTTAGCAGGCTTTCACAGTGGCCTGTCCAGATCAAGCTCGTTCCGGTTAACGCACCCTATTTTGACGGTGCAAAACTGCTGATTGCCGCCGACTGCACGGCTTACGCCTACGCCGCATTTCACGAGCGGTTCATCAGAGGGCATATCACCCTCGTAGGATGTCCCAAGCTGGACAGCGTGGATTATTCCGAAAAGCTGACGGAGATCATCCGAAACAACGACATCAGAAGCGTGACCGTTGTGCGTATGGAAGTGCCTTGCTGCGGCGGATTGAAAATGGCAACGAAAAAGGCGCTTCAGCAAAGCGGAAAGTTCATTCCGTGGCAGGTGGTCACGGTCACGGTGAACGGCAGTCTCAAGGAAGAATAAGAATATTTTTACAACAAAAGGGAGACCAATTATGGATAACGAAATGTTCTGCTATCAGTGCGAACAAACAGCGGGTTGTACCGGCTGTACAGGAAAAGCCGGTGTCTGCGGTAAGACTTCCGATGTGGCGCATCTTCAGGATGAACTGACTGGGGCTCTCATCGGGCTGGCTCGGTCAACGGACGGCGGTACGCAGGCAACATCGGATACCTGGCGGCTGATGATGGAAGGGCTGTTTACCACTGTCACCAATGTGAACTTTAACGAAAAAACGATACGGGAAATGATTAACCGGGTACACGCCGAAAAAGAACGGCTGGTTCCCAATTGCTCCGGCTGCGCATCTCGCTGCGGTCGCAACGATGATTACGACATGACGTTGCTGTGGAATGCCGGGGAGGATATTCGCAGCCTCAAGTCTCTGATCCTTTTCGGTGTGCGCGGTATGGCTGCCTATGCGCACCATGCCATGGTATTGGGCTATACTGACGAAGAAGTTAACCGCTTCTTTGCAAAAGCACTCTTTGCTATCGGAGAAGATTGGGGTATGGATGAGCTGCTGCCCATCGTCATGGAGGTTGGCGAGAAAAATCTCAAGTGCATGGAACTGCTGGATAAGGCAAACACGGAAACATACGGCACTCCTGAACCGACTACGATTCCGCTGACCGTGGAGAAGGGACCTTTCATCGTCATTACAGGTCACGATTTACACGACCTGAAACTGCTGCTGGAGCAAACAGAGGGCAAGGGCATTAACATCTATACCCACGGGGAGATGCTGCCTGCGCACGGATACCCGGAACTGAGAAAGTATTCGCACCTGAAAGGTAACTTCGGTACGGCATGGCAGAATCAGCAGAAGGAATTTGCAGATATCCCCGCCCCTGTTCTTTTCACAACCAACTGTCTTATGCCGCCGAAAACAAGCTATGCTGACCGGGTATTTACTACGGCGATGGTGTCCTATCCTGCGCTGACACACATCGGTGAGGAGAAGGACTTTACACCTGTCATTGAAAAGGCGCTGGAACTGGGCGGCTATCCAGAAGATAAAGCATTCACCGGCATCAACGGAGGAAGTACGGTTACGACGGGCTTTGGGCATGGCACGGTGCTGAGTGTGGCGGATAAGGTGATTGAAGCTGTAAAGAGCGGGGCAATCCGTCACTTTTTCTTGGTTGGTGGCTGCGACGGTGCACGTCCCGGACGCAACTACTACACTGAGTTTGTCAGGCAGACACCTTCCGATACCGTGGTGCTGACGCTGGCCTGTGGCAAATATCGTTTCAACGATCTTGACCTCGGCACAATCGGCGGTCTGCCCCGGCTTATGGACGTTGGTCAGTGCAACGATGCCTACGGCGCAGTCAGGATCGCACTGGCGCTGGCGGATGCCTTCGGCTGTGGCGTCAATGATTTGCCGCTGTCTCTGGTACTCTCATGGTACGAGCAGAAGGCAGTATGTATCCTGCTGACGCTGCTGTATTTAGGAATTAAGAACATCCGTCTTGGACCGACGCTCCCGGCTTTTGTATCGCCCAATGTGCTGAGTTATCTCGTGGAGAATTTCGGCATTACACCTATCTCCACGCCGGAGGAAGATCTAAAGCAGCTCTTGAAATAAAAAGTTATAGAAAACACGCAAAAGAACGCCTCACCGCCATCATGGTAGTGGGGAGTCACCTAAGAGCCTGGAACTATGGCATTATGATAAAATGGGGATACCCGGCGGAGTTTTGCGACCAGATAACGAAAAATCTTAATACCGACTGGACAGCCGGTCATCTGTAAATAAAAAAGCTTATTCTCTTGCATTAGCATGCTATTTCAGGTATAATGACTCGAGTATAAGTCTGCAAAATGGGCAGACGTTTCTACCAACCGCCAAACTGGTTGACTACAGGTTACGTAGTCAACCTTTTTTTGTGAAGGAATATTGTATGGGAGGAAACATGATGTACGATGTTGTAATTGTAGGTGCAGGACCGGGAGGAATATTTACTGCATACGAATTATTAGAGAAAAGACCGGATTTAAAAATTGCTGTTTTTGAAATGGGAAATGAATTAACAAAACGCCACTGTCCGATTGATGGTGACAAAGTGAAATCCTGTATTCATTGTAAAAACTGTTCTATTATGAGTGGTTTTGGAGGCGCAGGCGCATTTTCAGATGGTAAATATAATATCACCAATGATTTTGGTGGGACACTATACGAATATATTGGTAAAAAATCTGCGTTAGAATTAATGGAATATGTAGACAAGATCAACCTTGCTTTTGGTGGAGAAGGAACAAAACTGTATTCTACTGCAGGATCAAGCCTGAAGACACGCTGCATGCAAAACGGTTTACATTTACTGGATGCTTCTGTTCGCCATTTGGGAACAGATATTAACTATATTGTGTTGGAACACTTATATGATCATCTGAAAGAAAAGATTGATTTTCATTTCAATTGTTTCATTGATAAAGTAGAAAAACTGGATAGCGGATATCGAATCTATCATGAGGATTCCTATTATGATGGTAAAGAATGCGTTATTTCCGCAGGGCGCAGTGGAAGTAAATGGATGGAAAATGTCTGTCGGGATCTGGATATTAATACGAATTCGAATCGCGTGGATATCGGAGTCCGAGTGGAACTTCCGGCAGGAATTTTTGCACATCTGACGGATGAATTATATGAAAGCAAGATTGTGTACAGAACCTCAAAGTATGAAGATTTGGTGCGTACCTTCTGTATGAATCCAAAAGGAGAAGTCGTAAACGAAAATACAAATGGCATTGTTACTGTTAACGGCCACAGCTATGAGGATCCGGCAAAGCAGACAAATAATACAAACTTTGCGTTACTTGTTGCAAAGCATTTTTCAGAGCCTTTCAAAGATTCTAATGGATATGGAGAAAGTATTGCCCGATTAAGCAATATGCTGGGTGGCGGCGTGATTGTCCAGCGTTTCGGGGATTTGATCAAAGGCCGTAGAAGTACAGAAGAAAGAATCGGTGAATCCTTTACTGTTCCGACTTTAAACGCAGCGGCAGGCGATCTGAGCCTTGTTCTTCCGAAACGTTTATTAGATGGTATTATTGAAATGATCTATGCGCTGGACAAAATCGCACCGGGAACTGCAAGTGATGATACCTTGCTGTATGGTGTAGAGGTAAAATTCTACAATATGGAAGTGGAGCTGGACCACAACCTGATGACTCGCCATGAAGGACTTTATATTATTGGTGATGGCAGCGGTATTACTCATTCTCTGTCTCACGCTTCGGCAAGTGGAGTATATGTTGCGAGACAAATTATTTCAAAAATGTAGAGGAAGGAGAAGAGTCTATGCAGAAAAACACAGAACATATCCCGAACCGAGGCGATGTTAGTGCGGCTATTTTGCAGCATTTGAACGGCCTTCGCGGAATCGATACCCATTGTCACCATTTGCCGGATGACCAGTTTCAGAACATGGGGGTGAAATTCTTATACGATCACAGCTATTGCAACTGGATGGATACCTATCCAGATGATGCACAGGAAGTACCGGAGTTTTTGCTGCAAAACTCCGGTAACAGTTATTTCTACTGGCTGCGCTGTGCCATTTCAGATCTATATAATTTGCCGGTAAATGCTGCGAATCTGAACGAGTTGGACAGGGTCATTGCGAAAGCTTAAGAGGATTCTAACCATCAGCTTCGCATTCTGGAGGAACAGTGCCGGTATGATCGAATCCTGTTGGACAATCATACCCATCCCGGTCAGGTGGAAAGTACTGGAAAGCTGTTCGTGCCAGTGCTTCGCTGCAATATGTTTGCTGTTTGTAACTGTAAATCGCGAATAGATCATAACGGAAACAATCCTTCCATGTGTATTCCTGATGTATATGAAAGAAACTTTGATGATTATTTGGAGAGGATCCGTCAGTATATCCTGCAATACCGTGTCTTGAAATTCGCGATTGCCTATGATGAGGGCAACCGAGTACGAAATTTCGATAAAAGTCGTACTGCTGTCGCTTATGGTCAGGAGAATCCTACAGAAGCAGCCTACAGGGACTTCTATGAATACATGGTTTATTACATCTGCCGATTGGCGGGAGAACATGGTTTGGTGGTTCAAATCCATACGGGACTTGGCAACATGGATGAAACGAATTGAAAATGATGTTTTTATTTTTATTACCTATCACAAAGAAGAAAGTCAGGATGAAAAAAACTATGTCGATGGAAAACCGGATTATGCAGATGCCTTTGAAGATAATCTGATTTTTTAATGGGATTCTCAGATTGGGAAAGGTCTGGACAGTTCCTATATGAAGGATGTACTTGGAGCAGATAGAAAGCATTTATTTGTAAAAAAATCAGATGCGGAGACCAGCTTCTACTATATGGGACAATTTGATGTATTAGAAGCCAGAAATGCCCAAAAAGAAGATAATCGTGGCCGCATGCAGCCAATTACGAAGGTCACTATGAAAATGCATCATGCAGTGCGTGAGGATTTATTAAGATACTTACAGTCACATATTACGGCATAATGGTTGGAGGAATAAAAGACATGAAAACGATCAAAGTAGTTGCAGCGGTTATTTGCGACAACATAAAAGAGAAGAATAAAATATTTGCGACGGCACGAGGTTACGGGGAATTAAAAGGGGGCTGGGAATTTCCGGGCGGAAAAGTAGAACCGGGAGAAACACCGCAGCAGGCTCTTGTAAGAGAAATTATGGAAGAACTGGATACAGAAATTAAGGTTGGTGAATGGATCGATACAATCGAATTTGATTATCCGACCTTTCATCTTTCAATGGATTGTTTTTGGGCGGAGGTTACAAAGGGCCATCTTGAGTTAAAAGAGGCAGAGGCGGCAAAATGGCTCACAAAGGATCAGTTAGACAGTGTTGCCTGGTTACCGGCAGATATTACATTGATAGATAAAATTCAAGGGTATATGAAATAAGCCAAGATCGAGGAGCTTGCCAAGATTGAAACAGAATTAAAAGAGGCTTTACTCGAAGCCGGATCTAGGTAAAAAGCAGCTGAACAATAGAATGCACGCTCTGCGAGCCTTCTATTGTCATGAATTAAAAAAAGCCATGGCAGAGTCACGATGATGATTCTGTCATGGCTTTTTTTCTTTCATAGGAAAATGCGTCCTATGAAAGAAAAACGCTCCGCGCGGATCGCACTGCGGCGGAATGGTAGAATGTCGCTTACGCGACCCGCCGCAGGCGGAGAATCCTGTAGAGCAGGATTCTTTTTTTAGAAAAGGGAGCTTAGTTTTTCTCGCGAAGGAACAGATACCAGTACAGGCAGCCGACAACGATGACACCGCCGAAGATATTGCCGATGGTGGCAGGGATCAGATTGTTGAGGATAAAGGTTCCGATATTTAAGCCCTCTGCAGCGATGCCGTATGCAGATGCGGTCATCATACCTGCGGGAATGTAGAACATGTTTGCAACGCAGTGCTCGAAGCCGCAGAGAACGAATGCGGAGATCGGAGGGTATACGGCGAGAATTTTGCCGGAAACGTGGGTTGCGCTCATGCCCATCCAGACAGCTACGCAGACCATAACGTTACACAGGATACCGCGGAAAAAGACCTCTGAAAAGCTCAGGGAAACCTTTGTGACAGCGGTATTTACCATGTTTTGTGCGAGCAGTCCGTCATACAGCCCGGGAATATGTCCGTATACGAACAGAACGGACACAAACAGGGAACCGATCAGGTTGCCGAGATAAACAAACAGGTAGTTTTTCATAAGTGCCTTAAAGGTGATCTTATGGTCGAGCAGGGAAATGACCATAAGGCAGTTACCGGTGAACAGCTCACTGCCGTTGCAGATAACCATCGCAAGTCCTGCCGGGAAAACGAGGGCGGATACGATCCGGGCTGCGGACGGATTGGTGATGTCTGCGGAAGCAACAGATGCTGCGGCACCTGCCAGTGCGATAAACATGCCGGCGAAGAAGCCAAGCAGCAGCATGTGCAGACCGGGAAGGTTGGCCTTGCGGACGCCGGCAATATCATAGTTTTTTGCAATTTGATCTGATGAAATCATGGGATTTGCAGTTCCTCCTTTTTGGAACCCACAGGTTCCTGTATTTTCTGCGTTCAATAATGGTAATATTGTAACATGCGTCCCGAAAAGCCGCAAGGAGACAGCCTTTCTTGTATGGTAAAAAAAACATTTTTTCGTTACAGTTCACTCGTACCTTTTTGTAAGCAAAAATGAGCTGCGAAGCAGCGGAGAGCGTCGAAGACGCGGTTTTGCGAATGGCGCGTGTGAACAGTAGCAATAAAACAAAAGCGCTGAAAGAACCTCTGTTTTGATCTTGTTTCAAAATGGTAATAATGATACAATAAAACAGAATATACACTGTTGTAAAAAATGCGATTTTGGGGAAAGGATACTTTGCCCCGGGACACAGGATTGGGAACGGAACAGACAGAGAGGGAAATACATGCAGGATTTGGAAGCAAAGCGTTTGAGAGAATCGCTTGTAGAATACGAAAATTACTTAAATGAGATCCGTCAGGTTACACGAAAAAATGTGGAAGCTCTGGATGTGATTCAGAAATATACGGATCAGAGCGCTGCCGGAATGCAGAATCTGGCGGAGCAGAGCATTGAAGGAATCCAGCGTGTGACGACGGAGAGCGCCGGCGGACTGCGTAAAATTATTGAAACCGGCACGAGCAATTTAAGCCGGATGGCAGAGGGAAGCCAGGACAGCATCAACCGCACCGCACAGGAATGTATGGTTAGACTGCAGAACTATACAAAAGAAGGACTGCTGCGCCTCGACGAAGCACAGCAAAAAAATCAGGAAACTGCAGAGCAGGTCAGTCAGATTGAACAGGCGATCCTGGAGCATATGGATGAGATCAAGCAGCTCTTAAAGCAGTCCGATGATTTTACCCATAAGGAAAACGTAAAGGTATACCGCAACGTACAGGCGGTTGTCGTAGATGAAGTAAAGAAGCAGACCGAAGCGATAGCGGCACAGAATGACGAACTTGTCCGCCGCAATGAGCATTTGCAGAAGCAGGGCAGAGGACTCAGACCTCTGATGATTATTACCCTCGTGACCGCGCTGGCGAATATTGTTCTGGCAGCGGCGCAGATTGCAGGGCTGTTTTAATGGGCCGCGTAAACTGGCGGCCGGGCAATATGCTTTACCCGCTTCCGGCGGTCATGGTTTCGGTTGCGGACAAAGACGGAAAGCCGAATATTTTCACCGTTGCATGGACAGGTACGGTCTGTTCCAATCCGCCGATGGTGTCTATTTCGGTGCGCCCGGAAAGATATTCCTATCATTGTATTGAAGAGACAGGAGAATTTGTCATTAACCTGACGACGAAGGAATTGACGAAAGCAGCAGATTTCTGCGGCGTCAGAAGCGGTCGGGACGTGGACAAATTTGCAGAAATGAATCTGACACCGTGGCCGGGACAGAAAGTGTCGGTACCGCAGATCGCGGAAAGCCCGGTCAGCCTGGAATGCCGCGTGACGCAGAAGATAGAGCTCGGCAGCCACACGATGTTTGTGGCAGAGGTCGTTTCGGTTAGTGTGGACGAGAAGTGGATGGATGAAACGGGACGGTTTCATCTGGAAAAAGCGGACCCGATCGTGTACTCCCACGGCACATATTACGGACTTGGGGAAGCAATTGGGACGTTCGGCTACAGCGTAGCCAAAAAGAAAAAGAAGAAAAGATGAACAGATTGAAGAAATATAGAGGACTGATCAAAAAGACCTGGTTTGCGACGACGGGAATCACATTGCTGGTACTCCTTTTTGGTGTGCCGTCTTTTCCACGATTTCAGAAAACAGGCGATAATTTTTATAAAGTCAGCATCAACGGAACGGAAATTGGCAACAGCAGCGACCCGGAGGAGGTAGAAAGGCTTGTTGCCGAGGCGCGCCGCGAAATCACAGAAACAGAAGGTACGATGGTATATATCCCGGTTGAAATCACTTCCGAGGGGCAGGAGCTGCTTTTTGGAAATACAGACAGCCGGCACAACTTATATAAAGCGATTTATGATGTTTTAAAAGGCAGCATTTCCACAACGCTGCAGCATGCTTATACGGTAAAAATCAACGAATATACGGTAAACCTGGGCAGCAGCAGTGACGTTCGGGCACTTTTACAGGCTGCACTTGACCGGTACGATACAGAACATGCCTATCGTGCAGATATTGTGATTGACCCGGACAGACAGTTGAACGTCCTGACGACTTCGGTTTCCAAAAAAGACGACAGCACCGGACAGCTGCAGCACGCAGCGGGGGAAGGTGCCGGGGCGGAACGCTTTTTTGACGAGCTGTTTGAAGAGATTGAGCCGGATCAGGGAACGGTGGATTTTTCCCAGATGGAATACGGCACGGTTTCCGTCGATTTCGGTGATACGGTCGAGATCGTGGATGCCTATTTGATGGAAAACGAGATCACGCCGCTGGAAACCGCGATTTCCGAGGTGACGGCGGATCAGCAGAAAGAGCAGATTTATGAAGTAAAAGCGGGAGATACGCTTTCCCAGATCGCAGAGGATAACGGCTTGGCGATTGCAAATCTCGTTGCGATCAATCCGACTCTGGACAATGAAAATTCTGTCATCCGTACCGGTGATGAGCTGATCATCACCGTACCGGAGCCGGAGCTTTCTGTTGTGCATACGGAACAGATTTATATGGAAGATACCTACGAAGCAGATGTGGTATATATCGACAATGACGAATGGTATACGACAAAGACAGAGCTGCGTCAGCAGCCCTCTGCAGGCTTCCGAAAAGCAGCGGCACTTGTGACTTATCGAAATGATGCTGTGGAATCACAGGAGATTTTGAAGGAAGAGGTTATCGTAGAGGCTATTCCGAAGATCGTGGAGCGCGGAACCAAGGTTCCACCGACCTATATCAAGCCGATTTCCGGCGGACGGCTTTCCTCTGGCTTTGGCGGCAGAAAAGCACCCAAGAAGGGAGCGTCCACGAATCATAAGGGAATTGACTGGGCAACCCCCATCGGTACGGCGGTCATGGCATCCAGCGGCGGTACGGTTACAAGGGCAGGCTGGGGCAGCGGCTATGGCTACGTCGTTTACATCCAGCATGCGGATGGCAGAGAAACCCGCTATGGACACTTGAGCAAGGTTTTGGTCAGCGTCGGACAGAAGGTCAGCCAGGGGCAGAAAATTGCCCTGAGCGGAAACACGGGCCGAAGCACCGGACCGCACCTGCATTTTGAAATCCGGATTAACGGACAGGCAGTGAACCCGCTGAATTACCTGAACTGAAAGTTTTAGTTTACAAATGAAGTGGAATATGCTATAACCACAAGGACGGTAAAGGATTCTTTTTGCCGTTTTTGACGTGCATAAACGACGAAAAACAGAAGAAGATTATAATAAATAGATGCTGCATGCAGATGCTGCATGCGCAGCAAAACAGATTTGAAAATAAAATTCAGGGATTTCTTTTTTCAGGCGCTGAAAGAGGAAATTGATGCGATGGACAGGCTGCCTGTGCAGCAGAAATAAGAGGAAATATGGAACAGTATGCAATCAATGGCGGAAATCCGCTGGTCGGCGAGGTTGAAATCGGGGGCGCAAAAAACGCGGCGCTGCCGATTCTGGCTGCTTCCCTGATGACGGATGAGACCGTACTGATCGAAAATATGCCGGATGTACGGGATACGAACATCCTTTTGGACGCGATGGCGGGGATTGGCACTCACGTGGAGCGGGTTGACCGTCACACCGTTAAAATTAACGGTTCTCTGATTCATGACTTAACGGTTAATGGTGATTCTGTCAAGAAAATCAGGGCATCCTATTACTTTTTGGGCGCCCTTCTTGGAAAATATAAAAAGGCTACAGTTGTACTGCCGGGCGGCTGCGATATCGGCTGCCGTGCAATCGACCAGCATATCAAAGGGTTCAAGGCACTGGGCGCGACGGTTGAGATTGCGCATGGCATGATTACGGCGGAAGCGTCCCATCTGTGCGGTGCACACATTTATCTGGACGTTGTCAGCGTCGGGGCGACCATCAATATCATGATGGCTGCAGCGCTGGCAGAGGGCAGAACAACGATCGAAAATGCGGCAAAAGAACCTCATGTTGTGGATCTGGCGAACTTTTTAAACAGCATGGGAGCCAATATCAAGGGCGCAGGTACGGATGTGATCCGGATCCGTGGTGTAGAGCGACTGCATAAGACGGAATATCCGATCATCCCGGATCAGATCGAAGCCGGCACGTTTATGTTTGCTGCCGCTGCGACGCACGGCGATGTGACGGTCAAAAACGTGATTCCGAAGCATCTGGAATCCATTTCCGCAAAGCTGTCGGAAATCGGCTGTGAAGTGACAGAGTCGGATGATGCTGTCCGGGTAGTGGCTTCCAGACCGCTCAAACATACACAGGTAAAGACTCTGCCGTATCCGGGCTTTCCGACGGATATGCAGCCCCAGATCGCGGTGACGCTGGGTCTGTGCTGCGGCACGAGCATTGTAACAGAGAGTATTTTTGAAAATCGTTTCCGCTATGTGGACGAGCTGATCCGCATGGGCGCAAGCATTAAGGTGGAAGGGAATACTGCGATCATCGACGGCGTTTCCCGGTATACCGGAGCGAGCATCAATGCACCGGATCTTCGTGCCGGAGCAGCGCTTGTTATCGCAGCGCTGGCAGCGGAAGGAATGTCTGTCATTGACGATATCCGCTATATCGAACGCGGATATGAGGATTTTCCAGCAAAATTACAGAGCCTCGGCGCCCAGATCGAAAAGGTGGAATCCGAACGGGAATTGCAGAAATTCCGCTTAAAGATTGGCTGAGACACTTTTCAGAAATTGTCCTGTTGACAAATACAGGGCGCTATAGTATTTTAAATGAGTACCTGATAAGAAAATTCAATATTGTGCCTTCTCTTATTCAGAGTGGTGGAGATACATAGGATCTGTGAAGCCACGGCAACCCCGTTTTTTCGGAAGGTGCCAGCCTGAGCGAGTAGAAGTCCCGTTTCCGGGACGGAAGCAATCGAACAATAAGAGGATTTGATTATCAAACTATCGGATCCGCTTTTTAGCGGATCTTTTTTGTTTCATAGGAAAATGCGTCCTATGAAATAAAAACGCTCTACAGAATCGCACTGAGGCGGAATGGAAAGATGTCGCGAATGCGATCCGCCACAGGGAAAGAATCCTGTAGAGCAGGATCCTATTTTTCACAGCAAACATCTAAGGAGGAACAGATGGAAAAACGTTTATTTACTTCTGAGTCTGTAACAGAAGGACATCCCGACAAAATGTGCGATGCCATTTCCGACGCAATTCTGGACGCACTGATGGAAAAAGACCCGATGAGCCGTGTAGCCTGCGAGACAGCAAGCTGTACCGGTTTCGTACTGGTAACCGGTGAGATCACCACCAACGCATATGTAGATATTCCGAAGATCGTTCGTGAGACGGTTAAGGAGATCGGCTACGACAAGTCTGAATATGGCTTTGACGGCAACACCTGTGCCGTTATGGTTTCGATCGACGAGCAGTCTTCTGACATCGCTATGGGTGTTGACAAGGCTCTGGAAGCAAAAGAAAACCAGATGTCTGAGGAAGAGCTGGAAGCAATCGGCGCCGGCGACCAGGGTATGATGTTCGGCTATGCAACCAACGAGACAGAGGAATATATGCCTTACCCGATCTCTCTGGCGCACAAGCTGGCACAGCAGCTGACCAAAGTAAGAAAAGACGGCACACTGACCTATTTAAGACCCGACGGCAAGAGCCAGGTTTCTGTAGAATATGATGAAAACGACAAGCCGGTTCGTCTGGAAGCAGTTGTATTATCCACACAGCATGATCCCGATGTAACACAGGAACAGATTCACGAGGATATCAAAAAATATGTCTTTGATCCGATTCTGCCTGCAGAGCTGATCGATGAGAACACCAAGTTCTTCATCAACCCGACCGGACGTTTCGTAATCGGCGGACCTCACGGTGACGCTGGTCTGACCGGCCGTAAGATCATCGTAGACACCTACGGCGGATATGCACGTCACGGCGGCGGCGCTTTCTCCGGTAAGGACTGCACCAAGGTTGACAGAAGCGCAGCTTACGCAGCACGTTATGTTGCAAAGAACATTGTTGCAGCAGGACTGGCTGACAAGTGTGAAATCCAGCTGTCTTACGCAATCGGCGTAGCACAGCCGACCTCTATCATGGCAGATACCTTCGGCACCGGCAAGATTTCCGATGAGAAGCTGGTTGAGATCATCCGTGAGAACTTCGACCTGCGCCCGGCAGGCATCATCAAGATGCTGAACCTGCGCCGTCCGATCTACAAGCAGACTGCCGCATACGGTCACTTCGGCCGCAACGACCTGGATCTGCCCTGGGAGAAGCTGGATAAGGCAGAAGATCTGAAGAAGTATCTGTAAGATCCACCCTTTTGTAAAATAAGAGTAACTGTTCAGTTCCCTCACAGTTACGATGCAAAATCCATTCCAAATCGGCTTCGCCGATGGGATTTTGCATGACTCAATCATATTCTTACGGTCTCAGCAGCAAGTGCTTCGACCTGTTCTGAACAGTTACAAATAAGGTACCTTATAAAATCCCATGTCCTGCCGCGGCAGCATTGCGCTGCTTCGGTGGTGGATGTGGGATTTTTTATCGTATAGAAAACTTCGTTTCCATACGATAAAAACGCTCCGCGCGGATCGCACTGCGGCGGAATGGAAGAATGTCGCTTGCGCGACCCGCCGCAGGCGGAGAATCCTGCTTCGCAGGATTCTTTTTTATGTTACAGAGCGGGACAAAGCGTTCTGGTATCGGCTGGCGAAACATTTATCGGAAGCTGCCGGTTTGATAAGGATGGAATTTTCCAAACGGGCATGGTATACTCAACTCAACAAGATAAGGGGATCGATACGAATGAAAAGAAAACAGGTAACAGCAGCATGTCTGATGGCGGCAACGATGCTGTTTTCAGGCTGCACGCCGAATATCAGTGAATATGCAGCGCGAGCGCAGCAAGCCGGAAAGAGCTTTTGGGAAGGGAAAACAACAGACGCTATGGCGCAGGACAGCGATGCTGCGGCAACAGCAGATGACGAGACGTCTGTAGCAGGTGAAACACAGAATGTCAGTACAGGAACCGGCACCGCTGTAGTGACCAATGAGAGGCAGGATAGCGATACTGCGACCGATGACGAGATACAGGATAGCACAACAGCGACCGGCGGCGAAGGGCAGCACAGCGATACCGCGGCAACAGCAGACGGCGAGATGCCTGCGACAGGCGAAACGCAGATCGACACCGCCACAGAATCTGAGGCAGCAACAGCTCCTCAAATTCCGGAACTGATGACAGAAGTGACCGACTCAGTTTATGAAGCATACGCGCAGAAATCGGATGCGTTTACCGGCAAGCTGGCGGGACACGACCGTCTGAGCCGCGCGGAAAACGCAGCGCTGACGGCAGTTCTTTCGCAGAAGGAGTACGGTGACAAGACGCTTTGCCTGCAGAACATGGCGAAGTATGACAGCAACGCAAATGAAAGCTTTCTGCTGATGTTTGAAAGCACGCCGTTGACAGCCCGCGGGCGGATTTCCGGAGATCTCTGGTATTATGACGGCGAGTCGGCAAGACTTCTGGAAAAAGGAATCGTCGTGACCGGACTGCAGCAGGTGACGGGAATCGGGAATCCGTTTGTTATTCTGGAAACGGAAGTCTCCGGCAAAAAACAGGCGGCTGTCTGGACGGTAAAAGATCAAAAGTGCGAAAAGCTTCTGGAGGATGCCGAGACGATCGAAGCGACAAAGGACGGCGTTTGTACGTTTTATCCTGCGGAGAAGACTGTGTACGATCCGCTTGTTTCGGAATGGGACAGTGCAGAAGAGACGGTTCCTGTTTATTATGAAAGAACAGCGGACGGATTTGCGGAGCGTTCGTATCGGGAGCTGACAGCGTCGGAATATTTGGCGTATGTGTCTGCAGAGGATTCGGATGAAGAGGCACAGGCGTGGAAGGAAAAGCTGGAAGAGCAGTTCTACACGCAGACGGATGAAAATACAGAATATACCTATTGGTTTTATGCAATTGGGGAGGACAAAATTGCCTATCGCTGCAGAGAAACCGGGCAGTCGGTCGGACAGGAAGAAGGAATCGATCATGCGGTTGCGAAGTACAGCTGGTGTATCAGCAGCCTGGATCAGGGAAAACTGACCAAAGCATCGGAGACGATCAGCGGGGATGGATTTTTCTTCCCGTCGAGATTGGAGCAGGAAGAAGCGCTGGAGAGCCTGGAGGATATTCCAAACGAATTTACGAAAAACCGGTTGAATAAAGTGCAGAAAACAGCCCGCGCGGCGGTCAATCAGGCGGTTGCACAGATTCTGGAGGTACAGGAGTACCCGGACGATGCGCTGTGTTTTGCAGAGACGGCGGATTACGATGGGAACGGCAAAAAAGAAACGTTTGCGGCGATCGGCAGGTATGACGGAGCGTTCGGCGCGCCGGTATGCGACCTGTGGTTTGTCGGCGCGGACGGCGCGGTTTTGGAAGAAGAGAATTTTGCCTTTAAGGAGCTGGAAAAGCTGGGAAGCGCCTTTGTGCTGTATCGTGGCTACGAAGTGTCCGGTGTCAGCGACATGTTGTTTGGCGTGCAGGAGCAAGGAGCAGTGCGCCTGTTAAAACAGATGGGGCACTTTGAGCTGGATGATGACGGCGATCTGATGGCATGGACTGCCGGGACAGAAGCCGCGCCGGGATATTATGACATCAGCCTGCGCACACTGACAGAGTATCGATTAGAAGAAATCCGTGAAAAAGAGCTGTTACAGTATAAAAACGGCAAAGCAGTGTTAAAGAGTATCCTGCGGCAGGTTGGATCAGATTCCGGGAAAATACAGATTTTATCCGGGGAAAACGATAGGATTCATGTCAACTTTTCGGACGCGGAAGGAAGCTGGTACGAGACATGGAAAGTGGAAAACGACAGACTTGTACTGACAGACAGCGGAGAAGGCAGTGTAAAAGAGGTTCATGAAAGCGGTGATGTGTCCGGACAAAACGCAGTCAGTCAAAACAGCGCTGTATCTGACCGGGAAGCAGACAGCATCAGTGAAAACAATGCGGCAGCATCCGACCGGACAGGCAGCATCGGCACGAGGTCTGTGACAAAGAACGGGCAAAAGTCAGAAAACGGGACAGAAAGCCCTGCCTTTGACTTCTCTGCGCCCGATGGGACAGCAAAGGAAACTCAGACAGAACAAGAATAGGAAATTACAAAAATATGGCATTTGCACATTTGCACGTCCATACAGAGTACAGCCTGCTGGACGGTTCCAATAAAATCAAAGAATATGTAAAACGGGTCAAGGAGCTGGGCATGACGGCTGCGGCGATTACCGACCATGGCGCAATGTACGGTGTGATCGATTTTTACCGTGCGGCGCGGGCAGAGGGTATCAATCCGATTTTGGGCTGTGAGGTCTATGTTGCGCCCAATTCCCGTTTTGACCGGGAGATTACCGGCGGGGATGACCGGTATTACCATCTGGTGCTTCTGGCGGAAAATAATACTGGTTACGCGAATCTGAGCAAAATCGTCAGCCGCGGTTTTACGGAGGGGTACTATTACAAGCCGCGTGTCGATATGGAGGTTCTGGAGGAATTTCACGAGGGAATTATTGCGCTGTCTGCGTGTCTGGCAGGTGAAGTGCCGCGCTATATCCAGAAAGGACTGCCGGAGGAAGCAAAAAAATGCGCATTAAAGTATCAGTCGATTTTTGGGAAGGATAATTATTTTCTGGAACTGCAGGATCATGGGATCCCGGAGCAGCAGACCGTAAACATGGCGCTTTTACAGATGTCGCGGGAACTGGACATTCCGTTAGTATGCACGAACGACGTGCACTACACCTATGCGGAGGACGCAAAGCCCCACGATATCCTTCTGTGTATCCAGACCGGCAAAAAGCTTTCCGACGAAAACCGGATGCGTTACGAGGGCGGTCAGTATTTCGTCAAAAGCGAAGAAGAGATGAAGGGACTGTTTCCCTATGCGTGGGAGGCAGTGGAAAATACACAGCGAATTGCAGACCGCTGTCATGTGGAAATCGAGTTTGGTAAGACGAAGCTGCCGCATTTTGATGTGCCGGAGGGCTATGATTCCTGGGGATATTTGAATAAGCTGTGCACTGACGGCATGAAAGAGCGCTATCCGGAGGACGACGGCACGCTGCAGAAGCGTCTGGAATACGAGCTGGGTATTATCAAGCGCATGGGATATGTGGACTATTTCCTGATCGTGTGGGATTTTATCAACTATGCCAGAGAAAACGGTATTCCGGTAGGACCTGGACGTGGAAGTGCAGCTGGAAGCATCGTTTCCTACTGCCTGCATATCACGAATATTGATCCGATCCGTTATAGCCTGCTGTTTGAGCGTTTCCTGAACCCGGAACGAGTTTCCATGCCGGATATCGATATCGACTTCTGTTATGAACGCAGACAGGAGGTCATCGATTATGTCGGACGCAAATATGGAAAAGAAAAGGTTGTGCAGATTGTCACATTCGGTACGCTGGCGGCAAAGGGTGTCATCCGCGACGTCGGGCGCGTCATGGATCTGCCGTATTCCTTTGTGGATTCGATTGCAAAAATGATTCCGAACGAGCTGAACATGACGATTGATAAGGCACTGTCAATGAACGCAGAGCTGCGCAAGCTCTACGAGAGCGATGAACAGGTGCACGTGCTGATTGATATGAGTAAACGGCTGGAGGGATTGCCGCGCCACACCTCGATGCACGCAGCAGGGGTTGTGATCTGCCCGGAGGCGGCAGATCATTTTGTACCGCTTTCACGGGGGTCGGATGGTTCGATCACAACGCAGTTTACGATGACGACGCTGGAAGAGCTCGGACTGTTAAAAATGGACTTTCTGGGGCTTCGAACCCTGACAGTAATCGACCACGCGGTCAAGATGATTGAGCATGACACCGGTGTGAAGCTCGATATGGAGCATCTGGATTATAACGATAAAAAAGTGCTGGATTCGCTCTGCACCGGCAGGACGGACGGCGTGTTCCAGCTGGAAAGCGGCGGGATGAAAAGCTTCATGAAGGAGCTAAAGCCCCAGAACCTTGAGGATATCATCGCGGGTATTTCCCTGTACCGTCCCGGGCCGATGGACTTTATTCCAAAATATATTAAAGGAAAAAACAATCACGACGAGATCACCTATTCCTGTCCGGAGCTGGAACCGATCCTGTCTCCGACCTACGGCTGTATCGTGTATCAGGAGCAGGTTATGCAGATTGTGCGCGACCTCGGCGGCTACACGATGGGACGAAGCGACCTGGTTCGTCGTGCGATGAGCAAGAAAAAGCAGTCTGTCATGGAAAAAGAACGGGCGAATTTCGTTTACGGCAATCCCGAGGAGGGCGTGCCCGGCTGTGTGGCCCGGGGCATTCCGGAAAAGGTCGGTCTGGAAATTTACGCGGAAATGATGGATTTTGCAAAATACGCGTTCAACAAGTCCCACGCCGCATGCTACGCGGTTGTCGCTTACCAGACGGCTTACCTGAAATATTATTATCCGGTGGAATTTATGGCGTCCCTGATGACTTCTGTAATCGATAACCCCGGAAAAGTGGCGGAATACATTCTGGTTTGCCGCCAGATGGGAATCGCGATTCTGCCGCCGGATATCAACGAGGGAGAGCCGGGATTTTCGGTATCGGGAAAATCAATCCGGTACGGGCTGACTGCGATCAAGGGTGTAGGACATCCGGTTGCGGACGCGGTGATCGCAGAGCGGAAGCTGCGGGGCGTGTTCAAAAACCTGCAGGATTTTCTTTCCAGAATGTCCGATACGGAAGTCAATAAGCGCAACGTGGAAAACTTCATCAAAGCGGGTGCATTCGATAGCCTTGAGGGAACACGCAAGCAGTTTATGAGCGTATTTGTGCAGCTGATGGATCAGAATCAGCAGAATCGGAAAAATAATATGGCGGGACAGCTTTCCTTATTCGATCTGGTGGACGAGTCGGAAAAGAAAAACTATGAAATCCGCTTCCCGGATGTCGGGGAATATTCGAAGGAAATTCTTCTGACCTTTGAAAAAGAAGTGCTCGGTGTGTATGTCAGCGGGCATCCGCTGCAGGAATACGAGCAGCTCTGGCGCAGGAATATTTCTAATACAACGGCAGATTTTATGCTGGATGAGGAGACAAACAGCGTCCATATTCAGGACGGAGCAAAGGCGGTTATCGGCGGAATTATTGAGGAAAAGAAGATCAAATATACCAAAAACGATAAGGTGATGGCGTTTTTACAGGTGGAGGATCTGGTTGGAACGATTGAAGTTATCGTTTTCCCGAAAACCTATGAGCAGTACGGCGGCAAGCTGATGGAGGATGAAAAGGTTCTCCTGCGGGGGCGCGTTTCCGCAGAGGAGGACAAAGACGCGAAGCTGATCTGTGAATCCGTGCAGACCTTTGACGAAATCCCCAAAAAGCTCTGGATTAAGTTTCCGACGATGGAAGCCTATCAGCAGCAGGAAAAAAAGCTGCTTTCGGCAATCGCAGCTTCCGACGGCAGGGATACCGTGGTGATTTATGTGGAAAATCCGCGCGCGATGAAGCAGCTTGGGGCGAATCAGACCGTTCATGGGGACGAGGCGCTTTTAAAGCAGCTGGAAGAGCTGTTTGGAGAAGAAAATGTAAAGCTGATGTAAGTTTCACAAAACCATTGAAAAGAAAGCCCGTTTCGATTAAAATAAAAAATGGTTTTACGGATTTTGAAATCTTAAGATTGAAGTCCAGCCCGCAGCGGCAGACAGGAGGAACAATGGCAGCTAAGATAAAGACAATTGGAGTTCTTACAAGCGGCGGAGATGCGCCGGGTATGAATGCGGCAATCCGTGCGGTTGTTCGGAAAGCGATTTGCAACGGCGTCAAAGTAAAAGGCATTAAAAAAGGCTATCAGGGCCTGTTAAATGAAGAAATCATAGATATGGATGCCCGCAGTGTTTCGGATACCATCCAGAAGGGCGGTACGATTCTGGGAACTGCGCGTTGTCTGGAATTTAAGACCGAAGCCGGACAGAAAAAGGGCGCGGAGATCTGCCGCAGACACGGCATCGACGGTCTGGTTGTTATCGGCGGCGATGGCTCTTACAGAGGTGCGCAGGCGATGTCCAGACTTGGAATCAATACGATTGGTCTGCCGGGCACGATCGATCTGGATATTGCATGTACCGAATATACGATCGGTTTCGACACGGCAGTCAATACCGCGATGCAGGCAATCGATAAGGTAAGGGATACTTCATCTTCACATGAACGTTGCAGTATTATCGAAGTAATGGGCAGAAATGCCGGTTATATCGCACTGTGGTGCGGCGTCGGCACCGGCGCGGAGGATATCCTTCTTCCTGAAAAGTACGACTATGACGAGCAGCAGCTGATTAACAATATTATCAACAACCGGAAAAAGGGCAAAACTCACCATCTGATCATCAATGCAGAAGGTATCGGTCATTCTACTTCCATGGCGAAGAGAATTGAAGCGGCAACGGGTGTGGAAACCAGAGCAACCATCCTGGGGTACATGCAGCGAGGCGGCAGCCCGACCTGTCTGGATCGTTATTATGCTTCTATCATGGGCGCTTATGCGGCAGACATCCTCTGCGCAGGCAGCTCGAACCGTGTTGTGGCTTACAAACACGGTGAATTTGTAGACTATGATATCGAGGAAGCACTTGCGATGCAGAAAGAGATTCCCGAATATCATTATCAGGTCAGCAAAGCGCTGGCCACCTGACGATACAGGACGCAAAGGGGCGGCTGCACACGAAACGTGTGTGGCCGTTGTGCGTTTTCATAAAGATCAACGGAGGAACCTGCATGATTACTGCAGCATCCAACAGCCGGATCAAAAGGCTGGTACAATTGAATCAAAAGTCGAAGCTGCGCAGAACGGAGGACGTTTTTCTGGCAGAGGGTGTGAAGATGTTTCTGGAAGCACCGAGAGAGCAGCTGCAGGAGGTCTATGTTTCGGAATCCTTTCTGGAAAAGTGCAGCTGCAGGGAGCATCTGGAAGAGGTTGGCTACGAAGTTGTTTCCGACAGCGTTTTTTCTAAAATATCGGATACCTGCACGCCACAGGGCGTTTTATGCGTGCTGAAACAGTTTCACTATAATATAGAAGAAATGCTGCGGGACAAAGCACCGCTGTTTCTGCTTCTGGAAAATATACAGGATCCCGGCAACCTCGGTACGATGCTGCGAACCGGTGAGGGCGCAGGCGTTTCCGGGATTATCATGAGCCGGGATACAGTCGATTTGTACAACCCGAAGGTTATCCGTTCGACGATGGGCAGCATCTACCGCGTTCCGTTTTATTATGCGGACGATTTTGCGGCGGCGGTTCATCAGGTACAGCAGGCGGGTGTCAGCGTATACGCGGCGCATCTGCGCGGGAAAAATTCCTATGCCTGTCAGGATTACACAAAGGGGACGGCATTTCTGATCGGTAACGAGGGCAACGGCCTGCGGGAAGAGACTGCAGAGCTTGCGGACTGTTATATCCGAATTCCGATGGAGGGCAAAGTGGAGTCGTTAAATGCAGCGGTGGCGTCTTCGATTCTGATGTATGAAGCGCATCGGCAGAGGGCGATTTGAAAGAAGGTCGAAGCTTGAAAAATAACATTTTTTAAGCTCGAGATTTGTGTCTGCGCGCACTTGACACAAACTCGACATGCGCAAAAAGCGTGCGCAGAAATGAGAGGCACAGATGAAAATCGGTTTTATCGGACTTGGAAATATGGCGCAGGCGATGATTGGAGGAGTTTTGAGAAATCACCTGGCTGTGCCGGAGGAAATTTACGGTTCTGCAAAAACGGCGGAGACCGAAAGCAAAGTACATGAAATGTTTGGCATCACGGTGACAGGCGATAACCTGGAAACCGCGCGGCAGGCAGAGCTTTTGATTCTTGCCGTAAAGCCGCAGTTCCTGGAGAAAGTGATCGGACAGATCAGCGACATTGACCTGACCGGTAAGACGATTCTGAGCATTGCGGCAGGCAAAAGCCTTGCGTGGCTGGAAGAGCAGTTCTGCGCGCCGCTTCCGTTTGTGCGTGCGATGCCCAATACGCCGGCACTGGTCGGGGAAGGCTGTACCGGAGTCTGCTATGGCAGCAGGGTAACTCCTGAGATGAAAGAAAAAACGGCGGCTGTCCTGGACAGTTTCGGCAAGACGGTTGAGCTTCCGGAACGCCTGATGGATGTGCTGACCGGCGTCAGCGGCTGTGCGCCTGCCTGGATTTTTATACTGATCGAGGCGATGGCGGACGGTGCAGTTGCGGAAGGCATGCCGCGCAGCCAGGCATATGAATGCGCTGCACAGGCTGTGCTCGGCAGCGCGAAGCTGATGCTTGAGACCGGAAAGCATCCGGGAGAGTTAAAGGATATGGTCTGCTCCCCGGCAGGCTCCACAATTCAGGCGGTACGCGTTTTAGAGGAAAAAGGCTTCCGCGGCGCAGTGACCGATGCGGTTATCACTGCGGTGGAAAAGTCCAGAAGCCTGTAAAATAGTTTGTTACAAAAATGTTAAAAACAGGAATAAAGGAAGATCTGATGGAAAAAATAATCCCGTCAGGTCTTCTTTTTTATAAAAAAATCGAAAAACCCGCAGAAAATGGCTATCCTTTTTATGAAAAGAGAATTTACTATGTTAAAGCGGCATTTGTTGAAAACTTTGAAAAATAGTAAGAAAAAGGCGATGATTTCGGAGGTTTGTTGTAAAAATATCACAATAGAAGAAAACCTTTTGTGGGGAACTAACGGAAATTTGTGGTTCCGGGTGAACGGCTTGACATTTGATTGTAATATTGCTATCATATCATGCGTAACAATTGTTAATAAGTTTGTAACAATTGAAACAGCTCTGTAACAGGGAGCGTCCCACAAAAAGCTCCTGAATTTCACCGGCAGAATGGCTGGGGAAGCAGAGTAAGATTTATGGAGGTAAGAATGAACGGAAAAGGCAGAAAGTTGTTTCGTAGTGCAGTCGGCATTTTAACATCTGTTATGATGATGGGTGCATATACGACAACCGCTATGGCAAGTGGTATCGGTGTCATTGATGCGAAAGACATGCTGGACATTCATGCAGAAGCAAATACAGCGTCTGCGGTGGTTGGTCAGGTCATGGAGGACGGTCATGTGGCGATCCTTGCAAAGTACAACGACTGGGTGCAGATCCAGGCGGGAGAAATTGCAGGATGGGTACCGGCTGAAAATCTGGTCGAGACAGAGATTTCCAACGAAGAGGCTGTTGCAGCCAATGAGCAGGTGATCGCTGAACGGACAGGAGAAACAGCATCCGAAGATGAATTCTTTGCAGAGGAAGAAGTACAGCAGGATGAAACAGCAGCTTTACAGGCAGAGGCGAGTGAAGCAGCACAGAATGAGATAGAAGAAGTACAGGCAGCCGAGGAAGCAGCCCGCATCGAAGCGGAAGCGCAGGCAAAGGCAGCAGCCGAGGAAGCAGCCCGCATCGCAGCCGAATCCCAGCAGGCAGCTTTGGCTGCCCAGGCGGCGCAGACCGCAGCGATATCCTCAGAGGAATTAAAACTGCTTGCAAATATTATTTACTGTGAAGCAGGCAGTGAATCCTACGTTGGTAAGGTTGCGGTAGGCAATGTCATCATGAACCGCGTCAAGAGTGCATCGCAGCCCAATACGATCACCGAGGTCGTTTACGCAAAAGGACAGTTTTCCCCTGTCAGAAACGGTTCGCTGCAGAGGGCACTGAGCAGTGACAAGGCAGATGCAGCCTGCTATCAGGCAGCAATCGAAGCATTAGCCGGTGCACAGCCGGTCGGCGGCAAGCTGTTTTTCAGAAGAAATAACGGTCGTTCCGGACAGGTAATCGGACATCACGTTTTTTACTAAAACAGTATCATAGCCGGGGCATTTGGCCCAATAGCATTATAAGGGAATCGTCAGAAGAGGATAAGGAAAAACTGTTGTTTCTGACAGAAAAAGAACGAAAAAAGGCATGTGGAAAAGGATTGTTTTTCACACGCCTTTTTTGTAGTCGTGACAATAGAATCCTCACAGGGCGCACACTTGACAGTAATTGACGGATTTGATATGATGACGCTAATCATGTAATATAATTGTAACATTTGATGAGCCGATTTTGGGAGCGCCAAAGGCGCGGAAAATCAATGGAGGTTCAGCTATCGTTACTGTCTGCGGATATGAGGGGATAGAAAGGATCATCGATTTATGGGCTGGAGCAGAAAATGTGAGAAAAGGGGGAAGCACTGGCTGCGGGCTGCAGCGCTGGGAGTTGTCTTTTTGTGGACGGCCGGAAGCAGTCTGCAGGCAGAGGCGGAATCGAGCAAAAGCGCGCACTGGCACAAGGGCGTTGGCGTGGAGGCGTGGCTGACAGGAGCGGATAAGGAACAGGTCAGTCCGAACGCAGCATCCAAAAATGGGGCGGCAGATGCAGCGACCGGTGCAGCCGGCGGGCAGGAAACGGATGCAGCGTCCGACAGTGCGGACAGCAAAACCAAAGCTTCGTCCGGTGATGGAATGAAAATGGACGACCTGACCGGCACAATCGTGATGACGAGCGTTCAGAATGTATTGAATGTCAGGACGGAACCGGACAGCGAGGCAGAGCTTGCAGGGTATTTGTATGCAGACTGTGGCGGTACAGTGCTGGAACAAAAGGACGGCTGGACAAAGCTTGAGTCCGGCGAACTGACCGGCTGGGCAAATAACGGTTATCTGCTGTTTGGGGAAGAAGCTCGGAAAGAGGCAAAAGACGCGGGACGGATTGTGGCAACGACCAAAACAGGCGCTTTGAGAATCCGGAAAGAACCTTCAGCAGATGCTGCGATTTATGATCTGCTGGAAGAAGGTGCAAAGTATGAGGTCGTGGATGAAGAGCAGATCCGTTTCAGCGAGGATCAGGAAATCACGGCAGACTGGGTTGCGGTCAATTACGGCGGAAAGACCGGATATGTGTCTTCGGAATATGTCCAGGTTGATTTTGAAATCGATTACGGAGAGACGGTTGAGCAGGTAAAAGCGCGCGAGGAAGCGGAAACGGCGAGACTGCAGGCGGAAAAAGAAGCTGCCGCACAGAAACAGAAGCAGGAAAAGGCAGCGCAGGCGGAAAAGGAAGCGAACAAGGCTGCTGCACTGGCAGCGGACGACAGCGTGCTTTTGGCGGCGCTCATTCAGTGTGAAGCAGGAGAAGAGCCCTACGAAGGACAGGTGGCTGTCGGCGCAGTCGTGATGAATCGGGTCAGAAGCGGCGCTTATCCGAATACGGTCAAGGGAGTTATCTATGCTTCGGGACAGTTTACACCGGCGGGAAGCGGACAGGTTGGACGCGTTGTCGCAAGTGGAAAGATCAAGGCAAGCTGCCTGCAGGCGGCACAGGAAGCGATGGCGGGAAGCACCCCGGTTGGAATAGCGACGCATTTTAGACGGGCAGGAAGCAGGGAAGGTATTGTGATCGGACATCATGTATTTTGGTAGACGGGGCATGATTTTTGTAGACGGGGCATGATTTTTGTAGTATGATAGTCATAAGTCACAGGAAAGGAGGAGTTACATGACGGAAGTATTTGCCTGGCTGGCTCTGTTGATTTTACTTGTGCTGATTGAGCTTGCGACGATGGGGCTGACGACAATCTGGTTTGCAGCCGGAGCTCTTGTTGCGACGATAGCAGCTGCCTGTGGTGCGCCGGTTCTGGTGCAGGTCATCCTGTTTTTGGTAGTGTCCGTGCTGATGCTTGTTTTTACAAGACCGGTTGCCATGCGCTATTTCAATGTTGGAAGGGCGAAGACCAATGTGGACAGCATGCTTGGGGAACGCGGTATCGTGACCGGCAGGATTGATAACCTGCACAGCTGCGGACAGGTTACGCTCAAAGGCATGGAGTGGTCAGCGAGATCTCAGGAAACTGAGGGGACGATTGAAGAGGGTACCGTCGTCATTGTAAAAAAGATCGACGGCGTGAAACTGATCGTTGTCCCGGACGAGATCGAAACAGAAGAACCTGTAACAAACAGCAGCGAGGCTGCTGACAACATGCGGTAAGACCGCGGAAATGAGGGTAATTATGATAGGTGGACTGGTAATACTCATTATTTTAATTCTTGCAATTGCAATTGTAGCGTCCTGCATCAAGATCGTACCGCAGGCGCAGGCTTATGTCGTAGAACGTCTCGGCGCATACCAGGATACCTGGAGCGTTGGCCTTCACTTTAAAGTGCCGATTGTCGATAAGGTTGCAAAGCGTGTACTGTTAAAGGAACAGGTAGCGGATTTCCCGCCTCAGCCCGTTATCACAAAGGATAACGTTACGATGCGGATCGATACCGTTGTCTTTTTCCAGATCACAGATCCCAAGCTGTTTACCTACGGAGTTGAAAATCCGATCATGGCGATTGAAAACCTGACCGCGACAACCCTGCGTAACATCATCGGAGATCTGGAACTGGACCAGACCCTGACCTCCCGTGAAACGATCAATGCCAAGATGCGTGCATCCCTGGATATCGCAACCGATCCCTGGGGCATTAAGGTAAACCGTGTCGAATTAAAGAACATCATTCCTCCCGCAGCAATTCAGGATGCGATGGAGAAGCAGATGAAGGCAGAGCGTGAACGCCGTGAAGCGATCCTGCGTGCCGAAGGTGAAAAGAAATCTACCATTCTGGTAGCAGAAGGTAAAAAGGAATCCGCAATTCTGGAAGCAGAGGCAGAAAAGCAGTCTGCAATCCTGCGCGCAGAAGCAGAGAAAGAAAAGATGATCCGTGAGGCAGAAGGTGAAGCGGAAGCAATCCTGAAAGTCCAGCAGGCGACTGCAAACGGTCTGCGTTTCATCAAGGATGCAGGAGCGGATGATTCTGTACTTCGTTTAAAGAGTCTGGAGGCTCTGGAAAAGGTTGCGGACGGCAAGTCTACAAAGATCATCATTCCGTCCGAAATTCAGAACATGGCGGGACTGCTGACCAGTGCAAAGGAGCTTTTAAGCGACAAATAAGCTCACATGTACCATCTTCGATGCTATCCGCTGCCTGACAGCGTATTTCATCTTTACAAAAAAGGACCGTACATTCTATAATGGATGTACGGTTTTTTATTTTATGATGCCAGGGTCAAAAGGTCTAAGCCCACATGAGCTTGCTCATAGGT
>ERZ780203.845-NODE-845-length-28551-cov-23.821308_pt1 | contig 28551 bp, 30 predicted proteins | sample MGYA00511168_ERZ780203 | MGnify/ENA primary metagenome ERZ780203 (study PRJEB29588, sample SAMEA2156577) | human gut metagenome | biome: human gut; feature: human-associated habitat; material: faeces | place: Denmark | collected 2008/2010 ...
CGTTCCGCTACTATTGTCTCATGCCTGTCCATGCGCAGGGTGGTTTGACGGTTACCAAAATCCCTCTGAAATCGTTGATTTCAGAGGGATTTTTCTTATTCTTTGTCTATTGCGAGGCAGATTTTAAACCGCCTGCATTTTGATATGCTATCAAAGCGCGGCTTTCTCCCATTCAATCAGGATCTCCGCCAGCTCCGGTGTCAGCCGCTTGCGGCACTCCTGCCGCAGTTCCTCCGGCACGCCGTAGAACGCCTCAGCGATACTGCCGGTGATGGCGGCGAGGGTGTCGCTGTCGCCTCCGAGGGATACCGCCGTGCGGAGAGCATCCTCAAAATCTGTGCTTTCCAGAAACGCAGTGATAGCCTGTGGCACGGTCTCCTGACAGTTCTCTACATGGTGGTAGTTTGGACGGATCTCGTCGCAGGTGCGGCTGAGATCATAACCAAACTTGCGCTCCACATGTGCCTTGATCTCCGCCTTACCGTGACCGGTGCGGGCGAGGAAAATCGCCGCAGCAACAGCCTGTGCGCCCTTGATGCCCTCTGGATGATCATGCGTCACCTGGGCGGTGAGCCGCGCCAGACGCAGCGTTTCCGCCATATCTGTTGCCAGCCATGCATGCGGCAGACGACACCCGCATGGCGCTGCCGTTGCCGTAGCTCTGGTAGGGCTGCGGGTCGTCCTCATAGAGCCAGCCGCCAAAATGGGTGCCATAGCCCCGGTCGGGATAGGCACGGCCCAGTTGCTGCATCTCCCGCACCAGTGCTGCTTTGATGGCGGCATCGTCTTGCCCACGGGTGCTGAGCAGCGCCTTTGCCACGGCCAACGTCATCACTGTATCGTCGGTGAAATCGGAACGGCGGCTGAACAGCGGAAAATCCTTCGCCTTATAGTTGTTGCAGTCGAACTCGTAGGGACTGCCCACGATGTCGCCCAAAATCGCTCCGTACATTTTATCATCTCCCACGTCTTTGCACGTCTTCGTCGATGCAGCGCTTCCAGTCGGCGCTGAGGGGCCTGGCGGCGCGGACGCTGCACACAGCCTCGCCGATGACCTCGTAATTCAGTGCCGTGCCGGCCTTGTCGCACTTGTAGTTCACCGCACGGTCAGCGCCGATGCCGAAGCGGGCTGCCTTCTTTGCCGCGTCGATGTTTGCGCCGAGGAACAAAAACTCCCAGCCGTACTTCTCCTTCTGCTGTTCAATCATGCGGCGCACGCGCTCGTAATCGTAGCGGCGGCTGGCGTTTTCGTAGCCGTCGGTGGTGATGATGAACATCGTCTTTTCCGGCACATTCTCGCGGCGGGCGTACTTGTGAATGTTGCCGATGTGGTGGATGGCGCCGCCCACGGCATCCAGCAGCGCCGTGCAGCCGCAGGTGAAATACTCCCTTTCCGTCAGGGGCGGCACTTCGCCCAGCGGCAGGCGGTCATGGATGACCGTGCTGTCGTTGGCGAAAAGCACCGTGGAGACCAGTGCCTCGCCCGCTTCCTTCTTCTGCCTGGCGATCATGGAGTTGAAGCCGCCGATGGTGTCCGCCTCCAGCCCCGACATGGAGCCGCTGCGGTCAAGAATAAAAACCAGTTCTGTCATAAGGAAAGCCCTCCTTCGTTTGATTACGCTGCCATTGTAGTGCGGCCAAAGGAGGGTTTGGTCGCCTGCGGGGCGACATATTGCTTTAAAGGTGACTCACCGTTCTACATTTTCCCCAACCGCTCCAGCCGAGATTCGATTGCCCCGGAAGTGCGTCCAAAGTGCTCGCAGAGGTCTTGCTTCTTCATACCACCGTCAAACAAATGACTCAGTTCCCGATCCAACTCCTCTGTCCACGGCTTTCCATTGTTCTCAGGTAATGGTTTTTTCTTTCTACGAGACAACACCTCCACAGCGCAGTTCAGTGCCCGAACGATCTCACCTTTGTTACAAACATGGTCATCCGGCAGAACCTCTCCCGTCAAAGGGTCAATGCCATCTGCCAAAACCGTTAGCAACTCTTTTGCGCGCTGAATATCCATGGTTTACCGTCTCTTTCTCATTTATTTTTCAGCTGTTCCGTCCACTCGGTTTCTTTAAAGCCCACGAGCACAAATTCATCGCTCACCAGAAGCGGACGCTTGACCAGCATCCCGTCTGCTGCAAGGCGCTTCAGCATCTCGTCCTCGCTCATTTCGGGGAGTTTCTCCTTCAGCGCCATGGACTTATAGAGAAGACCGCTTGTGTTGAAGAATTTCTTGAGCGGCAGCCCGCTGCGCTGATGCCACGCAGACAGTTCCTCATAAGTGGGATGTTCCATTTTGATGTCTCGGAATGTATAGGAACTGCCGTTCTCGTCCAGCCATGCTCGCGCCTTCTGGCAGGTGGTGCATTTGGGGTAGCAGATAAAGATCATGATCCCACGCTCCTTCTATTACAAAAGTATATTTCTTGCCCATTCCGTACAGGCATCAGATTCTTTCAAACCAAGCTCTTGCCAAATACCTGCGTAGTACAATCCACTATCAGGATTTTTAGCGCAATTTGATCTCTTCCCGTATATGTGCGTCTCATCATATACTTCATTCCTCGCCCAAGTTGCCTTTGTGGCACCTTTCAGAGTCAATACCCGCTTTTTATCAAAGCGCAGTACTCCTGCGCCAGGCTTACTTTTATCCAAAGAAAGTCTTTCTGCTGCTTTGAAAATCACATTTGTTGAGTTGTCCGCCCTGCCATTAGACGAATGCGGATGCCACCAAACTTTTCTCTGTTCTTCAGGCGCAGAGATGATCTCACCCACCTGAAGGTATCCCCAAATCACCTGGAGGTCTTTTCCCCGGTAAAAGTCACTACGATCCCGCAAATATCGGTATGTTCCGTTTTGATATTCCACAAAGTGAAAATTCCCGAAAAACAGGAAGATATCTCCCTGTGCAACACCGATATTCTTCAAGTAAGCAGCCGCGGCATTTCGCTGCCCAAACGCGGGGAACCATCCGTCGATACGCTCCCTACGTCGCCCTAAATCTAAACCAGGGTCCAGATGACAGTGGTCTCCGCCCTTATATCGCAGATCTCGCAATATTTGAGAATACTGAATTCCATTGTAGTAAAGAGAATCATATGTATCCTCATCATCGCTGGGAATGGGAAACGAAACCATCGTGCCATCTTCAAAGATAGGACTGACGATGCCGCCATTCGCAGAGTCAAAACCTTTTCGGCTGAGTATAATTTTCATTCCTCACGCTCCCAGCAAGCTCTGGTCAAAGGCGAACAGCGCCTCGTTAATCTCGAAAATGTCGTACTTCTTCTGCCTGATGAAATACTCAATAATGACGTCGAACTTGCTGCTGGCGCTGAGAGCATAGCCCGCGCGGGCGATGAGGTCGCGGGTCTCCGGCAGGCTCAGCTCCAGCGCGATGGCGAAGGCCACCGCCGTGGGCTTGGAGGGCTTGTAGTCCGGATTGTTGCGGATCTTCGAGAACAGCTTGCGATCCACATTAGCCTTCTTGTAGACCTCTGCGTCCTTTTTGCCGCTACGGTCGATAAGCTTCAACAGTGTCTCCGAAAATCCGGCATCCAGATGCGCAAGCGCCTCGTCCAGCCCGGAGGCCGCCATGGGCGCGTCCTCGCAGGCGGTCAGCATCCGGCTTTCGACGACGCTCATCCGGCGCATCCGCTCCCTGCGAAGGTCGGTGTGGGCGTCCACATAGTGGTCGTCGATGTAGGCGGCGATGTCCGCGAAGAGCTTATTGCCGATCGCATACGCCGCGCGGCTGAAAATGACAAGATACACCGTCATGTCGTTTTCAGCCAAAAATTCGCTGATGGCGTCCACCGCCACGCGCAGCGCCTGATCCTTAGGGTAACCGAAGATGCCGGAGGAGATCAGCGGAAATGCCACCGTTTCGCAGCCGTGCTCTTTCGCCAGCGCAAGGCTGGTGCGATAGCAGGAGGCGAGCTTTTCCCGCTCACCGTACTTACCGCCGTTCCACACGGGGCCGACGGTGTGGATCACATATTGGCAGGGCAACCGGTAAGCCTTGGTGATCTTGGCCTCGCCGGTCTTGCAGCCACCGAGCGTCCGGCACTCGGCCAGTAGCTCCGGTCCCGCCGCGCGATGGATACAGCCATCCACGCCGCCACCACCCAGCAGCGTTTCGTTCGCCGCATTGACGATAGCGTCCACCTTCATTTTTGTAATATCATTGCGAACAATTTCAAGAGGCATGGTTCTATCCCTCAATTTCTATCATTTAAAATCAAGTCAATGCACCGTTGTTCTCTAGCTTTTCCACTTCGGACAGCTCTTCCCAATCCTCAAGATTCCCGCACCTGCGAAGGTAATCGTGGCCGCCATCCACGGCGCAGGAGCCGCAGCTGCAAAACTTGAAATCATGAACGGTTTCGCTCTCGATAACATCTCCACATTTCTTGCATCTGATCGCGTTCCTGATAATTCTCGGCATAATCATTCCCTCTTTAGCGCATTTTTGATTTTCTCTTTTTCCCCGCTGCCATCTGTACGGAGGCGCAGGAGAGGATTAGCGCACTTATCCAGAATGAAGTTCTTTTTCGCGTCCCGCACTGCCTGCTTGCTCCCAGATTTATGAGATCCGCCATCCGCTTTAATCGTCAGCATGCACTTTGCTGATTAGGTCGCAAGTTAGTTCAAAGTTGGTCCCAAGTCAGTTCCAAGTTGGTTCCAAGATTCGTTAGTATTTTGGATTATTTGGACGCAAACCACCTTGCGGCACTTGTTGTTCCTTCGCAGAAAACCTTCCCGCTTTCACGCAATTCTCTCATCAAAACGCGGATTTGGTTTCGATCAAGCCCCGGTAAAACTTGCTGCAATTCTTTGAACGGAGTACCAACTTCATTATTCTGCCGGATGTGCTTACAGAATTTCACAACCAGAAAGTTGCGCTTTTATCCAGGGTCTCTTTCCTCTGCTTCCAGTCCGGCATCAGCATCGTTAGGAACGCATAGAACTGCTTCGAATGATTGGGATGAACGAAGTGGCAAAACTCGTGCATCACAACATATTCGATACAGTTGCGTGGGGCTTCTAATAGCCTCTTATTCAGCGTAACAATTTCCTTTTTGGCCAGACAAGATCCCCACCTGGTCTCCATATTCCGAATCCGCAGTTCTGGCATCGGTACCCCATATTTTTGAAATATGGGGTAGGTTTCCAAAATAATTTCACCGAAAATGGATCGACACTGCTCATCCAGGTAACGGGTCACCATCTTTTGCTTTTTTGCAAAGTCTTCCGTGTCTTTCACACAAAGACGAAGATATATCCCATCAGAGGAAATTGCGTCCCGCATACTGTTCTCCACTTTCAGGCGGATTCCTCTGCCCAGCAGATAGAAAGTCTCTCCACTGACATACTGCTTGGGTTGAGGGGCATACTGCGCCATCTCACAAAACTTTCTTTGTGCTGAGCGAATATAGGCCCCTTTGCTTACCACAAAATCATCGACTTTTTCAGCCGGGACATCTGGATTAGCTGAAACATAAACCATACAATCCTTATGAACCCGCAGATTGAGATTTTTTACCTGCTTCTGCTCCAGCAGGTAGTGGATCTCGTTGTTTTCATATACGACGATTCTTTTCTGTGCCATTGCTGTCAAAACCTCCGAAGTGCTACTGTTTTGACATTTTCGATGATCTTATCAATGGTGTCAAAAGACAGTTTTAATCCCCGTTCTTTCTCGTAGTCATAAAAAAGGTCATCAATATCCTGCGAGATTCGGTCGTGGATTGTTTTGTTGTTGGTCCAGTCCACTTGACTGTGATTGGCCACAATTTTTGTAATCTCTTCCGCAATCTCCGCAACAAAATCAGGAGAAACTTCCGCTTCCTTCGCTTCGTCGAATACTGCTGACAGAACACCGTAAAACGCCTGGGCGTGTACATTATTCTTAATGGATTCCGGATAGGTCACGGTGCTTTTTCCGGCGTGATAGTCTTCCATGATGGTACGCATCTTTGCCAGATATTCAGCCTCGGAGATTACCTTTTCCTTGTACTGCTCCAATGTGTCCTTGATACGCTTGGAGAAACTGTCGTAATAGGCAGGATTTTCCTGATACTTTTCGCTGATGCTGCGGGTCAATTTGCTGGTAATAGCGTCTGCCTTTGCACGGAGCGAACCTAATTCCTCTAATTCTCGTTCAAAGTCATCTTTGTTCAGAATATCGATGGGGCTGGTAATCTGTTTCAGACCAGCTACCGAGAGGTGTGTATCCAGAAGATTTTGCATCAGCGGCTCATATTCCCGGTTATCAATGGCATCGCAGTACCGGATTTTCACGCTGCGGCGCACCTTGGAAAAAAAGATAAAAGTGTTTTGATACTGATTCAATTCATCTTTCGGAATGGCTGCATACGCCTGTTCCGCATTCAGCACCATATTCAACGCTTTGCCAAAAGCACAGAGGAAATTATAAAAGTTCTCTCGCTTCTTATCGTCAGCAAGAAAAACTTCCACTTCTTCGGTGTCGCGTGGATTTTTTAAGTCTGCAAACAGTTCCGTCAACCGGGTATAGGCTTCCCGCAGGCCAGCCACAGACGACATGACATCCACCACAACACCCTTCAGATCTCCACTGTCAAAGTTCTCCAGCCCGGCACCGCTGTACAGATCCATAGCGGTATCCAACTTTTCAATCAGTCCACGGTAGTCCACAATGAGGCCGTAGTCCTTGCCTTCATACAGACGATTGGTGCGGGCTATAGCTTGGAGCAGGCCGTGTTCTTTCAACTCTTTGTCGATGTAGAGCACCTGGCAGATGGGGGCATCAAAACCGGTAAGCAACTTACTGCACACAATAAGAATATCGATGTCTCCTGCGCAGAACTGGTTCTTCATTGCCTCTTCGTAGGCATCTGCGTCACCGTAGCGGTTCATCATTTTATTCCAGTAGGCAATGACCTTATCGTCGGCACCCTCGTCTATATCGTCTACACTTTCCCGCAGATCAGGCGGTGAGATCACCACGGCACAGTTCAAATCCCCAAATTGCTCAAAACACTCCAGATACCGAATCGCATCCCGCTTGTAGTTAGTGGCCAGCATAGCCTTAAAGCCGGTATCTTTGTACCCTTCAATGAAGTGCTCATTGATGTCCAGAGCAATCCGCTTGATACGAGCATCGGTGGAGGTTAGGCGACGGATACTGCTCCATTTCCGTGAAAGGTCATCCCGCTGCGCTTCCGTGAGCCGTTTGGTAGTCTGTTTGAACCAGAGATCTATATTAGCCTCATCCACATTCTGTTCCACAAAACGGCCTTCGTAAATGAGCGGCACAATGGCTCCGTCATCCACACCGTCCTTGATAGTATATTTGTGGATCAACTTACCGAATTTCGCCATGGTGTTCTTCTCTTTTTTCATCAAAGGAGTACCGGTAAAGCCGATGTAGCAGGCATTGGGGAACACCGCCCTCATTTTGGTGGCCAGCAGGCCATAGTTGGAGCGGTGGCTTTCATCCACCAGCAGAAACACATCCCGCGAAAAATTCTTGTGCTCCATTTTTTCAGCGGTGTTGAACTTATTGATGATGGTAGTGACCACATCCGCCTTGCCGCTATTCAGCAGCTCCACCAGATTCCGTCCACTGGTGGCTCTGGCCGGATTGAGCCGGGTGTGTGCAAATGTAGCTGCGATCTGCCGATCCAGTTCCTTGCGATCAGTGACAACGACCACTTTCGGGTTGCAGTCGGACAGTTCCATTAAGATATACTTTGCCAGCATAACCATGGTCAGGCTCTTGCCGCTGCCCTGGGTGTGCCAGATCACGCCGCTTTGACGGTTACCCTTTTCGTCCGACTGCTGAATGGTCTTGATAATCTCTTTGATGGCGAAATACTGCTGATACCGGCAAATCTTCTTTACATTGGCGTCAAAGAGCACAAAGTATCGGATCAGTTCTATAACCCGTTCTTTGCTGAACAGAGAAATCAAATTCCGATCCTGCTCAGTGGGAGTGCGGTCAGTCACATACTGGGCCAGTGCCCCTTCCAGAAAAGCGGTGTTCTGTTCCTTCCACACATTCCAGAATTTTTTAGGCGTACCGGTGGTGGCATACTTCACAGCGTTTTTATTGGTCGCCATCACAATCTGGGCAAACTTGTAGAGCTGTGGGATATACTCCTTTTGCTGGTTGCGGATATTCTGCTCCACAGCCTGTTCTACGCTGATCTGGGGCGTTTTACACTCAATAACAGCAAAAGGGATACCGTTGATAAACAGCACAATATCCGGCCGGGCGTTGTGGAGCTTGTCCCGGCTGTCTACTGCAAACTCCTCGGTAACATGGAACAGATTGTTCTCCGGATGTTCCCAGTCAATGTATTTCAGGTTGAAACTGAGGGTTTTGCCCTCTCCCACAGTCTCTGGATAGCTTTTGCCCAGCGACAGGGCATCATAGATTTTTTCACTGGAGCGGACCAGACCATCAGTTAAAGGCTCGTCCAGATCCTCCATAGCCCGCTCAATGTTGCCGGCGGAGAACTCATTTTCCGCACCGGCGAAGGCGTAGCGGTTGAGCCGCCGCAGTTGGCCACGAAGGATGTCTTTCAGCAGCACATGGTATCGGCTGCCTCTCTGCGCCTCGCAGTCCTCCGAGGATATGTAGGTATAGCCCATGGACCGCAGCAGATCAATGGCCGGCTGCTGGCTGATATTCTTTTCTAAATATAGGGATTTGTCCATGGTTGCCTCCTTTCGGAAATATCAGTAAACGCAGGATTAGCGGGGCGGGAAATCCCGCCTCGCTCTCCTGCCTCTGGATTTACTTTTCTTTGCGGACTCCCTTAAAAGGAGTGCCATCCTTTTTGACATCCATAAAACGACCGGTGTCACTGTCTCGCTTTACCCATTGTTTTGTAACAGGGTTGAAAGTCTGAGAACGGTCTTTTACCGCACCGTTTCTATGTCCGTCGCCGCTGGGAGGATTGGTTGCCATGCGTTTTCACCTCCTTTCACTGCCATCTGCACATAGCAAAATAGGCAAGAGTTGCTTCACAAATCTCCTCAGGAGATTTGCCGAGGTCAATGATTTCTTTCAGATCGGACTTCATTTTTTTCGTGTAGTTCTGCCCATTGTCTACAATCTTCTTTAGCAGTTCTTTGCAGAGATGTTCCTGCATTTCTTTTTCCGTCATGTTTTCACCCTCACAATGCCCGTCAGTAACAGCTGCATCAGGGCTTTTTTCTTTTGTTTTTCCTGTTCGATGTCTTGCTGAAGTAGTTCAATTTCACGGTCAGCAGCCGAAAGGACTTCAGCAATGGCGGTTTGTTCTTCAATCTGTGGAAGGAAAATCTCAAACTTCAAAAAATCTTCCGGTTTTACGGCCATACGTTCATATACTGTACCCTCTTCATATTTTCTAACAGCATTAATAAAGTCCCAACGCATGAGATAATTAGCTATGTATTCCTTGCAGATATTCTCTTCCACTTCAAATGTTACGTAAATCGGAGAGAAAATTGCATCTCCAAAGGTATTTTCGCAAATTGCGCCGAATTTCAAATTCGCAGGATTATAGCAAATATCCCCTTTATGTGTAATTTTATATTCCTTGTCTTCATCTCTTACAAGATGATCTCTGTCATAGCGTTCACTTTTAGGAAAAATACCTTCTGCTGATAGTGTAACATGGGGATACTCCAACCCTTTAGGGGAATATGTTTTTCTTTCATACAGTATATTTTTTAATTTGGCTTTTTTCCACTCCCCACTAAACCCCGGAAGGCGCTTTTTGCCAGTCAAAAGCTGCTGCATGAGATACTTTTTCTGTCGCTGCTTCTCGGCAAGGCGCTTTTCTTTCAACTCAATCACCCTATCCTGGGTGGTGAGAATGGTGGCAATTTTTTGCTGCTCTTCAATGGGCGGAAGTGTGCAGCTAATCGGTGCAAAGGAATCCCAATACAGTCGTTTCCGAAAGTCCGTCACACCATAGGACTGTCGGTCGATCTGATTTATCATCTGAGGTGTTCTTGAGTAATAATCCATAAATAACGGATAGACCTTGTCATTTGGCTCAGCAACAATGTAGGCCGGGCTCACCATTCCTGTTGTGCGCACAGTCCCAATCGCTCCTTGCCATGCCCGCATCATATTGAAAACCAGATCACCGGACACAGCTTTCTTGTACTGGGACTTATCCTCGATTCGTTTTACCTGCTTAGGAAGTTCAGCCGCATCTACTTCACCATCTGATACACCAGAGTGAATGGATACCATTAAAAGCGGTAGATTTTCATCCCCAGGTTCTTTTCTTTCGGTATAGATATCTCCAAAGGTGTATTGTTTCCAATTGGCAGGAGCAAGTCCCAGTACGGTTTTTACATATCTTTCTGGCACCTCTCCCCGGCGTATCTGTTCAATTCGCTGTTTGATTTCTGGCGTCATGTTCAACACCTCTTATAGTTTCTTCAGTGCATCACGAGGAATCATAATTGTGTTATCCTTATCTGCGATTTTTTCAACTCGACCAGAACCAAATGCACGCAAGCCAATTTTTCCTTGACCGGTTGCTCCTTCCCCTTTCTTAGATTTTCTGAAATACTTAATGTTGATGGTACGGCTCTTCACGCCTATGTCAACACCAAGACAATCCATAGCAGTTTTATAATCTAACAAGGCAAGTTCGCTATTCTTTAAGCCAGATTGGATGCAAATAAGTGCCAATTTAACATTGCTGTATTCTTTGTGGAGATCAGACAAAGTTTTAACTTCGTCTTCGTCAAAATTGAAAATCCAATGCTCAAACTTTTCCGTCTTGTTATTCTGAGCCATGACCGCTTTGGTAAAAATAATATAATCGTTCGGACTATTATCTGTTGTCAAACGATAGACTCTTCTGGAATCGTTACTTTCTGACTTGTCAAACAATGACGGCTTCTTTTTTCCATAATTCAACAACGCTGAAAGAAATGCGCCATAGTGAAAGTCCGCAATCTTAAGTACGCTCATATCTCTATCTCCTTTTTCTATCTCTTGAGCTACAGCTATTCCAAGTTTCTTCCAATTAACTGACAAGAACCGTTACAATGGGGCTGGCCACAGCAGCAAGCATCGCAACAATGGAAATAACCATCATCCAGCCATTAAAAATCCGACTCCGTTGCAAATCTTTCTTTGCTTCTTCTGTTGCTTGGAGTTGTGCATCATACATTTCTTTCAACTTATCATAATTTTCCGAAAGAAGTCTGTTCTGCTCGTATAGTATACCAACCTGTTCTTCAATGAGTTTTTTCTGTTCAATACTGGAAGTCACCCCTTCCTCCAGTCTTTCTCTATGCTGACGCTCTGCTTTTCGCTGCTCTTCGACTGCCCTCGAGATCTCCTCGGCTTGTCTTGCCGAATTTGCAATGGCCTGATCCAATCCCCACATTATAATCCCAGCTCCTCCAGATACTTCTTCATCTGCGCCTGCGCCTCGGCCAATTCGGCCTCAATATTGGCGATATTTTGCTGCACCACATCAATATCCACAAGTTCTTTTTCCTCAAAGGTATCCGCATACCAAGGGATATTCGGAGTGAATTCGTTCAATTTCTCACGGTTTCAACCGCTTCACATCTGCGGCCAGCTCGTCCACATCGTCCGACGCTTCCAGCGTTCGGCGGTGAGCATCGTACTGTTCATATTGCTCCAGCGCCAGTTTTTCAGCCACTTCCCGCTTGACCGTACCGAAATTCTCCAAAACCTCTCGACCATTAAAACGCAGAAAATCGCCCAACTTGCTTTCCCAGTCCGCCATGTGCATAGGGTTGTGTCCTTTGGCCTGCAGCTCCGCATAGTCCAGATACATATTCACAATGAGATTCAGCGTACTGATCTCCTCATGGGTCATGTAGTTTTTTGCTACCGTCACATCGCCCCGGCGCACTTTGGCTCCCTTAAAAGAAGTGAGTCCCATGTTATCCTTGAAAGCATCAGCCCGATTGGCAATGAGCTCTGGCGCAGTGTGGCCCGTGGCAGCATATTCCAACTTGTTCTGAACCGATTTGAAGAAGTTTTGAGCGACCTGACTTTTGCTGTCGTAGTCGACCGAGAGGGCGAATATCTCCTTAACCTTCTGATACAACCGCTTCTCACTGGCACGAATATCCCGAATACGCTCCAGTAATTCATCAAAGTAGTCAGCGCCAAACTCACGGGGATTGCGCAACCGCTCGTCATTGAGGGCAAAGCCCTTCTTCATATATTCGGTCAGCACACCGCTGGCCCAGCGGCGGAAGTGTATCCCCACATTGCTGCGCACCCGGTAACCAACGGCCAGAATCATGTCTAGATTGTAAAACTTTGTATCACGGCGGATTTGACGATTTCCTTCCATTTGAACTTGTAAGTAACTCTTACAAGTTGCCCTCTGTTCCAATTCACCGTCCTCGTATATGTGCTTAATGTGCGTGGTGATATTCTGCGGAGTTACCTGATAGAGTTCTGCCATGGATCGCTGGGTCATCCAGATCGTGTCTTCCTCAAAATAGACATCAATCTTGGTATCGCCCTTTTCATTTTGATAAATCAGGATTTTTCCGGTGTTCTCTACCTCATTACTCATAATCCCAGCTCCTTCAAATAGCCTTTCATCTGCGCCTGCACCTCGGTCAATTCCGCCTCGATGGTGGCAATATTCCGCTGCACCTCATCAATATCCACCAGTTCTTCTTCCTCAAAGGTATCCACATACCGTGGGATATTCAGGTTGAAGTCGTTCTCCTTAATCTCGTCGAAGGAGGCCACATAACTGTATTTATCCTCGTTCTGCCGTGCTTGATAGGCATTGACAATACGGGTAATGTCACTGTCCCGCAGAATGTTCTGGTTCTTACCCTTTTCAAAGTTTCCGTCCCCGGATGCGTCGATAAACAGCACATCCCGGCATGTCCGGTTCTTCTTAAATACCAGGATACAGGCAGGGATTCCGGTTCCATAAAATAGGTTGGCAGGAAGGCCGATGACCGCATCCAGCAGATTCATTTCCACCAACTGACGGCGGATTTTCCCCTCGCTGGCTCCACGGAACAGAACACCATGGGGCAGCACCACCGCCATTCGGCCGTTTTCTGCATCCAAACTGGAGAGCATATGCAGCACAAAGGCATAATCACCTTTGGAAGTAGGAGGCACGCCCCAATCGAAACGGTGGTACTGATCCAGTTCGGCGGACATTTTCTTCTTGCCCCTCTTGTCTGCCTCAGCCTCCGAAAGGAAGCCGCTGTCCCACTTGTCCAGACTGAAGGGAGGATTTGCCACTACCACCTGGAACTTCATTAAATTATCATCCTCAACATTCTGAGGATTAGAGAGAGTATCTCCCTGCCAGATCCGGGCATCATCCACACCGTGCAGGAACATATTCATAGTGCAGAGAGCCCAGGTCTGAGCGTTGAGCTCCTGACCATAGATAGCCACCTTGCCACTGGGTACTTTCTTATAGGCTTTCAGCAACAAGCCGCCGCTGCCGCAGGTGGGATCGTAGATTCGGTCGTTCTCCTTGGGCTGCACCAGAGAGACCACCAGTTCAGAGACCTGGCTTGGGGTAAAGAACTCTCCACCCTTTTTTCCGGCATCAGAGGCGAACATAGCAATCATGTACTCGTAGGCATCTCCGATGATATCGGCAGAACCCAGCTGACTGGGACGCAGATCCAGACCGTTGAAATCCTCCAGCAAGTTGCGCAGGGTAGCGTTCTTCTCTTTTGGTTCACCAAAATCCACTTGGGAGTTGAAATCGATAGCCCGGAATACATTGCGCAGCTTTCCGCTGTTGTGTTCTTCGATGTGGTTCAGTGCCACATTGATTTTCTGGCCGATTTCAGCGTCGTTCCGGTTGGCATAGAGATAGTCGAAAGTGGACTGCTCGTCCATTGCAAAGCGTTCCCGGCTCATAGCCCGTTCCACTCGGCGCATATCCCCGTCATACTGTTTGATGTACTCCTCGCGCCTCTCTTTAGAAACATCGCTGAGGTACTTCACGAACAGCATGGAGAGGATGTAGTCTTTATAGCGGGAACTGTCGATCTTGCCGCGAAAACTATCACAGGCGTTCCACAGGACCTGTTCAATATCTTTTCTGTTTGTCATCTTCATTTTCCTTTCTTTGCTCTTTTGTACGCCTGATTCAGTACGCCAGCATAGTACTTTTCTTTTTCCTCCGCCAACATCCTAAGTAATTGGCGTTCCCTTTTGGCCAGCAGATTGAACTGGGAGATTTTACGCTGATCCTCCACGGAAAGAAGGACCAATTCAAAGTCAGCTAAAAATCTTGCGTTAACTGCGCCAAGCATATTACTGGTTGCATTCTCATAAATTTTTCGTTTTATCTTTTCTGTATTCAGCAACCAAAAAAGATACTCTGGCAACAGGCTCTTATCTTCAACTCGAATCACTACAAAGTTTGAGGAAACCACCATTCCAGATGTAGTTTCATCAATCAGAACTGCTGTATAGGGAGCTGTAAGGCGGACAATGATATCTCCGCTTTGTGAGAGGTATTCTTCTTTCAGCGGTTCTTTTGCTTCATAGATATCGGCCTCTTTCAATTGAATTGTCCCTTCCTGCTGGATACACCGCAGATTAATCAAGGGATATCGATACTCGCTTGGCTCTTTGGCCTGCTTTCTCGACAAGACCAGGCCGCTACGAACACTCGCAAGGTCCTGCAATTTCATTCTTCCACCTCTTTTGTCACGGTCAATAAATAACAATAGCTTTCTAAAAAATTTCTCTCTGATGAATTATTCTCATTATACACCAGGTCATCTTCCCTTGTCAACAGCAAATTGTCATGGTGAGAAAATAACTTGTAGGTTTGACGCTTACGTCTTGACGGCTCTTTATTGCAATGCCTAATAGAAGTTGATATAATATCGGCATTATATGCTATTGATATATGAGGGCTTTCACAAATGAAGCTGCGCACAAAAATCACATTACTTGTTTGTTCCGTGGTCATTGTAATTTTGCTGCTTAATAGATATCCTGTTTCTATGAGCCTTCAATCGACAATGACACAAGCGGACGGCAGAGCTCTGATGGACATTGCCTATCAGATTTCCATTACCCCTGAGGTAAGCAGCATGGAAACAGAGCAGGCGGAACTTGAAACTCTCCTGCGTAAAACCGTGGAGGGAAGCAATTGCACCGCACTTGTGCTGCTTGCGGCTGACGGTACTGTGCGCTGCGGGATTGGTCAAAATGATATGGATCCCGCAGTTCTGAAAGATTATTGCGGTCCACCCATAGATGAGCGCAGCTATCGGCTATGCGGCGATGGGGAAAAACAGACGCTATACGCAGTCTGTCCAATTCGCGATAGTCTTGACAAGCCCTGTGGGCGTGTACTCGCCATGTTAAAGTACGACACGGGAAACGCAGGCACGGCCAAGGCACAGCGCGATCTGGATGCAATGACGATTCTCGTCATGATTATCGCGCTAATCTTTGTTTGGGATATTACCGACAACATCAAGGGCAGCATGTTTAACCTTGAGCCGGTGGAAATTGCGCAGCTGCTGGTTGAGCGTAATGCATTGATCGACGCGGTGCGCGACGGTCTCCTCTCCATTAGCGAAAAGGGGAATATCCTGCATCTGAACAAAACCGCTCAAGAGCTGCTTTCTGCATCGCTTTCCGGCAAAATACCGGAAACCTTTGCGGAGGTGTTTCCTTGGCTATCGTTTGATGACATCCTGCAAAATGAGCCGTATTACGACAGTGAATGCCATATCGGTACCGACAGTTATTACGTCAGCGTTATTCCCATCAGGGTCGAAAAGCCGCAGCACCGCAGTCTCCTTGTTACGTTCCGCCCCAAACAGGAAATGGTTCGCTTTGCTGAGGACATCACCGGAGTGAAGACCTACATTGAGGCGCTGCGCGCACAGATGCACGAATTCAATAATAAATTGCAGGTTGTAGCTGGGTTGCTGCACGAGAAAAATTATGACGAGCTCGATAAATATATCTCCGGGCTTGTCCACCTGCGCACGCGTGAGATGGAATCGCTCTCGCAGAAGATTCACGATCCCGTTCTTGCGGCATTTATCATGAGCAAATATGACCGGGCTGCCGAGCAGAAGGTCGATCTGATCCTGACAGACCGAACAGAGCTTCAATGTGGGCTCTCGGAAGAAATGCAGCAGGATATGGTCGTAATCACCGGGAATCTGCTGGAAAATGCCTTTGATGCGGTGCAGGGCTGCGCAATGCGGATCGTTACGCTGGAGATCCGCGAATCTGCCGGAGATATTATAATCGCTGTGTGGGATTCCGGAATGGAAATTCCGCAGGAGCTGCGAGAGGTGCTGTTCGACTATGGGGTGACGAGCAAAGAAAACGGGAACGGCATCGGATTGCATCTTGTGCGGCAGGCGTGTGGCCGCCACGGCGGCTATGTCAGCGTAGTGAGTGATGCGCAGAGCGGAACGGAGTTCGTTGCGCATATTCCGTACCATACAAAGGAGGATGGCGTATGTACCGATGCCTTATCGTAGAAGATGATCCGCAGGTGGCAAAGCTCAATGCGACCTATTTGGCGCAGGAGGGGTTTCTTGTTTTTGCCGTGGCCGCTGATGCGTCGCAGGCGCTCGCCGCCATGGAAGAGCAGACATTTGACCTTGTGCTGCTGGATGTTTTTCTTCCCGGCATGAACGGACTGGAGCTTTTGCGCCGGCTGCGCGCAACACAGCAGACATCAGAGGTCATCATCATCTCTGCTGCGCGAGACAGCGCACAGATCTGCGAGGCGCTGCGGCTTGGCTGCGTGGACTATATCATTAAGCCGTTCTCTCCGGATCGGCTGCATCTGGCGCTTGAAAAGTATCGGCAGCGCTCGCTTTTGATGAGAAAAAGCTTTCTGGAGCAGGGAGAAGTCGACCGGCTGGCTGCAACAAAGGACGACTCGGAAACGGAGCAGATCGCAGAGTATCCCAAGGGGATTGAGCAGAAAACGTTGGAATGCATTTGTGAAAATCTTCCAAAAGGCGGCACTGCATTCAACGTGCAGGAGATCGCCGAGCGAACAAATCTGTCGCGCGTGTCGATCAAAAAGTATCTGGACTATCTTTGCGAGCGCAGGGTCCTGCGCCAGACCTATGTGTATGGCAACAAAGGCCGCCCTGCAACGCTTTATCAGGCAGTGTCGACCGGCGATCACACGAGCAGACTGCTCTGATATGAAGAGTGAGGAAAAGCAGGCCTGCTTTTCCTCACTTTATTTAATTTCAAAATTCAAAGAATATTTACAAAAACAGACAAGCTTTTGTTCCGCTGCTATACTGTCAGTGGATACAGGAGATGCGAAAAGGAGAAATTGAAGGATGTCCCGTTTCCAAAGTTTGTGCGAAAAGAGGTTTCATCTTGCACAGAATCAGACGAACCTTCACACAGAAGTGTTGGCCGGCTTGACCACCTTTGCAACGATGTCCTATGTACTGGCAACCATTCCCAATATGCTTAGCAACGCAGGCCTGCCAAAGGGTGCGGTCCTGACAGCGCTTATCCTGCTGGTCATGTCCTGCAGCATTGCCATGGCGGTGTACACCAACCGTCCGTTTTGTCTGGCGCCGGGAATGAGCTCCGTCGCCATTCTCAGCGCGGTGGATACGACCGGCATGACGGTGGAGGTCGCTTTCGGCGTTATTTTCATCGAGGGCATCATTTTCGTTCTGATCTCCTTTATCGGGCTGCGGCGGATCGTCGTCAACGCGATTCCGACAAGCGTGAAAATATCCATCAGCGCAGGCATTGGTCTTTTCATTGCGCTGATTGGGCTTAAGTCCGGTGGTATCATTATCACCAGTGACAATGATACGCTGGTGCTCGGCGATCTGACAACGTCAACGGCACTGCTGTTCGTGATTGGATTTGTCGTGTTGCTCTTTCTGGAGGCGCGGAACTTCCGCGGCAGTATGATCGTTTCGATTCTAATCGTGACTCTGTTGGGGATTCCGCTCGGCGTTACCGCAGTACCGGAAAGCATGTTCCTTATGCCCGCCTCCGTACGGCCGGTCATGCTCCGCATTGATATTGCCGGCGCGTTGAATGTGAAATACTTTCCGTGGTTGTTTGCTTTTTTCGTGCCTGACTTCTTTGGCACGATGGGCATCATGCTCGGCATCGGCAACCGTGCCGGCTGGCTGGACGAGAACGGCAATATGCCGGATATTGAAAAATGCTTCAAGGGGGACTCCCTGTCCACCGTTGCGGGCAGCCTGTTCTGTATGCCGGTCATGACAACATATCTTGAATCGGTTTCCGGCGTAGAAGACGGCGGCCGAACGGGGCTTACGAGCATCGTTACCTCTGTGCTCTTCGGCTTGATGCTGCTGTTTACACCCCTTGCGCTGATGATCCCCTCTGTCGCGACAGGGCCGGTACTGGCATACATCGGAATGCAGATGCTTGGCTCAATGAAAAATATCAACTATGAGGACAAGACTGAGTACATCCCAGCTTTCATGGCGGTCGCCATGACGATCTTTACCAACAGTATCGCAACGGGTCTGTCACTCTCTGTGATCTCTTACGTTTTTCTAAAGCTCGCCGCAGGCCGGGCAAAGGAGATCCATGTTGCGATGTACGGACTGTGCATATTCCTCATCTATTATCTCACAACGCTGCTGTAAGAAACGACGCTTTCCCTCATCTTTTCCGCCATGCAGCGCCTGTACCGGCCGGACAGACGCCCGCGGGCGATAAAGACACGCTCTTTTCGGGCGTGAAACATGAAAATCTATAAGGAGGAGAAAATGAGTAATTTGAGTATGTCCCTTGACCGCCGCTTCCAGATCAAGCAGAACGGCAGCACGGTCAGGACGGAGATTCTGGCAGGTATCACCACCTTTGCCACGATGTCCTATGTCCTCGCGACCATTCCTAACATGCTTGAGCAGGCGGGGCTTGTCCGCGGCGCAGTCCTTACGATGCTGATCATCGCCGTTGTGGCGTGCAGCGTGGCGATGGCGCTCTATACCAACCGTCCGTTCTGCCTCGCGCCGGGCATGAGCTCCGTTGCAATTCTCAGTTCCATTGATTCCATTGGTATGACGCCGGAGGTGGCCTTTGGTATTATCTTCTGGGAAGGAGTTATCTTCGTTATCATTTCGTTTGCCGGTCTGCGCAATATCATTGCGACGGCCATTCCCGCCAGCATCAAGATCGCGCTGAGCGGCGGCATCGGACTTTATATCGCCCTTATTGGTCTCAAGTCCGGCGGCATTGTTGTTTCCAGCCAGAGCAACACGCTGATCTTCGGTGATCTGAGCACCCCCAAAGCGCTGATGTTCGGCATCGGCTTCCTGCTGGTGCTGATCTTTGAGGCACGCAAAATCAAGGGAAGCATGATACTATCCATTATCATCGTCACGATCATCGGCATCCCGCTCGGCGTCACCCAGCTGCCGACGCATCTTTTCAATATGCCCAGCGGCATCAGCGATGTCACTCTCCGCATTGACATCCTTGGCGCGCTGCGTCCGGAATACCTGCCCTGGCTGCTGACCTTCTTTGTGCCTGACTTCTTCGGTACGATGGGCATCATCCTTGGCGTGGCCAACCAGGCTGGCTGGCTCGATGAGAACGGCGATATGCCAGGCATTGAAAAGTGCTTCAAGGTCGATTCCCTGTCTACCGTTGCAGGCAGCTTGTTCTGCATGCCCGTTATGACGACCTACCTTGAGTCTGCCTCCGGCGTGGAAGATGGCGGCCGCACCGGTCTCACCGCACTGACCACCAGTGGCCTGTTTGCACTGATGCTGCTCTTCACCCCGCTTGCTCTTATGGTTCCCGGCGTGGCCACCGGTCCCGTGCTGACCATCATCGGCTTCCAGATGCTTTCTTCCATGCGCAGCGTGGACTACAGTGACAAGACCGAGTGCCTGCCCGCGTTCATTGCCGTCGCTATGACCATCCTGACCTATAACATCGCCAACGGTATGGCGCTGTCCATAGTTTCCTATCTGATCCTCAAGCTCGCTGCCGGCAAGGGCAAGGAGGTTCCCAAGTCCATGTATGTCATCGGCGTGTGCATGCTTTTCTACCTTTATACGTTGGTTTAAGCCTGAGAAATGGATAAGGCGGCATTGTCCCTGCCTCTTCTAAAATGGCCCTGCATAACAAACACAGAACGCTGGCCTCTTTTGAGGCTGGCGTTCTTATATCCCGAATACGCGGCGGGCAGGGGCTAAAAGAGGCTTCTGTCGATGGAGAAAACGCTTTATGTATGGCGGAAATAAGAGTTGGTAACTACAAATCAAAGGGAGCGCGCGCGGACAAGATAGGTCATTCTTGACAATATGATTGATATTATCGATAATTTGCATTTACCCACCTCAATAATTGGAGCTTTGTAATGATTCAGTTCCAATATCGTAAAACAGCAATTGCCAAAATTCACTTTTTATCCGGCACGATTTCCACGATATCCTCAATCTGGCAATCCAGCGCTGTACAAATCTTCACGAGTATCTCCGTGGTGACATGCCCATTCCGTCCCATTTTAGTGACGGATGCTGGGCTGATACCCGCCTTTTCACACAGGTCTTTTTTCTTCATGTCTTTATCGATGAGCAGCTTCCAGAGTTTTTTATAACTCACAGACATAAAATATCTCCTCCGTACCGGTATACAAAAAATGCTCTGCCGCTTGGCAGAGCATTCGGCCTATTGCAGCCAAACTGCCAAGGCCTATTCCAACACATGACAGCGTTGTTTATAATAATAGCACATTTTGACATAGGAAGCAAGAAAATGATAGATTTGCACGATTTTTGCAGCAATCATAGCGCACAGGACTTTTTTCATAAATAGAGGATTTCCCTCTTGACTCTTCCGTTACGTCATAGTGTATGGTAAGCTCACACGGAGGAGGGATACCCATGATGACCATTCACGAAGTCAGCAAACTGGCCGGTGTCAGTGTCCGAACGCTACACTACTATGATGCCACCGGGTTGCTGCCGCCCACAGCCTTCACGAAATCGGGCTACCGGCTGTATGACGATACAGCCTTGGCACGGCTGCAATCCATTCTGCTGTTTCGAGAGTTGGAATTTCCGCTCAAAGACATCAAACGCATTCTGGATGACCCAAACTTTGACCAGGCCGCCGCTCTCGCAGATCAGATCAAACTACTCGAGCTGCAGCAGGCGCGGTTGGGAGGGCTCATCACCCTCGCCCGTGAAACATTAGAAACAGGAGTGATACCTATGAAATTTGACGCATTTAGTAAAACCGAGCAAGAGAAGTACACCGCAGAGGTCAAAGAAAAATGGGGCAATACCATCGCCTATCAGGAATATCAGCAGCATGAAAAAGGCGGGTCTACCGGCAACCCTGCCGATTTGATGAGGCACTTTGCAAAGCTGGGCGAGCTGAAGCATCTTGCCCCTACCGCACCGGAAGCGCAGGCGGCCATTCGTGATTTGCAGCAATTCATCACCGACCATTTTTACACTTGCACGCCGGAGATTCTGGCAGGCTTAGGCCAGATGTATGTGGCCGATGACCGCTTCCGTAAAAACATTGACATGGCTGGCGGTGAGGGCACGGCAGCGTTTGTCGCACAGGCCATCGCCGCCTACTGCGGAAAGTAACTCTTCTTTGCCTATAGCGCTGCAAACTTTGAGTTGCGTCTTTCGCAAATTTTTTGTACCGTCTAACCTCTAATGCCTCGAAATGGCTCTCGCTTAATGCCTCGCGGAGCCTTTAGCGAAACAAATTTGAAACTACTCTCCATATACATATCATTGAAAAGGAATCGATAGGTCTGCAATCAGAAAACAACCTTATCCTCTCTTTTCGTACTTCGCTCTCAGCTCGGCCAGGACTTGCTGATAGCTGGTCTGCCCGCTGGCGATTTGGTCAAGGTTTCTGCGGGTATATTTACTGATCGTCATACCCTCAGCAGCAAATGTCCCGCAGATGTTGCGGAGGTTACTCTTATGCTGTCGAGAATCGAATTCATTTTTTCTCTCCACAGTCTTCTTAGAAATCAGTCTTCCCATATCAATAATCCATCCAACAATTTGAACGTCAAATTGTGTGTTAGGTCGCAAGTTACACGCAAGTTAGTTTTAAGTTAGTATCAAGTCAGTTCCAAGTGGCGCACTACCACCCGGAAGCTCTTAAATATTTTTCAAATATTGGTGCGGTGTTTCTCTTTCGCTTTGCTGCGGAGTATTTGTATTTTTCCAGCAGTTCTGCAATATCCTACTTAGCTGCATTTAATTATAGCACCGGCAAAATGGATGCTCAATATCATTCTGTAAACTGATTATCTTTATGTTTCTCTTGGAAATATTCGTCTGAAGAGCCTGCATTTTTCAAGCGAGAAATGCTCTCTTTTTTCTCTACAAATATTGCTTGATTTTATATCACTTTGGTGATACCATTTTTACAGTGATACTTAGGAGGATGCGGAGATGAATCAGAAAATTACCCTATATCATGGCTCCGAACAGATCGTCGAATCTCCAACCTTTGGGTTGGGTAAGCAGAACAATGACTTCGGGCTGGGCTTCTACTGCACGGAAAGCGAGGAACTCGCCAAAGAATGGGCTGTATCCTCTCTGCGTAACGGCTTCGTCAATCGTTACAGTCTTGATACGGAATACCTGAAAATTCTGAATCTGAACAGTCCAGACTATACGATTTTGAACTGGATTGCTGTTCTGGTAGCGCATCGTCTGTTTTCTATCAAAAGCCCAGCCGCACAGCGGGCAAAACGATATCTGATTGACAATTTCGGTGTCAATGTCAATGCCTATGACCTGATTATCGGATACCGTGCCGATGACTCCTATTTTGACTTTGCTGCGTCTTTCTTAAATAACGGAATTTCCGTGCAGCAACTCGCAAATGCTATGCGGCTTGGCAAGTTGGGCGAACAGATTGTCATCAAGTCTAAATACGCCTTTTCGCTGCTGCATTACGATGGATTTTCTATTGCGGAAAAGGAAAAATATTATGTTCGCCGCAAGGCTCGAAATGATGAAGCCGACCAACTTTATTCGGATATACTTGAAGAGGAAACAGATGGTCTGTATATCCTTGATATCATAAGAGGAGGCATCCAAAACGATGACCCACGCATACCAAGAAATCTATCTGAGTAACGCGCAGGCATTACTGGGCGATGCTTTTGATTATGCTATCAACGCGTGCGGAGTTGCCGGAGATAGCTTTATAAAGCTGTTTTCCGTCAGTTCCGTCAGTAATCGGATCGAGAATGCTGAACCTTCATATCTTTTGGGGAAAAGCGGGATTGAAACTGCTGTTGATGTTCTCGTTGAGACTACGGGCAAAGCGCCGACCGCCAAGCCTCAAGCGAATTTCAGCCGTTCCAGAGAGTATTGGATCGGCTGGGCAGTCGCCTACTATCAATGGTTCTCCGGAAGAAAGTTCAGTGATATTTTTAAGGTTCTTTCGTTTGAAGATTTGCAGCAGATGTATTCCCCCCTTCATGAAGCGGATGTCACTAAATTCGCTGATATTGTCGATGCTAAAGTGCGCGAATACTTCGCTGATACCAACCTCAAACGTATCCGCACGCTTTATGGCTGCACGCAGGCAGAGCTTGCCAAGCGAAGCAATGTCAGTCTTCGCTCAATTCAAATGTACGAACAGCGCAACAAGGACATTAACAAAGCCAGTGCGGAGACTGTTCTTAGCCTTGCAAAAGTCCTCGGCTGTACGATGGAGGATCTTCTGGAAACGTAAGTCCGTAACAAAAAGGGTAGTCTTTCCCTTAAAAAACTACATGAATTACGGGAATGTAATAGCTGTTGAGGGAAAACCATGATTTCATCCAGAAGGGGCAACTGACATGGATAAAGAACGTATGGCAGAGTTGGAGAAAATCGAAGCCCACGGTGCTGAGAACGGCTGGGTTGCACCGATGACGGAGGAAGACAGAGAGTTCTTCGCATATTTTCGCTCGGTGTTTAAGCGCTACAATATTTCCCCCTCAAAGGCAACACGGCTGGAGTATGATTTTGTGACACAAATCGCAGAGAGTGAGTTTTATCTCCAGAAGGCAAATGCGTAAAGGTATTCTTTGTCTATAGCGCCGCAAATTCTGCACCGCCTATCCCTGCATAAAGGACTTGCTTAACCTCCCCGGCAGAGGTACAATGCAACAGACCGTAGTGCTGATTCATTCATCTGCTGCACTCCGGCAAACTGTGAAAACCGCTTTCTGTGCCCTGCCACGAGGGTGTTCAGAAAGCGGTTTTTGACCACATGTTTGACTACAAATAGACATGGAGCATGCGGAAACAGTGGAGTCAAGAGTTGCGAAGAGCGTTCGTAATAAAGTAAAAACGGCTATAAAGCACCGGAAAAAGTAGAAAAATTTTTATTCAGAAGTTTGGGAGAATACGACCAGCCGGATAGAATAACTCAATAACCGGGTGTAGCGCAGTTGGTAGCGCGCCTGCTTTGGGAGCAGGATGCCGCAGGTTCGAATCCTGCCACTCGGACCACCTTTCCCAGAAAAACCGCCTAAAAAGGCGGTTTTTCTGCGTTATAAGTTCAATTTTTGAAGTGTGCTTGACCACATCCCAATTGTGGCCAGAGAGGTAAAACGGCAGTCGCAACCTCGGTGCGGGAGAACGCCGAAGACCGCAAAATCCCTAACCCATCCCTAACGGGTATAACTTTGGTATTTTCGCCGCAGATACGCCGGAAACTTGAATTTTCCGACATTATCCACTATAATAATTTTACGGCTGCCTTTGCGCCGCCAAGGCAGCCGTGTGGGTGTATTCCCGTGCGGTCTTTTTCGTAATCGTAATATCAGAAGTGTCTCACATCAATGCTTTTCAGTGAGGGAATCAATATGGATTGGGTAACTGCTATTAAAGAAATACAGAAGGCTCAAGAGGATGATCGATTGGTCATTTTTGTAGGAGCTGGAGTTTCCAAAAATTCTGGCGTCCCTTCATGGTGGGAATTAATAAGAAATTTTGGAGATGAGCTTGGTTATAGTCGGTGCGATACTTGTCAGAAAAAAGTTGCTGATTGTCCCAAGTCAGATTGTAAAGACCGATACGAATATACCCAAGAGGAGTTTCTTCGCATCCCTGAGTATTACTTTCAGCAAGATGCCTCCGAAAACCACGCCGATTATTTTGGGTTAATTCAAAGTGCATTGCATTGCGAAAATGGCCCCAACCCAATCGATGATGAAATCCTTTCCGTTTTTCCCCGCCATATCATAACAACCAATTATGACCCGCTCCTCGAAAAATCTCAATCTGTGAATTCTCTGCTCTATACTGTTGTAGCTCGAGATAGTGATTTACTTGCAGAGGCAAATGATCGTTATATTATCAAAATGCATGGCGACCTTGATAAGCCGGACACAATTGTACTCAAAGAGAGCGACTACATTAAATACGAGCAAGAACACCCTTTGATCTGCACTTTCATCAAATCGCTTCTTGTCAATCATACATTCATTTTCCTCGGCTATTCCCTAAATGATAATAACCTCAATTTAATCATTGGATGGATCAACTATTTTAGAGAACTTCATGGTGTCAAGGAACGTCCGGCAAATTTTTGGCTTGACTCAAAGCCCGCTACACCATTTGAAGAGGCGCGTTTGGAAAGCCGCAACATTTATGTTGTTGACCTCAGTTCTTTACCTGCTGATTTAGACGAAAAGGCAGGCGTTCCATCCTCCATTACTAATGGTACTGGGCGAAAGCTTTTTACATTCCTTCGCTGCATTACAAACCCTAAAATTACTTATCAGCATATTCCGCTTGAAGATCGAATCGTTGAGAAGTATCAGCTATTAAAGTCGTATTCTAAGATTTCACACCAAGATCTCATTGCGGTGCATCCACTTGGTCGGACAAAGTTTTTGGACACGGAACTTATTTTCTACGAGAAGCCTTGGTATGAGTGTATCCAAAAGCTCTTATCTGATAGCCATTCTGTTGTATCCAATGTCTATAGGCGTGCCGGTATATCCGCAATTCATTTTTATGAGAGCGATTCACCGTTCCCTGTTCCAGATGTCTACGAGCCAGTAGATTCTCTTTTCCAATTGTACCTTGACAATAACTACAGCACACTAAACGCAACGCTCGAAACCTGCAAAGATTTAGTCCAGAAAATGCACTATAGTCATTTGCTTGGTAAGGACAAAAAGCATGTAGAAATGTTGCTCTCTGTTATTACAAAAGCAAATCCGCCTGACGATTATGTTTCTGTTTTACTATCTAAAATGAGGGCACGCATTGCAACGCTTTCCTATTTTGAACGACAGGAGAATAAAACCTTAGAGCTGCAAAGGGCGTTTAACACGTCCCCGCCCGAACGCTACAAGAACGCCGTATCCTTTTTGAGGATGCTATTTGATTCTCCTGCAAAGAATATGCAGAAGATGGAAGACATTCTTAGCAAACACGAAAGGAGGTACGCATTCGACAACAGAACTACCTATTTCGATCATTCATATATTGGCTTATGGGAATTGAAAGCGTATGCTTACGACTACTATTTCTTTTTCAAAGAAAACGGAATTCCGCTTGACTACTTCTCAGAACCCAAAGAATATTTTAGCTATTATTTAAAGGCGTTACTCTGTTCGTACTCACCCGAAAGCAAAAAAATGGATTTCTGGGGTATTGGAGCCCATAAAGAGGAACATAATTATCCGATTGGCGAAGTAGATTTGGATATGCTCGTAAAATTCACCTCACCTAAGACTCTGAAATCCTGGCTCAAAAAATATTCAGTACAAAAGCTGAAAATTGAAGATGGGCTCGATATTACCCAAAAGTTTGTAAACCTATGCGCCAGTTTAGCCCATTTCAGAATCAGATATTGGCATGAGCATATCCACTGCTTTGCGATCATTCTCTGCTCGGTTGATTTAGGCAAAAACAGTGTATGTGCTATTTTCAGGGCTTTGGCAAATGTTGTAATAGAGGCATCAAAGTCAGCTCCCGTAATGGTCGAAGATGTTTTTGACGCAATTGAATTTATTGTAAACCACATATCGGTTAAAGATGTCTGTGCAGAAAGGACTTTGCTCCTCGATGCACTTTTAGCTGATGCGATTTACCCTTTGCTGATAGAACGAAAGAACAGTTCATTTGGACGCATTATCAGAAAATATGCCGACGAAATATCTCAAGACAACAGGGACCAGTTCAAGCGACATATTGATGGAATAAACGATATCACGCAAAAGGTAAAGAAGTTGTACTTTTTCAGGTCTTTCTATTCAAAAGAATTCTGTACTACCTTTTTTGGGGAGCATCTTGACCATCTTTCAGCAGAGCAGAGTTTTAATTTGCTTACAGAAAATATCCTACCGTTTGATGAAAAATGCTGGGCGAAATTCATCTCAACTTTGGAAAAACAGGATGCGGCAAGGAAAGCACAGCCAGGGATGCGTACTTTTCCTGACTGGTTAATTGTGACCATTGAAGAGTGTATGATCTTAAAGCTATTGGGATTTGATATAGACCTTACTTCCTTAGAGCCATATGCCCATTACTCTGAACACCTTTCCTTCATGGTAAATCCAGAAGCTTTCGATTACTCTCAGGTAAATACTGAGCATTATATGTGGCAAAATCTCATATACTCAAAAGAATATCAGCCTTATTTTGTTGAACACAAAAGTGCGGTATTGTCTGATGATTTGAGAAAAAGCTTTGACTTGGGTGTTGCGACAGAGGCGCAGCAAAAAATCGTATATGGTATTTTGTTGAGTCAAGATGAACTTCAACGCTTTTGAGTTACAGTTTTGACGGAAAGGCGAGGCCCAAGGGACGCAATCTTGTCCCTTGGGCCTTGTTGCTTTTATCCCACCTTCTCGAACGGTATCACCTTGCACCAGCTTTCCTCCGGCGGGTCGGGAGGTTCCGGGGTGTTGGCTGCCGTGGCCGATTCCATGAAGCCGCCGATTTTCTCCGCCGCGCCCCTTTGCATATCGTTGGTGATGTGCGTGTAGGTGTCCAGAGTGAATCCGGCACTGTAGTGGCCCAGCATACTGGACAGAGTTTTCACATCCACGCCGCTGGAGATCGCCATGGTCGCAAATGTGTGTCTGAGGTCGTGGAAGCGCACGTGCTCCTCGATGCCTGCGTTTTTCAGCAGCTTCCGGTTGATCCTCGACACGGCATCCGGACTCCAGTAACCGCCTGTGCGGGGCGACGGGAACAGGATGGGGTTGTCCGGGTGCTGTTCATGCTCCTGCACCAGCAGGTTCACCGCCTGCTGTGACAGTGCCACCTTGCGGACAGAGTTTTTCGTTTTCGGCTCCGTCACATCCAGCTCGCCCTCCATGCGGGTGACCTGCTTATTCACCGTCAGGATGCGCTCTTTCACATTCAAATCTGTCCACTGGAGCGCCAGCAGTTCGCCCCGGCGCAGGCCGCTGGACAGTTCCAGATAGAACATGGGCAGGACACCGTACTTCTCCGCTTCCTGAAGGTATCTGCCGATCTTCTCCGGCGGCAGGATGGTCATCTCTTTCTTGTCCTTGGGCGGGATGCGGCAGTTCTCGCAGGGGTTGT
>ERZ780203.850-NODE-850-length-28307-cov-6.933598_pt1 | contig 28307 bp, 22 predicted proteins | sample MGYA00511168_ERZ780203 | MGnify/ENA primary metagenome ERZ780203 (study PRJEB29588, sample SAMEA2156577) | human gut metagenome | biome: human gut; feature: human-associated habitat; material: faeces | place: Denmark | collected 2008/2010 ...
TGACGAGAATGTAACCCAGCGCCTGCGGGGCGTCAGCCGCCGGGAGAGCCTGGAGATCGTTCTGGGCGAGCGTAGCGCAGCTTATTCTGAAGCGGAAAAGCAGGCGCTTGCGGAGGAGAAGAACGAGATCTACAAGACCTATCTCGCCGCCATGACGCCTGATGCTCTCTCCCCGGAAGCAAGGACTACCCTCCAAATTTTGCGTCAGCATGGGTACCTCCTTGCCATCGGATCCTCCAGTAGGAATACCCGGCAGATTCTGGAGCGGTTGGGGCTTGGGAATTTCTTCGACGCGGTTGCGGACGGAACCCAGATCACCCGCTCTAAGCCGGACCCGGAGGTATTCCTGCGGGCCGCCCGGCTGCTGCTGCGGCTGGCCTTCCGCCACCGGATGCAGCGGGTGCTGATTACCTGCCGCCCCGATAACCTCCCCTCCCGAAAAACCTGTGAGCGGCTGGGCGCTGTGCTGTGCGGGCAGGTCACTGTCCCGGCGGTACATGAGATGTACCGCGCCGGGGATCGGGAGCTATTGCAGTACGAGGTTGATTTGCAGGACTGCATTCTGCCGGCGCTGGAGAGCGACATCCCCAAAATCGCGCAGCTGTACGACGATATCACCGAGGCGGAAGCGGCAGGGCAGAACTTCTCCGGCTGGGAGAAGGGCGAATACCCAGAGGAGTGGACGGCCCGGGAGCTGTACGACCGCGGCGGTCTGCATGTGGTGTTGGACGCCACTGGCAGGAAGGTGATCGCTTCGGCGGCCTACGACAACGACCACGAGCCCTGCTATGAGCGGGTGGCCTGGAGCCGCCCAATCCCCAGCGAGCAGACGCTATGCGTCCACACGCTGGCGGTGCATCCGGACTGCCGCGGCAGGGGCCTGGGCGAAAAGCTGATGCGCTTTGGCTTTGCGCAGGCAAGCGAGCGGCATCTGGCCGGTGTGCGCATCGACACCTGGGTGGGCAATGAGCCGGGACTGCGGCTCTATCACCGACTCGGCTACCGCGACGCCGGCGTGCTGGAACAGGACGTCCACTATTCCGGCGACCGGATGGCGTATCAGTTTTTGGAGTGGTATGGGGAGTAGTATTCCCGCGATGTTGCCGCTCCCCTCAAAGGGAATCCAAGCCTGACGGCTTGCTCTCAGGGGAGGCAGCCCTTTACGACGTCTATCAAAAAAATTTAAAATAGCCAAAACACAAAATTTGCAATAAAAGGAGAATGATTATGGCAGAGACAATGAATGGTCTGAAGAGGACCAGCTACTGCGGAAAGCTTTCCAAAGCCAACGTGGGCAAGGAAGAAATCGTTTGCGGATGGGTGCAGAAACAGCGCGACAAGGGCCACCTGATCTTTATCGACCTGCGCGACCGCACCGGCGTGGTGCAGCTGGTGTTCGACGACGACACCAATCGGGAGGTCTTTGAGAAGGCGGCTTCGGTCCACTCCGAGTATGTCCTGATCGCCAGGGGCCTGGTTCGCCAGCGCGAGGCGGTCAACACCGAAATCTCCACCGGTGAGATCGAAATCCATGTCGAGGAGCTGCGCATCCTCTCTAAGGCGCAGACCCCGCCGTTTGAGATCACCGACAAGAGCAAGGTCAAGGAGGAGCTGCGCTTAAAATACCGCTATCTCGACCTGCGCCGCAAGCCGCTGCAGGAAAAGATGATTCTGCGCCACCAGATTGCCAAGGTCACCCGCGACTACTTCTATGAGAACGACTTTTTGGAGATCGAGACCCCGATGCTCATCAAGTCCACCCCGGAGGGCGCGCGCGACTATCTGGTTCCGTCCAGAATCCATCACGGCAAGTTCTACGCTCTGCCGCAGTCCCCGCAGATCTATAAGCAGCTGCTGATGCTGTCCGGCTTTGACCGCTATATCCAGCTGGCCCGCTGCTTCCGCGACGAGGACCTGCGCGCCGACCGCCAGCCGGAATTCACCCAGGTCGACCTGGAGATGTCCTTTGTCACCCAGGAGGACATCATGGACATGCTGGAGGGCTACATGAAGCGGCTGTACAAGGAGGTCAAGGGCATCGATATCCCCAAGATGCCAAGGCTGACCTACCGCGAGGCGATGGAGCGCTTCGGTTCGGACAAGCCGGATACCCGCTTTGGCATGGAGCTGATTAACCTGACCGAGCAGGTCAAGGACAGCAGCTTCCCGGTCTTTGCAAACGCGATTGCGGAGGGCGGCTCGGTGCGCTGCATCGTTGCCAAGAACGCCGCAGCTACCCTCACCCGCAAGGCCATCGACAAGCTGACCGAGCAGGCCAAGGGCATCGGCGCCAAGGGTCTGGCCTATATCCGCTGGGCAGAGGAGAAGCCGAACTGTTCGTTTGCGAAGTTTATGGATGAGCAGCAGCTTTCCGGCCTGCTGTCCTTCCTCGGCTGCGAGCAGGGCGACGTGGTGCTGATTGTGGCGGACAAGGACCGCGTTGTGCTGCCGGTGCTGGGCCAGCTGCGCCTGACACTGGGCCGTCAGCTGGGGCTGATTCCGGAAGGACAGTACAACTTCTTGTGGATTACCGAGTTCCCGTTCTTTGAGTGGGACGAGGAGAGCCAGAGCTGGCTTGCCATGCATCACCCCTTTACCATGCCGCTGGAGGAGTGCCTGCCCTACATCGACAGCGATCCGGGTTCGGTTTGTGCCCAGGCGTACGACATGGTAGTCAACGGCGTCGAGCTGCTGAGCGGTTCCATCCGCATCACCGACTACGAGCTGCAGCAGAAGATGTTTGAGGCGCTGGGCCTGACCGAGGAGGAGATCGACGCCAAGTTCGGCTTCCTGGTAGACGCCTACAAGTACGGTGCACCGCCGCACGGAGGCGCTGCGTTGGGTCTGGACCGCATCGTGATGACCATGTGCGAGTGCGACAACCTGCGCGACGTCGTCGCCTTCCCGAAGGTACAGAACGCCAGCGAGCTGATGAGCCAGTGCCCATCGCCGGTGGACAAAAAGAGCCTGGACGAGTTGGCGATTGCCATCACCGAGATGGAACAAGAATAACAGGAAAACACCCATTTTCCTATTGCAAAAGAGGGCCCTGTAAGGGGCCCTCTTTTTATGCAGCTTTCCTGATGGGTATGACAGTCAAATAGCGGACAGGGTCGTTTTGCTGCATGAAACAAACCTGTATGCTCATACGGTGCCTTTTCTCTATTCTTTTCTAAAGATATCAAGTGTGTGATGGGAGTAACCAACCATATCCTGCCTTTCGCAAATGGCGAGGTGATACTTTAGGTACAAATTGTACATTCGGTCATCCATCTGGTCGACAGTTTCTCTCATGTGATTGGTGTAGCCATCTGAAGCAACAAAGTGAAGCTGGGTAACATGGAACTTTGAACGGAGCTCATCGATATCTTCCTTTCTGTACAATTCAAATATGTCCCACGGATTGGAGAAGGTGTCAAATGTTTCTGTGTTGAGCATACATTTTTCAATAATGTTGTAAATTTCGCCGCGAATAAAGCCGTACGACAAAACACTTGCATCCCCCATACAATAAGCGGCAAAAACGATACCGCCTTTCTTTGTAACGCGGATAGCTTCTGATAGGGCTTTTAACTGATCTTCTCTTGTGAATAAATGATACATCGGGCCGAGCAGCAGGGTGATATCATAAATATCGCTTTCAAAATCGGACAAATCGATGGCATTACCCTGTGTGATGGTTACGGGTTCGCCTTCGATGGTGTTCTGCTTAAAGATTTCGATATTGTGCTCAACCAATTCGACTGCATCCACCTGATAGCCCCTTTGTGCCAAAGCGTGGCTGTATCGGCCTGTTGCCGCGCCGATCTCCAAGATGCGCATCTTCGGCTTGAGGTACTTTTCAATATATTTCATCGTCGTGATATACTCCACCATGCCATGTTTTGAGCCAAGACGGCCTTCTTCGTCGTAGGCCTCATAAAAATTTGTCAGATAGTCTTTTGTTTCCATATCAAAACCTCCTCAAAAAAGTATAAAAAACAGTGCAGGCTATAAGAAAATCTTAGCCTGCACTGCATTTCGCTTAATTCAGATTAGAAATACACTCTAATGACCTGAAAAAGGGTATAGCAATGTAAGCCCGTTGTTCTGCCAATAATAAGCAGGGACTGCGGGATGCATAACGACTACATTATTAAAATGGTCGATATAATGCAACATTGCCTTACCTCCTAAATAATTGGATAAATTCTACTCCTTTATTTTTCTGTTGTCAAGATGGTTCTGTGAATTTACTAATTTTGGCTTTGACCACACCAATAGGTCGGTATTGGACTACCAGTTTTAAATTATTTCTCTAAGTGGCGTTCGCACTTTGCCGTCGCTTTTAAAGATTGCGCTTAGTAGGTCAGCACCTCAGCGCCGTCCTCAGTGACGGGAATGGGTTCCCGATTGTGTGAAGTACCACCGCTTGAGCTGATGGCGGTGCGTGCCCTGATCCAAGGGGACTTTCATCAAGGGGGCGCTGTAGTCCGAGTAACAGCTGCTTGTGTAAACTGCTTCTGGTCGGTGTTTTGCTTCCGGTTTGGTTGTGCTGGTCTGGCGGATGATCCGCGCCTTTTGGCGGGTGCTGCCTGCGGCGGGGGCTTTGCAGATTCCCTATCTGGTGTGGCTGCTGTTTGCAGCCTACCTGAACGCCGGGGTTTGGGCGCTCAATTAGGAAAAAAGGAGGACCGATTGCCGTTAACGGATGGAAGAATAATCGTTTTTGTAAAAATTATTTTGCGAGGGACCTGACGGGGTCCCTCGTCTTTTTTAGAGGGAAGTTTCTGTTCGGATAAATGGCGTGTGACAGAAAAACACTTTGAAGCAGCATATTCTAAAAGTGCAACCAAATGCAACAAACGGTTGCGTGAAGGAAACGGCTGGGCCTTTTACAAAAATCCAAATGAATGTTTTAATGAAGATGGATTTTACAAGCACAGAAAGGCGTGAGGGGTTTTGTTGGGAGAAAAATTGCGGCAATTGCGGCGAAAGAAGGGACTTTCTCAGGAAGCGGTAGCAAAAGAACTGGGGATATCTCGGCAGGCGGTTTCTAAATGGGAAACCGAAGTTTCCCATAGTTAAGGATACCACACCACAAACCCACGCTTACATTACTTCCAGAACATCAAATTTTGGAGGTACACCTCATGAAAAGACTGATTTCCTGTGAATTTAACATCGATACTGCCTGTGTAGAACTTTACTTCACTGATGAGAGCAAGATTTCTATTGACTGCACTGCCGTTGAGAATGAAGTGGCCGATAACCGCTTTCAGAGATCTGAATTGGATTGGTTGATTTATAATGACCCGATCGCTTATGCAGATCTTGTTCTCAATGGCGATCCCAAAAGATACCTCAAATCCGTAACGGAATACAAACAATAAAAAATCATCGGGTACAGGAGCACCAGTGCAACCACTTATCGTATGCACTGGTGCTTTACATTTGTAAAATGATCGCGTGATTTCAAAGGTAAAAGTAATGCGTTCGCATAATATTTCTCGCTTTTCGCAGCAAGATATGCTATAATGAAATTGTAATTTCGCCACAATGTAGTTTAGAAGATGAGGTGCAAAAAATGGCAGTGTCCTATAAGAAGCTATTCAAGATTCTCATTGATCGGGATATGAAGAAAAAAGAGTTCCGCGATTTTGTCGGCATCAGCTACTCTACAATGAGCAAACTTGAAAAGGGTGAGAACACAACTGTTGAAGTGCTGGAAAAAATATGCCTCAAACTCGGATGCGGAATTGAAGATATTATGGAAATACTCCCAGACACCACTATTTCAAAAGGCGCAGAGTAACTTTCAGAAAAAGGGTATCCACAAAATAGAAGTAGGGTTTAAAGCTGTTCCCTTCCTGAATATCATCAGTATAAGTTATCCGCTTCTTCTGAGTGGAATGTGATAATATGTGATGGAAAATCATGAGGTGTTACCGTGCAAATATTGGACAACATTAATAATACCATTAAAGATGATTTGCAGAAGGAAGTCAAAAAAGGAAGCAAAATATCGATTGCTGCTGCTTGCTTTTCCATCTATGCTTATCAAGAATTGAAGAAACAGCTTGAGGGCGTAGAAGAGCTACATTTTATTTTTACATCGCCTACTTTCATTACCGAGAAAACCCCAAAAGCCAAAAGAGAGTTTTATATTCCCCGTTTATCTCGAGAGCGCAGCCTATATGGGACTGAGTTTGAGGTAAAGCTGCGCAATGAGCTTACTCAAAAAGCCATAGCTAAAGAATGTGCAGAATGGATTAGAAAAAAGGTTGTTTTCAAATCCAATATTACTCAAGAACAAATGATGGGGTTTATAACTGTGGATGAAAGCACTTATATGCCAATCAATGGATTCACCACAGTTGATTTGGGCTGTGAGCGCGGAAATAATGCTTATTATCCTGTACAAAAAACCGAGAGTTTTGAAAACGCAAACTACTTTCTGAAACTCTTTGACGATCTGTGGCACGATGACAAAAAACTTCAAGAAGTAACAGATATTGTAATTGAAAGTATCAGTACTGCCTATAAAGAAAATTCGCCAGATTTCATTTACTTTTTTACTCTCTACAATATTTTTAATGAGTTCTTGGAGGACATTTCTGACGATGAGCTGCCCAATGAGGCAACCGGATTCAAGGACAGTAAAATTTGGGGAATGCTTTATAACTTCCAGCGAGATGCTGTTCTTGCAATTATTAGTAAGCTCGAAAAATTCAACGGCTGTATTCTTGCAGACAGCGTAGGCTTGGGTAAAACCTTCACCGCGCTGGCCGTTATCAAATACTATGAGAACCGCAACAAATCCGTCCTGGTCCTCTGTCCCAAAAAACTATCAGAGAACTGGAATACATATAAAGGCAACTATATCAACAATCCCATTGCCTCTGACCGACTGCGCTACGATGTCCTTTACCACACAGACTTGTCCCGTGAACACGGCACTTCCAACGGGATTGAGCTTGACCGCCTAAACTGGGGCAACTACGACCTTGTGGTCATTGATGAGAGCCACAACTTCCGTAACGGCGGCGAGATCACCGGTGAGGATGCCAAGGAAAACCGTTATCTAAAACTGCTCAACAGAGTGATCCGTGCCGGAGTTCGGACAAAAGTGTTGATGCTCTCCGCAACGCCGGTCAACAACAAATTTATCGACCTGAAAAACCAACTTGCCCTTGCCTATGAGGGAGACGCTGCACAGATCAACGAAAAGCTTGACACCACCAAGAGCATTGACGAAATCTTCCGTCAGGCGCAAACCGCCTTCAATGCGTGGAGCAAGCTCCCCGCTGATCATCGCACCACGGACGCTCTGCTGAAAACACTGGACTTTGACTTCTTTGAGCTGCTGGACAGCGTAACGATTGCCCGTTCCAGAAAGCACATTGAAAAATATTATGATACCGCTGACATCGGCAATTTCCCAAGCCGGTTGCCGCCCATCTCGCTCCGGCCATGCCTAACCGACCTTGACGGGGCAATCAACTACAATGAAATCTATAATCTGCTGATGTCCCTGAGCCTGACCATCTACACACCGTCCAGCTACATCATGCCGTCCAAGATGGCAAAGTACATTGACCTCACCCACAACAAGGGAACGAGCCTGACACAAAAAGGCCGTGAGGAAGGCATACGGCGGCTCATGAGCATCAATTTGCTCAAGCGCCTGGAAAGCTCGGTGTACTCCTTCCGGCTGACGCTTGATCGCATCAAGGAGCTGATCAACGGTACCATCCAGACTATCAAGAACTACCGGTCTGGCGGCTGTATGCTTGACCTGACCGATATGTCCAATGCGCAGGACTTCGACTATGACGATCAGAACACCGACTTCTTCTCTGTCGGCAAGAAAGTCAAAATCGACCTTGCGGATATGGACTATGTATCATGGCAGCGGGAACTTGAAAAGGACGCCGACAATCTGGAACTGCTCTCCCTGATGATCGCAGACATCACGCCGGAGCATGACACCAAGCTGCAAACCCTCTTTGATACCATCCGCTCCAAGCAGAAGCATCCCATCAATCCGGGCAACCGTAAGCTGATCATCTTCACCGCATTCTCCGATACGGCAGACTACCTGTACGCCAATATCAGTGCATTTGCAAAAAAAGAGTTCGGCCTTGAGACGGCGGAGATCACTGGCTCGGTGGATGGCCGTACAACGATACCCCGCCTGAGAGCGGATTTGAATACGGTTCTGACCTGTTTCTCCCCTCTATCAAAAGGCAGAGCCGTCCTCATGCCGGGAAGCACAGATGAACTGGACATTTTGATTGCCACCGACTGTATTTCTGAAGGTCAGAACTTGCAAGACTGCGATTATCTCATCAACTACGACATTCACTGGAACCCAGTGCGTATCATCCAGCGTTTCGGACGAATTGACCGTATCGGCAGTAAGAACAGCCAGATTCAACTTGTGAACTTCTGGCCGGATATGGACTTGGATGAATATATCAATCTAAAGAGCCGCGTAGAGACCCGCATGAAAATATCGGTCATGACTTCTACCGGCGACGATGACTTAATCAACCCGGAGGAAAAAGGTGATCTGGAATACCGAAAAGCGCAGCTCAAGCGGCTACAAGAAGAGGTTGTGGACATTGAAGAGATGTCCAGTGGCATTTCCATCATGGACTTGGGACTGAACGAGTTCCGGTTGGATTTGCTGGAATATATTAAGAAGCACGATGATGTAGAAAAGGCTCCCAACGGAATGCACGCCGTCGTGCCCAAAGGCGAGGGTGCGCCCGCCGGTGTTGTTTTCGTCCTGCGAAACATCAACGACAGCGTGAATAAAGACAACCGGAACCGCATTCATCCGTTCTACATGGTCTACATCAGCGAGGATGGTGAGATTGTCTGTGACTACCTCAACCCGAAAAAGATGCTGGACACCATCCGGCTACTCTGCAAGGGCAAGGACGAGCCTTGCGTGGAGCTGTGCAGGCGTTTCAATGAAGAAACCGAAGATGGTCGTAGGATGGGCGCAGCATCAGAGCTTCTGAGCGATGCCATCAACTCCATCATTGATGTAAAAGAAGAGAACGACATTGACAGCCTGTTCAAGAGCGGCGGCACGACGGCCTTGATGTCCGCTGTTTCCGGGCTGGATGACTTTGAGCTGATCTGCTTCCTTGTCGTGAAGTAAGGAGGGATTGCCATGCTGGGTCTACCTGAAAGAACAGAATTTAATAAACGCATCCCAAAGCAGAAGTTCTATGAGAACATGGAGGTCTCTCCTGCTCTCAAGCGGGTGTTTGTGGAACAGATCCGCATTATCTACTGGCGCAACAAGCTGGCAGCGACCACCATGAACATTGCCGCTGGGGAGGAAGTCACGGAGATCGAAGTGTTTGAGGTCAGGGTGCAGGAGCCGCAGTTTGACGAGGCCGTCCTGCGGCAGATTGACAAAGAGATTCCCTATCACATTCTCTTTCTGCTCACCTGTGACAGAAAAGAACAAGCGTGGATTGGCTACAAGGAGGCCGCTGCTTCCGGCAGCAACGCCTTCAAAGTCAGCCGGTATTATCACACCGACTGGGTACCGGAGGGAAGCCTCAACTTCTCCATCGACGGTCTGAACATGGATGCCGTCTATGCTAACCTTGTGCGGCAGATCGCTGGGGATTCCCTCTCTTCCACACAGGGGGAAACGCTTCAAGAATCTGTGGCGCGGGATGAAGCAAAGCAGGAACTTCTAAAAAAGATCGCTTCTCTCGAAATGAAAATCCGCAAAGAAAAACAACTAAACCGAAAAATGGAATTAAACGCAGAGCTGAAAAAGATTCGCAAAAAAATGGAGAGCCTTTTAGGGGGGCGGTGAGTAAGTGAAAAACACGAAACGCATAGAGGAATCTGCGACAACCGCTTTGAAATCAGCATTATTAAAGTGTCCCATATTGGATGCTTACATTGATTCAAATGACAAGACGCCTTCTTGGGATGGAACGGTTTTTGTTTACAAATCGGAGGATCAAAAGAAAGAAAACATCAAAGGGCGTGTTCCAATTCAGGTGAAAGGGACAGAAAAGATTTTTGTCTCGGATGTTGCGACATTTTCATGCAGCACAGTGGATTTGAGAAACTATTATCATGATGGCGGCTGTATTTTTTTCTTAGTAAGCGTAGTACCTGCAACAGGAGAACATAAGATTTTCTATGCGAGCTTACTTGTTGTGGATCTTGATAAAATCCTGAAAAGTGCAAAAGCACAGGGAACCTATTCCATTCGACTAAAATTATTTCCTGAAAATGATCCGAAGGAAATGGCGCATATTTTCTTGTCTTTCACCAGCAATGCTCACAAACAATCGAGTTTTATAGGGAAAGACTTGCTTTCAATAGAGGAACTTGAACGCAGAGGAACAAAAATTGAAAGCTTGACTTTCAACGCTTCTGGGATCGGTTTGAAAGAGGAAGATTTGCCGAGCTTTATGTCCGCGCACGATTTCTATTTGTATGCAAAACCAGAAGGACTTGATATTGAAATTCCCATTGATAGGATAACGGATGCAATCGTTTCGAAACCTGTTGATGGGGATATAAAAGTCAAAGAACAGATTTATTATAATTCCTATGCAGTCCAATATTTTAAGGGCGAGCCGACGATAAGAATTGGTAGAGGGCTAAGTTTAGTTCTAAATCAGGAGCAGAAAAAGTCTTCTATAAGCTTCAAACCCAGTGGTACGCTTTCCGAATTTATAAAGGACGCTTCCCTTTTTTTGGATGTTCTTGAAAGCCGGGAAATCAGCATCAATGGTGCAAAAATCACTTTTAATGATCCAATTACAGTAGATGTTGCATCGCGCAAAAGCAGCTTAGCCTATTATAAGGATGTAAAAAAGATGCTTGAATTGCTCGGAGTAACCGAAGAATTGCAGATTGACTCTATTTCTCCTCAAGACGAATCTAACCTTAAAAACTTTGTTGGAGCTGTATTATACAATCGAAAAATCGGTTTCCGAAACATGACGGAAAAAACTTTTTACGGTCCGTTCAAAATTGCTAATCTTGTAATCTGGATATGGGCTGAGCGAAATCAAGAAGGGCAATATTCTGTCCAGAACTTCTTTTCCCCGCGCCATATCGCAATGTTTACATTAGATGACATGAAACACAAGAATCCGATTCCTGCATCTCAATTTCTTTTCCTTGATAAAAGTGCGTTCATCCACACATCAAACATAAACTATGAACTGATGTACCAAGATATAATCCAAAAAGAACTAAAACCTGAGATGGCGGATCGTTATGTTTTCTGGCTTTTGGATATATTAAGCGCCTATGATGAACAAAAGCAGAAAGACCCCCTGCTTTTAGGATTTGCTGAGAAAATATGCGAATGGCTTCAAGCGCAAGGGCTTACTGATGGAAACATTATGCTGCTCAATAAATTGCAAATCGTAAAGCGGCGGCGCAAGTTAAACCCATCGGAAATTGTTGAGTTGGCTAAACTTACTGTTCCAGATTGTCCTCCAAACATTCGCTGCGGTGCATATTTATTACTGGATGATAAAGTAGCTGCGCAGAGAACTTTTAATGAAATGGATGAGGAAATTCAAAAAGCATTTCTCACATACCCGATTTGCTTTTTTGGGAATCTCCAAATTGCGGAGTGCGATAAATTCAGCCATAAAGTGGAACTGGAACCAAGCTGATCTGACCAAGTGTAATTTTTGATATGATAAGCCTAATTTGGCGGCGATATAAGCTGACCGAAAGCTCTTATGAATATTGCACTTGGTATATGGTGCAGAGATTGAAAAAAACATCTGCCAACTTAGTGTATCCAAAATTAGTTTTATCTTTATTATGTGAAATCCTCCCCAAAAAAGATTAAGAAAGGGGACGCTAAACAAAAATGCTACTAAGTAAAAAGACTCTGGAAATATTGCGAAGTATAATAAATGGCGATGGAACAGATCATTACCGGTCAGGCCCCAAACTTGTCAGCTTTTTTAATCAGCTTGGCTTTAATGATGCCTATGGACAAGGCTTCCCTTCACGATGGGCATATACTGATGATCGTCTTCAAAGGATCAACGGAACTCCTGAGTTAGATAAATGTATTAAGATGACATTTGCCGTTATTGATTTTGTCGGTGAGATAGATACGCTGGATCAGCTAATTGCGCAGTTCAATCAATATATGGCTTTTGATAAATGGCAAGTTATCAGAGATAATGAAATCATATCTTTCAAACGACTTGATAAGATTGTCATATCAAAATCTCAAAGAGAATCCTCGGAAATACAAGAAGAAGACTTCTTAAAGCAAACATTTGATGTTAATGTAGGAAAGTTGCAATTAGACGCTAACATTAGCGATATTGTTAAATATAGGCTTTGCGAAGTAGAAGCTTGTATCAAATCAGAGGCACCATTAGCAGCTATATTCATGATCGGGAGTATTTTAGAAGGTATTTTATTAGGAGTTGCAACTGCATATCCCAAACAATTTAATCAAGCAAAGTCTGCTCCCAGAGACAAAACAAGCGGGAAAGTTAGAGCTTTTCCAGAATGGACGCTAAATAGCATGATAGATGTGGCAACAGAAATTGGCGTTTTAAAACAGGATGTTCAAAAGTTCAGTCATGTTGTACGCGATTTTAGAAACTATATTCATCCTTATCAACAGATGGCTACACAGTTTCTTCCTGATAAGCATACTGCCATAATATGCTTCCAAGTATTAAAAGCGGCTATATACCAGATTGGTACATATCGTTATGAAAATCGATAATGATGAAATGTAGGTGAGGAAATGAATCTTAAATTTACGGCAAAGATGGAGCCTGAATGCAAAGATTTTCTAAAAATAAGAGATGCATCAAGCGATTACATGACAATAGATACTTTTATACAAAGGCACCCTGACATATCTGAAAAAGAACTAAATGAATGCTATATTAAATATCGTGGAAAGGAACAGACTTACAAAGAAAATACAGAAGAATACTGTGCTTTTTCCGAAAAGATGAAACTGATACACTACACACCTCCGATTATGGTTGTACAGCCGTTCATCAAACCATCCATTTATTTTATGCAGAAGGCTATTGAATGCTTGGGATTTGCGCGTTTTTTTACCATGAAAAGCGCCCTTCTTTTGGATACTGATTATAACATTCGATGGTCACAAGGCTATATTCCACAGTATCTATTTCGCTGTATTTATTTTGGAACTGCATCAACATGGTATTCTAATGCTTTTGATCATGTGCTACAAGCAGTTTATTGGGGGAAAGAACTGTATACATCTGTTGTAGACAGGGACGGAAATCCTTACGATGAAGGATGGGACACAAAGAAAACTCTGTCATTATGCACTTACGAGTTTGTGGTAGGAGAACTAAAAAATCGTAATGAAACAAAAGCAAGAAAACTACTTACATCTTGCTCAGCCAAAATTGAAGAGGTTCGTAAGTGGGCTAATTATATTAAGCACAAAGGCGGCATTGATTATAGCTACCTTGAAGCTGAAAACCCGTTTAAATTCTATGTTATCCCTACGAGTTCCATTAGCTCAACAAGTATGAAAAATGGTGCGCAATACCAGCCACCTGATGAAAAATACGAAATAAAAGATTTCAAATCGCCAATAAAAATAGACATTGACGACAAGATGCAAGAACTTGTCAAAGCGTATGATGCAATCTTTGAGTGCATTGAAAAGATGATCGCCGAAATGGACTATGATCAGTACGCAATAAAAATTGGAGGAAACTCATAATGGATCATATGAAACTGGAAACGCCTGATTTAACGGCGCAAAATATCGAGAAGATCGGCGCACTGTTCCCCAACTGTGTTACAGAAACGGTGGACGAGAACGGCAAGCCGAAAAAAGCCATCAATTTTGATCTACTGCGGCAAATGCTCTCTTCTGATGTGGTAGAGGGCGACGAAGCCTATGAGTTTACATGGGTAGGCAAGAAGGCTGCCATTGTGGAGGCTAACAAGCCCATCCGCAAGACGCTGCGCCCCTGTCCGGAAGAAAGCAAAGACTGGGATACTACCGAAAACCTCTATATCGAGGGCGACAATCTGGAAGTCCTCAAGCTCTTGCAGGAGAGTTATCTGGGCAAGGTTAAGATGATCTACATCGACCCTCCCTACAATACTGGCAAGGATACCTTTGTGTACTTTGATCAATTTGAGATGGATAAGGACGAATATAATGAGGGTATATCAAGATATGATGAAAATGGGAATCTGAATTTTTCTCAAAATCCAGAAACTAATGCTCGTTTTCATTCTGCGTGGTGCTCTATGATTTATCCATGCCTACTTCTCTCAAGGAATCTTCTTGCAAATGACGGTGTTATCTTTATCAGCATCGATAACCACGAAGTAGATAATATGCTCAAGATATGCGATGAAATTTTTGGCACCGCAAACAGAATTGCTTGTATTGTCAATGTTAATAATCCTAAAGGACGATCCGATGAAAAGAACATAGCCACAGCACATGAATACATTGTGGTTTATCAAAAAAACGAAGCAATATTGTCGGGGTTTGAGCCTGAAGAAAATGTCACCAGAAGATATAACAAAGTAGATAAAGAGGGTAATCGCTATCGTTATATTGATCTTAGGAAAACAGGTGATAGTGATCGGCGCGAAGATAGACCAAAAATGTTCTATTACTTCTACTTCAATCAGGCAACTGGCGAATTTTATCCCTCGTATGATGAGAGAACTCCTGATGGATGGATTAAAATTGTCCCTATGAAGGACGACGGGTCTTTTGGACGATGGAGAGTTGGCATTGAGACAGCCGAATCTCGAAAAGAACTTCTTGAACCTACATATATGTCCGTAAAAAAGAGATGGACAGTTATGGAGAGAGATTACCTGTCGGACGATCTCCGAGTGAAGGCGACAACTGCATGGACATTTAAAGATTTGAACAGCGAACGAGGCACAGAACAGTTCGTAGATTTGGGGTTTGATAAAAATATTTTTCCTCGGCCAAAACCCTTGGGTACGATTCTCAGGCCATTACTGCTATCCACTAAAAAAGGCGATGTTGTTCTGGACTTTTTCTCTGGTTCCTCTACTACTGCCCATGCAGTGATGCAGTTAAATGCTGAGGACGGGGGCAATCGTAGGTTCATCATGGTTCAGATTCCTGAGCCTTGCGATGAAAAGAGTGAAGCCTACAAAGCTGGATACCGGAACATCTGTGAAATCGGCAAAGAACGTATCCGGCGTGCTGGTGAGAAAATTAAGGCTGACAGCCCGCTGACCACGGCAGATTTGGATGTGGGTTTCCGTGTGTTCAAGCTGGCTGACAGCAACATGAAAGATGTCTATTATGCGGCAGATGAGCTTGACCAGCAAACTCTTGCAGATATGGTTTCCAATATTAAAGAAGATCGCACCGCCCTTGACCTGTTCTTCGGCTGTTTGCTGGATTGGGGGCTACCCCTTTCCATGCCTTACCACAGTGAGAAAATTGACGGCTGCACCGTCCATACCTATAACGATGGAGACCTGATCGCTTGCTTTGATAAAAACATCCCGGAAAGCGTGGTCAAGGAAATTGCCAAGCGTAAGCCGCTCCGTGCCGTGTTCCGCGACGCCGGTTTTGCTGACAGCCCTGCGAAAATCAATGTCTTTGAAATTTTCAAGCTCTATATGCCGGAAGATGCGGATGATATAACCAAGCGTGTGAAGGTGTTGTAATGCAGGCGGAATTTCTTGTTTTTCAGGCTAAATCATTTTATAATGCGTATCTTAATCTTGAAAGAATTGATATGCAATCTGGCGATTTCTTATTCACAGTTCCAATGCTTGTAAATGGGGCTTTTTCTATTGAACTGTGCTTAAAAGCAATTTTGACCCAAAATAGCATCAGCTATAAAAAAGAACACAATCTAATGGTTCTATTTAGGATGCTGCCTGAAGAATTTCAGTGTGAAGTCATTGGTTATTTAATAGAAAAAGCACCCGAGTACAAAGACATGGAGAAGTTCACAAAAGAATTTGTTCTTGTTTCAAATGCATTCGTTGATTGCAGATATGCTTTTGAAGGAGTTGTTCCATCCTTTGACTTTCGTTTTCTTGCTGCCTTGGCAAATGCTTCCATCAGAGGTTTACTTGCACACTATGATGTCAAGCTTGTCCCAATGGAAGAGAAACCGATGACCGATGCGGAACTGGACAAAGTAATGGAAGATAACCGTCAACAATTTATTGAAAAGAATATCAGCTATATTGCAAAAAAGGAAAAGGGATCTCTGTCATGAAACTTCAATTCAAACATCAGAAGTTCCAAGCAGATGCAGCAAAAGCAGTTGTGGATGCCTTTGCCGGTCAGCCATACCTCACGCCAACCTATATGATGGACAGAGGTTCTGGTACATACCAGATTGGCATGGAAGAGGAACACGACTTTACCGGTTGGCGTAATGAGCGCATTGTCCCGGAACTGTCTGATGCACTGATTTTGGAACATCTGAACAAAATACAAAGAGCCAATCAGATCGCGCCTTCTCCTAAATTGGAAGGTCGGTATAATCTGACAATCGAAATGGAAACCGGTGTGGGTAAAACTTATACCTATATCAAGACCATGTTCGAGCTGAACAAACACTACGGATGGAGTAAATTCATTGTGGTGGTTCCCTCTATTGCGATCCGGGAAGGTGTGTATAAGTCTTTTCAGGTGACGCAGGACCACTTTGCTGAGGAATACGGAAAGAAAATCCGCTTCTTCATTTATAACTCGGCTCAACTCACCGAAATTGACCGGTTTGCCTCCGATAGCTCCATCAATGTGATGATTATCAATTCACAGGCATTCAATGCAAAGGGCAAGGATGCCAGACGCATTTATATGAAGCTGGATGAGTTCCGTTCCCGCCGCCCCATTGACATCATTGCAAAAACCAATCCGATTCTCATCATAGACGAACCGCAGTCTGTGGAAGGTAAGCAGACAAAGGAGCGTCTGAAAGAGTTTAACCCCCTTCTTACCCTGCGCTACTCCGCTACCCACAAGACGGACAGCATTTACAACATGGTTTACCGGCTGGACGCAATGGAAGCATACAACAAGCGCCTGGTCAAGAAGATTGCCGTCAAGGGCATCACGGAGTCCGGCAGCACGGCAACTGACGGCTATGTGTACCTTGAAAGTATCAATCTGTCCAAAGCTGATCCTACTGCTACCATTCAATTTGACTTTAAGGGTGCTGCTGGCATTCGTAAAAAGACAATGACGGTTGGGATTGGATTCAACCTCTATGATAATTCCAACGGCATGGAGGAATACAAAGACGGTTTTGTGGTCAAGTTCATCGACGGACGGGACAACCACATCGAGTTCCTGAATGGCATCAAAATCTATGCTGGTGATGTGATCGGCAGGGTTAGTGAAGAACAGCTTCGCCGAATTCAAATCCGTGAAACCATTCTCTCCCACATTGAGCGGGAGCGCCAGCTATTCCATAAAGGCATTAAGGTGCTGAGTTTGTTCTTTATTGATGAGGTTGCCAAATATAAACAATATGACGCAGCAGGACAAGCCTACAATGGCATCTATGCGGATATGTTTGAGGAAGAATATGCGGATATTGTGGGGAATTTGCAGCTTTCCATTGGAGATGAGGCATACATAGCCTACCTTAACGCTATCGAGGCAAAGGATACCCATGCAGGATACTTTTCCGTCGATAAAAAGGGCAAGATGACCGACAGTAAGCTCTCTGACAAGAAGGAAAAGACTTCCGACGATATTGATGCTTACGACTTGATTATGAAAAACAAGGAATTGTTGCTTGACCGCAATCCAAAGCGTTCGCCGGTGCGTTTCATTTTTTCCCACTCTGCACTGCGGGAAGGCTGGGATAACCCCAATGTATTCCAGATTTGTACCCTGAAACAGAGCAGCAGCGATGTTCGCAAGCGTCAGGAGGTAGGCCGTGGCCTCCGTCTGTGTGTCAATCAGGACGGCGAGCGTATGGATGCTAATGTGCTGGGCAACGATGTCCACAATATCAATGTATTGACGGTCATTGCCAGCGAAAGTTATGATTCCTTTGCTAAGGGCCTCCAAAGCGAGCTGGCCGAGGCTGTTGCGAACCGGCCTGAAAAGGTCACTGCCGATCTTTTCAAAGACAAGGTCATCACTGATGCACGAGGCAACGAACAGGTCATCGATGGTGAGATGGCACAAGCTATTTACTTTGACATGGTGGTCAACGGCTATGTGGACAAGAAGGGCGCGTTGACAGATAAATACTATGCTGACAAGGCCAACGGAGAAATCAAGGTGGCCGAGGAAGTAGCCGACTGCGCGGATGCTGTCATCAGGATTGTGGACTCTGTTTACGACAGCCGTTCCATGCAGCCTGAAAACGCCCGCGACAAAAATGTCGAACTGCAAGTTGACCCAGAAAAACTGGCTATGCCTGAGTTCAAGGCATTATGGCAGCGCATCAGCCCGAAATCTGTTTATGTAGTGGACTTTGACACAGATGAGCTTGTGCGCAATGCGATTACTTCTCTTGACAGAAATCTTCATGTGTCGAAGATCTACTTCAAAGTTGAGACTGGCGCAATGGATGAAATAAAATCAAAAGAAGAACTGGTAAGCGGAAATGCTTTCGTGAAAAAACAGTCTGCAACCTATGACAGCGGCAAACGAATCCATGCCAGCAGCAGTGTGAAATATGATCTTATCGGAAAGCTCGTGGAAGAAACAGGTTTGACCAGAAAAGCCGTAGTTGCTATTCTGACTGGCATTGAAAAGGTCACTTTTAATCAGTTCAAAGACAATCCCGAAGAGTTTATCATTCGCGCTGCCGCCCTGATTAACGACGAGAAGGCAACTGCAATTATCCAGCATATCACTTATAATGTACTGGATGAGCGGTACACCACCGACATCTTCACCGAGCCGACCATCAAAGGTAAGCTGGATGTCAACGCCAGAAAAGCAACCCGCAGCCTGTTCGACCATATTGTTTATGATTCCACTAACGAGCGTGATTTCTCAAGTGAGCTGGATGCCAATAGCGATATAGCTGTTTATGTAAAATTGCCGGACAGTTTTTACATCTCTACGCCGGTGGGACACTATAATCCTGACTGGGCGATTGCATTCTATGAAGGAACTGTAAAACACATCTATTTTGTGGCTGAAACCAAAGGTTCCATGCGATCCATGCAGTTGCGATTGATTGAAGAATCCAAAATTCACTGCGCCCGAGAACATTTCAAAGCCATTAGTGATAACAATGTGGTTTACGATGTTGTAGACAGCTATCAGACATTGCTTGAGAAAGTTATGCGATGAAAGATTGACATAAAAACATTGCATATCAGCAAGAAACAGCTAATATGCTTTCCTTTGTTTGATAATCGCCATCTTTCATAACAAGAGCAACTACTTTTGTGGCGAATACTTTGCTGATCGTCGTATCCCACTCTGCCAAGCGGATAATCTCCGCTGTTCCAGCCTCAAAATCAAACGAAATCTCACCCCATTCGCCGTCGTTGTCCACCTGATATAGGTAGGCAGCGGCGGCGATTTTCTTTTTGCGTTTGGTCTGGGACTTGCGTTTCAGTCGGATCATATGAAGCACTCCGGCTTCTGTCAGCAGACAGGCCAAATGATCCACGGCTTTACGGTAGGCCCGTTCTGCACCACTGGCCGTGCTGCCCTCAAAGAGGACTGCCAGTTCTTCAAAGGTCAACCGGGTGCTGATGGGACTGACCCGCCCACAGGTCATACAGATGGCGTTTCTCTTTTCCAAAAGGGTCTGTTCCCGGTAATTCAGCTTTTCAAACGCTTCTCGGACAGCTTCAGCCCGGATACCGTTCCATAGAATCTCCGCATAGTCCCAATGGTCATCCCGGCTGACATCCTCGCCGGTTTCTTCGCTGTCCTCATCCTGAATAATCTGATAAAACGGAACACGGCTTCGATTTTGCTTGGCCAATGCTAAAAACTTTGCTGCGGTTTCCTCGGTACAACCGTTTTTCTGGGCATATTTCTGGATTGCCGCCTGCTCAGACTGACCGGATTGATTATAGAGCCAAGCAATCCCACGCACAGCTTTGTACTCATCCACATTTTCAAAGGAACCGGCCTCCTCCTGCATCCGACAGGTCAAAAGAGCATTCCCAATAAAATGATGGGCATAGGTCAGAAAATCCGCCCCTTGTGTTGGATTGTACTCCCGGAGACAATCCAGCATGGCAAGCACACAGCCCATTTTATAATCCAAAAAGCGTTCCGGGTCATAGCGATCCAGCCCCTCCCGCAACAGGAAACGGCGAACACGACTATTAAGCCGGTTTTCATAGTGGTGCAGGAAAAAGGAAAACCAGCGCAAATTACGGCTCTGCACAGCCTTAATGATATAATCATTCAGATTTTCATGGACAGGCGGTTCGGGGTCAAGCTGAAAGATGCGTTCCACTTCCCGCATGTTCAAGCCCTTGGGTTCCGTCAGAAAGCTGTATTTGGCACAGTAGCCGGACAGCTCCCATGTCCACGCTGTATCCATTTTCCCTCACCACCTTTCGGATGTTTCTCTTCTTATTTCTTTTGTACGGCCTTCAAAAGTGCATCTTGGGTCATTTCCTGCTCATAGACAGTGCTGGCATAACGCTGATCTGAAAGCGCACGAAGCATCTTATCTTTTGCCAGCTTTTTCATAGCTGCTGCCGTTCCTTCATCCAGCTTTCCCCGGCGGGTATTTTGTAGGATGGTGTTCATACGGCGGGTATAAATCGCCTTAATGGGATGATCGTCTGCAAGCTCCCGCTGCTCCCGGCCTCTCAGATTGCCGATTTGTCGGCACGTCCGTCCCCGTTGGTCGCCGGGGGCCAGACCGCCGCAGTATTTGGTGTGCCGTGCGTCAATGGTGAGAAACCATCTGCCGCAGATGGGGCATTTCTTGGGCGCATGGCCCACACAAAGTCCCTCAAACAGATCGGAACGGAACATTCCCACAAAGGAGACATAGTGCATCCGCTTGACCAGTTGCGGCTCTGTCTTTCCGGGGCGAATGGCGGCTACATACTGCACCGAAGCATTGGTCAGGGTCATCCAAGCCGGGTTATCCAGCGACAGAGTTGGCTCACTTTTGAAGAACTGCCCGAACATTGCCGCATAACCGTCCGAGGTACGGTCATGGCCGGGTTCATTCAACCGCTCTGCAAATTTCGTCAGGGCCTCCTTGTATTGCCCCAGAGAATAACTCAAATGCCCCAGCACCTGCGCTATTCGGACGAGCATTGTTGCCTTGCTGTGCTGACCAGTCAAAGCACAAATCAGCTGCTCCTGCTGGGTAAGCTGCAAATAGGCTTTGGCATCTTCCATGTATTCTTCGGAAAAGATGGCTGTAAGTTTTTGCTCAAAATAGCTTCGATTCAGGCGGGAGAACGGTGGCGTGGCCTGTAAAAAGGAGATGATCTCGCCAGCGGCCTGCTGCACCTGCGGCAGCAGCTCCATATCCACGGAACCGGTGTTCATCCCCTGAAGCAGCTGGTTCAGCACATTGCAGGGTGTATCCAGCTTTTCGATGGTACTGTCCGGGATGTTTAGCACCTCGCAGCCAACGGTTCCTGTGGGCATGGCACACCCCTCATAGGTCACGGTGTCCTGCCAAAAATCCAGCGATAAAACCGCATGGTTGATGATCTGATCCATGTTCTCCCTCCTGTCATGTTTTTCTATTTTTATAATAGCACACAATCAAATTTTTGTCATGTTTTTTGAAAACGGCTTGTCATGCCATTAGCCTGTTTTTTTCGATTTTCCCCATAACCTATACAGAGGGGTGAGAAAACTGCCCCATCAAAAAGGAAATGGAGGGAATCTGTATGAATCTGTTTGAAGTGGTGAAAGCCAGTATCAACACACAGGAAGCAGCGCAGGCGTATGGAATTGACGTCAACCACTATGGCATGGCACTGTGTCCGTTCCATAATGACCGTCGCCCGAGCTTGTATGTATCGGATGACCACTACCACTGTTTCGCCTGCGGGGAACACGGGGATGTGATCGATTTGACCGCCAAACTGTTTGACATTCGGCTGTATGATGCGGCCCGAAAACTGGCGTCGGACTTTCACCTTGCGCCGGACAAGCCCTTGCCGGAAGCCATTCGCCGGAAAAAGAAACACAAAACCAAAGCACAGCAGCTTCGTGAGAACGAGCAGCTGTGCTTTTCTGTTTTGAACCAGTATCGGCGGTTGCTCCTGGATTGGGAAAAACGGTATGCACCACAAGCGTCGGAAGATGTGTTGGACGAGCGGTTTGTGGAAGCCTGCCACCGGCTGCCCTGGGCAGAGTATCAGTTGGATATCCTGCTGCAAGGCGATTCCTATGAACGAAGCGAAGTCGTGAGCGAACTAACGGCAGACGGATACATCCGCAAATTACAGACCCGACTGAGAGAGGAGCGATACCATGAATAACCCTGTTTGGATCGATGATAAAGGGAAAATTGTCGAGCCGGAATACTGCCGGGATTTTCTGTCCCGGCATCCCATGCGCTGCATCAACGACCGCTTTTATACGGTGGATGGACCGTTGCCGGATGAGAGCAAATTGAAGCGGACAATTTATGAGGAAATCTCGCCCTGGCTTCATGCCAAGGTTGCACAGACGGTGGAGCAGATAATCAAAGCGTTGAAGCTGGCGGCATACACAGACCCGTTGCCCCTGCAATGTGACCGCATCCATGTGGCTAATGGCACTTATTTTCTGGACGGTACATTCACAGAGGAAAAAGAATACTGCAACAACCGCCTGTCGGTGCCTTATCGGGCAGATGCTCCTGCACCGGAACACTGGCTGCGCTTCCTTTCGGAATTGTTGGAGCCGGAGGATATTCCCGTCTTGCAGGAGTATCTGGGCTACTGTCTAATTCCCTCCACCAAGGGCCAGAAAATGCTCATGCTGATTGGCAAGGGCGGCGAGGGCAAAAGCCGGATCGGTGTGGTGATGAACGCCATTTTCGGGCTAAACATGAACACCACTTCCATCCAAAAGGTAGAAAACAACCGTTTCGCCAGAGCCGACTTGGAGGGCAAGCTGCTCATGGTGGACGATGATCTGGACATGAATGCCTTGACCAAAACCAACTACGTAAAATCCATCGTAACAGCGGAACTGCGGATGGATTTGGAACGGAAGAAAGAACAGAGCTATCAGGGGCAGCTGTATGTGCGTTTTCTCTGCTTCGGCAACGGGGCATTGACTGCACTTCACGACCGCAGCGACGGTTTCTTTCGTCGCCAAATCATTCTGACCACCAAGGACAAGCCTGTGGAACGGTTCGATGATCCGTTCCTTGCCGAGAAACTGATTGCGGAAAAAGAGGGAATCTTCCTCTGGATGCTGGAGGGGCTGCGGCGGCTGATTGCCAATCACTATCACTTCACCATCAGTCAGAGAGCCAAGGACAATATCACTTCCGCTGTTCGGGATGCTAATAACATTCTGGACTTTCTCGATTCTGAGGGTTATGTGTCATTCAAGGCCGATTATGAAGCCAGCACCAAAAATCTGTATGCAGCCTATAAGCGGTGGTGTGAGGACAACGCAGAAAACCCACTGTCCCCAAAGAGCTTCGCAAATCAGCTCAGCCAAAACGCAGAACGCTACAATTTAGAGCCAGTCAATAATCTGCACATCGGCGGTGGGAAGCGATGCCGAGGATATATGGGCATTTATGTTCTGCTCTCACCTGTGGAATTGCAATGAAACTTCAAAATCTTCTGTTCGTGCGTTCATACGTTCCTGATCGGGTGCAGCCTGTGGAACGAAGGAACGCACGAACGAAAAAAATCGAAGTTCATTTTTATATTTGATGGTCTGGCTGGGCATTAAAATTGGCTATACCCAATCAACGGTTGTACAAACAGTGAAAAACACTACCATAAGCAGAACAAAAATCATCATTCCGTGATTTACAGAATGGTGATAGTGGTATGCGGAAAGGTAACTATTTTCACGGTTTCGCTTGCAAGCCCACCTAATCGCAAAGTCGATGGGGTGCTGTTGCGGACAGTTCTTCATGGGCGCAATCCTGAACGAATTTTGAATGTTATCCGTGTTTGCCGTGTCGTGTAGCGAATACACTCCACGGTAAACCGACTTTACGAAAGAATGAGGTATTTTCTATGAAATCTAATTTGAGAAATGAAATCAAGTCGTACATTGTGCGTTCCGGCTACACGATGCAGGAAGTCGTTGACCGGCTTTCCGAGGATTACGGCTGGAGCGACAGCGTTTCAAACCTGTCCAACAAGCTCCAGCGGGAGTCTCTGCGGTATGTAGAGGCGGTACAGCTTGCCGATGCCCTTGGCTATGACCTCGTATGGCAGAAGCGGAGGGACAAATGATGTCCGCCGTTCCTGTTATCCGTATCTCCCGTCCCCATGGCAATACCGCAGTATTGCTGTGGACAGGCGGCGAAAACATTCGATTTTTCGCTGCCGCCGGATGGCCGATGTTTCGCAAAACATCGGCTGTCCGGGCTGAACAACAGGAAGCGATGCAGACGGTTTCCGGGCAGTTCAGCAGCGGTCATCGCAATGACCGCAATTCCCCCTCGGAGAGCCCACGGCACTTTGCAGCCCTTCGGGATGAAAGTGTCATAGTGGGTTATTACACTTCCCACAGGAAGTGCATCCCCGTCCCCCAGCCGTCTGCCGCACAACAGAAAGGAGCTGATTTGTATGGCCAGAAACGACGGAATCGACCGTACCTTTGCCCGTAACCAGGACTTGCCCACCCTCGATGATGTGGCGAAGGTGCAGGAGCATAACGAACGAGAAAAGGACAGCTACTCCAACCAGGATATTGATACCACCCAGACCTACCGGAATATTCACTTCAAGGCTCCCACCGGCAGCTATGCCGCTATGTTCGATCAGATGATTGCCGATGGGACCATCTCCACCCGTGGTCTGAAAGCCGATGCGGTGAAATACGGGGAACTGATTTTTGATGTGAACTCCGCTTACTTCCACAATCACGGCGGCTACGAATATGCCAAGCAGTTCTACACTGACGCATACAAAGCTGCCGTAGAGATCGTGGGCGGTGAGCAGTATATTCTCTCTGCCGTCATGCACGCAGATGAACGCAACCGGGCTATGTCGGAAGCTCTGGGGCAGGATGTGTACCACTACCACCTTCATGTGGTCTATATCCCGGTGGTGGAAAAACAGATTCTCTGGTCAAAGCGGTGCAAGGATAAGTCCCTTGTGGGTACAGTCAAGGAAACGATCATGCAGGTCAGCCGGAGCAAAAAGTGGGAGTCAAAAGTTGCTCTGGATGAGCAGGGCAATCCGATTTTGACCTCCAAGGGCAAGAAAGTCCTGCGGACATCGTACAGTGTCCTGCAAGACGATTTCTTCAACTATATGAAAGCTGCCGGATATACCGATGTGGAGCGTGGAGAGCGTGGCAGCACTGAAGAACATCTGACTGTGACCCAGTTCAAGGTGGCACTGGAGCAGCAGCGGCTGGAAGATGTGACCACCCAAATCGCTCAGACAGAACAGGCGCTGGGCACCGCACAGGCTGCCGTTGAGAAAAAGCAGAAGGAGCTGCAATCCCTGCAAAAGCAGACCAAAGAACAGCGCACTGCCGCCCTGACCGTACAGGAAATCCGCTCTATGGGGAAAAAGACGATCACCGGCAATATCACTCTGACCCCATCCGAGTGCAGTACGCTCAAGGATTATGCGGTCAATGGGATTCTTGCCAAGGCGGAAAACAGCCGTTTGGAAGATAGTCTGCAACAAGCGCAAAAGAGTGCCGCTGTCTGGAAACAGCGGTATGAAAAGATTTATGACAAGTACCAAAAACTGAAAAAGGAAGTCCAGCCATATCTGGACGCTGTCAAGCTCGCACCCGAAAAGGTGCGGGCTTTTCTTGACGCCATTTTAATCCGGACCCGGCAAACAAGGCAGCACGATCAACCTTCCCGCCGCAAGTCGCACGAAATGGAACTTTAATTGATGGAGGAAACTGCATGAGAAAACACAAAGATTTTATGAGCGAACCCGACTATGGTTATATCGACATTGAATCCTGCTTTGAACCGATTTTTGAGCCGCCCTTGGAAACCCTGGAAGAATGGCACAGCTGGGAGCATGAACCCGAACCGACACTGGAAAACACCTCGGTCTATGTCACAGAGCCGGATGGCGCTCAATATTTTTACTGCGGCAATACCAGGATTCGGGTATCCGAGCATTTCTCCCAGGCAGGCAAACCCATGGACAAGCTGATTGAAAATGTGATCCAGTATGCTGCCCGCAACGCTGGATAAACCCATTCCACAACAAAATGTCGTTGAACCACACCCACGCTTACGGTATAATAAAAGCAGAAGTATTGTAAGCGTGGGTTGTTTCGATTAGAAGGAGGATTTTTACCGTGAAACAACCTTGCAATACCGCACTCTATATGCGTCTCAGCCGTGACGACGAAAACTATGGCGACAGCGTGAGCATCGAGACTCAGCGCACCATTTTGCAGCAGTACGCAAAGGAACATGGTCTTTCGGTGTATGGCGAATATGTCGATGACGGATGGAGCGGAACGAACTTTGAGCGTCCCAGCTTTCAGCGGATGATGGATGATGTGGAGGCCGGAAAGGTCAACTGCATCATTACCAAAGACCTCAGTCGCTTTGGCCGTGAACACGTGATGATGGACTACTATCTGGAATTTGTGTTCCCGGAAAAGCAGATTCGATACATCGCTGTGGCCGAAAATGAGGACACCGAAAAAGGACTTTCGGATTTTGTGCCGTTCAAGAACCTTTTCAACGAATGGTTTGCAAAGGATACCAGCCGCAAGGTGAAAACGGCGCTCCATGCCAAATTTGCTGCCGGAGAGCGCACTTTTGCCTATGCGCCGCTGGGATACATCCGCCATCCCGAAGTCAAAAACACTTTAGCCATAGACGAAGAAACCCGCTGGATCATCGAGAAAATCTTTGACCTTGCGTTTCATGGAGCAGGTGCGGCGAAGATCACCAAGACCCTGATTGCAGAGAAAGTCCCGACTGCAGGCTGGCTGAATTATCAGAGATATGGAACTTTCGCCAATATCTATGCCCATGCGCCGGAAGAAAAATCGTATGCCTGGACGATTGCTCAGGTCAAAAGTATCCTGCAAGATGAAACCTATATCGGCAACAGCGTACACAATAAGCAGACCAACATCTCTTATAAAAACAAGAAAAAGGTGCGCAAGCCGAAAGAAGAATGGATTTGGGTGGAAAATACCCATGAGGCCATCATCAGCCGGGATGTGTTTGAGCAGGTGCAAAAGCAGATCGCCAGCCGCAGACGGCAGCAGAAGGATGCCACAACGCAGATTTTCGCCGGGCTTGTAAAATGTGCAGATTGTGGCTGGTCTATGCGCTTCGGCACGAACCGGCAGAACAAAACGCCGTACAGTCATTTCACTTGCAGCCAGTACGGACAGATGGGGACACAATGCTCGGCGCATTATATCCGCTATGACACGCTCTATGTCTATGTGTTGTCCAGAATCCAGTATTGGTCCCATCGGGCGCAGCTGAGCGAAGAAAAACTCTTGCAGCAGATTTTGAAAAACGGTGACCGGGAACGCATGACTGCTGCCAAGCGTCAGGCATCCGAGCTGAAACGGGCGGAAAAGCGTAAGGCGGAAGTGGACGGAAAATTCGTCCGAATGTATGAGGACTGGTCTGCCGGACACATCACCGAGTATAACTTCAATCTGCTGACTAAAAAGTACCAGGCAGAACAGCTGGAGCTGGAGGAAAAGATCAGCCGCTTGCAAGCGGAGCTGTCCGCAGAGCAGCAAACTGCCGTGGATGCCGAAAAGTGGGTCGCTCTCATCAAGCAGTACGCCAATCCCACGGAACTGACCGCTGAACTTCTCAATACCCTGATTGAGAAGATTGTGATTCATGAGGCTACTAAAGGTGCGGATGGGATGCGAGAGCAAGAGATTGAGATTTACTACCGCTTTATCGGCAAAATTGATTAACCTGTATCCATATCCTTAACTTTGGGAAACGGATCTTGCTCAACCGGATTTAGATAATTTGAAAAAACTGTGAAATTTTAGAAATTTCAGCAGATGAACTGTTGGATATTTCTTGTACAAAGTTGCAGAAAGAAGAAATATGCAATAATGAAATATGCTCGATAAATTCATAGGCAACTTGTCAAGTCAAATGCAACAGCAAATTGGAAAAGATTTCAGAGGGGGAGTTCCAGTTGAGGCATTTGCGAGGACGATGATTCAGCTTTTCTGTAAA
>ERZ780203.865-NODE-865-length-27877-cov-4.149378_pt1 | contig 27877 bp, 25 predicted proteins | sample MGYA00511168_ERZ780203 | MGnify/ENA primary metagenome ERZ780203 (study PRJEB29588, sample SAMEA2156577) | human gut metagenome | biome: human gut; feature: human-associated habitat; material: faeces | place: Denmark | collected 2008/2010 ...
GTGGGGGAGCGCCGCTGCCGAGTATGGCTGTCTTATGACGGGGCAAGAAAATGAGCGCGGCGCTCCTAAAGCACGCAAAACCTCTGGACACTTTGTCCAGAGGTGCCGACGACCAAGGGCCAGCACTTTTGCGGTGCTGGCCCTTGGTGTTTCCAACATTCTGTTTCTATTATCGTATGGGAGGGATTTTATGCAGGCGCAGGTCAAATATAAAAGTGAAGTGAAAACGGCTGTTCTCGGAGATCGTACGATTACCGTCAAAAATCTCACCCCCGTTTTTTCCCCGCAGGAACAGGACAAGCAGAGCCGTGAGGTTGAGCGGCGGCTGTTTGACGTGTTCCGCAAGTATGCCGGGCAGCGGGGGTAGGCCGGAGTCATCCTTGTTGTAAGGGGGCGGCAGAGGTATAATATACTTGTAGGTTGGCTCCCAACGAACAGAAAGGGAGCTAATTATGGATAATAGAATTGATGCAATTTACGGGCGGCAGTCGATTGACAAAAAGGACAGTATCAGCATTGAAAGTCAATTTGAATTTTGCCGATATGAGTTAAAAGGCGGTGAGGGTAAGGAATACAAAGATAAAGGGTATTCCGGCAAGAACATTGAACGCCCCGACTTCCAGAGGCTCTTGCAGGACATCCGGCTGGGCTTGATTAAGCGGGTGATTGTCTACAAGCTGGATCGGATCAGCCGCTCCATTGTAGACTTTGCAAAGCTCATGGAGCTGTTCAAGCAATACGATGTGGAGTTTGTTTCCTGTACGGAAAAATTTGATACTTCCACCCCGATGGGCCGGGCGATGCTCAATATCTGCATTGTCTTTGCCCAGCTTGAACGCGAAAGCATCCAGATGCGTGTGCAGGACGCTTTCTATTCCCGGTGTACCAAAGGCTACTATATGCGGGGCCGGACGCCATACGGTTTTGATACCGAGCCCATCGTCATGGACGGGATCAAGACAAAGAAGCTGGTGGAAAATGCGGAAATGGATTTTGCCGAGCTCATGTTTCAAATGTATGCGGAGCCGGGCAATTCCTACGGCGATATAACCCGGTACTTTGTCAAACACTCCATCAAGGTCTATGACAAGGCGCTGCAACGGGGCTTTATCTCAAAACTTCTGAGAAATCCTGTTTATGTCCAGGCCGATATGGACATCTACGAATACTTCAAGGCCCAGGGCGTAAAAATCGAAAGTCCCCCGGAAATGTTCACAGGGGACAATAGCTGTTATCTCTATCAAGGGCGCGAGGGCGAGGAGCAAATTCTTGTGATTGCCCCGCACCAGGGACGCATTTCTTCCCAGCTCTGGCTGACTGTTCAGCGCAAGCTGTCACAGAACACCTCTTTCCAGAATGGCCGCAAATGTCATAATACATGGCTGGCCGGGAAAATCAAGTGCGGGCGCTGCGGCTATGCGCTGGTTGGTCTAAGGGCACAAAACGGCGTTGTTTACATGCGGTGCAAACAGCGGGCAGAAAACGGGAGCTGTGAGGGTGCTGGTACGCTGACGGCACAAAGCATGGAGGCGTTTGTGTACGGCGAGATGGTTAAGAAGATGCAGAAATTCCACACGCTGAAAGGCGGAAAGGAACAAAGCTATAACCCGAAGCTGACCGCCGCCCGTGTTGCCCTTGCAAAGACGGAGAGCGAGATCGAGAAACTTCTGGACACTTTGTCCGGGGCAAACCCGCTACTCCTGCAATACGCAAATACCCGCATTGAGGAACTGGACGCGGAACGTCAAAAGCAGCTAAAGCTGGTGGCCGATCTCACCGCCAATTCCGTTTCCGCTTCACAGATTGACAGCATTACGGGCTATCTGGATGATTGGGAGTCCGTGAGCTTTGACGATAAGCGCAAGGTGGTTGATATTCTCATATCACAAATTGACGCTACCAGTGAGGAAGTTACAATCCACTGGAAGATCTAAAATCTTTTCACTCGGCATTATGCCTTTGTAAAAAATAGTTTCCCCTTTTTTGATCGATAGGATCTGTCCTGATCTTCTCCGTTCCTTCATTGACATTCTTTGCAAGAAGGAATATACTTTTTTATGTCAAGACTGCGGTTCTTCCGCGAAACAGGAGGTCATAAAAATGTATAACTTTGACAAACCCTATAACCGCAAAGGCACAAACTGCACCAAGTGGGACATCTTCAGCGATGAGCAGATGCTGCCGATGTGGATCGCCGATATGGATTTTGAGGCGCCGGCCCCAATCTATGAAGCATTTGAAAAACGTGCCGCTCACCACGTTTACGCTTACAGCCGCTTGAGCGAACAGTACTATCAGGCAGTCATCGACTTCATGCAGCGCCGCCACAACTTCCATGTAGAAAAGGATTGGATCGTCTTCACCCCTGGCGTCGTTGTTGCGCTGACCCTCGGCGTTCAGTCTGTCACCGAGCCAGGCGAGGAAGTCATGATTCTCTCCCCTGTTTATGGCCCGTTCCGCGGAGCCACCACCGCCTGTGGCAGAAAGCTGATTGAAAGCCCGCTGGTCAACAACGACGGCTACTACACCATCGACTTTGAGGACATGGAAAAGCGCGTCACTCCAAACACCAAAGCCTTCATGCTGTGCAGCCCGCACAACCCGGTAGGCCGTGTATGGAGCAAAGAGGAACTGGAAGGCATCGCAAACTTCTGCTTGAAACATAACCTCTATCTGATTGCGGACGAGATTCACAACGACCTGCTCTTCAAGGAGCACATCGTGATGAACAACATCTCCGCCGAGCTGGCCGAGCGCACCATCCTGTGCACCGCACCGAGCAAGACCTTCAACCTGGCTGGCCTGCAGGCTTCCAACATCATTATTAAGAATGAGGAGCTGCGCAACAAGTTCAAGACCCTGCTGAACAACCTGCACATCGGCGGTGCAAACGCCTTTGTAAACGACGTTGTCATCGCGGCCTACACCCAGTGTGACCAGTGGCTCGACGAGCTCAACGCCTACATCAAGGGCAACATGGACTACTTCTGCCAGGAGATCAACGGCAGCACCCCGCTGAAGATCCACTGCCCAGAAGCTACCTACCTTGGCTGGATCGATTGCCACGCCCTGAACATGACCGACGAGGAGCTCACCGCCTTCTTTAAAGAAAAATGCCACCTGATGCTCAACGGCGGCACCTTCTTCGGACCGGAAGGCAGCGGATTTGTCCGCATCAACCTTGCCTGCCCACGCAGCTATGTCGAGGAAGCGGTCAAACGCATCAAAGCAAATCTGCCAAAATAGCATTGTAAAAAAGACTCCGCTTAAAAAGCGGAGTCTTTTTTTGTAAGGAAGGATTTCGATTCTAAGTACACGCCGCTTTTTTAAGCGGCGCTTTTCTGTCGCTGGTTTTTCAGCCAGCGGCAGTGCGGGAAAACGGCTAACGGCAGAAACGGGTTGTGCAGCGGATGCGATTGTAGTTGCCGTTGCTGGAGCTGCTGGAACTGGAGCTTGTGCAGCCACAGCAGCAGTTGCCAGAGCTGGAAGAAGAGCTGTCAGAAGAAGAATTGCAGCAGCACGAGTTGCAGCAACACGGATGGCAACAGCAGCAGTTGCAGCCACAGCTATCGGTGTCCTCCTCCTCGGAAAGGAAAACCGGTACACTGATGTAGTACGGATAATCCGGATGCGCCGCCTGAACGCGGTAGCCGGCTGGGAAAAAGTCAGAGAGAGACATATTGGTCTGGGAACTCTGCGAAGATTGGTTGCAGGAATTACAATAACTCATATGAAAATCCTCCTTACTGTTTGCAGAGACGTTTTGGAGTGTCTCTTACACCACCATTCTATGCCCTCTCCCCTTCCCCGGTTCCTGGCAGAGAAAAAGGGCGCCGGAGTTGCGGCGCCCTTTTGGGGGGAACTTGTCTACTCGCGCAGGGTGGCGATCAGACGGTTTGGAGAAAGCAGCAGTTCCAGTGCCTGGCAAACATCGTTGACCAGAACGTCTGCCAGCATTGCGGATTTGGTGAAAGCGCCTTCGTTGCCGATGACCGCAATCGAAAGCACGCTTGCCGGGAATACCTGGATGTCGTTTCTGCCGTTGCCGATGCTGGCGGTGTTCTGGCAGCCCAGTTCCTGGCACAGGCAGCGTTTGTCTCTGGCAACGGTGTCGCTGCCAAAGATTTTGACATGAACCGGCAAGGTTTCGCACTCGGCCGCCACAGTGCCGTTGGTGTCAGCGGTGACAACATAAATTTCGATGCCTGCCTCGTGGATCTTGCCCAGCAGCTCCTTGACGCCTTCCAGCACCTTGCCGTCCTTTGCGATCGTTCCATTGAAATCAAGGATCAGATTTTTGATTTCAAGCTCGCCCCAGCCGGGGATCTGTGTTTTCATCATAAAAATGCACCCCTCTTTTTGTATATTTTGAGTGTAATGCTTTCTCACAATCAGTATAGCATTTTTTGAGAATATGTAAAATCGATTTTTTCAATCGATTTTACAAAATAGATTGTTTTTATCAAACAGCCTCTTTGCTTCCCGCACAAAAGAAGAAGCTCTCCGAGACGAAAAATCCCGAAAAACGCACCCTTATACTTGACTTTTTAGTGGGATTATAGTATCCTATGTTAAAGAAAATCCCCCTTTAAAAACAGCACCGAGAGGCTGAAAAGGGCTTTGATACCGCACAATATCCTTCTGCCCTTTCCTGCCCTCCGGCTTGAGAGGGCTTTTGTTTTACGTTGAAATTATGGGAGGTCATCTTATGCGTCATCTTATCGATCCTATGGATCTCACCGTTGAGGAAATTGATCAGCTGCTTGCGGTCGGCGACGACATCATCCAACATCCGCACAAATACGCCGCAATCTGCAAGGGCAAAAAGCTCGCGACCCTGTTCTATGAGCCAAGCACCCGCACCCGCCTGAGCTTTGAGTCGGCCATGCTGGAGTTGGGCGGCAGCGTCATCGGCTTTTCCTCTGCCGATTCTTCCTCCGCCGCCAAGGGCGAAAGCGTCGCCGACACCATCCGCGTCATCGGCTGCTTTGCGGACATCGCCGCCATGCGTCATCCTAAAGAGGGTGCGCCGATGGTCGCCGCGATGAACTCCCCCATCCCGGTCATCAATGCCGGCGACGGCGGCCATCAGCACCCCACTCAGACCCTGACCGACCTGATGACCATCCACCGTCTGAAGGGCCGTCTGGATAACATGACCGTTGGTCTGTGCGGCGACCTGAAGTTTGGACGCACCGTTCATTCGCTTATCCTGGCCCTTTCCCGCTACATGGGCATCCGCTTTGTGCTGATCTCCCCGGACGAGCTGAAGGTTCCGGACTACATCAAGGAGGAGGTTCTGGACAAAAACCACATCCCCTACACCGAGGTGCACAGCCTGGACGACGCGATGCCGCAGCTGGACCTGCTGTACATGACCCGCATCCAGCGGGAGCGTTTTGCCAGCGAGGAGGAGTATCAGCGCCTGAAGGACAGCTACATCCTCACCCCCAAGCAGCTGGAAAAAGCAAAACCGGACATGTACATCCTGCATCCGCTGCCGCGCGTCAACGAAATCTCGGTTGCGGTCGACAACGATCCTCGCGCCGCTTACTTCACCCAGGTATTCTGCGGCAAGATCATCCGTATGGCGCTGATTATGAAGCTGCTGGACCTGATCCCGGAACCGTTCAATCAGGAGCTGCCTGCGCCTGAACGCGACACCTCCGCGCCGGTGGTTCATCACCTGCACTGCACTAATCCGCGCTGCATCACCACCATCGAGCAGGAGCTGCCGCAGTCCTTCCGTTTGGCAGACGAGGCGACAAAGACCTACCGCTGCATCTATTGCGAGACCCTGGTACAGGACAAGTAAATCCTTCATATTTCTTCATTCCCGCAAAGTTCACAAACTCTGCGGGAATTTTTATTTTTCTGCTTGACAAATCAGTTAGCGGCGGCTATAATGTGTATATACACGATAAGGAAGGAGGCAAGCGGGATGAAGGATTATTCTCTGGAGCGATGCCACTGCGCCAGCAGCAACTGCTACTGCGCCAACATCAAGCGCGCCGAAAACAAAATCACCGCGCTGTACAACCGCCACCTGGAAAAGGCGGGCATCACGCGCGGACAGTACGCGCTGCTGGCCAACATCGAGCGCAACCCCGGCATCAGCGTCAGCGCCCTGGCCGAGACGATGGATCTGGAGCGCACCACCCTGGTACGCAACCTGAAACCTCTTGAAGCGCGCGGGCTGATTGTGGACGCTGCCTGCAAGGGCCGCAGCCGCAGTCTTCAGCTCAGCGTGGAGGGAAAGGAAACCTTTGCCCGGGCCCGCATCTACTGGCAGCAGGCGCAGGACGAGCTGGAAGCCTTTTTGGGCCAGGAGCAGATTGCGGAATTGAACCACCTGATCTCCGCCATTTTGGAACTGAACTAACCCCATGCTTTTCTTTCTTCCTTCGGTGGAAGATTTTGCCATTATCGTGTATATACACTTTGCTGAAAGGAGGATTGTCGGATGCTCTGCAAGAAAAAACAACCCGCCCGGCTTTTGCCCTGGGAAACTTTCTTTCCTTGAAAAGATAGGAAATTGGTGTATAATAAAACCAGCATCCAATCTTTATTTCCGATAACCCTCTTCCCTATAAACCATCTCCAACAGGAAAGGATGAGTTTTCTTGACCGAAACAAAACATGTCAAAATTAATATTCAGGGCATGACCTGCGCCGCCTGTTCCGCTTCGGTGGAACGCGCGCTGCGCCGTGCCGACGGCGTTGTTCAGGTCAACGTCAACCTTGCCACCAACAGCGCCACCATTCTGTGTGACCCTTCTGTCGCTGAGCAGTCGCTGGTAGACATCGTCAACAAAACCGGTTTCCAAGGAGCACTGGCCGATGTGGACGACGTCAGCGTCGCCATCACCCACACCATCAGCAAAAAGCGGCTGATCGTCGCGCTGATCTGCGGCGCGGTGGTGCTGTATATCGGCATGTCCCACATGCTGCCGGTGCGCCTGCCGCTGCCGGAGATCATTGACGACCGCTACAACCCCTTAAACTTCGCGCTGATCCAGCTGATCTTCACCATCCCGGTGCTGATCTGCGGCCGCAACTTTTTCATCAACGGCACTAAGAATCTGGTCAAGCTGCACCCGAACATGGACTCGCTGGTCATGATCGGAACCACCACCGCCTTCCTCTACAGCCTGTACAACACCTGGACCATCGTGCAGGGCAACGAGCACGGCGCACACAACCTCTACTTTGAGTCGGCTGCGGTGGTCGTCGCGCTGGTGCTGCTGGGCAAATATCTGGAAGAAAATAGCAAAAATTCTGCCAAGCAGGCGATCAACTCGCTGGTCTCGATGATCCCGAACACCGCCATCATCCTCAATAAAGAGGGGCAGGAGGTGGAGATCCCTGCCAAAAATGTTCGTCTAAAAAACACCGTCATCATCAAGCCCGGCTCCCGCATCCCGGTGGACGGCACCGTCCTGTCCGGCCAGGCCTCGGTGGATGAGTCGATGCTGACCGGCGAGAGCCTGCCGGTCTACAAGGAGGCCGGTTCCCACGTTTCGGGCGGCACCATCTGCAAGGACGGCATGCTCAAAATCGAGGCGACCGGCGTCGGCGGCAACACCGCTATCTCCCAGGTATTGCGCCTGGTGACCGAAGCGCAGGAGCGCAAAGCCCCCGCCGCGCGCCTTGCCGACAAGATTTCCGGTATCTTTGTCCCGACGGTTGTCACCATCGCCGTCATCACCTCGCTGCTGTGGGCAATCAGCGGGCGGGACATCTCCTTTGTTCTCAATAACTTTGTCGCCGTTCTGGTTGTCGCCTGCCCCTGTGCGCTGGGCCTTGCGACCCCGATCGCTGTCATCGCCGGCACCGGCCGCGGTGCAAATCTGGGTATCCTCTACCGCGGCGGCGACGTTGTGGAGACTGCCGCCGGCGTCAATACCGTTATCTTTGACAAAACCGGCACCATCACCTACGGCAAGCTGAAAACCGCCGCCGTCGTCCCAATGGAGGGTGTCGACGAGCGGGATGTCCTCTCCTACTGTGCCACCGCCGAATACGGCTCGGAGCACCCGATTGCCGAAGCGGTACTGAACCGCGTGCAGGAGGACAACATCGAAGCCGCCCGCCCGGATTCCACCCAGAGTGTTCCCGGACGCGGCATCATCGCCGACCTGGGCGGCAAGAAGATCGTCGCCGGCACCATGGCGCTGATGGATCTGGAGAAAATTTCCATTCCAGAAAACGCCGACACCAAGGTGCCGGAAGGCTGCACCGCCATCTATGTCTCGGTGGATGGAAAATATCTGGGCATGATCGCCCTGTCCGACACCATCCGCCCGGACGCCCGCGAGGCCATCGCGCAGTTGAATGCAATGGGCATCGAGACGGTCATGATCACCGGCGACAACGAGGGCGCCGCCCGTCTGATCGCCAAAGAAGCGGGCATCTCCTCGATCAAGGCGCAGGTGCTGCCGCAGGACAAACACCGCGCTGTGGAGGAGTTTAAGGAAAACGGCCGCGTCGTCGCGATGGTCGGCGACGGCATCAACGACGCCCCCGCCCTGGCTGGCGCCAATGTGGGCATCGCCCTCTCCTCCGGCACCGACGTCGCGGCGGAATCTTCCGGCATCATCCTGATGCGCGAGGACCTGCATGCGGTGGTCGACTCGCTCAAACTGGCCCGACAGACGATGCGCATCATCCGTGAGAACCTGTTCTGGGCATTCATCTACAACATGATCGGCATCCCGATTGCAGCCGGTCTGCTGGTGCTGTTCGGCGGCCCAGCTTTCTCCCCGGTATTCGGCGGCGCGGCAATGGCCTTCTCGTCGGTATCGGTCGTCACCAACTCGCTTCGTCTGACCCGTTATCAGCCTGACAAAAGCAAAAAATAGGCTGTGACAGATAAATCATTTTTGGAGGTATTTGTTATGGAAATCAAATTCATCACCGAAGGCATGGCCTGCAGCAAATGCGAGGCCAGAGTAACCGAGCGCCTCTCCTCGATGCCAGGCGTCTCCTCGGTCGTCGCCACCGCTTCTGACGGCACAGTCGTTGTCAACGGCGAAAATCTCAACCGCGACAAGCTGGCGCAGGCCATTGAGGACCTGGGCTACGACGTCATTGAGTAATTCCGATACGGTACACAAAAAATCAGCCTTCCCTGCTGTCCAAATAGGGAAGGCTGATTTTTTGTATCATATCTTTTTCTTCCTTCTCATATAAAATAAATAGAAAACCCAACATTGAAAGCAAAGGGGGAAGGCGGATGCTCTTGATTATCCGGTGCCAAGAGGGTGGATTCCGGCAGCGACTGCGCTTTCATTGTGAGCAGGAGCAGGTAGAACTGTTTGGAAAAAAGATTCGTCTGCTCTGCTTAAACCGCGCCTCCCACCTGCCTGCCCGCAAGCTGGCAGCGCTGTGCCAGAACATGCCGGTCCTGCTCTCCTCCCAAATTGGAGAAAAACAGCGGGAACTACTTGCGCGCGCTGGAATGCGTCTGTACGCCGCGCCCGCCGTCTCTCCCCTGTCGCTGCGGCTGTGTGTAAACTGCGCCATCGAGCTGCTGGAACAAAGCGGGATTCCCTTCCCCTGCCAGGCGCTTGGGATCATCGATCCGCACTTTCGCCATGCGGCGCTGGCCCTCCACGCGCTGCTCCATCTAACACAGGTGCGCATTTTGACCGATAACCTCCCCGCCGCCCAGCAATTTGCCCAACAGATGATGGCGGAGTACGGTGCGCCGGTCACCTTCAGCGACAACCCCAACATCCTGCCAGAGGACGGTCTGACCTTTTCTCCGGAAGGGATTTTGCCAGAGCGGAATCTGCCGCTGCTTTTTCCAACCCGGCCAGCATCTGATATGACCTGGACTGCCCCCATCTTTTATTCGCCAAAGCCCGTTCTCCCCGAACAGCTCACCGCGCTAACCGCAGAAGGGGTGGACGGCAGGGATTTGCTCGAAGCACTTTATGCGCTGGAACGCTGCAAAGTGCTGGAAAAACAGGGGCCCACTTCGCTGTACCTGCAAAAAAATGGGGAGTCGGAAAAAGAAATTGTCCCCGCCGAAGCCTCCCGCATCCTGCTGCAGCTCTTCCACGAGAAGAGGGGGATGTGAGATCGGGGCGGTTCTACAAAAAATTTACAATTTCCTCGCACATTCCCCCCTCTTTTTTAATGCTTTTGTCCGGTTCCGTCTTGACAGAAAAGCGGGATTTGATTATAATACTACTTATCACAAAGGTTACCCATCCATATTTGAGGCTGCCGGCTGTAAAATCCGGCTGTTTTTTTATGTCGATGAAAGGTAATCGGCGGATTATATTTTTACGGCGGCAACCACCGCTGAGAGGAGCATGTATCATGGCAAACGAGATCGTGATGACCAAAGAGGGCTACGACGACCTGGTCAAGGAGCTCAACGAGCTGAAAACGACCCGCCGCGCAGAGATCTCCGAGAAAATCCGTGTTGCACGCGGCTTCGGCGATCTTTCTGAGAACAGCGAATATGATGAGGCGAAAAACGAGCAGGCCATTGTGGAGGCCCGCATCCTGACTCTGGAAAATCAGCTCAAAAACGTAAAGATCATCGAAAAATCCGACACCGTCAAGGGCACCGTTTCCCTGGGCAGCTTTGTCACCATCCGTGACGTGGAGTTCGGCGATGAGATGACCTACCGCATCATCAGCTCGGTCGAATCCAGCAACGATATGTCCACCATCACCGACGAGTCCCCTGTCGGCAAGGCGCTGCTCGGGCACAAGGCCGGCGAGACAGTCGAGGTCACCATCCCCTCCGGCGCTCAGATCGAGTACCAGATCATCAAGGTAGAATAAATCCCTTTTTGTTTCACGATGGAAAACGGGCATTTTGCAGCCGCTCTTTTGGTAGAATCTTACGAAAGTGCTGCACAAAATGCCCGTATTTTTTTGATTGTATTTCGTCGAAAAAAAAGCTATAATATAGAAGTATCTTTTTTGTTGGGGACGCCCTTGCACAGCGCCCTCCCTATCACCCTTGTAATCTTATTTTATTGACCGAAAGGACGGAAAAATAGAATGGCAGAAAACCTGGAAAACCAGAACCAGCAGGCTGCTCAGTCCTCTGAGGAAGAACTCTCCGAGGTGCTGCGCGTCCGCCGCGAAAAACTGGCTGCGCTGCAGGAGGCCGGCAACGACCCCTTCCAGCAGACCCGCTATGAACGCACCCACTATGCAAAGGAAATTGCCGACCACTTTGAGGAGCTGGAGGAGCAGTCTGTCTCGATTGCGGGCCGCATCATGAGCAAACGCTCGATGGGCAAAGCCTCTTTCTTCGACGTCGCCGACGCTTCCGGCAGGATTCAGGTCTACATCAAGAAGGACATTGTCGGTGAAGAGACCTACAATCAGTTTAAAAAATGGGACATCGGCGATATCGTCGGCGTCAAGGGCGAGGTGTTCCGCACCAAGCATGGCGAAATCTCCATCCGTGCCACCGAAGCTATCCTGCTGTCCAAGTCGCTGCTGCCGCTGCCGGAAAAATTCCACGGCCTGACCAACACCGACCTGCGCTACCGCCAGCGCTACGTTGACCTGATCGTCAACCCGGAGGTGCGCGACGTCTTTGTCAAGCGCTCCCAGATCATCCGCGAGCTGAGAAGCTTCCTCGACTCCAAGGGCTACCTGGAGGTGGAGACTCCTGTCCTGCACAACGTCGCAGGCGGCGCCGCCGCAAGGCCGTTCATCACCCACCACAACACCCTGAACATGGACATGTACCTGCGCATTGCGCTGGAGCTGCACCTGAAACGCCTGATTGTCGGCGGCTTTGACAAGGTTTACGAGATCGGCCGCGTCTTCCGCAACGAGGGCATGGACACCAAGCACAACCCGGAATTCACCATGCTGGAGTTCTACCAGGCGTACGCCAACTTCGAGGACATCATGAACCTGACCGAGGAGCTGCTGCGCTATGTCACCCTCAAGGTTCTGGGCACCACCACCGTCCTCTACGGCGACACCGAGATCGACCTGGGCAAACCGTTTGAGCGGATCAGCATGGTCGAGGCGGTCAAGAAGTACACCGGCGTCGACTTCGACCAGATCAACACCTTGGAGGAAGCCAGAGCGGTCGCCAAGGAGCACCACATCGAGTACGAGCAGCGCCACCTGAAGGGCGACATCCTCAACCTGTTCTTCGACGAATTTGTCGAGGACAAGCTGATTCAGCCGACCTTCCTGACCGGCCATCCGGTGGAGATCTCCCCGCTGTCCAAAAAGGACGCTTCTCACCCGGGCTACACCGAGCGCTTCGAGCTGTTCATCACCGGCCGCGAGTTCGCCAACGCCTTCTCGGAGCTCAACGACCCGATCGACCAGAAGCAGCGCTTCGAGCATCAGCTGGAGCTCAAGGCACAGGGCGACGAGGAAGCCACCGACATGGACAACGACTTCATCACCGCACTGGAATACGGCCTGCCGCCAACAGGCGGTTTTGGTATGGGCGTAGACCGTCTGGTCATGTTCCTGACCAACCAGCCCTCCATCCGCGACGTCCTGCTCTTCCCGACCATGAAGAATCTCGACGGCTCCAGCTCCAAAAAGGCAGAAAAAGCTGCCGAACCGGCGCCTGTCTGCGCACCGGAAAAGGTGGAGGAAAAGATCGACTTCTCCAAAGTCCAGATCGAGCCTCTCTTCCAGGATTTTGTCGACTTCGACACCTTCTCCAAATCCGACTTCCGTGCGGTCAAGGTCAAGGACTGCGTCGCGGTTCCAAAGTCCAAGAAGCTGCTGCAGTTCACCCTGGACGACGGCTCTGGCACCGACCGCACCATCCTCAGCGGCATCCACAACTACTATGAGCCGGAGCAGCTGATCGGCAAGACCTGCATCGCTATTGTCAACCTCCCGCCACGCAAGATGATGGGCGTCGACTCCTGCGGCATGCTGATCTCCGCCGTCCACTCTGAGGAAGGTGAAGAACGCCTGCACCTGCTGATGGTCGATGACCACATCCCGGCCGGCGCAAAGCTGTACTAAAAAAAAATTCATTCTGAAAATGAGAGCGCAAGGGGCGCGGTGAATTTCGCCGCGCCCCTTCTTTGTCACCTTACCTTTTTCGCTTTTGGAAAAAAGATATAATTTTCACGCTGTCTTGATTGATTTTTTGTTCTTTTATGCTATAATGGATATAAAGGAGGTGTTCGTATGAATAAAAACCAAAGATTTGTCATCACCATCGGCAGAGAGCGCGGCAGCGGCGGCAGAATGGTCGGCAAGGAGCTTGCCCGGCGCTTTCACATTCATTATTACGACCGCGAAATTTTGGCCTGCGCCTCCAAAGAACTCAACGTGGACGAGGCATATCTGGCCAGCATCGACGAGCGGTCGATGAACTTTATGCAGAACGTCTTCCCTGTCGCCTATGGCGGAAACAGCATGGCTTTTAATTATGTCACCACCGAGGCGGAGCTGATCGGTGTGCAGAGCCGGCTGATCTGTGAATTTGCCAGCAGCAGAAGCTGCGTCATCGTTGGACGCTGCGCCGACTACCTCCTGCGGGACAATCCCAACTGCATCCGCATCTTCCTCTCCTCTGACATGGAGGACCGCATCGACCACATCGCCGAAATCTACGGCGTCAGCAAGGACGAAGCCAAAAAGAAGATTAAAAAGATGGATAAGGACCGCGCCAAATATTACCGCAGCGTCACCGGCATGGAGTGGGGCGACGCCAGGACATACGATCTGTGCCTGAACACCTCGCTGCTGGGCATCGAAAAGAGCTGCGACCTGGTGGAGCACGCGGTGCGCATCTTCCTGCAGAGCCGCGGTATCGACCCGGACGCAAACCAGGAAGAATAACCGCTCTTTGAAAGAGATTCAAAAAAGGCTTAGAAAGCGTTTGCTTTCTAAGCCTTTTGGTTTGTGCGGCTATTTCCCGGTCAATCTTTTAGGCTGTTTTGCCGGTGCCAAGGTCGGTGCCGCCCCACTCGACCAGGACAAATCCTTCCCGCTCAAAACGCGGCAGCTCCTGCTCCGGGAGCTTTTGGAAGGCAGCGCGGTTGCTGTCGTCCACCTTGGAAATCAGCATCTGCACCCGCAGGACGCTGTCCGGCTGCGGGGTGACGGTGAGGACGGCGTTGTCGGTGTACTGCTCTGCGGCAAAGGTGACAAAGCTTTCCCCGTTCTTCTCCAACTTGGGCAGCCAGTAGGTGATGAAATCGTTCTGTTCCAGCTCGTTTAATCCCAGCTGGGTGAGGCTTTGTTCGAGGAATTCGCGCGCGTCCTCCGCTTTGACAAGAAAACCGCTGTCCTGCTTCCAGTCGACGTTCGCAACTCCCTCCCAGAAAAGGTAACGGTAGCTTCTGCCCTCCTCATCGGTGAGGGTACCGTCCGGCTGTGCAGTGACGCTCCAGCCTTCCGGCGGCAGGGTCGGGTAGGTGCTGGTGAGGGTACCATTAAAGGTAAGCTGCACGTTGACCTTCGTTTCCTGCTCGGGGTAGAGGTAGATGACTGGCTTTGCAGTCTCTGGATTTGGCTTCTCGATGTTCTCCTTCTCGTAGGTGATGCGGTTGTCCGTCTCGGTCAGCAGCTCGTCCACCTCTTTTTGTGGGACGGTGAACTGCAGCACCTGCGGCATATCCGAAGCCCAGACGCGCAGCTGGTTGCCCTGCACCTGAACGCGGTAGGTCAGGGCGTTGGTGAAGCCAAGGCGGTACTCGACGTCCGGCCTTGTCCACAGACGGTTGGTCTCCGCAGCGCCCTCCACCGGCAGGGTACGCAGCAAGTCGATAATCGCAGCACTGTTCCAATTGGTCAGTGGGAAGGCTTCGCCGTATGGTTCGCCCGGCTCTTTTCCCTTTCGTCCAACGTGAAGGCTCTCCACCCGGGCGGGGTTGATGATGGCAAGCCAGGTGGCGGATTTTTGCTGGCTGTCATAGAACTTCTGCATCTGCGCGGTCAGGCTGCCGATCGCCGTCGGGTCACAGGAAAAATACTGGGTCACGCCCGCGCCGTCGCCGGTGTATGCGGTGACGCCGACGCCCTTGTCATAAAACTGGTAGGAGTAGGTCACATTTTCCGCCAGAACATTTGTGGGGGTAACGTTGACACGGAGCTCGGAAGCGCCGGTTCTCTCCTTGCCTAAAGTCGCATTTTGCGAGGCGTTGATCTTGGAGGGCTCAAGCGACTGCAGCCGTTCCAGCATCAGAATCTTGTTTTCCGTCTCCTCGTTAAAGACCGCATAGCGGCTGGTATTGTCCAGCAGGCAGATGCAGGTATAGTCCTCCGACCAGGTGAAGCAGCCGTAGGGGTCGAGCTCCCTCATCTGCGCCTGCAGGTCTGCTTCCAGATCGAGCAGCGCCTGCGGGGTCTTGTAGTCATTCGGGTAGGTCAGTAGCTTGTCGTCCTGAAAGATAAACCGATCCGGCATTGAATCCTGCCAGATTTCCAGATAGCGGGCGTCCTGCTCCACCACCGTATCTTGACCGATAGGTGTCGGGTCAAGACCGGCAAAGGCTTCCTTCACCTGCTGGATGGCCTGCTCGCTGCTGAAGTTGAGTCCCCGTTCCCCGACGCTGTACTCGATCATATACGGGTCCTCCAGCACAAATGGGTTTTCCTCCTGCGCGAAAGCGGTGAGCGACAGGCCACTCACCAGCGTCGCCGCCGCCAGCAGGAGCGATAACATTTTCTTCTGCTTCATACTTTTTCTCCTCTCTGTGTTGTTTTATCAAAAGAGTTTTTGAGACCCTATTGCGTGTTTTGTAAGGTGGTCAGCAGGGCTTCCTGCTGCTGGGTACCAATGGTGTATTCCAAAACCTGCGGCATATCCGAGGCCCAGATGCGCAGTTTGCCGTTTAAAATCTGCACACGGTAATCGACCCCGGTAACAAAGTGGATGCGGCATTCCAGCTCCGGGGCCGTCCAGAGGGCCTCCCGTTCGGTGACGGAACCAACCCTCAGACCTTTCCAATTCTCCAGGTGCGTCACGCCCTCTTCGACCACCTTACCGTCCACCATCACTTCCATGCCGCGTATGCGGCCCGCCCTTGCAAGGGACATCCAGGATGCGTGCTTGGAGCTCCCGTCAAAAACGCTCTGCATTTCGCGATAGAGCTGCTTTCTGACCGGCAGGTCGCAGAGAAAACATCCCACTTCTTCGCCATTCGACTGAACCGCTACTCCATACTGGTAGAGTTGATAGCTGTATTCTTTGCTGTCCCGGCCAATCGTCTCAATCCGCAGTTCGGATGCGCCGGTCAGCGGCAGCCCCAGCTGGTCCTTCTCCACCTTCTGGGGCTCCAGCAGCTCCAAGGATTCGAGGATGGGCGCGAAGTCCTCCTCCCGCTCATAATCCAGCAGCGCCGCTTGCCGCTTTTGATTGTCGAGGATGCGAAGCTGCTGAACCCTTCTCCCCATCGCAAAGCAGCCGTAGGGGTCGAGGGTCGCAAGGGCATCCTCCAAAAACTTGATTATCGTCTTGCCATTTTGCACCTGATAGGCGCCCTGGCTGGTAAAAATAATCTGCTGTTCCTGCACATCCTGCGGCAGGCTGCCCAGCGTGTAGCCAATCTCCCAGCCTTGCCCACGCACCGCAAAGCCGATGCCGTTCGGAAGGTTGGGATTAACCTGCGACGGCTTTGCACCGGCGGCGTTCATCAAGGCAACAAACTGTTCAAGCATCGGTCGGTTGGTGATGGTAATTTGCTGACCGCTCCCGTTTCGATAGGTGACGCTGCGGACATCGGAAAGTGCAAAGGGCGCTGGCGCTTCTGTTTCTTTGTTCAGCGGAATGACCGCCGCACCGCAGAGGATCGACCCCAGCATTGTGAGAGCAAAAACAAAGGCAAACATCTTTTGGAAAAATCTTTTCTTCATTTTCTCTCCTCCTATTGTTTCGGTGTCCAAATTTTGAAAAATTGCTTCACTTCGTCTCTGCTATTTCCCCTAATTCTCCCTCTTTGCCAAAACAGGCCGCCGTCGCCTGTGCGATTCGATGGGGAGGAATTGGGAGGAAAAACAAAAAGGCACAAAACCTTCTAACCCCATCATACCACAAGCATGATGTAAAAGTCATCCGATTTTGTACCTTTTTGTGTAATCTAACAGAATTATGAATATTCCGTTGGTGAGATTGGACTAGTCGTTGATGAGGCGCTCAAATTCGGCGCGGACACGATCCATATTGCTGTCGCCAATCATCGTGTAGTGCAGAATGACGCCGTCGCCGCCGTCGATGAGCAGGCTTCCGCTGTTGATGTCCAGGCGGATCACCATGCCGCTGGCAAATTCAATGTCGGCGTGATATTCCGGGCGGCTGAACATCACGCTCTCCTCGCGCACGCTGCCCTTGCTGACATGCAGCTGCTGCAGGAAGGAGAACAAGGTCTGCGCGTGATCGCGGATCAGGCCAACCTCTTTGCGGGAGGTGCCGGTCGTGCTGGAGATGGTCATGCTGTTCAGCGCGCCGTAGTCCATCAGCGCAAGGCTGGCCGGGGTGGAGGAGTACTGGGAACAGATCTGCTCCACCGTCTGGTAGAAGCTGGAGAGGCTGGCCGGTTCGCAGACGTAAAATTCCTGATTATTTTCCGAGCGGTAAGCCAGGATGCCGGTCTCATAAAACTCAAAGGTAAAGAGGGTGTGCTCATCGTCGGCGAGGTTGATCATGGTGAGGTCGGTGTTTTCCACGCCCGGGTTGATGCTGCCGGTGAGGGTATCGGTGACCTTCAGCGCGCCCAGCGCCTCCTGCAGGGCCGCTTTGCTGGCGGCAATGTCCTGCACCTCCATGCTGCCAAGATCCAGTGCAAGGACGCGAGAGGCCTTCTCAAACTCGTCTGCGGCGATGTTCAAGCCGTTCTGTGTCTCCTCCTCGAGCCAGCCCTCCAGCAGGGTGCGGATGCTGCTGATCGACTCGGTGGACTCATAGGTGGTGGAGCCGGTGGAGAGGGTGGTCTTGCTGCCGGACAGGGTGGAATCGTACAGCCTGCAGCTGAGGGCTGTGCCGTCCTCCATGCTCAGGTTGAGCGAAGCCTCCCAGTTGGCGTCCTGCAGGGCAACCGACTGTCCCACGCTCACCAGCTGCAGCTTCTGAATCTCCTGCAGCAGCTGGTCCAGTTTGGCCTGCTCAGCCTGCTGGTCCGCTTCCTCCTCCGCCTGACCGATGGTCAGCTGCTCGGTGCCATCGTCCTGGGTGATGGTGATCTGCGCGGTTGTGATGGTGGATTTTGGAGCAAAGGCTGTCTGCTCCTCATCTGTATTTTCTTGTTGATCCGCGTCCTGTTCATCCTTATTTTCATCTTCGGTCTGGGTATTTTCCTCTTCCGACTGGGGGGACTGCGGCTGATCGACAGACGGCTCGGTCTGCTGGTCCTCCTCCTGTGGCTGCGAGGATGTTTCCCCGGACGTGTTCTCCAGTGTTTGCTGTGTATCATTCCCGGTAAAATCTATCTGCAGAACAAATCGGGCAAAGAGCATGGTAAGGCTGATCAGGATAATGGATGCGACAAGGGTCGTGATCAAAATGATCTTTTTGCCATTCATAAACCTTCCTCCTTAAAAAAATTTAATCCATTTTCAGGTTACTACAAAATTTGTCAAGTGTCAATCTAATCCTGTCAATTTTTTCCCTTTTTTCACAATTTACGATAGATCGCCTAATTGTGGACACAAAAAGGAAAAAATTTTTATTTTTTGAAGTATTGTTCTTCCCCGCCCCGTTTCATAGGTGTAAGGGGTTCCGGAAGGAACAAATTTGTAAAACGGAAAGCTGGTGAATACTTTGCATGACACAACGGGAGTTTAGTCAGTTCGTCACCCAATATGAAAAGCTGGTATTCACCATCTGCTACCAGTTTGTCAAAGACTATCACGAGGCGCAGAACCTTTCGCAGGAAACCTTCCTCTCCGCCTACCGCCACATCGACAGCTATCAGGGTGACAACTACAAACCCTGGATTGCCCGAATCGCCACCAACAAAGCTAAGGATTACCTCAACAGCGCCTACTCCAGGCGGGTGATGCTGGCCTCCAGCGAGGAGGATTCGGTGGAGGATATGGCCAGTATGCGGGCGGCGGATTTTTCCGAACAGCCGGACGAAGCGTACATCCAAAAGGAGGGTTCCAACGCCATCGAGCAAATGATCCGCTCCCTCAAGGAGCCGTACCGGGAGGTGTGCATCCTGCGTTTTCTGGAAGAAAAGGACACGCAGGAGATCGCGCAGATTCTCGGCCGGCCCAAGAAAACGGTAGAGACGCAGCTTTACCGCGCAAGAGCGATCTTACAAAAACAGATTAAGGAGGTATACAGCTATGAAAAAAATCGATGAGTCGTCGGTTGGGATGCCACTGGAAAATCTGGAGCTCTTCACCGCTGACGGCCATCTGACAGACAGCGCCTTCGCGCTTTTGATCCAGGAAAAGCTGGATCCTCTGCAAAGCCTGGAGGTCTCGGAACACCTTTCCTTCTGCGACCGCTGTCTGGAACGATACACCGCTATTTTATGCGGAGAGCCGATCCCCGATGCAGGCGGCGCAGAACAGGCGCTTCCCGTCACCGCCCACCTGATCGAACCGCCGCAGCCGCTGTTGCCCGGCGTTCTGCAAAAGCTGCGGCAGAGGGCGCAGGTCTTTTATCTGAAGAAGGCCACCTCCCTGGTGGTTGCCGCGTCACTGGCGCTGGTCTTTTGGTCCGGCGGCCTGTTCACTTCCGGAACCTTGTCCGGAGTTGTTGACAACATGGTGGAGGGACTGCACAACTCCTCCCAGACCATTCTGGAACAGACCGAGGAGATTTCCAGCAGCTTGGGAGATTTCTTCCGTTCTCTGCAGGGAGATTTTCTGAGATGGAAATTTTCCTTCTCCCCCAAAAACCAGTAAGCCGGCTGCACCAACACTGGGTTTCTTTTACAGGATGAATCAAAATCGGATGGATGAATCACGGAATACAGTCAATTGAAAAGAGTTTCTTTATGGATGAATCGAATAGTATGCTTAGAAGAACCAGGTTCTTCCAAATTCCCAAAGGGGTTTGGGAATAGTTTTCTGTCAAAGGAGTTTTTGTTATGAGAAAAAGTAGGATTCTGACCTTCTTGTTCGCACTGTGGCCCGGCGCCGGCCAGATGTATCTGGGATACATGAAGCGTGGCGTCTCGCTGATGCTGTTGTTCTGCCTGTTGATGGCCATTTCCAGCTTTACTGGTTTTGGGGTTTTTATTTTCCTGTTGCCTATTGTCTGGTTTTATGGCTTTTTTGATACGATCAATCTCCGTTCCATGAGCTATGAGTTTCTGCCGCAGGACGATTTCCTGTTCCATCTGGATTCGATCAACGCGCCGGAACTGGTTAAATTTTTCCAGCGCCGTCATCTGCTGGCCGGTGTGCTGCTGATTATTCTGGGAGTTTATATCCTCCTCCATAACTTTGTTCTTCCAATTTTTTACTTCACCTTTCAAATCGACCTTTATCCGCTCTTCGAGAGCTTGCCAACACTGGTTGTCGCAGCAGCCATTATCTTGCTGGGCGTCCATCTGATTCGCAGCACTGTCTCTCACAAAGCAATCGAGGACGACTACCAGGAATACCGCGAAGGCTCCTCTCACCAGGAAAACCAATCTCTTTAACGGACGAACGATTGTGTAACCGGGAAGGATTTCCGGTTACACAATCACCCCCTCCGTTTCTATTCCCAAAAGGAAGGTGCTATCATGTTAAATCAGAATGATTATTCCGAATCAAGTCAAAATAGAGAACAAAGCAACAGGTCAAACGGCGGCTCAACCCCCAACCCACACCAGCCTCCCAGACGCCCAACCCGCCGCATCGGCACTCTGACAATGGGTGTCACCTTGATTCTGGTTGGCATCATCCTGCTGGTCTTTTTCTTTAAGCCGTTCGACCTCTTTAGCCTGATGCGCTTTTCGCCGGTGCTGCTGATCCTGCTGGGCATCGAAATCATCTGGCAGTACAGCCGCCACCACGGCGAGGAGCTCCGGTACGATTTCTGGGGAACGCTGTTCTGTCTGCTGGTCATCTGTGTCGCCTGTTTCTGCAGCGTCTTTTACCCGCTGTACATGGAGTTTGGCCCTGCCAGCTGGAAGGTGGAGCAGCAGGTCAGCGGTGAAATCTTTGACGAGCTGTACCAGCAGATCCCTTCCAGTCTCGACGTGCAGGCACTGGACGTCGACTGCGAAATCCGCAGCGTCACCCCGGCCAGAGAAAGCATGAGCGCGCAGGAACTGACCTCTGCGGACAGGGTCGTTCTCTACATCACCCTGGGCAATCAGACCGACAAGGCCGGCTTTGCTCAACAGATCCGCACCCTGTTCGACAGCATTGACCCGGAGCAGTATCCAAACCTTTCGGCCCGCGTCTTTGCCGACTATGAGGGCGGGCAGTACATCGCCTACCTCGACGACCGCTTTGCGATGCGGTTGAGCGCGGAGGATTTGATGGGGCTGATTGAGGACAACCCGGATGTGGAGTATGCCGAATCCGACGAATATGATGAAGAAAGCTACGATGAGGACACCGAAATTTCCAGCGAAGATGCCGCTTCCGAGATGACGGTCGGCTCCTCCGCACTGGCATAAACAGCGCCCAATAGGCGGCAGAAACTGCCGCCTATTTTTCTGCTTTTTTCCAAAAGGGGGCTTCTAATTCTCCGACAGGTATGCTATAATAAAACAGCATGTTTAACAATTGGATAGGAGACTGATTTTTATGGAATTTGTGATCGAGATTCTCAAGACGGTTGTCTTGGGCATCATCCAGGGCATCACCGAATGGCTGCCCATCAGCAGCACCGGCCACATGATTCTGGCCGATGCCTTTTTAAACCTCAACCAGCCCAAAGAGTTTATGGATATGTTCTATGTTGTCATCCAGCTGGGCTCCATTCTGGCGGTGGTCGTGCTCTACTTCCAAAAGCTCAACCCTTTCTCCCCCTCCAAGCCCCGCGCCGAGCGGCTCTCCACCTTCCAGCTCTGGTTCAAAGTACTGGTTGCGGTGCTGCCCATCGGCGTCATCGGCCTGCTGGTCGACGACTGGGTCACCGAGCACTTTTACACCCCAACTGTTGTCGCCGCCGCGCTGATTATCTACGGCGTGCTGTTCATCCTGCTGGAAAAACGAAACAAACAGGTCAAGCCGCGCATCCGTTCCTTTGAGCAGCTCAGCTACCGCACCGCCGCCTGCATCGGTTTCCTGCAGCTGCTGGCCATCATCCCCGGAACCTCCCGTTCCGGCTCAACCATTCTGGGCGCCATGCTGCTGTCCTGTTCGCGCTTTGTCGCCACCGAGTTCTCCTTCTTCATGGCCATCCCGGTCATGTTCGGCGCCAGCGCCTACAAGATTCTCAAGTTCATCCTGCAGGTTGGCCTCTCCTCCATCACCAGGGCACAGTGGGGTATTCTGCTGATCGGTTCGGCGGTAGCCTTCATCGTCTCGCTGTTTGCCATCAAGTTCCTGATGAACTTCATCCGCAAGCACGACTTCACCGCCTTCGGCTGGTATCGCATCGTGCTGGGCATCGTGGTCATCCTCTACTTTGGCGCGCAGGCAGTGATGGCTTAACCGTTTTTCTTCACACAAAAAAGGAAACGTCTTTCGAGGACGTTTCCTTTTTTCATCATCTTTTTAGTTGCGGACCACTTTGCCGTTTTCTGCGCGCCACTCGAGATATTCATCGAAGGTGCAGCGGCGGTCGACGATGCCGTCCGGGGTGATCTCGATAATGCGGTTGGCCACCGTCTGCACAAACTCATGGTCGTGAGAAGTGAAGAACACGTTGGACTTAAACTCCACCAGACCGTTGTTGACCGCGGTGATCGACTCGAGATCGAGGTGGTTGGTCGGCTGGTCGAGTATGAGGACGTTGGACCCATAGAGCATCATCCGCGAGAGCATGCAGCGCACCTTCTCGCCGCCGGAGAGCACCTGCACCGGCTTGTAGACGTCGTCGCCGGAGAAGAGCATCCTGCCCAAAAAGCCGCGCAGATAGGTCTCGGTGATATCCTTGGAGTACTGCGAGAGCCACTGCAGAATCGAAAGGTCGCAGCCGTTAAAATATTCCGAGTTGTCCTTCGGGAAGTAGGAGCGGGAGGTGCTGACACCCCACTTGATCGAACCGGAATCCGGTTCCAGCTCCTCGGCCAAAATCTGCAGCATGGTGGTCAGTGCAATCTCATTGTCGCCGATGAAGGCAATCTTGTCCCCCTTGGCGACAGTGAAGGAGACGTCGTTGAGCACCTTCACCCCATCCACCGTCTTGCTGACGCGGTCGACGGTCAGCACATCCTTGCCGATCTCGCGGTCCATGGTGAAGCCGACATAGGGGTATTTGCGGGAGGAGGCGGGCAGCTCCTCCACCGTCAGCTTGTCGATCAGCTTGCGGCGGGAGGTCGCCTGCTTGGATTTGGATTTGTTGGCGGCAAAGCGCGCGATGAAATTCTGCAGTTCCTTGATCTTCTCGTCCGCTTTGCGCTTCTGGTCGGCCATCATCCGCTGCATCAGGCGGCTGGACTCGTACCAGAAATCATAGTTGCCGACGTACATTTTGATTTTATTGTAGTCGATGTCGACGATGTGGGTGCAAACGTTGTTGAGGAAGTGACGGTCGTGGGAAACGATGATGACCGTTCCCTGATAGTCCATCAAAAACTCCTCCAGCCAGGTGATGGAGGCAAGGTCGAGGTGGTTGGTCGGCTCGTCCAGCAGAATGATCTCCGGCTGGCCAAACAGCGCCTGCGCCAGCAGGATCTTGACCTTGTCCTTGTCCGGCAGGGAGCCCATCTGCTCATACAGCAGGTTCTGGTCAAGGCCCAAACCTTTGAGCAGCTTGCTGATCTCGGTTTCAACCTCCCAGCCGCCAAGCTCTGCAAACTCCGCCTCCAGCGCGGCGGCAAGCTCGCCGTCCTCGTCGGTGAAATCTTCCTTATTATAGAGGGCGTCCTTCTGCTGCATGATCTCATACAGGCGCGGGTTTCCCTGGATGATGGTGTCCAGCACCGAAAAGCTGTCGTAGGCAAAGTGATCCTGTTTTAATACCGACATGCGCTCGCCGTCCGGGATCTCCACCGTGCCGGTGGAGGGCTCGAGCTCGCCGGAGAGGATCTTTAAAAAGGTAGATTTTCCAGCGCCGTTTGCGCCGATAACGCCGTAGCACTCGCCAGCGTTGAACAAAAGATTGACATCGGAAAACAGCTTCTGGCCGCTGAAATCCAGACTGACGTTGTTGACCGTAATCATGAATACATTCTCCGTTCTGTTTTTAATCGGTATGAGTATACCATAGGGCACAGCGTACGTCAAGGCAAAAAACTCTTGCCGAAGCCACTTCTACAGCGGCTCAGATGGGCTTTGTTCCAGCAACTCTCCAAGCTGCCCAATAAACTGCTCGTAGTCCTCCGGACTTGCGATCAGATAGGTGTTAAAATCAAAATCGGAAAACCGGCCGCCGCTCGGACTCTGGAAGCTGACCTCACGCTCGCAGAACTGCATCCAGAAATTGCCTTTCTTCCCGTACCGAAAAGCAATCGCATATTGTGGGCCCTTCTCCCGCTGGTGCTCCTTCCCACGCCAGTGGTTGTCACCGATATTTCTGCGTACCGGAAGCGTCTCCAGCAGCTCGAGCAGCTTCTGCTCATCTGGCTCATACGAAATCCGCGCATCAAAGTCCCACACCTCGGTCTCGCGGTACCCTTCCACCCCTTCTTTCGCCAGCACCTCTCCAAACGAAAAGACCGGCAGGCAGTAATTCAGCGCCCCCAGAACGCCGATTCCCAAAATGGAAAGTAAGATCGCCTTTCCTTTTTTCATTTTCTCTCGCTCCTTTTCGTTGCAGAATTTGAGCTGTTTATACTTCCCGGTCTTGGACCCCTTCACAATTTTTCTTCTTCGATAGTATCAGTATACTACAGGCCACTATATCCGTCAAGGTGTGGGTAAAAAGAGCTTCTTGAGCCCTTACATACTGCGCTTTCCTCCCTATTTTTTCGAGATCATTCTTCTTGCTTCTTTTTTCTACAATCATCTGGCATTTATTCTATTCTTGTGCTATAATGGAGACGAAGGAGCAGATTTTACAAAGCAAGCAGATTGTTTCACAGGAAAAGAGGAGAATCATGAAACATCGTAAATTGCTCTGCCAGATGGGCCCTGTCGGCTACTGGCTTTCACTGCACAAGGAGTATCTGCTGCGGGATATCAAAAATCTTTTGAGCAGGGAAGATTTTGCTACCAAAATTGACCCCACCCCTCTGCCTTGCCTGGTCAAGGGACACACCTCCCTGCTGCTGCGCCGGCTGCATGGGGTGGACATGCGCCTGCAGGAGGGCAAAGCGGTCAACCTGCGGATTGCGGCCGCACGGATTAACGGGATCGTCATTCAGCCCGGGGAAACCTTTTCCTTTTGGAAACTGGTCGGCAAAGCGACCCGCAAAAAGGGATACACCGAGGGATTGATGATTTCCAGCGGCGGCTTTCGTTCCGGCGTAGGCGGCGGCCTGTGCCAGCTGGCCAACATGGTGCACTGGCTGGTGCTCAACAGTCCGCTCACCGTCACCGAGCTGCACCACCATTCCGACGCCCTGTTTCCTGACGAGCGCCGCACGGTGCCGTTTGGGACGGGCACCTCTGTCTTTTACAAGAACGTGGACTACCAAATTCGCAACACGACCGATCAGCCGGTGCAGCTGCTTCTCTGGTTGGACGACACCGACCTGTGTGGGGAGCTGCGCACCACCCAGCCCTTCCCTTACCGCTATCGAATCATCGAGGAGGACAGCGGATTTGTCGAGGAGGCAGATGGCTGGTACCGGGTCAGCAAGGTTTACCGAAGGGTGATTGACCGGGCAAGCGGGCTGGAAATCGCCAAGGAACTGGTGCTGGACAACCATTCCAAGGTGATGTACGACCCGGCCTTGATCCCCGCCGATCAGATTCAATCGAGAACAGAAAGCGAGGGATGAGGATGCTGCTGGAAAGAATTCAACAAAACGCTTCTCTCCTTGCAGAGCACCCTGCCTATCGCTGCGGGGAAGATAGCTTAACCTATTCCCAGCTGTGGAACGCCGCCTGTTTGCTGGCCGCGCAGCTGCAGGACGGTGCCGGTGCGGTGGCGCTGATCGGGACAAAGCAGCCAATGATGGCAGTGGGGATGCTGGGAAGCCTGCTTGCCGGCCGGCCCTACCTGCCGCTTTCTTCCGACCAGCCAAAGGAGCGGCTGCAGCGCATTCTCTCCCAGGCCAATCCCGGCACTGTGATCGATTGTCGGGAGGCAAAAGCGGAACAATGGCTCAAACGGGGGCCTGCCATGCAGAATTTTTTGATTCCAGGCAACCCTTCCCGGGACGCCTATTGGCTATTCACCTCTGGCAGTAGCGGCTGCCCAAAGGGGGTGCGCATCTCCCTTGCCGCGCTGGAAAATTTCGTGCGCTGGTTTTGTGCGCTCCCAGCAATCCGCTCCCGAAAGGAACCGGGAGCCGCGCTCAATCAGGCGCAGTTTTCCTTCGACCTGTCGGTGGCCGACCTTTGGCCTGCCTGGATGATGGGCGAGACCGTCTTTGCGCTGGAACCCTCTCAGCAAGCTGATCTTGATAAGCTTTACCGGGCGCTAGGGGAAAGCGAGGCCACGCGGATGAGCTGCACTCCCTCCTTCGCTCGGCTCTGTCTGTGCGATAAAAGCTTTCAGCGCGAGCTGATGCCAGCGCTTAAAACTATCTTTTTCTGCGGCGAGACACTGCCTGCCAGGACGGTTCGGTAGCTCAGGCAGCGCTTTCCGGGCGTCACACTCCTCAACGCCTACGGCCCCACTGAGGCAACCTGTGCGGTTTGTGCCGTGGAGGTGACAGGCGCAGGCGAACCGCTGCCGGTCGGACAGCTGGAGAATGCGGCCTGCCAGCTGCTGATTTTAGACCGGGACGGGAACGAGCTGCCGCCAGGGCAAAGCGGGGAGATCGCCATCGCCGGCCAAAGCGTCGCAAGCGGATACCTCAACGCTCCTGCTGAACGGTTTGGCAGTTGGCAGGGGCAGAGACTTTACCGCACCGGCGATATTGGCAGGATCGAAAACGGCCTGCTCTGGTACAGCGGACGGCTGGACCGCCAGCTCAAATATAAGGGCTATCGAATCGAGCCGGGAGAGATCGAAGCCGTCATCCGTTCCTGGCCTCAGGTGCAGGCGGCAGCAGTGCTGCCCATGACCGCAGGAGATCAGGTGGTCGCCCTGGCCGCTGTGGTGGAGTGGATAGGACCACCGCCCAAAACAGCTGACTGCGACGCGCAGCTGCGAAAATCGTTGCCGGCGTATATGCTGCCAAAGGTTTGGCTCCCGGTAGAGCGGATGCCAGTCAATCAAAATGGAAAGTGTGATCTGCAGGCTTTGAAGGAGATGTTGCAAAATGGATGAAAAAGAGCTGGAACAGGCGGTCAAGAAGCTGCTGGTCGAGGCGTGCAGCAGCCGTCGTGTCCTGGAGCCGGGAATAGACCTGCTGGAAAGCGGATTATTAGACAGTCTTGGACTCATTACCCTGTTGGACGGGCTGGAGGATATGGGCATCGAAATCCAGCCCACCCAGGTAGACCGCAGCTGCTTTCGCAGCGTCGAAGGGATTCTGCAGCTGTGCAGGACAGCAAAGGAATCCTCTGAGGCAACCTAATGCGCTGGGGAATCTCCCCTGGCAAAGCCTTCTTTTGTTTTTTCATTTCCTGGACAACACTCTCGGAAAAATATTTTTACAAAATCAGACAAAGTAAAAAAGCTGCCCTTTCTGGGGCAGCTTTTTTACTGTCAGAATATTTTTTAGAAGCAACTATGAATGTCAGTATACTCCATCTTGAAGCTGTCCGCAACGTTCTTGCAGGTCAGCTTGCCATCGTAGGTGTTGATCGCCGAATAGATCGTCTCGTTTCTGCGGCAGGCTTCTTCCAA
>ERZ780203.930-NODE-930-length-26025-cov-3.430612_pt1 | contig 26025 bp, 30 predicted proteins | sample MGYA00511168_ERZ780203 | MGnify/ENA primary metagenome ERZ780203 (study PRJEB29588, sample SAMEA2156577) | human gut metagenome | biome: human gut; feature: human-associated habitat; material: faeces | place: Denmark | collected 2008/2010 ...
CTGCAGATGTTATATCCACATCATCAAGTTCAATCGTGACATTAATATAATCATCTGGTTTTTTGTTGGGACAAAAGAACAACCGTCTCCACATGCACACTTTGTTAAGTGTTCTATTTTTAAATCCTTGTACAGCTTTGTACATTCTCAAATAGCCTATAAAATCAAGTATTTTTTAATAGTTCAGACTTTATCGCCTTGTGCGTTCTTGTGTTGTATGTCTGCAATGGTGGCAAGTCGGTGGCATTGCCACCACTGAACCATCTGTTATACTAATTCGTTGACCCTTTTCTGTACAGCTGTAGGACTGTAACCTGCTGCTTTCAGGCGGTCAATTCACCATATTCACTTATTTTTATTATTCCTTCCAATTATTCTTATACGAACATGATTATAATAGATATGAACATTTTCTGCAATAAAAAAAAAGACTACGCTTTTACACGTAGCCTTTAAACATTTACTCAATCCATGTTTGGAATTTATCAACAAATCTGTACTTATCTCCTGCGTATCCGTCCATACCACTTGCTTTCAGCGTATCGACCTGATCTGCGTAGAAGTTCTTGTTATTCTGTACAGAAACTCTGTAGTGAACCATCTTATACTTATATCCGTCCGGTGTGATGTAGTACAGTTCTACGGCAAGAATCTCTGAACCATCTCCGAGGATTCCATTTACCTTGTCATTCAGGTTATAGCTGTTACCGAATGTAAGGTACGGAAGCCAACCATTCTTTCTTGTGTATACTCGACAGCGAATACTTCCTTTGCTTACTTTAATGGCAAGCCACTTGATTGGCACATCGTCACCTTTTCCAGCCCAATCCGCTTTATTGGTTACTGGACTCCACCACTTAGTAGTATAAGCCTGATATGTAATATCGACTTGTCCTAAGTCTTTCTTTTCTGCTGGCTTGGATGGTGCTGACGGTGTTACTGGTGTAGCACTGCCACCAAATCCCATATAACAATGGTTGACATCTACTCTTCCACTGACTCCATCCACCTGTCCATCAGAAGAATACTGCCAAATAGCATACTGACCATTGTATGTATCTTCCGGGAGATTCTTGTATCTTGCCATCCATTCAACATACTTTCCACGAACACTGCCAAGGTAGTTGTTGAACCAACTCAGTGAAGCGTAGATTCCCGGAGTATATCCAGCTGCTTTAAGTCCTTCACAGACAATCTCACAACATCTAGGAGCATAGTTCTGCGTTCCCGGCTCTTCCACATCAATGAAGATAGGTAACTGGAAGGTGTGACCTTTAATCAATCTTAAGATATGAGCAAGCTCGCTCTGCGCCTGTCTGTCACAAGTAGCATAGCTGTACAGATAGACTCCTACTGGGATTCCAAGTCTTTCACACTCAGCAAGGTTACGGATCCACTGCTTATCGTCCTGTGATGCGATATCATCTCCATATCCACATCTAAGGATAGCTCCGGCACAACCAGATGCCTTAACCTTCTCCCAGTTAATAACTCCGTTATGGTAGCTGACATCAATAATAAGTCTACTCATACCAGCCACCTTCTTTCAGTTCTGCTTTCTTCTGCTCGATCTCCGCTGCGTGTTCTTCTGCAAATTTCTGCATTGTTTCCAATGAAGTTCCTTCATTGTCTGAGATTTCCTCTTCGGATAATCCGTAGGCGAAACTCTTGATAATTTCTTTTACTGTCTGCTCTGTCATAATTACTCTTCCTTTCCACTCTGCTTGATTAACTGGTTGACATAGTTACTTAATCCAGCCACTAAGATTCCCTGTACGATTGCAGTAAACAGTGCCATTGCGATATCCTGTCCAGTTCCAAGAGTACAAGTTGCAATCACGTAGATACCGCAGATCACGATTCCAGCAATTCCCAAGATGCTAGGAATGTACTTGTCTGCGATAGTTTCAGACTGCTTAATTTCCATGCCGATAAAGTACAGTACAATAGCTACAACAATAAGTTCCGGTTTCACATAGTTGATAATCTGCTCCATAGTATTATTCTCCTTTTTCTCTTAGATGCAATTCTTCAATTTCGTGCATCATTTTTGTAATCATTCCATTGCCACCGAGTTTGTGGTATGCGTTGTACATCTCGCAGAAATTATCGTAAGCATACGATGGGATTGAGCCAAGCCTCATATACTTATCATGGTATTCAATCAACTGGACTCTAAGTAAAAGCATCGTGCCTTTACTGTTTGCATCCCTGTCTTTCTTTTGATTTTTCAGCAACCAAACCACATATCCCATAAGGGCAGTGACAATGATCGGTAACACAATCGTGTATGTTGAATAAATAAACTGTTCCAATGGTCTGTTGTCCTTTCTGTACGCAAAAACAACCGCTTCTGACGTTATATAATCGTCATATGGCGGTTGTTTCTGTGTATGTGATAATTTCCTTGTCTGTTGATTATTCTGCTAATTCAGGACAATCAAGATCAACCAAAACTTCCTTTACTTTGTCCTTGATACGATCAGGAACATCAGCAAATGTTTTCTTACCCTTAATGATCAGGGTTGCATAGATAATTGCCATAGTCTGCACATCCTTTCTGAATAGAATTTTTATGATCAACTGACGTATCATCAGTTATCACCATCTAAAATAGCCTTGACAGCTTCTTTCAGTCTGTCCGGTACATCGTCCAGTGTTTTAACACCTTTAATGATTAGTGATGCATAAATCTTTGCCATACTTCACACCTTCTTTCTTATCCCATCATTTCATAGATTTCACACATAGCAATCTGTGCCTGTGTAATTTCATTTTCAAGATCAGCATTCTTTTCTGCCTGAATTTTAATGTATTCGTCCTTGTCATACTCGATAAGGTCAAATTCATATCCGGTAAATCCCGGCTGTCCGTCAGTTTCATCTTCATTCACTTCTGTGATATTGGAACTGACAAATACTTTTGTTTCCGTCAGTTCCAGTTCTTCCGGTCTGACTGTACTTTTCTGTTTTCCATAATCAATCATGCTGCATTCAATCCTTTCTTTGTGTTTGGTTTTATGTTGCGTATATAATAATCATCCGCATAAGGTAACAGCGGTACAACATACTTTTGATATAGCCGGAAGGTATCAGCATATTTCAACCAACCTTTGTAAGAATTGATTGAACACCACTCTGAATAGTTCATCATGTTCCCGGCTTCCACTTTGTTCCTGATAGCGGTCATTTTCTTTTCCATTTCCAAACAGGTGCTTTTTCTAAGTAATGTATACTTGTAAAATGTTCTGTACCCTAAGAAGTCAACACCTCTTATGTACGATGGGAACACCTGCCAGTTTTCTTTTATGTTCAATTTCAGTTCATTCCTGAAATAAATATCAATCTCTTTCTTCAAGGCAAACAGTTCTTCTTTTGTCTTGCCAAAGATAACCATATCATCCATATAACGGAAGTAGTATTTAACGTGCTTCTGTTCTTTTATCCAGTGATCAAAACTTGAAAAATAATAGTTACCTGAATACTGTGACAAGTAGTTGCCTATCGGTATACCAGTTTCAGGGTCAATATCTTCTTCCAACAGATAGATTGCTGCTAAGTCCTCAATCTCTGCTGTTTCAATACTGTCAATGATTTCATTTAACAACCACAATAGTTCATTATCATTGAACATTCTTGAATACTTCTCTTTCAGAAGATCGTGGTTGATTGACTGATAATAGTGTCTTGCGTCCAATTTTAAGCAATATCTGCATTCTTCCGGGTCATTCCACATTGCAGATTGTAATTTTGTCAGACCCTTGTGTATACCTCTGTTTGGTATTGCTGAATAGGTGTCAGCAGTTAAGTTATTGATGATACAAGGTTCAATAACCTGTAAGATAGCCCACTGACAAATTCTGTCAGGGAAATAAGGCAGTTTGTAAATTTTCCTTAACTTCTTACCGTCCTGTTTATAAAACACCTCATAGTCAGATGTTTTGTAAGTGTGGTTGATAAGCATTTCCTGAATCTGTTTCAGGTACTTGTCAGGATCTTTGTCAATCTCCTGAACCTCTTTGTACCAACCTTTTCCTTTCTTTGCGTGTTGGTGTGCTTTTCTTAAATTTTCAAGGTCATAAATCTTTTCATATAAGTGATCATAGCGTTTCATTCCTTGGTATTTGCATTATCCGAATTTCAGTCGGCATTACTGCCCGGTAAATACGGTTGACCTTTCCTTATTTTGTGATAAGTAAAGCGGTATTCCCTTAAAGGGTTGTCTTGCACCGCTTATTTATATGTTTTGCCGAGTGGCACGGTTGAAAGAATACACACAATTTATAGAAATAGCCGGATGTTTCCATCCGGCTATATTTTGCAATTATTAAGTGACCCCTGATATTCCGATTACGATTACCAACACTGTTATTCAGATTCCAATAGAAACTGCCTGCATTATCCCAATTATTCCAATTACTGCCTAATTGAGCAATATATTTGTTTTTCATGGTGTTCATTACAGGTAATAACAAACAATATCAGAGATTCTTTCAACCTTATATTTGATTTTTAAGTTACATTTTAAGCTGCCATTTTCTGCTTCCATGCTTCGATTGCAGCGGTATAAGTAGCAGAATCACGTGTTGGAATATATACCAAGCGACCCCCGATAATCCGATCACGACTACCAACACCGCTATACAGAGCCCAATAGAAACCGCCCGCATCATCCCAAACATTCCAATAACCGCCCAACCGAGCAATACGGTAATCGTTCAAGTTGGTAGTGACATATGTGTAATCACCAACAGGTAATGAACTGTTACCAAGGCATTCTGACGCAATAAACAACCAGTCACAAGCTGTTGAATATCCCATTGCTGATATATAACCGTTTGCGTTTGTTACTATAAATCCGGCAGGTTCATAGTTTCCACTGTTCTTTGATTCTGCAAAACTGAAATCAGAACAAATATAAGGCTGACCACCGCCCATTTTTCCGTTGCCCCAAATATTGATACCATAGACAAATTTCCAAAGGTTGCCCCAAAAGTTTTCTTTACCTCTCCAACATACAGAAGTCTTACCGTCAACAGTGTATTCTTTAGCAACACCACCCTCATAAGTGGTTGTTTTCTCTGCCCTACCTGTACCATTTCCAAGGCTTGCTGTACTTCCGGTTACAGCTGCATATGAACTTGTTGTGTCACTTCCTGTAGTCCAAGGTAAGGAAACAATACCCTGTGCAATAGCGGTCTGTAAGTTCATCACACCCATTTCAACGATCATAAGCATCTGTTCAGCAGATACCTGTTTAATCAGATCACCATGCCAGTTTGTTCCACGATTCTGTGCCATTGCTTCAATATTCGGTCTTGTAAGGTTCTGTGAAGAACCGGATGCAGGTCTTGCACCTGCGATTGATGAAAACTTATCTTCACCAGTGTTCATAACCTGTTCATCATTCAACAGATATGCACTTGCTGATGCATCGTAAATACTACCTTCGTAAGCACTTGTAAGGAAATAATCAATTTCATTTCCTGATGCATCGTAGAATGCCGGGTGAAGTCTGAAACCTGCACGTGGCTTTTCTGACACATAATAGTTTGCCTTTCTTAAGTGGTAACCAATACCTGTATCAATAGGGTCATACTCTACAGGACACACCAAATAATAGAACTTTGGCTGATATACCATAACCTGACCCATTGAACCATCTTCTTTATAATCTGCATCACCGTACCATGCCACGATAGAACCATCATCAGCAACATTACAGCGTTTACGACCACCAAACATTGTGAACTTGTCAAAATCAGAACCTTTTGAAAGGTTGGCTGCTACGGCAAGTCTTTTGAATGTTTTATTTTTGTAATCGACCTGAATACCAACAATATCATCAGCAGTGATACCCAAATAGGCACGAATATCTGCCACACCTGAAAGAATTTCTTGACTATTAAAGTTTTCACTTTTCAGTTCATCAATATTACTTGCAGCACTTGCGTTTTCCGCACTTAGTGACTGTAATACATTGTTAGCTGTAGCAACAGATGCATCAAGATTTTTCTTTGATGTTACTGCTGTAGCGTTGGAACTATCCAACTGTCCTTTAATTTCACTCGCTGAATCTATTACCCCTTGCAGCGTATTTTTTGCTGTAATCGCATTTTTAATACTCTCACTGAGGTTTGTATTAGCTGTGGTTGCAGATTTTACCGATGCATCCATGATTGACTTAGTAGCTGTTGCACTGTCTATAACTTCACTCAGAGCAGTCTTAGCACTATCTGCGGAATCAGTTACCTGAGTCAGATTACTTTTTGCATTATTAGCACTTGTGATTGCATCATTAAGATTAGAAAAAATCTTATTAGCGGATGTTACAGAAGAATCAAGATTTTTCTTCCTCTGTTCACTTGTCTGAATGGTTTCATCAAGACTCTTCTTTGTTGTGGTTGCTGTAGTCACAGAGTCATCAAGATTTGCCTTCGCTGTATTAGCTGAGGATATAGATGCGTCAAGAGCATCCTTTTTCTTATTTGCCGATTCTACAACCTTTCCAACATTCTCATAAGCAGATTCTAATTTGCTTCTCTCATTCTGTGCTATGGTAATTGAATTTGTCAGATCTGAATGAGTCTGATTGCCTGACGCTGTATCCTCTTCAAGTTTCTTTGATATTTCAGATGCAGCTTCCATCTTCTCATCAAACTGATCTACCTGATCATTGATGTCATCTCTTGCAGCAATTACTTCTTCTTTCAAATCATTGTAAGAGTCATTATCATCATTAACTTTAATCAATGCGTTGATCAGTGACCCTCTTACATCTTCCCCATATTCAGCATTTGCGATATTGTCCAAATACGGCTTAATATTTGCCATTATCTCACCCCTTCCTCTATTGTCCTACTGCAATCCAGTTATAAGTTTCTCCGCTTGCTAGACCTGCAAACGAATTTGAACCCGGATTATATGTTACTGTTCCACCGCTAACCGACAATTCTCCCCGATTATTGGCGGTATTATTGACTAATGAGGTCATATATGATCCAGGGCTTGCCCCAAAGTTGAACTCTTCATCCGTTTCAAAGTTTTTGAATACAAACAGAAGTCTATTAGTCGCTGGAAAAGAAGCGTAATATAAGACGAATATATCCACACTATCTAATCCAGTATCGATCGTCACAAGATCAGCCCCCTTCCCTGTCACAACTCCACTTGCTCCATGTTTCCCCTCAAACGGTTCCATTGTTCCGGTTATTTTCAGCCCGTTATTGGATGAGAATGTCTTACCTTTCAGTACATGTTCCGGTTTTGCATCTCCAAACTGATAACCAAGAGCAGTCGCTTCCAATGTTCTCTTTCCATCAAATATCATCTTTTTTGCGTCATTTTTAGGTTCAAATGCTGACGCAATCCGAAAAATTGGCATATTATAATCTAATACCTTAGTAACCGCATAACTGACTGTACCACTTGACACAGTCATCGTGTCGTTGACTGGAAGTGTACCTTCTACTCTTTCACCAGCAATATAAGCTGTCTTTCCCTGTTCGATGTTTCCAGCGACCGCCGTTGCATCGGATGTAAGAATCTGAATGTATTCAGAACCTCTTGTCTCCTGTTCCTCTGCTGTGACAAGCTCCAAGCCTTCCAGAACTGTACCTTCTGCAAGAGTCGTATTCCATTCTCTTTTATCCCCTGTGTCAGCAGAAGTCGCACACATAGAGAATCTAACTTTTCCCTCGTACAGAGTAACTTTTCTATGGAGAATCCACGAAAAGAAGATATAATCTCCTGATACTTGTACATCCTGTACAGGATATCTGTCTTTTCCATCGATGCCTCCAGATGCATTCTGATAGTTCACATAGATTTTAGCTTCTGACAGATCAAATTCATCTCCAACAATTTTCGGGCAGATAAAATACCTGCGTTCAGACTTTTCGTCAGACTGTGTACCCAACTGTTCCACTGACTCAGGAATCATCATTGTCCGTGTCTCTGGATCAACCACAATTACCTTATTCGCTGATATATTAAGCTTTAAATTTTTTAATACTGCACTGATTTCTTCTGTTGTCATGTAATCACCCCCTTACTGCATGTCATATGACAGCGACAATCTGATCTGAAAACCACTGGTAATATCTTTTGCCTTGAGGAATCCTTCGTTGAGGAACAAGGAAATATACTGTGATCCAGGTGCAATACTTGCAGTAATCCTCTGACCTGACTGCACCATACCACTTACATATCCAATAGCTGCGGAATAGATGCCTGCACCTGATGTCGGAATATCTGCGGATGCTGCGGATCTGATTCTCATAATCCGTTCCCCAGTCCCAATGTTTCCAAGGGCGTTGATCGTCAACCAGATGTCTAGGAAGCAACGCTTTGCAATAATCTTTCGTGTTGCCTTTCTGACAGCATACCCTCCTGCATAATACTCTGTATCATTTACACCATCACCTTCGCAACTATAGAGAACCGGATCCCATGACTTAACCACTCCGTCCACAAGGGATCCCAGATCTGATGCTGACTGTTTTAATGATTCGATAGATTTCTTGAAGTCATTGACATAATAAACGGCATATTCATACACATTTCGGATGCTGCGGAGATTTCGAAATGTTGGACTCATCTCAACTTTAGTGATATTCACACCCTCAAGATACACAAGGAATGCTGTAGCGTAATATTTCTGTGCTATGTTTGGTATCGGACCAGAAGAACCGGAATCCGTACAGGATGGTGTGCCGGATGTAGGTGTACCTTTTACCACTTCCAATACAATGCTCTCTTTTCCATCATCTGCCTGTGTATGAACAAAATAGATCACATCAATTCGCTTTTCTCCTGTTGCTCCATTTTCAATTGTTACATCCTCATAGGAATCAATGGCGAATCTTCGACCACCGATCAGTCCAACACCCTGTTTAATTCTCACTTTGTTGCTACTCAGTATCTCAGTTTCAAAGCTGCCAACATAATCACTTGGAAAGTAACCATTATCATAGCCGACCATGCCTAGGTTATAGTATCCGATATGGTCTGCTCTGACATGTGCTTCACCTTTGTACCCATCTGTCAAAAATAACATGCATCATTCTCCTTTCAATTTATACTCAACCGTCATTTCTCCGTTGGAGATTTTCAAAATCTTTCGCACTACTGGGGACTGCACTGACACTCCTGTGATACGTTCCCGACCACCTACGATATCACCAATATCTATATTAATTCGGTCTGTATCAAGAGTTGCCCTTGTGGTGGTGCCGTCTTGCAATAGTTCTTTAAACTTTTTTTTTGCATCAGATTCCAGTTTATCATTATCTTCCTCATTGCTGAGTTCGTAGACTTCTACAATTTCATCAAGTCCCGTGAATACCTGCTTATCAACAATCTTACCTTTACCGTCAGCGTAAAAATGTAAGACCGTTCTATCTTTCAATTCACCCCGACCAAGGCAGATCAGGTGGTTTGGTGTGAACTTGTTCACTTTAATGTTGTATGAGATTTCCATATCGTTGTTGATCTCGATCTGAGCGGAATAGTCTGTCACTTTGACAGCACTGACTTCTACATACCCAACACCATTCGCCTTACCTCTGCGATATGCGATCTTAAGCTTTGCCCCGACTTTATCAAGCATCGTTTGCAATCCTGTATACACACTGTAGTAACGTGGAAAGTTGTAGGATGATATCTGTATTCCACTTGATTTTGAAGATGCCTGAAATAATTCTGTGAGTCCCTGTCTTTTCAGGATCGTGCCGATGACTGTGTTGGCATCCCCTGATACTGTGTAATAGTCTTTTCCAGAGTCAGGCTGTACGATTGACTTTTCCAGTCTCCCACGCCATGTGGGACCGCCTAAGTATAACGTATCCCCTGACGGGTGAATTGTCTTGATGATTCCACCCCATTCAGTGTCGGGGACGTAAATCAGACTGCCATCACGATGGATTTCAGCATTGTATTCCGATTTTTTCAACTGAATCTCAAAATCGTTCTGATCTCCATTTTCGATATCAACGGAATCGCACTCAAGATATCCTTTTTCTTCCCACTGAGGGTTAGTTATAATCAAGTCCATTTCGGTTCACTCCTTTTCTGATAGAGTGTAATCTGTAGGTTGTAACTCTGATCATACTGTACTGCCTGCATACCGGATGGTATCTGTGCGAAATTGTCATATTCCTTTTCCAAGCTGTTCCAGATATTGGTCACAAGACCTGTTCTTGATACTTTGTACACTGTCCTCTTCTCCGTATTCAGTACGACATACTCATAGCTGGATATATCAGTGACAATCTTGTAATTATTCCCGGCAATAGCAAACACCGGATTTGTACAAGGACCCATGATCACCGCCTTGAAATCTGCCGGAGTAATCTCTTTATTTTCAAGATACATTGCTGTGTTTCCGGGACAGTAATCGTATGGAAAATCATATGGGAAATCTAAATACTCATAATCTGTATCACTGCTTGTGATCCGGCTGTAGGTATATACAGATTCTTTTATCCAGTACGGTTTTTCTGTCACCCACGTCAGTTCATTGTTCAGGTATCGTCTACTAAGTAGATAGTCACTCTTTTTACTCCCGATCACGTAACCTGTCATGTAATAATCACCGATAATAATCTTACCCGGTGATTTCTCTATAATATCTTTTTCTGCAAGATCTAAAAGCTGATTCTTGATTTTCACACCATCAGCTTCGGTTTTTCCAATAAATAGTAAAGGGATAGTCTTTTTGACTATCCCTTTACTGAATCCTGTGATTTTACCTGACTGTGTTGTATAGTCCCAGTCATAATCTCTCAGATCGTTACTGTTGGCAAAGATGCCACCTATTCCAGTCTGTAATTTTTCACCTTTATGATTACAAAATGTTAATTCCTCAAGCATACTCTTTCACCAACCTTGCAATTTCTCTGTTTTCCCACCTAAGTTTTACTTTCTGTGTCAAAATATCAATAAGCAGTTTCTCCAACCCACCATTGGATAACCAATAGTAGATTGCTTCTAATACTTCATCTGTATGGTCATTACTTTCACTAGACTCACTAACTGCTGTTTTGATCATGTTCATCAGATTCTGTGTACCAACAACTGTTTCGCTTCCAGCTTCACCGCCAGCCATAAGCTGACCTGTTTTAGCATTGTAACCAAACACGGTCGGCTGATTCATAACCATGCCGTCATCCATTGCTTTCTTATACCATTCAATACCAAAGTGCGGTACACTTGGCGGTGTCAGGCTGAAAGAGCCGCTAATTGAAATATGTGGTAATTTGAGTTTTGGCAATGACCACGAAAAATGCATGATTGATTTTATGTGATTAATCGCATTCGATACAACAGATTTGCACCCATTCCACACATTTGAAAAAGCCGCCTTAATGCTATTCAGTACACCGCTCACCGTTGATTTAGCAGCATTCAGACCACTTGAAATAGTGGACTTCACACCGTTGATCACATTAGATACCGTTGACTTGATACTGTTCCAAACACTTGTAAAGGTTGATTTAATGCTGTTCAGTATACTTGAAATCGTAGTCTGAATTGCGTTCAGCGCTGTAGAAATGGTTGATTTTATCGCATTCCATACAGTTGTAAATGTATTCTTAATGCCTTCCAAAATTGGGGTCAGGAATCCAACAATAGCATTCCAAATATTGCTGACGGTAGTTGAAATTGCATCAAGTGCTGTTGATACAGCGTTCTTGATAAACTCCCAAGCTGCAATGATATATTCCTTGCAGTTTTCCCATATAAACATCCAAGGCATTGTGATGATCTGAAATGCAGCACTGATGATTTCACCAATAAACATGATAGCAACCTGCACTGCATTCTTGATTGTTTCCCACACTGCACTTACAGTATCAGCTATTGCAGTAAACACATTGGTTACTGTTTCTTTTATGATATCTATCTTTTCAGATATTGCCGTTTTGATGTTCTCCCAAGCCTGTTTGATTGAATCAACTAAACCTGTGAAGAATCCTTTGATTGATTCAACAACGGTTGATACAGCATTTTTTATAGCGTTCCACGCATTTATTACTGCATTACGAACCGTTTCGTTAGTATTCCATAATGTGATCAGTGCGACCACGAATCCGGCTATTATCGCAATTGCAGCAACCATCGGATTCGCTGCCATTACAGCAAACAATCCCATCACGGCAGTCTTAACTTTATTGATAATCTCAGCAATTTTAAATGCAGCTGCAAGTGTCCCTAGCGTTGTTACAATTCCTAATATGATTGGAGATAATGCAGTAAGAATTTTGATAAAATTCTGTACATTATTAACCACATCAATAACTTTATCTGCAAAACCACTGAGCCCCTGAATGAATTTTGTAACTCCATCCATTCCTCTTTCAAAGAATGTTGTAAAATCAATCTTTTGAATCCAGTCAAATACACTTTGCAGTGCATCACCGACAGAAGCAGCGAATTCATCCCAGTCAACGGTTTCCATCCAATCGGACAATTGCTGTAAAAATCCCATAACAGTAGGTGCAAGTTTTGAACCTACTTTTGTCAGGATATTTTCAAACAATGCCTGTACTGAACTCCATGAACCTAATATTGTAGTACCTGCTTCAAGTGCGGTTGTCCCTGTTATACCTAAGTTGTCCTGAATTTTGTGGATAGCTTCAATCATCTGGTCAAATGTCACATTGTCCAGACTCTCAATCCTCTCACCAAGTACACCGGAATCATTGATCAGTCGAATCATTTCCGACTGCGTACCACCGTAACCTAACTTGAGGTTATCCAGCATGGTGTAGTTCTGCTTTGCAAAACCCTGATATGCGTCCTGTATAGAACCTATGTCAGTACCCATCTTGTTAGCATTATCTGACATATCAGTGATAGCAAGGTTAGTCAGTTCAACCGCTTTTGCAGTATCACCACCAAGACCCTGAATCAATGAAGCAGCAAATGACGTTGCTGTATCCATATACTGATTCGAACTCATTCCGGCTGTCTTATATGCCTTTTTAGCGTATCCGATCAGTGTGTCGGAACTGTCTTTGAACAGTGTCTCAACACCACCAACTAACTGCTCATATTCAGCATAGTTTCCAACTGCTGCTTTCGTGACATCTGCTATCTTTCCGGCTAATTGTGTACAACCGGATATCGCTTTCGTAATTACTGTAGATGCCAGATTTGCAAGAGTGGCTTTCCATACAGTGAAACCATCATTTGCTTTTTCAGCAGAATCCCCAGTATCCCGGATGCTTTTGTCGAATCTGTCTGCTGCATTTTCAGCTTCAGATAATCTCTCTTTATTGTCTTGTAACTCAGAAGAAAGTTTTTCAATCTCATCCGCACATGCTTTTGCTTCTGATGAAGTTTTCCCCTGAGATAAATAAAGATCCTGATACTTCTTTTTCAGAAGATCAAGATCGTTTTCCTGTTTCGATATAGTATCCGTAAGCTCAACCAAAGAAGTTTCCACTTTTTTGATTGGCTCTGATTTAAAGGAAGATACGATGGAAGAACCAATTTTCTTAAATACAGAAAGAATTTTAGAACCTGACTTTTCCGTCTGTGTTCCACTATCAGAAACCTTACTACCAAACTCACCGCATTTTTCAACAACTTTACCGATTACTGTTCCGGTATTGGTTAATACACGTCTCCAACTGTCATATTTTCTTCCTGTATTCTGTGCTTTGTTTCCTGCATCTTCCGTACTTTTCCCGAAATTACTAGTTGCCTTTTCAGATTTTTGAGCAGATTCATCAATCTTACCTAAATCTTTTGACGTATCCGTTGCAGACTTAGAAATCTTTTTTAAAGCTTTCACTGCACTGGTATAGTCAACAGCAACTTTTCCCATCAAGGAAAATACATCCAAGAATTAGCCACCCTCTTTCATAGGTGGGACAAATCCAGCTAAAATGCGGTCTGCTCTTTCCACCTGTAATTGTATCTGTGCGTTGTTCAGTGTAGGTTCATTGTGTTCAGTCTTTATGCCTGTTTTTCTGAGTCCATGTTGGAATTCCTCAAAACTTCCCACGTCCTCAGCAAATGCATTCGCAGAGATTGCACAATATAAATTCCACTGTCTTTCTTCTTCGTCCTGATTTAGGATCGTTTCTACTGTGCTGTCGAGTTTTCCTCTTTTGATGACTCTGTTGAGATATTCGCATGGGTTGCCGTATCTTCTGTAACACCGTTCTTCGAACTTTTCTGGTCCATATCCATTAATTCGGCAACACCCTCGAAAAAATCCATCAGATCATCCTTTTTTGAAAATTCCTTGATAACTTTTACAAACTGTTTCAGCTTGAATCTCTTCACTTCTTCAACAGTCACTGGTGTACCGTTGTCCCACTCCATGCAGTTTGCAAAAAACGCACAGATTTCATTTCTTGCCTTTGAGATATTTTTAATCAGGATGCCACAAATTTTCATGGCAATGACGATACCGACTTCTTTCATCTCCTGACCTGATTCCTGCAACTGCTTAATCTCATCTGTATCAAACACACCAATAACCTGTTCTGCTCCGATTGCTGCAAGAACCTCACAGAAATCGAATGCATTGTCAATTGTTAAATCCTTATATCTACAGTCTGCCATAGTTATTTGTCCTCACTTTCCTTTTTTACCCTGTTTCTTCTTCCACCTCGTGAAGGTGTTTTTTCTGTCTTTTCTACCTCTTCGGGTTCAGTCTGTTCAACTGGAAGTTCAATTACTTCCTCAACATTTGTCTCCGGCTGTCCCTGTGCCTGTGCTACTTCATCAGAAATATCAACAAGATATGTACCTTCCTTCTGAATCTCGGAAAACCGCTCTTTATTCACGGTCAGCTTTTCGCCGACCGGATGAAATACACTTGTGTACTTGTCAATGTATTCTCTTACCACAACAACTCTCATTGTTTATACCTCCTATACCACTGATGTCGGATAGTAAATCTCAAGATCCAACTTATTAAGATTGTCATTCTCAAGGTCTGCCGTACATTCAAACTTGACAGCAAACGTTGTCTGTTCAGCATTCTTTGTTTCCAGTTCAAATGCTTCTGTACAAAGTGCATTCGGCAGGATGATAATGACATTCTTACCACTTGAAAGTGTTCCAACATACGCCACATTATCAAGATAATCATCTTCTGTGATGTTCTCTTTCGTCACATACTTGACATAATTGGTATCCTGAGATGTTGTTTTCACAAGATGCAGCGCATTTACAAGGATATCCTCTGTAAGTTCTGTCATCTGACCCTCAAGTGTAGCGGATTCACCGACTTTCTGCTTGCTGACATTCTTGATGAGTACCGTTGCACCATCAACTTCAATGTCTAACCACTGTGCTTCGTAGTTGAACTTAAGACCGCCAGATGTTGCACCAAGCACTGTACCAGTCCAGCCTTTAGTTGATGATTCATATTTCAGATTTTTGTAGATAACACCTGCACCTAAAATCATGTTTTTAATGGTTTCACTTGTAACACCATGTTTCTTTAAACCCATTCTTTTATGCTCCTTTCCACTCATTTGTATTGAGTGTGATTGTAATCCTATACAGATCCTCTTCCCCTGTCGGTACTGACCGGGAGTTTCCAAAAGTAATAAAAAAAGCAGCCCCATTTTGGACTACTCTAAAATCGTCAAATTCCTGTTTTAAGATGTCGCCGACTTCCATCAATGACATCTTTGATTCTCTTGACCATCCGTCAAGTGTAAATATACCACCTGTATATCCATCTTCCTGTCGATGTTCCGTTTCAGTAAATGAACCAACGAAATAGGGATAACTGATTTCCTCAGTCCATTCACCAAACTCATAAGGGATATTCAGCTTCTCAAGCTGTTCTGAAATAACGTTTAATACTTCAACCATAGGCTACCCCTTCCATGATACCTTGACTACTTCTGCAAGATGTCTTTTGATTTTCGGTGCTGTCTTCTGGAATGCTCTGGTGAGTGGCTGATTCGGAGTTTTACCATATGTATGATAATAATCACCTTTCTCATTCTGGTACACCCAACCGCCTTTTCTTCCATCACCGTGTAAAGCATACTCACCAGTACCATATTCTTCCCAGATGGCATTTTCCATATCAGAGCCGACTTGCACCTCGGCTGTCCCGGCAAACACTGATTCTCTGACTTTATAATCGTAAGAACCTTTTGTTACGCCAGTATCAACTCTACTATTTCTTCTCACTTGTGTTTGCAACTCTGCACCAGCTTCATACATAGCAGCGGACAGCCCATCTGCAAGAGCTTCGATAGCTTTCATTGTATTATCTTCAAATTCAACCGACACACTATCGACCTCCCACGTACTTGAGATAGATTTCCAAGTGACTATGCATCCCCATAGGATCGTCAATCAGAAGAATCTCATAGACTTCACTATTTACGATCATTCTTGCATTCCGACTAGTCACATCCACTTTCCTACGCTTTTCATAGTTTCGGATATTACCAGATATAAAACTAAATGGATTCCACTCCCAGTCTTCTGATTTCTCCAACTTAATCACACCGTCCTTAAAACTGAACGGATCCCACAACCACCCGGTTGACAGTTGTTTCAGATTCTTATGATCACACAAGAAAATATGTGTACTCTCCTGAATTTTGGAATAGAAAGTGGTATGCTTTGAGTCACCAGTGGATAGATCTAAGAATCCTTTCACACCTGTAACATCCACCCATGCATGTTCTCTTTCTCCAACCGCATTCTTCAAACCATCGTCTTTTATCTGCAAGACTGCTGTAACATTTCCACCAATCATCTCAGAACCTCGCTTTCATATAAGGTCTTAAGAATCCAAGTAATGAGACTGGATATCCCATTACCTGATTGTCCGAGTCTTGATCAAAGTAGGTGACACTGTATCGTGACAGGGTTTCTGATTTAATACCAGTCTTATCACGATTCTTAATATCCCATTTTATAAGATTCAGCACACCATTCTTAATATCAGCAGGATATTCAACCTTTGTGACCAGGTTGACACTTTTATACAATTCCTTATCAACTCTGACAAAATCATCACCAATCTCGGTCACGGTGTACAGTCCATCATTTACCATTGACTGTGATATCTGGACTGTATCACCTACTTTCAGATAATCCGATGTCGCAAGCAGTCGATCGCCACGACTGTCTGCCGTAAATCTTACGAATCTGTTCTGAAAGTTATTATGTGTATACGCTCTGATCAATAACTCTGCTGATTCCAGTAGATTTGACACAACGTTCACATTCTGCCCTACAAATTCCGGTAAAGACATCACTTCATCGACTGCAATAATCATCAAATCACCCTTTCTTAGACAACTGCTGTACCAACCTTGGACTTGATAAGACCCATCTTAACGTTCTTTTTATTGAACTTAAGGCTGTAGTTTGCAGACTTACCAAGCTCTGCATAAGTCGGTGATTCTTTTGCAATCTGATCAACTGCTAGAGAAAGACCGTTCGGATGCAGCACCTTACCCTGCTTTGTATAGAACTTGTCAATACCTGCGGATGCTTCCGGGTCATAATTGGTTGTATACTGATTTTCATAGTTGTTCTTATCACAAGATAAAAATGCACCCTCACCAAACAGGTATGTGCTGTAAACTGCATCTGTACCTGTTCCTGTAGCTGTAAATCTGTCAGTGACAAGTACGTGTTTACCTGCGATAGTTGGCAGTGTAATTTCTTTCTGAATCACACCGTTGACAACATACTTATCATAGTCAACCATTTCCATTTTCTTGTATTCTTTGAAGATCATGGAATGCATAACCATCAGACCAAGACCACCTGCCATATCACCGAGTGCTGCCTGTTCCGCATCGTAAATTGTACCTGCTTCAATGTTTGTCTTAGTACCTTTAGTAAGATCAAGTACATGGTCACTAAGTGCTGCAACTGCTAATACTGCCTGTGCAATGTTCATCAGTTCTTTTTCCCAAACCTGACCATAATAACCTGCGATCTTATTTCTGATCAGTGTCATAGGGTCAGCACCAGTTAATTCCTTTGTAAAGTCTTTAGCCTTGAATGCTTTCATTCTCTGAATAAGCATACAAGTCTGTTTGTCACCGCTGATTTCAACAGGTGTGTTGTTTGTTTCACCATCGTTGTTCAGTGCTTCCATACCGCTTTCATTTGCGTCAATCGGTTTATAAATTGGAATTGTTGCCACGTTTCCATGCTCACCGATTAAGTCCATAATAGAACTGTCCTGCTGTACGATACCGGAAGCAATAATTGGTGTAGTCCAATAGTCGGCTTCCTGCATCATTCCGGTAAATACTTCTTCATCAAAAGCAAAACCGCCAAAATTTCCTGTTCTTGCCATTTAATTCACCATTTTAACCTTTCTTAGTGTACATTCAACTGTTTGAATAATTCCGGGTTTTCCTCTTTGAGTTTCATTCTTTCGTTGTAACCCATCTTAAGGAACTGCTCTTTGGTAACTGTCTTGTCTTTATCCCCACCCGGCAGTTTGTTTTCAAGAACCCTTCTGTCACCATTCTTCTGCTGATCGCTGTTGGATGCTTCAAACATGGTAGGATGCTGTGTTTTAAGACCTGAAATCAGATCATCTTCACCTTTGATTTTCCCATCATCACCAAGTTTGATTTCACCTTTTTCCTTTGCCTTGAATACAAGATAATCAACATCAACTGCACCTGCTGCAACCAACGCAAATTTCAATGCATTTTCTGTTTTCAGTTCTGCATTCTCTTTCTTAAGGTCTGCAATCTCTGTTTCGTATGCAGTAATTTTCTGCTGTGTTTCTTCATCTTTTCCGGCTGACTTTTTCAGTTCTTCAATCAGGTTATTAGCCTTTTCAAGTTCAGATGTCTTACCGGACAGATCTGTCTCAAGATTGGTGTACTTGTCTTTAGAAACATACCCACCTTCTGACAGATCCGCAAATCTTACATGTTTTAATTTGTCTGTTTCACCCTCGTTAACCTTTGCAATTGCATCAGTTACCGCTTTTAATACATCAGGTGCATCTTTCAATAATTCTTCCAGTTTCATACATTTCCTTTCTCTCTGCAACTGCGTGTTGCATCATACCAGTTTATACGCCATAGTAAGGGCGTTATAAATAATGTCAGCGGCAGTTTAAGCGTCATAAGCTTTTTCGGACATGTCATTTATTTGAAACGACTAAACCATTTCTTGCAATACTCTCTGTAAGAATTTCTGATCTGTTCAACTGTATCTACTCCATATGATTCGTCAACGGCTGTTGATTCATCCGGTTTTGTTGCTTCAACCATATCTTCTGTGTTATTATCCAGATCAATTGGGTGTTCTTCCAGATATTTCTTTGCCGCATTATCACAAGCGGCTTTCATCTGATCATTCGGTTCATACTTAATGTTTGAAATCTGTGGCATATCAAGATGTAACGGCGGTGTGCACGCCTGTACAGGTAATACCATCACCATAGCTGTCAATGCAATTCCACATACTCCGGCAATTAATTTTCTTTTCATTCTTAAAAACTCCTTTCTTGGCATAGAAAAAGCATCCATTGCTGGATGCCTTAAAAATACTATTTAACCCATAGTTGGGAGATAATCAGGATCACCATACCTTTCTACTTTGCAGAATCGTGTGACATTCTCATGGTACTATCACCCCTTTCAGAACTCATATAACGATTATATAAGCAATAAAAAAGCAAAGGTGTATACTTCTTTACCTTTGCTTTTAAACTCTGTCTTTAAAGAATTCTGCCCAGTACGGGTTTTCTTCATCAAATATTTTCTTTTGTTCTGCTGTCAACTCATGTGGATAATCCCGAAACATGTTAAATTCTGTTTCCTTGTCAAATGAAAACACCCATTCACCGACAACATCCGGGTTATCTTTCCACCAAATTTTATCAGTATCATTATTTTTGTACCACTCATAATTATTTGACATTTCCAGACACCCCTTTCTTCTGTTTGTCTGTTGCTGTGTTTATATATCCAAGTAATTCTTCAAATTCCCTATTATCTTTAAATGAATCGACTTCTAATAACATTACACTGGACTGTATTTTGTGTCCTAAAATAGTACGCTGCGTCTTTCGACAACCGAAACGTCTTTTCAGTGTCTCACCTATGGATCCATAACGATCAAAAGACGTCCAACAGTTCTCATCGGCAACTGGATGTTGTAGTTCCAAATATTCATACTCTGTGTCACTAATTTTCCGTACAATAGCACTGTGACATCCAGTAAGAAGCATGTACTCCTTTTTAACATCTAATGTTTTTAGCAGATCAATAGTTCCTTTTATCTCTTTCTTAACAGAAGTCAGACTTCCTTCAATGCCGGGTAACTCAATTAGCTTTTTATTATTGTAACATAGGGCAAATACATGCTGACTTGCACCACCTCTGAAATCAGTTACATCTAATCCAACTTTATTCGCAATATATGCCAGAGATAGAGACACACATGATCCTCCCGTTTTATCTCCACCACTGATTTTCTTTACAATCTGTTTTGTAGTCAGCGGTTTCTTAAGTTTCTGCACTTCCAGATATTGCACTTTATTTTCCTTACAACTTTTCATCAAATGCTGATATGCTTCACTCTTTGGTTTCAATTCCATTGTATCAGCATTGTCAGGCAACTGACAATATTTTTTCTTGAACTCTTCAAAGTCTTTAGTCTTATCCAGTCCAAAAAATGCAGCACGTTCTTTCAGAGTATCCAACTCATCCTCGTCCAACGCCCATCTCGCACGTGACAACAGACAGCAACGACAGTTACAAACATTTCTTGCTGATCCGCCAACGCCGGGGGCTCGCATCTTTTCACCACCAACATCAAAAGGTTCATCTGTTTCTCTGATCTGTCCGTCAGCTTCTTGATGTTCCGGTCTTGTCCTGCCGTCCAGTGTAGCATCCCATTGCTTGAGAATGTCTGCACCTTTTTTCTTTGCCTCACTCTGTCCGTCAAGTGCTCCGGCATTCTGTATTCTATGTCCTTCCGTCCGGGCAATACGAATTGCATTATTGATTGACTTCTTAAAAGGACTATTCATACCTTTAGCGATATGAACTGCCATCTCATTCCAAGATGATCCACTTGCAACCCCTCTTGAAAGTTCAGCTCTAACTGAACGTTTCAAATAATTCACATCCTCACCTAACCGTGTATACAAATTGCTAGATAGCTTACTATCTGTCTGTACTGCCTTCACAACTAGATCCTGACGAATCGGGATCACCAACGGAATACCGCTAGTTTTACTCAAATCATAGTACACACCCGTATATCCATTTACATAGGACTCCTGCAAGTAATCAGCAATTGTCGTGAACTGCCCCTCATGTAGGTCATACAGAATTGATTCAAGCTGATCTACCAATAACTGCTGATATTCTTTCTGATAGATGATACTTTGCAGATTCTCAAGATCTGTCCTTGCAGACAGTTCTCTGATTTTCTGCTCACAATCCTTTTTTGTCTGCTCATAGACTTTCTGTAGCAGCCTGATGACTTTCTTTTCTTCATCAAGCTGTGACTGCTGTACTTCTTTCTGTGCTTTATTCATCTATACCACCTTCATCATCCGGCACAATAGAATCAAGAGTATCCTGTACCTGACCGATCTGTACACCATTATCAGGTAACTTGTCTTTGATGTCCTCATAATCAATATCTAAAACATCACAAATATACTGAATAATCAGATCATCACCAAACACATTTGCAAGTGACATCAGTGTGTTGATTTGCACCTGTTGTTTCTGTGCTTCTGTAAGTTCATTCTGTTCATTTTCCTGTTCATTACTCATTACTTCATGGGTGAACTCAAAATAAACATCTGTGATCTGATAATCTGTACCGTTCTGCTGATTGATTTCATCAATACATACTTCTATGATCTTACGCAAGAACCGCTTGATATTCCTTTCAAGGTGTTTGCATCTAAGATCAAGCAGTGAATAAGCTGCCTTGATTGCAATATTGGTTGTTGCTGATGTATCTTTCAGACCTGACAAGTTCAGCCCCATACCAAAACGATAGATATTCTTTTCATCCAGTTCCAACTTAACCTTCCGGGCTTCATACGGTACATCTACTGTATGTACTTCAATACCGCCATCTGGACCAACACCAACAATCTTTTTTGTCTTAAGATTCTGCTGCAATTCATCAAGGTTATCACCTTCGAACCCTTTGACTGCATATAATGGATGGTCAAAGTCAATCAGGTTATTGGAAAGACTGGATGCCATAAGGTCATAATCATCAATCAGGTCTTTTACTGCTTTCAGATTGCTGATCTGTTTCTTGTTATTATCCAACCGGAAGAATGGCAAGAAACCAAGTGAATCAATATAAGTATTATCATCACCATCAACCTGATACAGTATATGCGGTCTTGGATTCACCTTGGCTTTATCGTCAAGCTGTATTTTCCCTTCATCTGTCTGAACATAATAAACAACCTGTTCATCATCCCAGTCCATGATTTTCTTGATTCTGTGACCTTCCTTGTCAACCCGGTCAACGTACCAGTAAATTACATGGTCTTTCTTATCTTCTGCAAATCTTGATTCTACTTCCACAACACCGATACTGTCAGCACACGTGAATTTCAGCTTGTCAGTGCTGTCTTTCATAGCGTACATATAAGCAAAACCCTTTGTCTGACAGTCCGTAAGTGTTTCTGACAGTTCATCAATAAAATCATCGTTATTGTTGAACCTTGAATCAAGTTCACTCTGTAGTTCAGGGATATCACTAAATACAAAACCATCTGAACCTGAAAGGGTGTATTGTGTACCCTGTTCTGTCAGTTCCTTGAAGAATGGGTGTGGGATCCTTACATTTGCCCTGCTTGTATCTTCCACAAGCTGACCGTCATTGTTGAAGTAGAACATTCTGTAACTTTTAATGTCGTGATCGCCATCGAAATAGCGTTCACCAATTCTTGCAAAGTGTTTTTTCACTGATGCTGCATCTTCATCAATAAACATCTTTATCTCTTCGATCGTAAGCAATTTATCACCCCTTTCTCTCTACTTACTCTGTACAACCAAGCTCCTGAAACACCTTGAACATTTTCGGAAACTGCATTGCAAGCCAATCAACCAGTTCCTCATTGTTCGAATAGTCACTAAGACCACTCTCATTAAAAAAAGCATGAATTACTTCATGCCGCATTACTTCGCTGTGTCTTTTCTTTCTCTCATCTTCTGTTGCTTCACCGTAAAGCATATCCTGTAGTGGTCTGATTCTGATAACCTTCGCATAAGTCTTACACTCTCCGTCAATATTTACTTCTATCAGACCATGATCATTTTTAATCAACTCATACTTTGTACCTAAGATTTCCATTTTTCACACCAAATTGGCTAGAATAGCCAGCCGTTACCTTTCTTGATATATTTTTCTAATGCATATCGCATTGCATCCATCAAATGATTGAAGTCATCAATAGGGCGGTTCAATTTATTACCGAACTTGTCCTTGTCCCAAGTGTAGTTGCTAATCTCTGTCAGGAAGTTCACACACCTTGGATGTATGATAATTTCAAAGTCCTGAATGAACTGAATACCGCTGTTGATACTGTCCTTGCCTTTTTCAGCACCTTTGACCCTAAGACCATAACCCTTTAACTGATCAATAGACTTTGGTTCTGCTGAATCTGCTGTGATTCTTTCCTTTGCATAGCCCATATCAGTGATATTCTGATATATTCGCTCATTGGAAAGACCTGCTGCATACATTTCATCATACACGAATATCTTTTTGTTCTTCGTGTCAATGAATCCACAAAACAATGCAGATGGGTCATTTGTATAACCAAAGTCAAGACCAAATGCTGAATCAATACTGTATTGCTGTCTGATCTGTTCCAGTGTAAAGGCTTCTTCGTGCCAATTCTCATACACAAGACCATCAACAATACCCCAGTCCCCAAGTCCGGCAACTGCATATCTGCGTGGATTCTGTTTTTTCATGGTTTCAAAAACCTTAAGATCGGCTTTATCTAACCATTCGTTGCATTTGTAATTAGTTGTAAGTGCAAGGGTTTCATCATCCGGGTTATCAAAAAACCGCTTCTTCAACCAATGGTGTTCATTCCAAGGGTTGAAAGTAACGGTGATCTGCTTGAACAAGTCTGAACCTTCCGGGATTGCACCACGAATAGATTCATCAAGCATATTGAAATCATCCTCTGAACTAATTTCATATGCTTCTTCAATCCACATCCAACACAATACACCCTGATCAACAGTGATTGATGTTACTTTCAGTGGGTCATCCAGTCCTCTGAAATAAATCTTTTGACCTGTTGGCTTATACGTCATTTCAAGTGGTGATTCTTTTATATCCCAAAAAGCATCAACACCAAGTCGATGTATAGCCCATTTTAATTCAGTAAAACAGGAATCCTTTAGTGTTCTGTAAGTTTTTCTGACAACTAAGGTATTCGCATCAGGGTATTTCATCATATTTGTGATGTACCATAATGCTGTAGTCTTTGACTTCTTAGATGCACGTGAACCTTTGACTGCCCTGTATCTACCTTTCCACCGCCAAAATGTACCGTAACCCTTACCGACTACTTCCGGTAATTTCACATTAACCTTACCGGACTTTGTAGCCTTGTGATCTTCCGGCATCAGAATGAACTTCTGATAACCAAATACATATTGACTTGATGGCTGTCTGTATTTAGTCCTCAAGTGCGTCTGCTCCTGAAATAACAATAGGGGCTGTCACATTCACATCTAACTTATCATTCCACATACCTAAATGTTTACCAAGCAGTTCAAGGGCTTTCAGTTTTGATGCAACCTTGACTTCTCTTTCAACACTTCCACCAAACTGATTATCGGATTCCTTGTATTTTATACCTTCAATGCAAGCAAGATCATCCCTTGATGCATTTGGAAGAATTTTCCCTGTTTCTGTATCAACAACATCATCAATGTTCACAAAAGCAATACGTGCAAGTTCTAATACAATTCTATCCTGATTGATTCCTGTTCTTTTACTACATTCTGCCATGTGTTCCGCAATTTTCTGTTGAATATTAGGTTTTGTTAGGTTTTCACATCCGATTGCGTCCGCTGTTTTTGATGAATAACCTGCCCTAATAGCTGCCTGTGTTGCATTTAGGTCAATCAGGTATTCATCAACAAAACGTTGCTGCTTTTCAGTTAATTTGCCTTTTTTTGCCATAACAACACCGCCTTTCTATCATTTTTATAACAAAAAGTGCTGCAAGGTAGGAGGTTTTAGCACCCTTGCAGCACATAAGACAATAAGCAATATAATTTTGCATAAAAAATTGCAGGTAATAAATTACCTGCAAAAATTTTTGTACAGCATACATCATACAAGGTTCATGTAATTTTGTAAAATATTAAATGATATTAAATAACATTATCGTATATTATTATGTAAGATAATGTAAGTTTTTGTACGTCTTTTCAAACGCTTCTAAAGCTTTTTTGTGTAATAGTACAGTATGTGAATAAGATTTTTTCATTTCCTTTGATGCAACCTTTACCGTTTTGTACTGCACATACACTTTTGTCAGGATCTGAATATAATTCTTATCTCTCAGACCTCGAATCTCTTTGATGATCTGTTCTTTCGCATTAACAAACTTGTCTATCTCATCGTTAATACGCTGCTCAAACATTGTATATTGCACAATGTTCTTACATAATGCATCACCTACAGGAGAAGTCTGTACCTTGTCCCGGCTATAGTCAATTCCGCTTGAACTGCATACATTAGTTTTCATGTCTGACAAGATAGCAATATTATCATTGATCTGTGTATCTAAAACCTCAAGCTGTTCTAAATACTGCCTTGCACTCAATTTTTTCATTTTTACCTCGCTTTCTACTCCGGTTACGGTTGGTTACGGTTGGTTACACTTCAAAAAACTTCAACCGTAACCCTGTTTTTCCTTGTAAAATCAAGGGTTTCTGGATTTTCGTCTACGGTTCTACACTTAATACTATCTATATATTTATATTTATATTTATGTCATAAGTCTAATACAAAAAAAATATAAATT
>ERZ780203.935-NODE-935-length-25931-cov-4.006067_pt1 | contig 25931 bp, 27 predicted proteins | sample MGYA00511168_ERZ780203 | MGnify/ENA primary metagenome ERZ780203 (study PRJEB29588, sample SAMEA2156577) | human gut metagenome | biome: human gut; feature: human-associated habitat; material: faeces | place: Denmark | collected 2008/2010 ...
TTGGTCAATTTTCCATGATAATATTTCTATTGAATCTTTTATGCTGTTCATTTTTCCCAATACTACACAAGTGATTATTAATGTGGCTATTGTAATTAGAGGAACCAAAACGGCAAGAATAATGTAAACTATCATATTTTTATCTCCTTTTATGTTTGTATTCGGTATACTTATCTTTGTAGCTGAATTCGAATGTATCTTCTTCTCTATGTCTATCTATATCTTCAAGTCCCAATATGTATTCTGGGGTTTCGTCAAATATTAGGCAGTATTTAATAATATTCTCTGTATTTGGTTGTGTTTGATTGTTCTCATATCTGCTAATGGTTGATCGTGGTATTTTTATGATCTTTGATAATTCTTCAATAGTAAGATTTTTAGCGATCCTTAACTCTTTGAGTCTGTTCGCAGATATTTTTAATAATTTGTCTATCTGATCTCTTTCCATGTATTTATTATACATAATTCCCAAAAATGGGTTGACATTTTCCCATTATTGGGATATAATAATTTTATCCTATTTTTGGGAATTTCAAATTTCTTTACGATTACAACAGAGTAGGGATGATCACTCATTATAAAATTTTCTATGAGACCCTTTACGACGGAAGTACCGACTATGTGTACAGAGCCACTCCGGTCACATATATCTATGCGACTTCCGTTATGGAGGCCATTGAAAAATTTTATAAAGCACCTCCCGAACGTGGAGCCTTCATCATACTTATTCTTAACAATTTCAATCAGGTAGTCTTCACACTTAACACGGTGAGAGAAAAAAATAAATTAATAAAGGAGATCAAAGACAATGAATTCAATGAAACTCGGTTTTAATCTTATCGCGCACGGATCTGTGCGTGAAATCAAAGACAGGGAAACCAAGCAGGTTACTGCCCGTAAAGTTCCTTGTCTGTTTATTCGTTCCATCGACAAGGAAATCGGGGAAGTAATGAACCAGGACGGCACCTATCCCTCTACCGACGTTCTTAATGTCAGTCTTGACGAAAATTTCTTCAAGTCAGTCAATCCCAAGTCCGTCACATATTTCGTATGCGATTCTTACGCAATTAACGGCAATGAGCTTGTTGTGGCTCGAAAAATCAGAATCGGTGATCAGTTCGTATCACTGAAGTCCGAGGACGTAAAGACCGATAAGGTCGTGTCCGCTACTTAATCCGCACACTCACCGTGTTGCGCTTTGTCCGGTTGAGCGCTTAATCAACCGGTCGCCATTGAAATCTATACGGAGGTGTGAAAATGGAAGTTCTGCTGTGTTTTCTGGCGTCCATACTCGGCAGCACGATAGGTTGTCTTATCGGACACAAAATCGTACTGAAACGCCTTATCAAAAAGCAGGAAGAAGATAAGAAAGAGGATTGAATATGTTCGAGGTTTTGAAAAATTTCATTAACGGCGTTTTCAGTACGGATTTTACTGTTTTTCAGGCATTCGTAGTTCTTTCCTTAGCGGTGATTGTGATTATGGCTATCAGAAAATAATCAAAGGAGGTATTAATATGGTTGCTGCATTTACTGCCGTGTGGACTGCTATCGTTTCTTTCATCGTAGATATGTTCGGAGATATTACCGAAGTATTCTGGAACGGTACCAGTCTGACTTTCGTCGGTACCATGGCCGTTATAATGGCCGGTGTCGCGCTGCTTCTGCTCGTGTTCAATCTTATACGCAGTTTCCTCGTCATGCGAGGGTAAATTCTCAAAGGAGGTGTTTTTATGGTTGAAGCTTTCGTTTCCGTATGGACATCCATCGTATCCTTCGTCACCGGTATTTTCTCGAATATTACTTCCGTCTTCTGGGACGCTACTCTTAATGAGAATGCCGGAGGTCTGACGTTTGTCGGTACCATGGCGGTCATAATGGCCGGAGTTGCTTTGCTGCTTCTCGTGTTCAATCTGATCCGTAGTTTTCTCGTTATGCGCGGTTGATCTTTTCGGCGTGGCCGTGTTATTTCATAGCACGGCCTTTGCTTTTTCGAGGTATTTATGCTGACCGAAATTTATAATTTCTTTTTATCCTGGCTTTGGGGCGACACTGTTCCCGAAGCATTACAGCCCATCCAGAGCGAAGTAACCATAGTGCTTTGCCTTTTCCTCGGTGCTCTTGTTATCTTTTCTGCCTGGTGGGTGGTAAAGACCGTTTTCTTCTGCATTTTTAATGCCTGGCGGTGAGTATGCTTGGTGTTATCGTAATCGTCGTTCTTTCCGTTCTGCTGCTCGTCTGTATTTTCGTGCTTTACCGCAATCGTAAATTTATTGTCCGATGTTTTCGCAAAGGTAACGTTGTAGTCACCGGGCACAAGGGAAGAGGTAAAGATCTGCTGTTCTCGTTCGTCACGAATTATCGTTGGCGCAAGAAAAAAGAGAAGTATATATCCAACGTGGACTATACCGGAGGCAAAGGTTATTCCGAGTTCGATTTCAAGTATATGGATCTCGGCGGAAACTCTTTCGAAAATTTCCTTAATAACAGTCTTGTTCCTTACGAATACAGATACAAGGAAGGCCGTGATTTTTATATAGCGGATGCCGGCGTGTATCTTCCGAGTACTTACCATGATAAGCTAGTCAAAAAGTATGGGGAAGTGCCGTTGTTCTACGCCATACAGCGACATCTTGCCGACAGTAATACTCACGTCAACATACAGAACCTTAATCGTCTGTGGGACAAGCTGCGCGAGCAGGCTGATTATTATATCGACTGTTTGTCCGCGCGCGTATTGTTCGGCAAGATTGTAATCCAGCAAGTTTGCGTTTACGATACGTATGAAAGCGCCTTGCAGCGCTTGCGCCCCATGAAGATCCCCAGAGGTCTTATTATGCGGGATAAAACCGCAAAGGCTCTCAGCGCCCAGCGTGACGCCGACAGGGGACTAATAAAACGTATGACCATAGTGTCAATGCTTCCTCGGAAGCATTACGATACCAGATATTTTAAAGAAATCTTAAAAAGAGGCTCTATTTATGAAGTCAAAAGCGAAGATATATCAGATAGTAATAGTAGGTCTTAGTATAGCTGCAATCCTGGCAGCCGTACTTTTTTCCTCGTTCTCGTATGCCTTTACGGAAGTAAAGCAGGTGAGTGCAGCCGAGACGGATAATACATCATTTAATGTTGTGCTTCCAGCATCATCAGGATCTTCTTTTATGTATGATAATGTTCTTGTATTAACTCGTGCAAGTAACTTTTCTGGCGATTGGTATGACAATGAAGTATATTTACGTTGGTATATCGATGGATCTCCTCATATTTTTGAGGAGGGTTCTTCTTTCTCTTTTACACTTTATGCCTTTTGCAATTCTGCCTTTAATTTTTCTTTATCCGGCGGTGCTTTTTATAATACTGGTTTAACCGGCTATGTTTCTATTCATTCTGAAGGCGTATCTAGTGATACTTCTGATTGTCTTTATTTTAATTTATCTGATCAGCCTATATATGTTTATAATGTTTTTGGAACTGTAACCGATACCTCTGGTAATGTTTATAATTTTTCATTGTTCCCTGATTCAAATGATGATCTATTCTTCGATCAAATAAAATCTCGTCCTTTATCTCTTAATACAAATCAAACTTTTGGATATCCGTTAACTTCCAATATGACAACCGGTCCTATGTCCATGACTTACAGTGGGATAGGTAATTTCCGTGTTGGTTTTTATATGGAAGACGGTACGCATTTATACGACTATGATGTTATTGCCGATTCCGGTGGCATTGCGAATAATAAAAGCTATGATTTTCGGATAAATGCTCCTACTGGAATAAATGTAAGCTATATTGTTATTACAGCATTAACCGATCTCGATATTTATTATCTCTCGTTTAATTACGTCGGTTCTTCGCCGATTATCGATTCACAGTCACTATGGAATTCCGTATATGGCAGTATTTATAATCAAACCGTTTCGGATATAGGTACTACCGAAGTATGGGATTTTTCTCGTGGGTATATATCTTACGGTGCCGATTTGACTTATGTCAATTCTTCGGATACTATGTCTATAAGTACGTCATCCAATTCCGATCCAACCTATGCTCAACTCGGTTATGTTCAAATTATATCAAATGTTTTAGCAGGTTTAAACGATCTTAAAGGTGTGAATTTTACATTTCGTTTTAATGTTACGTCATTATCTAGTAGTTCTTCCGTATATTGCAGACCTATATTTACATCTTCTTTGAATACGGGTTCAAGGGTTACATATGTTCAAGATCAGCTTATTCTTCTTAATTCTAATTCCGTAATTTCTTTTCCCGCGTCGTCATTTACATATTATAATCAGGTTTTGGATGGTGTAGGCTTAGAATTTACAAACGCAGACGGAACGGACTTTTCATTAACATTGCAGGGAATGACCGTTACGGTTCTTGCTGATTATAGTTCAGGTTATTCAAACGGATATACTTCCGGTTACGATTCCGGCGTTGATATAGGCTATCAGCAAGGATATGAATCTGGATATAATCAGGGAGCTTCTCTTACTACAAATGACGTTCTCGGAGTTACTTCGCTTGGAATTATTCTTGACGGAGTATATAATATATTGTCCACAAAAATTTTCGGTTTCTTTTCGATTGCTGACCTTCTTTACGTATTTCTGATTTTCTCTATCTTCCTTTTTGCCATGAGAGTTTTGAAAGTATAGAGGTGGTCTATGACTAGTTTGTACGATTTTTTCAATACTTTTGCGATATATTTTTACGGTGGAACTACTCAGCTTCTTACTTTTTTCGGCTATGTGTTTAACGGTGTAATTACTACGCTCGTAAATATTGTACTTGCTCCGGTTAATATAATTATGAGCTTATTTTCTCTTGGTTCCAATAGCGAATTATCGAATATTGCAAATACTGTAACCGATTTTTTGGCTACTTCTTTTAATCCTTCCAATCCATTGATAGGAGTTTGCGGTTTTCTTCTTTCTTCATTCGGTGCTTTTGCACTTCTGAAGCTTTTGAAAGGCTTTATAGGTGGTTGGATATGATTCATAGCTATAAAAGAGCAGGGAACTCTTAAAGCTTTCCGGAAGGCGTAGCCATCCGCCCCGATAGTCAGAAATAGATATTGGCAAGGAATAGCGTACCATGCAGCTAAATTTTCGTTTGCGCGGACAGACACGGGACGGAACTTCCGTCCCGATACGCCTGCCGCACGTAAAGCCCGATACATTGCTATCGCCCGCGCGAGGAGATGCAATCCCCGCGCCGGCGATAGCAGCGCATCGCGCAGCAGTGCGACGCACTTGATATTGGTCGCACTTAAGACAGAAAGAGAGAGCTTCGCTCTGCTCTTGACTATCCTTTTACTTAGTAGGTGCAAATGGAGTTACTCAACACGACATTTGAAGAGCTTACAGATGAGCTTAAAAAGGGAAGTGATCGCTACGCTGAAGCGAATACTATGATTACTCTTTCACCGAATAAGGATTACGGAGAAATAGTTTTTTACAAGCACACGTTTACTATACCCATAGAACTCGCAGATTCCGATTCAGTTAATCGATTGCGTACCTGGGTAAAGGATTCCGACGGCTTTTATGTGGCGCAAAAACCTGTTGATCTGATTAAGCAGGATCTGATGTTACGCAAATGCGGCAAAAGAGCAACAAACAAAATTATGCTTTACGCAATGGCAAACAGGTGGGAACAGTTTATCACTTTGACCTTCGATCCAAACATGATTAATCGCTATGATGATTTTGAAGCCAAAGAAAAATGGCGAGAGTTTCAGCGATACTGTAAATATCATTTCCCGGATTGCAAGCTGCTTGCCGTATGGGAGTATCACGAAAAGGAAGACGAATACGGAGCCAGAGCACTGCATTTTCATGTTCTTGCAAGCGGACTCAGGTTTCAGACAATCCCGTTCCTGGATAGGAACGGTGTCCAGCGCAAATCATCGAGTGGAGCACCTCTGTATATTCTCAGTCCGAAGGACTGGCCGTACGGATTCAGCACGTTAGCATATCTTCCAGAGGACGGCCAGGATAATCAGCGCGTTGCAAATTATCTTACTAAATATGTAAGCAAAACTCGTGCCGGAAACAAAATGTCAAAAGAAGTCGGAAACTATAATGCAAAGCGATATTTCGCTACGCGGAACTTAGATATCTGTTTCAGCTCATGTATGGACCGTGTATGGAGCCTGAAAGCAGTCAGCGAGTTTGCAAGAGAAAACGGCTTCGAGCTTTTCAAAGATAATGAAAAATTGCTTGTGTTCCGCAAATACGGAACAGGGCATAAAGATACATCGGTTCGCAAAAGTCAGCTTTTACGAATAAATAGGGCGATTTTCCATATAAATAAAATCGTAATCCCGAATCCCGATTTAAAACTCAATATGCGGGTCTTCTGTTTTAAAACCTGTAATTGCTATGTCAGATATAAGGACGTTGCGGTAAGAAAAAATCTTGACAATCCGCGGCGATTTTGTTACAATCTTTTCGATGGACAGTTACTTTCAGACAAGAGACGAAAAAAATTTGCAGAAAATCGACGGCGTGCTGTCCGAACTGCCGGAGTTCGTCGGACAGTTCATTATAGGAATCGCGCCGAGGACGTCTGTGCTCACGCGGCTGAACTATGCGCTCGACATCCGCGTATTTTTTACTTATCTTTCGAAATACAAACTGTCCGGCAAGCCGCTGCACGAAATCACACTGTCCGACATCGAAAATATCAGCCCTTATGATATAGAAAAATATCTCGACGCGCTGTCGTCTTATCGAATGAACGGTAAAAAACTTTCGTGCGGCGAAAAAGCCAAAGAACGAAAGCTTGCCTCTCTGCGCTCGCTGTACAAATATCTTTTCAAAAAAGAAATGATATCGAGCAATGTCACTCTTAAAGTCGACATGCCCAAAATTCACGATAAGCCGATTATCAGACTGGAGCCGGACGAAGTCAAACGGATGATCGAGGCCGTAGATACCGGCACGACGCTGTCGGACCGTGAACGCGCCGCCAATTCTGTTACGCGCGTACGCGATACCGCCATATTATACCTGTTTCTCGGCACCGGCATCCGAGTAAGCGAGCTTGTGGGATTGAATAAGTCCGATCTGGATTTCGAAAACGGTTCGTTCACGGTAACACGCAAAGGCGGAAACAAAAGTATTTTATATCTCCCCGCCGAGACTGCAAATGCGCTCAAAGATTATCTTGCGTGGCTGGATGCTCAGAAGGAAGAAAAAACGGATTTTGCCCTGAGGCTACGCTATCAGGACGACGATATCCTGTTTTATTCGATGCAAGGCGGACGGCTTGGCGTGCGTGCCGTTGAAAAACTTGTCAAAAAATATGCGCAATATGCGGCGCCGCTCAAAAAAATTACCCCGCACAAACTGCGCAGTACTTATGCGACCAATCTGTATCGCGAAACCGAAGATATCTACGTCGTGGCCGACGTTCTCGGTCACTCCGACGTCAATACGACCAAACGTCATTATGCGCAAATGAGCGAAGAACACCGACGCAGAGCTGCGGAAATAACGCATATAGTCGGATCATCGGATAAAAAATAATCCGATATTTTAGAACGTATGATTGACAAAACAAAGCCTGCCGTGTTATCATAAAAGAAAACGGATTTTACCATGGACAAAACAGTCAAAGGCACAACCAAAAAAGTATACGATTACATAGTCAAGTTTACCGACGAATACGGTTATCCTCCGTCGGTGCGCGAAATCTGCTCGGCGATGAATCTGAAATCCACTTCGACGGCTTTTTATCATATCAACAAACTCGGCGACGCCGGATTGATTAAAAAGGCCGCAACGAAAAACCGCGCCATCGGGATATCGGAAAACCGCGGCAAATCGACAAAAGAAATCCCCGTCGTCGGCAAAGTCGCCGCCGGAGTGCCCATACTCGCGGTAGAAAATATCGTGGATACGATCACTGTTCCCGCCTCGCTTTTTGTCGGCTCTTCCCTGTATTTCCTTCGCGTCAAGGGCGACAGTATGATAAACGCCGGTATTCTTGACGGAGATCTTATTGCCGTTAACAGTCAGAATACCGCGGAAAACGGAGAAATCGTAGTGGCAATGATCGATGAGGAAGCTACCGTAAAGCGTTTTTACAAAGAAAACGGACATATACGCCTTCAGCCGGAAAACGAAATTTACACTCCGATCATAGCCGACAACGTTACGATATTGGGTAAAGTCGTAGGTTTGGTAAGGAACAATTTCTGACCTATGTCAGACAAAACACTGCCGAAATTAAATAATTTCGGCAGTGTTTTTTGTGTTTTACTTACGCATTTGCTGATATTAAATTAATCGTCGACGGTATCGTCCACATGATGCACGATACCGTTTTTAAACCTTTCGGCAAGATCCCTGTACGATTCCATCTCTTCACCGTCGCCGAGAAGTTCGTTTTCACATGCCTCGTAGTTTTCGAACGAAAGCCCTACTCCTCCGCGGCCGTATACGATGCCGTCGCCTCCCGCTACCGGTCTGCTCATCACATCGATATCGAAGAAAGTATTGCAGCGCCGGCCGAGTATAGCGATGAGTCCGTTTTGGAAAAAGCTGAAATAATACCCGTCCGGCGAAAAAATGACATGATCGACAAGCCGTACGCCCATCATATGAAGACTGACCATCATACTGCTCGTGGTAACCAGATCGATGTCGGAAGGATATACGTTACCGCTCGGATGATTGTGCATGAAAATAACCTTTGAGGCGTATTTTTCCCGCACATTCCGCATCAGCTTTACGGAATCGATATCGACTGTAGCTGCCGCGCCCTTGCCCACGTTTTCCGTGGATATTATACAGTCGTTAATATCGAGGAGCGCCGCGTAGGCAAGTTCGCGGTTCTTATTCATAAAAAATGATCTGTAATACTGAGATACCGACATCGCGTTGCCGAGCGCGGCTCTGTCGGCAAACTTCATGCGGTGATATATGTCGGCCACCGTCAACGTCTGCCTGATCATCATCGCGGCGTTTTCGGTCATATCCTTTACGGTCATAAGATCGTCAACAGAGGCTTCGAATACGGCGCTCAGCGAGCCGAAAGTATTTATCAGCCTATGGGCAATTTCGTTGGTATCTTTTCGCGGGACGGCGTTAAACAGGTACAATTCCAGCACTTCATGCGGTGCAAAAGTTTCCATATCCGGGTCTTTCTCATATCGTTCCCGCATACGCCGCCTATGACCCTCATGAATATTTTCATCTTCCGTCGCATCGGTAAAAGACTCAATCGCGGAATAACCGGAATTTTTTACGGCCTTTCCGCGGCTGCCCGCATTGCTCTTGCTTTTCGCCTTCTCAAGGTATTTGTCGAAAATACTCATTGACGGATCTGCCCGCGGCCTATAATCTGATATTTGAAGCCGGTCAGCTGCTCAGGGCCGAGAGGACCTCTTGCATGCAGTTTCTGCGTGGATATTCCCATTTCGGCACCGAATCCGAACTCAAAGCCGTCTGTAAATCTTGTAGATGCGTTTACATATACCGCAGCGCTGTCAACCTCGCGCAGAAACTTTTCTGCAGCGGCATTATTTTCGGTCACGATTGCGTCACTGTGATGGGTTCCGTATTTATTTATATGAGCAATTGCTTCGTCTGTACTTCCGACAACCTTGCATGACAGTTCGTATCCGTGATATTCGGTCGCGTAATCTTCATCGGTCGCCGGAGTCACATCGGGAAATATTTTCGCCGTTCCGGGACAGCCGTGTACCGTAACGTTGTTTTCGCGCATGGCCGAAAGAAGTACGGGCAGCGCCTTTTCGGCGATCTCCCTGTCTACGAGCAGACTTTCAAGCGCATTGCACACGCTGGGACGCTGCAGTTTGCCGTTGATAAGTATTTTTTTTGCAACCTCAATGTCGCCGCTTTTCTCAACGTACAGATGGCAGTTGCCGGCGCCTGTTTCTATTACCGGAATGGTTGACTTTTTCTTGGTAGTCTGAATAAGCGATGCCGAGCCGCGAGGAATGAGAACGTCGACATATTCGTCCATACGCATGAATTTTTCGGCGCCTTCGCGCGTAGTATCGTCAATAAGCTGAATGAATCCGGATTTATATCCGGCGTTCTCAAGCGACGCGCATATAACGTCGACTATCGCCCTGTTGGTCAGATAAGCGTCCTTGCTGCCGCGCAGGACGACGGCATTGCCCGTTTTTATGCACAGAGCGATAACATCGCAGGTCACGTTGGGGCGAGCTTCGTATATAATGCCGATCACACCGAGAGGCACGGATACTTTCATTATCTGAAGGCCCGCGTGATTGACCCAGCTGGCCAGCACTTTACCTACCGGATCGTCCAGCGCGATGAGCTGATAAATCCCCTCGCCTATCTCGGCGATCCGCTTTTTGTTCAGGCGAAGCCTGTCTATCATATGTTCGGGCAAATCTACGGCATTTTTTATATCCGTTTCGTTTGCCTGCAAGATTTTATCCGATTCCTTTTTTACCGCATCGGATATGATCTGCAACATTCTGTTCTTATCGAGCGTGGAAAGAAGCGCGGGATACGCCGCGTTCTCCTTCGCAAGTCTGCAAGTTTCCTCTACGGTTCTCATAATAATCAACCCTCTTCGTCGTACTCGGCGTTATGATATACGTTCTGTACGTCGTCGTTGTCTTCGAACGCGTCCAGCATTTTAAGCAGTTTGTCTCTGTCTTCGGCCTCGAGTCTGATCGTATTCTGCGGCACACGATCGAGCTCTGCGGAAGAATACTCGACACCGGCCGCTACCAGCGCGTCGCGCACCGCCGCAAATTTATCGGCGGACGTCAGTATTTCGTAGTAACCGTCGGCGATGTCAAAGTCGTCTGCGCCCGCATCGAGCGCAAGCATCATCATTTCGTCGTCGTCCATGCCCGGCTTTTTCTCTATTCCGATAACGCCTTTGGTCGTGAACATATACGAAACGCAGCCGGTAGTGCCGAGGCTGCCGCCGGAGCGGTCGAATATATGTCTGACCTCGCCGCCGGTACGGTTTTTATTATCCGTCAGCGCTTCGACAATCACCGCAACGCCGTTGGTGCCGTATCCTTCGTAAACGATGCTCTCGTAGTTTATGCTGCCCAGTTCCCCGTTTGCTTTCTGTATGCTTCTGGTGATATTGTCCTTGGGCATGTTATTTGCTTTTGCTTTATCGATAACCGCGCGGAGCGCCGCATTGGAATTGGGATCCGGACCGCCGCTTTTGACCGCAACGGCGATCTCTCTGCCTATCTTAGTAAATATTTTACCCCTCGCGGCGTCGGCTTTGCCCTTCGCCTGCTGTATATTGTGCCATTTCGAATGTCCTGACATTGATGTTACCTCGCTTTATTGAATTTCAGATTGTACATTATTATTCCGCCGCTTACGGCGGCATTGAGCGATTCTATATCGCCATCCATAGGAATCGCGACGATTTCGTCGCAAAGCGTTCTGACCTCGTCCGTAATGCCGTTCGCTTCGCCGCCTACGACCACGCATGTCTTTCCCTGCGCCGCACCCGTTCCGAATATATTCCGTCCGTCCATATCAGCCCCGTATATCGTATAACCGGCACTTTTCAGCGCGAGCAGCATCCCGATATCGGACAGAACAAGATTTACCTTGATTACGGCGGACATCGTGCTTCTGACGACCTTGCCGGAAAACGGATCTGCGCATGCGCGGAGACATACGTCGCGATAACCCGCGGCGCAGGCGGTACGAATCAGTGTTCCGAGATTGCCGGGATCGCGCACGCCGTCGAGAAACAGTACGTTATCGCACGTCACCGGCGACGGCTCCGGAATTCTGACGACCGAAAGAATACCCTGTCCGTTTTCGGTTTCGCACATGGATGCAAACACTTCGTCGGATACGACAACGGCACCCGGATAGTCGCCGCATCTGCTTTCCGAAACGACCACCGTTTCGGTTTCGGCGCCCGGATAACCGAGCACGTCGCCGACGGCGCGGACGCCTTCCACGATAAAGCATCCGTATTCGTCACGATACTTTTTCTGCGACAGCTTGCGCACGTATTTTACGATTTTATTGTCCTTTGACGTAATTATCATACCATGCGCCGCATAATGAAATGCGTCCCCATATCAAAAACAGAAGCTTTCGCTTCTGTTTGATTTGTTACTGTGCGGCCTTCGCTTTTTCGGCAAGCTTGGCAAACGTTGCGGCGTCGGTCACCGCGATGTCTGCAAGAACCTTTCTGTTGAGGTCGATACCCGAAACTTTGAGCCCGTGCATGAACTTGCTGTAAGACAGTCCGTTGATGCGCGCTGCGGCATTTATTCTCGCGATCCACAGCTTGCGGAAATCTCTCTTCTTCAGACGGCGTCCGACGAACGCGTACATCTGGGATTTCATGACCGCTTCGCGCGCGATGCGGTACGAACGCGATTTGGAGCCGAAATAGCCCTTCGCGAGTCTCATTATCTTTCTGCGTTTTTTAAGTGCGTTTACGCTTCTCTTGATTCTCATGTCCGATTACCTCCTGCCCTGCAGCATGACTTTGACGGTCTTGGATTCCTCAGCGGATGCAAGGTAAGTACCCTGACGAAGTCTCATTTTTCTCTTGCTGTCTTTCTTGGTCAGAATATGATTCTTATTCTGGTAGTTGCGTTTTACTTTGCCGGATTTGCTGACGCGAAAACGCTTCTTCGCGCCGCTGTGGCTCTTCATTTTAGGCATATGTTCCTCCGTAGACTTATTTTTTATTTGGTGCCAATATCATCAGGATATTGCGGCCTTCGGTAAGCGGAGCGCGTTCGATAACGCTTACGCTTTCCACTATGGCGTAAAAATCACGCATAACTTCCACGCCGAGTTTGGCATGCGCCTGCTGCCGGCCTTTCATCCGGATGGATACTTCGACTTTATTGCCCGCGATAAGAAATTTTTCCGCCGCGCGAGCTTTCGTTTCGAGATCATGACGGTCTATTGTCATAGACAACCAGATCTTTTTCGTCTCGTTCTGTTTCTGATTGCGCTTGGCCTCTTTATCCTTTTTGGACTTTTCGAATTTATATTTGCTGTAATCCATCAGCTTACACACAGGCGGCGTTGACTGAGGACTGATTTTCACGAGGTCAAGATTCTTTTCGTCGGCAATCCTGTTCGCGGCGTCGGCACTCATGATACCGAGCTGCTCGCCGTTCTCGCCGATGAGACGGATTTCGCGGTCGCGAATTCTGCGATTGATTTCGACTTCGGGCTGTCTGTTGATAGGTCGTATCCTCCGATAAAAAATTAGAGCGTGAAAACAGATTTCACGCTCATTACAATCGATTTGCACCCGATAAGGCATATATTCCAATTGCGTTACCGTTCCGAGTCTACCCGAACGGTGAGATAAAATCTGCTTTCAACTCGGATATTATATGCCAAACAAACCGCGTTTGTCAACCGATTTTACTCAGTTTTCCAAAGAAAATGTTTCGATTTCGTGCTTTACTCGCGCAAGGAAGTCGTCGTATGTCATCTGACCGAGATCTCCCGCTTTACGTGCGCGGACGGACACCGTTCCGGACTCGGCTTCCTTGTCGCCGATAACGAGCATGTACGGTACCTTTTCAAGCTGCGCTTCTCTGATCTTGAATCCTATTTTTTCGTTTCTGACGTCGGCTTCCGCTCTGACTCCGCACTTTTTCAGCGAATCCGCAAGCTCTTTCGCTTTCTCGGCAGTTCTGTCTGTCAGCGACATGACCTTGACCTGCACGGGAGCGATCCAGAGCGGGAATGCTCCTGCGTATTTTTCGATCAGCATTGCAAGCGTACGCTCATAGCTGCCTATGGAGGAGCGATGAATTATCATGGGGCGTTTCTTGCTGCCGTCCTCGGCGACGTAAGTCATGTCAAACCGTTCGGCCAGACCGAAGTCTATCTGAATGGTAATTATGGTGTCTTCCTTGCCCCATACATTGCTTGCCTGCAAGTCAAGCTTGGGACCGTAGAACGCGGCTTCGCCGTCAGCCTCGACGTAATCGAGACCTATATCGTCGAGAATCTTCTTCATCAGCGCCTGCGTGTCGTTCCACCCTTTGGGGTTGTTGATATACTTCGATTTCTTTTTCGGATCCCATTTGGAGAAACGATAAGTTATCTCGTCGCGTATGCCGAGGCAGTCCTCCACGTAAAGTATGAGGTCGAGTATGCGCTTGAATTCGTCCTCTACCTGATCGGGCGTACACATAATGTGAGCGTCGGACAGCGTGAACTGACGCACTCTCGTAAGGCCGTGCATTTCGCCGCTGCTCTCATTACGGAAAAGCGTCGAAGTTTCGGCATAGCGGCAAGGCAGATCGCGATAGCTTTTAATGCCGTTTTTATATATGAGATACTGGAACGGACAGGTCATGGGACGAAGCGCCATGACTTCGTCGTCCATAGCCTCGTCGCCGAGCACGAACATACCTTCTTTATAATGATCCCAATGTCCGGAAACCTTATAGAGATCGCTCTTGGCCATAAGCGGGGTTTTTGTCAGCATATAGCCGCGGCGCTCTTCTTCGTCCTCGACAAAGCGTTGCAACGTCTGCAGAATTTTGGCGCCTTTAGGCATGAAAAGCGGAAGTCCCTGGCCTACGAGCTCGTCGGTCATGAAAATGCCGAGCTCACGTCCTATCTTGTTGTGATCGCGCTTTTTTGCCTCCTCGAGTTTTTCGAGATACTCGGTCATTTCCGATTTTTTCTCGAAAGCCGTGCCGTATATTCTGGTAAGCATCTTGTTATTTTCGTCTCCCTTCCAGTACGCGCCGGTTATCTGAGTGAGCTTGAAACATTTAATTTTTCCCGTACTTGCAAGATGCGGTCCGGCGCAAAGATCGACGAAATTTCCTTGAGAATACAGCGTTATCTCCGAGCCGCGCGGCAGCTCTTCTATAAGTTGAAGCTTATATACTTCGTCGAAGCCGCGCATCTTCGTAACTGCCTGTTTGCGGGTCACCACCGAACGGACGACGGGAAGATCGGCTTTTATTATGGATTCCATTTCCTTTTCGATGCGAGGAAGATCATCCATAGTAATCGACGACGGCAGATCGAAATCGTAGTAGAATCCGTTCTTGATGGCCGGACCGATAGCCAATTTTGCCTCAGGGTAAAGATTTTTCACCGCCTGCGCGAGAACGTGCGAGCAGGTATGTCTGTAGGCCTGTCTTCCCTCTTCGTCCTTAAAGGTCAGAATTTCAAGACTGCCGTCTTCCTCGACAGGAAAAGAAAGATCAACGAGGCGGCCGTTGAAACGCGCGATAAGCGCGGCTCTCGCCAGCCCCTCACTGATCCCTGCCGCAATAGCGGCGATCTTCGTACCGTTTTCGGCCTCAATTACCGAGCCGTCCTTCAGTGTGATTTTAACCATGATATTTCTCCGTTTTCCTCTTTATTTCCCTAAAACAAAAGTCCTTAAACTTTTCAGTTTAAGGACGATGTGTCAGACCGTGGTTCCACCCTTATTTTACCGCGCACAGAGCGCAGCCTGGTTCTGCAGATTACCTCTGCCAAAGCTCCCAATCCGGTGGTTTCGTTTCGGTTATGCGCACATCCGCTTTCAGCCGCGTCGGATGCTCTCTTATCCGCCTAATTCTCCGTCACTACTTGTCCGGAAGACCGGAAATTCAATTATACGGATATATTACAACAATAATTCCCGATTGTCAAGCGATTTGATTAAGTAAAAAATCACGGAAGTATTTCGTAAATGATCTTGGTCGCGAGCAGGCATACGAGCTCGCCGGCGCTTATGGGATAATCCTGCACGACAGGATAACCGAAATAATCGTTAAGCCGGGCCAGACTGTTGCCGTTTGCGCACTTGGATATAAGAGCACGTATGGAGCGTTCCACGGAAGCGGCGCTTTTATTGATTTTGCGTCCCGCCTGCTTATACGCTTCGCATATCGACGGACCGTTGTTGCCCATCTCTACAACGGCTATAACCGAGTTGATCAGATTGGTAAATCCGATCACGTTGGGATAAATTCCCATTCCGAGCAAGCACTTGCTCACTTCCTGCTGCACCAGTTTTTCCGAAACTGTATTCATCTTGTCCTCCGATAGAAGTTATTAAGTGTACTTGGTTACGGCGCTCACCCGCGCCTTTGTGAAGATAAAATAACATATCTCTGCCGGAATGTCAAGCATTTGTTAAAATATTTTTATAAATTCCAATATTCGTTAAATTTCAGCATTTTGCAACAAAATGCGCGCAATATTTTTATAAAAGTATAAAAGATTACATATTTCGACTTTTTATTTAAGTTCCACTATCGTAACGCCGTTGTCGCCTTCGCCGTATCTGCCGTACCGATAAGACTTGACTGCCGGATGAGAGCGAAGATACGATTGTATCCCCTTTCCCAAAGCGCCCGTTCCCTTGCCGTGCACGATACGCAGGCTTTTCAGCCCGGTACGGGCCGCGGTGTCCAGCATCGGCTCGATCTCGTCCCACGCGTCGGCAACCGTGCTTCCTATGACGTTGATTTCTCTGTCAGAAAAGTGCTCGACAGGCGCGGGCGCGGGTTTATATTCGGGCGCTTTTTTAGCCTGTCTGCGCACTCCTGCGGGTCTGGCAAGATCTTCGAAGCGCACGGTAAGCAGCTTTCCGCCGCACTCGATTTCCGCCTGCTTTCTGTCAGCGCGCACTTTTTTCACCGTGCCTTCCAGCCCGAACGACTTTACGACCACCCTGGCGCCGGGCACAATCTCGCCGGCATCTATTTTTTCGGTCAGCACGCTCGTCATCTCTTCACCGCCTTCGTACGCCAGCGCTTCCAGTCTTTTCAGATCCTTCTTGGCTTTAAGCAATGCCCGTTCGTCGGCGTCGCGCAGTTCACGCTTTATCTCTTCGACGATGTCGTTTGCCTTTTCCGCGGCGCGGCCTACAAGCCTCTTGGTTTCGGCGCGGGCGTTGGCGTTTATGCGTTCGAGCGCCTCGGATACTTTGCGTTCGTCCGCGGCTATCTTTTCCAGCTTCGCGTCCGCTTTGGCTTTCGCCTTATCGGCCGCAGCCAGTTCTTCCTCAGCTTTCGACTTTATCAGAAACGCCTGCTTGAGCAATTCTTCGTAATTATCGCCGTCCCGCGACAGCTGCGTCTTTGCCCGGCCTATTATCACGGAAGAAAGTCCGAGCGCGGCGGCGGTTTCGAGCGCGTTGCTGGATCCGGGATATCCCATTAGCAGCCGATAAGTCGGTTTGAGCGTTTCGGGGTCGAACTGCATTCCCGCGTTGCGGATTTTTCCGCTCGTCATGGCATATTCTTTGAGCTGGGGATAGTGCGTTGTTATTATGGCTTTCGCCTTTGTCTGCGCGATATATTCCATGACGCCTATCGCGATGGCCGCGCCCTCCTCCGGCGCAGTGCAGCTTCCTATTTCGTCGAGAAGAATCAGACTTTCATTGGTGAACGACTCGGTAATTTCTTTCAGGTTTTTTATGTGCGAGGAGAAAGTAGAAAGATTCATGCTTATGTTCTGATCGTCTCCTATATCGCAGAATATCCGGTCGAACACCGCCATAACGCTGCCAGGTTTGCACGGCAGCAGAAGCCCGCACGAAAGCATGAGCGAAAGCAGCCCGACGGTTTTGAGCGAAACGGTTTTTCCGCCCGTGTTCGGTCCGGAAATGAGCAGTATATCCGCTCCGTCGCCCACCGAAATATCTATCGGCACGACGTGCGCCGGAGCTATCAGCGGGTGTCGGGCGCCTATCAGCCGCACCTTTCCCGCGTAATTCACTTCCGGAAGTATACCGTCTATGGACGCGGAATATCCGGCGAGCGCAAAATACGTGTCGAGCAGAGTGAGACGGGCCAGAGCGTCGTCGAGATTATCAGCCTGAGCGGTCACTCTTACGGAATATTCGCGCAATATGCGTTCGATTTCCCGCCTTTCGTCGCCTTCGAGCCGTACTATGTCGTTATTCATCGTGACTATTTCGAACGGCTCGATGTAAACCGTGGAACCGGTGGACGACTGATCGTGCAGCAGACCGGGCACGCCCTGACGGCACTCGCTTCTGACCGGCAGAACATATCTGCCGGCACGGACGGTATAGAAATTATCCTGCAGATATTTGGAGTATTCGTTGCTTCTGGTGAACGACGACAGTTTTTCGATAAGCCTGCTTTTCATACGGCGCAGGCCGGAACGGATATTCCGCAGCTCCGCACTTGCGGTATCGTTTATCTCCGTTTCGGAAATGATATCTCTCCTGATGTCGTTTTCGAGAGCGGTGTCCGCAAAAATACGATATGCGATGTCGCGCACTTTATCGACATCGTCCGGGAAACGTTCGAGCGCGGACTTCGCGGTGCGTGCGCTGCCCAACACCGAAGCGACGGCAAGCAGGTCGGCCGGCGAAAGCATGGCTCCGGCGCGCGCTTTTTCCAGCACGTCGGTTATATCCGAAAAAGGCTCCACTCCGCCGTATCTGTATTTATCGATAAGCAGCGCCGCCTGACTTGTCAGTTTCAGCCGGCGTTCGACTTCTTCGAGGTCCGACGACGGGACAATGGAAGCTACCGCCCGCCTGCCGCATTCGGATACGGCATAGGATGACGCCTTGCCGAGTATTTCGTCGAGTTCCAGCGCTCTGATCGGATCGTTCATTTTACTTTACTCCTTTTCCGAAACGTCCGTAAGTTTCGTTTTTTTCGTCGAAGCGCACCGCATAAGGATCGCGCAATATCTCATTTGCCGAAACTTTGTCGACTCCGCGCAAATCCAGTACCAACCTCTTATGCCGGCGCCTGTCAATACGCGGCAAAAGATTCTGCATCCTGGAATTGAGCAGCTCCCAATAACAATAGAATATTTTATGTCTCCGCATGGGAAAAGCTCCGCCGAACTCATCTGTAAGCACGGGCGCGTCGCACCCTCCGCAGTTTCCGCAGTTATATCCGAGCTGCCGCAGCGGACAATGCGTCAGATGCATGAGCGTCTGTCTGCCGTACGCATATATAAGCGCGCCGTTTTCCGGTTCCGCGGCCTCAGGAGACATTATTTTCGGATAATCGAGCAGCGCGGAGATCGAATTCATGCCCGTTCCGAGCAGTATACGTTTATCTTTGCACATTTCCAGCGCGTAAATATTGTTCGCCACGTAGCCGTCGAATATATCCTCGCCGACGATGTTTTCCAGTATATCCACATCTGCACCGCGCGCTTCGACAGGCATATCGAGCAGTATCGGTTTTCCGAACTTTGCGACACACTTTTTTAATGAGTCTGCGTCGTACGTCCTCGGCGACAGAATCACCGCATCCGATTCCTTTACGGCCTCCGGCGCAGTATATTCATCGACGACGGCCATCTTGCAACTTTCGGACAAAGTATACGGAAATCGTACTATATCAGACATATTATTACGATTTTTTCGCGATATTTGTTCTATTTTATTTGATTTACCCGCATTATCTGCTGTCCTGATTTTTTCGGCAACGCGTTCGCATACAGCGGCGGAACGCGTCAGATGAAGACTGTCTCCTTTTGCAACTCTGCCTCCGGAGAAAAATCCGCCTCGCCCGCACTCCGCGCCGCACACTTCACGCCCGCAGCGAAGCACCTTATACCCGTCCCCCGCGCGGCCGCGATAACCGCCGGACACGAACAGCCTGTTTCCCGAAGTACCGGTAATATCGGCGACCTTTACGCCTATATGATTCTGCTGCACAGGATATATTATATCCGGCCGGTCACCGTCGATATAAGCGTGAGAAAAATTACCCCGGTTAAATACCGTTTTAAGGATATCGGTATCCCCTTTTTCTCCGCGGTCGTCAAGCGCCCTGCGGTACACGTCGGTTACGGCGCCCACATATTCCGCGCTGCGCAGCCTGCCTTCGATCTTGAGCGAATCCACGCCGAGCGCCGCAAGTTTTTTCAGGTCAGGCAATAAACATATATCTTTTGCCGACAGCATGTAACCGCTCTTTTTTATGCGCCCGGAAGTCAGAGTATAGCGTTTGCGGCACAGCTGCATGCACTTGCCGCGATTGCCGCTGTATCCGGACACCAGCGCCGAAAAGTAACAGTTTCCGGAAAACGACACGCAATGCGCGCCGTGCACGAAAAACTCGACTTCCAGCGACGTATGCTTCTTTATCGCCGATATATCCGCAGGCAGAGCTTCGCGCGACAGAACCACCCGGTCGAACCCCAGCTTTTCGGCCATGAGCGCGCCGGGAAGATTATGCACTCCCATCTGGGTGCTGGTATGGAAAGACACGTCCGGGAAGCGGTCGCGCAAATGCAGGTACATTCCGAGATCCTGCACCAAAAATGCGTCGACGCCGGCATCACTCGCATAGCGGACGGTATATTCCGCGGCGAAAAATTCGGACGTCTTGACAAGAGTATTGAGCGTCACGTATACGCGGACGCCTCTTTCGTGACAATACGAAACAGCAAGGCGGAGCTGTTCTTCTGAAAAGTTATCCGCCTTGCTGCGCGCATTGAAATCTTTTGTTCCGAGATATACTGCGTCCGCGCCGCATGCGACTGCGGCTTTAAGCGCCCGCATATTTCCGGCCGGAGCGAGCAGCTCCGTCATCTGAGCTGCGCTCCGTAATCGGCTTTGAGCCTGTCTATGACTGCCGTCATAAGCTTCTGGACGTCCGCGTCCGCCAGCGTTTTGTCGAGCGACCGGAATTTGAGCGAGAACGCAAGGCTCTTGCTTCCTGCGGCAATCTGTTCGCCCTTATATATATCGAAAAGTTCGACGCTTTCGATTTCGCTTCCGCACGCCTGCCTGATCGACGCCATAATGTCGCCCACCCCGCAGCCGTCATCCACGACGACCGCGAGATCCCTGTTGACGCACGGGAATCTCGAGATCGGCGAATATCTGACATCGCCGCTCGGCATCGCAAGCAGTTTTTCGAGATCGAGTTCGGCTATATACGCCTTGCCGGTCAGACCGTAATTTTCGCATACAGTCGGATGCACCTCGCCGAACGAGCCGATCCGCTCTCCGCCCACGAATACGTCTGCGCTGATGCCGGGATGCAGATGCGGCTGACGACTGTAATCCATGCGCGTTTCGGCACCGAAATATCCCAGCACGGCGTTTACCATGCTTTTCATTTCGTAAAAATCTTCGTCCTTTCCGACCGCACCGATAGAAAGCGCGGTCCTCTCCTCAGGCAGTTCCCCCTGCGCCGCCGGAACAAATATGCGGCCGAGCTCGAACAGCCTGAAATCGTCGTTCCCGCGCGACTTATTGAGCGCGAGCGTCGCTATCATTTCATGCGTAAGCTGAGTGCGCATAACTGCCGTGTCTTCGTTAAGCGGATTGCGCAGTTTAAGTACGTTCCGGCGCGCGTCGCCGGCATCGAGACGCAGCATATCGCACGCATTCTCATTCACGAACGAATAAGTCATCGCCTCGAACGCGCCCATTCCGCAAAGGATATTCTTGACGTCGTCAGACCTCTTGTCCTTTTCGCTCAATCCTCCCAGCGTGCACGAAGCGGACTTCATAAACGTAGGCTCGAGATTATCGTAACCGTAATATCTGATCACCTCTTCGGAAAGGTCGGCGTAATCTTCTATGTCCTCGCGGTATACCGGAACGGTGCATATCAGTTTATCGCCTTTGCCTTCCACTTTGATATCGAGAGATCTGAGTATCTTTTCTATGGAAGGCTTATCGATGTCAATACCGATGACGGAACTGATCTGAGCCGCGGTGGTTTCTATTACCTTCTTTTCCGGCTCGGGTACTCCGGCATCCGATTTCACATCGACGATTTTGCCCACGCCGAGCTTATATATCAGCGCGAGAGCGCGCTCGCGTCCTTCGTCCACGCTGCCGTAATCCACACCCTTCTCATATCTTGCCGACGAGTCGGAGCGCAGTCCCAGCCGCCGCGACGTGACGCGCACGCTCCGGCGCTCGAAACGCGCGGCTTCGAGGAATACCGATGAAGTATCAGGCATTATTCCCGAATACTCGCCGCCCATGACGCCGGCTATGGCGACCGGCTTCGAGCTGTCCGCGATAACGAGCATATCTCCGGAAAGCGTGTATTCCTTTCCGTCCAGCGCGGTTATCTTCTCGCCTTCCGCGGCGTTTCTGACTATTATTCCCTTGTCTATGAAACGCACGTCGAACGAGTGCAGAGGCTGGCCCATCTCGAACAATACATAGTTGGTAATATCCACTATATTGTTGATCGGGCGCACGCCCACGAGACGGAGTCTGTCGCGCATCCATTTGGGGCTGCTCTCGATCTTGACGTCCTTGATCAGCCTGCCCGTATAACGCGAGCAGATGTCCGATTTTATTGCAACCGTCGGCATATATTCGCCGGCATAAGGAACCGTTCTGTATTTGTTTACGGGAGCCTTGAACTTTACGCCCATCGAAGCCGCAACCTCGCGTGCGAGTCCCACTACCGACTGACAGTCCGGACGGTTGGCGGTCACGGAAACATCGAGCACATACTCGTCCAGTCCGAGCACTTTGCGGATATCCGTACCGAGCGGCGTATCTTTGGGCAGCTGAAGCAGTCCGTCCACTTCGGCCCCCTCGATAACAGTGTCGTCAATGCCCAGCTCGGCGCCGCTGCACAGCATGCCGTAACTCGTCACACCGCGAAGCTCGCCGGCTTTAATGTTTACGCCGCCGGGCAGTCTGGCTCCGACGAGCGCGCACGGTACCACGTCGCCGGTATTCACATTGGGCGCGCCGCATACTATCTGCAGAATTTCGGACGCTACGTCCACCATGCAGATGTGCAGATGATCGGAGTTCTCATGCGGTTTGCAGTCTATAACCTTGCCGACGACGACGTTCTCTATATCCGCGCCGGCATATATTATTTCTTCCACTTCGAAGCCGACGCGAAGCAACGACGCGGCTACATCTTCGGGCGACGCGTCGCCGATGTCGGCAAATTCTTTGAGCCAGCATATCGGTAATTTCATATTCGCATCTCCTCCTTAGAATTGTCTGAGAAAACGGACGTCGTTTTCGTACAGCAGCTTGATGTGCGGTATGCTGTGGATAATATTGGCGATACGGTCGATACCGAAACCGAACGCGAAACCGGTGTATTCGTCAGGATCGATGCCGCACGTGCGCAGCACTTTTCTGTTGACGATACCGGCGCCGAGAATTTCTATCCAGCCCGTGCCTTTGCATATCCTGCAGCCAGCGCCGTGGCACATCGCGCAGGAAACGTCGACCTCGACGCTCGGCTCGGTGAACGGGAAATACGAGGGCCGGAAGCGCACCTGCGTATCCTTTCCGAAGAAGTGCTTTGCGAACATGTCGAGTATACCTTTGAGATCGCACATGGTAATGCCCTTATCAACGACCAGCCCTTCGAGCTGGTGGAACACGGGCGAATGCGTAGCGTCGTCGTCGTTGCGGAAGACGCGGCCGGGCGAAATCATTTTTATGGGAGGCTTGACTTTTTCCATATATCTTACCTGCGACGCGCTCGTCTGCGAACGGAGCAGAATGCCCTCGTCGATGAAAAACGTGTCCTGCATGTCGCGGGCTGGATGATCCTTGGGCACGTTGAGCGCTTCGAAGTTATAGTAATCCGTCTCCACTTCCGGGCCGTCCATGACATCGAACCCCATAGACACGAAGAAATCGACAAGGCGCTTTTTCACCGAGCTGAGCGGATGCAGCCTGCCCACGGGACGGTTTCTGTCTATCGTGATGTCGATCTTCTCCGCCGCCAGTCTGTCAGCAAGCTCTTTGTCGTGCAGTTCTTTTCCGCGGGCGGAAAACCGCGCTTCCAGCGCGGAGCGCGCCTCATTGACGATCTTGCCCATAGCGGGACGCTGCTCGGGCGGCACATTGCGCATACCCTTCATAAGCTCGCTTATAAGGCCGCTTTTACCGAGATACCTGACTTTTACGGAGTAAAGCTCGCTTTCCGAAGCCGCCGAGGCGATTTCCGCGGAGCAGTCTTCCGTCAGTTTTGCAATCTGTTCTTCCATTATTCCTCCGGATAAAAAACGGAGCCCGTCCGCAAAAGGACGGCCTCCGGCCGTGTTACCACCTTAATTCGCGCGACTGGCGCGCCTCGTTATCGTTATTACGGAACGACCGCAGCCGCCTACTGTCGTTTCAGCGGCCGGGCTCGGCAGTGAATATCTTTTGCCGTCCGCCCTCCCCTCGCACCTCCCGGGGTCTCTCTGCCGCGGATGACCGGCAACTCTTATGCTGCGTCAAAGCCTTTATAGATTTTTATATATTATAAACGTTCCGCGCGCGAAATGCAAGCGTTTTACGGCAATAAATCCCCTGCCGACGCTCCGACGTCTATATCCGAGAACGGCACGTCGCCGGTTATTACCGCTTCGCTTATTATTACCTGGCTGCTGTTATCGAAATCCATCGTATACCCGGGAAGAACTATGGTCATATTTACGACGATTCGCATATACAGCCTGTGCAGCGTCTGATTGATCCCGGCAGTAAGAAATTCGGACGAAAACTCCGCGTCCACTATGCCGAGATTGAGCAGACTGAGCACAATGTCGGGACCGGATCCGGACAGGAACGGTATACCTGACAGCGTACCGAGCGGTATCGCGACGCCTTCGCTCTGAAACGTTTCCATCTCGCTTCGTATCAGCGCCGTGACTTTACGGGCGAACAAATCCACCGCAACGCTGTTTATCTGAAGCAGCGACACGTTGCCCTCGTCGTTATACCGGGTTATCACAAAGTCGTCGTACTCCGCGCCCGTAAGTTCGCTTTCCGTCATATTGTCTATGGCCTCGGATACTTTCATCTTTACGCTCTCTTCGGTCACCGTCGTAATTACGGGCGCGATGCGGCCGTAGTAGTACCACGCGAAAAGCCCTGCAATCGCAGTTATTGCGATCAAGGGCTTGATCCAACGAAACCGACGTCTTTTTTCGGTGCGAACCGCCACGTTATTAATATATTCGCGCGGTCCGCGATTGTTTCTATTTACACTTGGGACTGAAAATCAGCGTTACGATATAACTCATGACCACGGCGGCTCCTATTCCGAATGCCGTCTGAATAAGCCCGCCGGCAAGCGCGCCCGGCAGACCGTACGACTGGGCGTAAGTTATCGCGCCCTTTGCCAGCGCCGCGCCGAAGCCGACGATCGGCACGCTGACTCCGGAATGAAAGACATTCAGAAGAGGCTCGTACGCGCCCACGGTCTGAAGCGCTATTCCGGCAAGCAGAAATATGACGAGTATGCGGGCGGGCGTCAGCTTGGTTTTTATTATAAGGAGCTGCGCCAGCGCGCACAGCAGTCCGCCGCCCACAAAAACCATAAGATACATCAGCAGGAATCCCCACCACGTTTCGGGATACAGCATTTCCATAATTATTCGGCCTCCAATATTACGCCGTGGCTCACGGACGGAATCGTTTCGCCCTGATACGACGTCGTCGGGCTCATGAGCGCGCCGGTGGCAAGCAGCAGTACGCGTTTGTACATGCCGCCGTTCAGCCGTCCCAGGATATATGAATTTAGTACGGATGCAGAGCAGCCGGCGCCGCTTGCGCCGCAGTAACAGTTCTGTCCGCGGTAATACATCATTTCTCCGCAGTCGCTGTATTTCTGCCCCAGTTCCAGCCCGCGCTCGCGGCACAGGTCGCGCATGATTTCCGCGCCCAGCCGTCCGAGGTCGCCAGTGAATATTGCGTCGAAGTCACGCTCGTCGAAGCCGGTATCCTCGAACACGGTATATATGGTATCGGCAGCGGCCACTGCCATGGCCGCGCCCATATTGTTCAGATCGTTTATACCGAAATCCACGACACGGCCTATGGTTGCGTGAGTAATTGCTGGGCCGGGACCTTCGCACGACAGTATGCTGCACCCGGCGGCAGTGGCCGTCCACTGCGCGTAAGGCGGGCGCTGACAGCCGTATTCGAGCGGGTATCTGTACTGGCGTTCGGCGGTCGCAAAGTGCGACCCGGTGGCGCAGGCGG
>ERZ780203.937-NODE-937-length-25915-cov-5.523743_pt1 | contig 25915 bp, 38 predicted proteins | sample MGYA00511168_ERZ780203 | MGnify/ENA primary metagenome ERZ780203 (study PRJEB29588, sample SAMEA2156577) | human gut metagenome | biome: human gut; feature: human-associated habitat; material: faeces | place: Denmark | collected 2008/2010 ...
TGTAGAAGGCCTTGATCTCCTTCGGGTAGTCGGTGACAAAGACCGGCTTCTTGAAAAGCTGCTCGGTCAGGTAGCGCTCGTGCTCGGTCTGCAGGTCGCAGCCCCAGTATACCGGGTACTCAAACTCGTCCTTGTGCTCCTCCAGCAGCTTGACAGCCTCGGTGTAGGGCAGGCGGACAAAGTCGGAGTTGACGATGTGCTGCAGGCGCTCGATCAGGCCCTTGTCGATAAACTGGTTGAAGAAGGCCATCTCCTTCGGGCAGCGCTCCATGACATAGGACAGGACATACTTCATCATGTCCTCGGCCAGATCCATCATGTCGGTCAGGTCCGCGAAGGCGATCTCCGGCTCCATCATCCAGAACTCCGCAGCGTGGCGGGTGGTGTTGGATTTTTCGGCGCGGAAGGTCGGGCCAAAGGTATAGATGTTGGAGAAGGCCATCGCCATGCACTCGCCCTCCAGCTGGCCGGAGACGGTCAGGCTGGTCGGCTTGCCGAAGAAGTCCTGGCTGAAATCGACCTTGCCGTCCTCGGTGCGGGGCGGGTTCTCCATATCCAGGGTGGTGACGCGGAACATTTCGCCGGCGCCCTCGCAGTCACTTCCGGTGATCAGCGGGGTATGGACGTAGACAAAGCCGCGCTCATTAAAGAATTTGTGAATCGCGAAAGCCGCTTCGGAACGGACACGGAACACCGCGCTGAAGGTGTTGGTTCTGGGGCGCAGGTGGGCGATGGTGCGCAAAAATTCCATCGAGTGGCGCTTTTTCTGCAGCGGATAATCGGGTGTGGAGTTGCCTTCCACCTCGATAGTGGCTGCGTGGATTTCATAGGGCTGCTTGGCCTCTGGGGTCAGGATGAGCGTTCCGGTGACAATAATGGAAGCGCCGACGTTGAGTTTCCCGACCTCATTGAAATTGTTCACCTTGCCTTCTTCGAACACTACCTGCAAATTCTGAAAGCAAGTACCGTCGTTCAATTCAATAAAGCCCAGGCTTTTGGATGTGCGAATGGTTCTGACCCATCCGGCTACAGTCAGCTGCTGATCCGCGTACTGCTGGGAGCTGACTGCGAGCTTTCTCAGTTCTACTCTTTGCATCGTTTTTACCTCCATCATTATAGATTTTCGCTTCCACCCAGTTTTTTGGCGGAAGGATATTGCGGCTTTTGTCTCGCAATATAGCCTATTATAATACGTTTTCGCCCAAGAATCAACTAATTTTTAAAACATCTCATTTTGGGCCTGCCGCATCAATGGTCACAGGCCGGCAAAAGCCTTTGTTTAAGCCATTTTTTCACCCTGTCCCGGTTGTGCGTCTGACACCACGATGGCGGGCGAGCGCTGCATAAGTCTTCATAAGTCTACGCAAGTTCGCGGCTTAATGGTGTCAAAATTGGTGTCAAAACCGGCATTTCCTGAATTGACACCATTTCCCGCTGCAGCCATTCGGATGTGACGTGGGTATACACATTCATGGTGGTGGATGTTGCCGCGTGCCCCATGATATATTGCACCAGTTTGGGGCTGAGTCCAGACTGCATCAATCTCGTGCAGCAGATGTGCCGCAGCGTATGAGGGGACAGCACGATGGGATGGTCTGGGCTGACAATCGCATTGAAGCTGTCCACCGCGGTCTTGCAGGTGTGGTTGATAATATTTCCGTACAGTGGCTGTCGGTTTCTGGTCAGGCAGATAAAATTGGTGTATCCGTCGACAACAGGTTCCTTCTCGACCGCCGGGCGATTCCTCAAAATCGACCTCAGCGCCTCCTCGGCTGGTTTGCAGATTGGTATCGTTCGATATCCTGCTTTGCTCTTGGGCGGGACGATATGTCGGACCCCGTGGGTATCTACAATCAGTTGTTTGTTGACTGTGATCTGCTTGTGATCAAAGTCAACATCATCCAGCGTCAGGCCGCACAATTCGCTGACCCGAAGCCCGGTATAGAGCAAAACGACATAAATATCATACTTGTTTCGGTATACCTTGTTCCCATACACATATCCCAGCCAGCTTGCTAACTGCTGTTCAGATGGCAGCTTTTTGACCGGCTTCTGCTGCTCCGGTATAACATCCCGCAGGTCAAATTTGCAGGGATTCACCTTCAAGATTCCATCGTCCACCGCTACCTGAAAGGCTTGCTCCATGAACGAAAGATAGTGCAGAATCGTTTCGTAACACAGCCCTTCGCTCTGCCATGTGATCAGTAATTTTTTCACATCCGACTTTGTACATCTCGAGATCGGCATATCGGATATGGGATACCGACTGATCTTGTTAAGGGTATAGGTATAGCGTTTCAGAGTGTTGACTTTGGCGAACAATTTAAGGTCAATGTAGCGTTGCAGCAGTGTTTTGACATCGATGAGAGATTCCTGATAATCGACCCCTGCCTTCTGCATCTCCGAAATTCTCGCTTCCTTCTCTCTCAATTCTGCGAGAGTCGGCGCGTAGACAGTCCTTCTTTGATTTCCGAGGGTGACATACCGGTACTGGTATCTCCCATCTTTTCGTTGGCTTTCCCCTGTCTTTAAAACGCGGCCTTTGTTATCTTTCCGTTTTCCAGACATCATCAAAACTCCTTTCTTTTCACGGAAAGCCTTGATATGACGCTCCCATTATATCATCCCATACGAATAAAAGCAAATCCATATTCCATACAGGCGTTCCGGAAATTGATTGATTGATTATTTTTTTTGTTTCTCCCCCATTGTTTCCAGGCAGTGCAAATGGACCGTGCAGCTGATTGGAATGTCTAAACGAAGGAAGCTACGTCGCTTGTGTGGCTGCTGGGAGAAGAAAGTATGTTTGATTTATTATTAACTTCTTGATTCATCTTTAATTTATCACCAAATTATTGATTTGTCAATATTTAAGATTGATTTTTATAAGGCATTTTGATTTGACAACAATTCTTGTCATGTAGGCAAAAAATAAGGCGAAGCCTGCTGGCTTCGCCTTATCGCAACATCAAGTTAGTTGACTTTTTGTTTGATAAATCGATTTTTTTGTCCGTCGGTCAACGGAATCTGAAAAGCCCGTACCCAATTGAGCACATCGTTTTCAAACATCATTCTTCTTTGGTCGGTTCCGTTGAAATCGCCACTCTCAAGAAACCGCCGGTACTCACCTGCAGCATAGATGTCTCGAAATGTTACGTCCATCTTGTCTGTGCGGGAGCGTTGCAGCATATTGCGCAGCGCCTGTCCGTATGCAGGAATGGTTGTTTCGGTGTGCGTCTTAATCAACAAATCGTTTTCCAGCAGAGGGATCTCCGTCACACTATCGGTTCGCAGATTGTATTTGTGGCGCTTCGCCCACAGATCTGATATTTGTGTAACAATGGGGCTGACCGGTATTGTCTTGCCCTGATAGTCGAGGCAGTTATCGTGCAACGCACTGTCCTTCAGGCCAAGCAGATCTCCCGGTTCCACGCCTGCGTAACACAGCAGACACATCATCACCAGACGGTTGGTCGCAACATTGTCTTCGATCCTTGGAGCGACAACGAGTAAAAAGTTAGTTAAGTCCTCTTCGCTTGCGAAGGAAACCTCCTTTAATTTTTCGGAGAAATCGATTGTTTTATAATCAATGCCGGACATCACGTTTGGACGAACTGAGGTTAAACCCTCGTTCCACAACTGCTCAACATAGTTTGTCAACGGGAGCAGGACTTTCTGGTAGATGGTCACCGTGCTGCGCTGCGGATTTGATTTCACGAAATCCCGCGCCTGCTGTTCTGACAGATCGCTGAAGAGCAACTGATGTTCCCGCTCATAGTCGTGGACTTGTTTGCAAAAGCGCGCCGATGGTGAAAAAATAATTTGCTGCGCTTTTTGAAGCAAGCTGTCAAAGGATTCTGACGCCCGATGTGTGATCGACAGGTCAAGCTGATACAATTTATCCACGATGCTTTGAAAGTCTGTTGGATTGTTTTCCAGTTGCTGAACCGCTTTTGATTCGTCGGACGCTGCCAGCAGGAGTATGGCAAACTCATCCTGTGTCAGTATCTGCGTAAGAGAATACAATTCCGTTTTATGATTCAGGTTTCGAAAATATTGCACCAGCTGCTGTGTTGTGATGGATCTATATTCCATTTCGTTCCCTCCTTTGCATTTTATTATATCAAACTGAATTTGAAAAATCAACTTTTTTGTGATAAGAGGCCACAGCTTTACACTGTGGCCTCTTCAACAAAAGTTATCGACAGGTAACTATGTGTGTTTTTGATGCGTGCCAATACGCTATGATCTTTTCCGACACAGACCTGTGATATATTTTCCGGTTTGATGCTCAACCAATTGTCCTGAAAAGCGTTGGCTGTCTCAAAACATTGATCGTCATCCGGCGCATAGTCCATTCCATGCCGGATATTTGTCTCGATAGCGAGCCCTATTTCTGGACAGATCAATATACAGGTGAAAGGTGTGTGCGCCATGCGATTGAGTAAAGACTTGACTTCTGCGACCATTTCGCCATCCCCTTTATGAAATTTGTTTTTTTGTTTGCTTTTATTGTATTATATCACTAACAATCACAAAATTCAATAGGCGTTTTGCGCAAAGCTACCTTATTTTTGAATTATTTTTGCATAACGCAAATTTAAGATATGTTTTTAGTCGAAATTTGCTGCGCTTACTTGCCACAGATATTTTTGTATTTCTTCACCTTATCTGTGACGATGATATTCATTCTGTACACTTCTCAGAGATTCCTGGAGACATTTTTCTTTGTTTTGGGGAATGGTTTTCGCTTTGGTTCCAAAACGGCCACAGGATGCTCTCAGAGGGTTTTTGAAGCACTTGGCATTTTGGAGTTGAGAGTTGATTTTACTCGGCAGTCAGCTCCATCACCGCGTCCCTTCTGGCGATGATTCTGTCCATCTGCTCTGTGTCGTTAGCTTTGCTGGCAAGGAACAGGTCGTACTTATCTTCCTCGGTGAAATCGGAGAATTTGATTGCTGGTTCACCGGAAGAATGAACAAGCGATTTTCCTTAATGCTCTGCACAGAACTTCTGGTAGCCCTCTATATCGTCTACAAGGACGATTTCGTCCGGGAGGTCACTGATACTGGGTTCCGTTTTCGGTTCGTCTACAGAAGGTTCTGGAGCTTCTGAGGAATCGAAAATCTGTTCTGCTTCCTGTGCCGACTCAGGTTCAGCCTGCGGCTCCTGTTCTGTCTGAGGCTCCTGCATTATGGCATCATGCTCTGCGTTTTCTGCCAAGTGTTTTCTGGCCTGAGCAAGATACTGTTCCAGCACCTTGACCCTGTTGATGAGGCTCTTTTCATCAGCGCTGTTTCTGGAGGTGGTGGCCGCATAATCTTTAGCAGCGTTCTTCCCTGCGAAGATCTGGCTGACGATGTACTGGACTTCCCCGACGGTCACATCTGGATTCTTTTCCATCAGGCGGAACAAAGCTGCTGCAAAGTTGACATTGAGTGCCTTGACAGAGAGGTGTTCTGCTCTGACCTTCGCTGTCTCTTCATCCTGCCCCATTGCCTCCAAGAAGTCAGGCATTTCAAAGAAAACATCAGACAGGAAATCGACCAGCCGGTTTGCTTCATCAACCTTCAGCATGATTTCCGGCTCACAGGCTTTGAGTCTCTTACAAAGTTCCGCAGCGGTGTTCTTGCCAGCCGGAATACCAGCAGCGGCAAGCAGGGAGTGCATGGCGATCAGCTCATTGTGGGCAGCGGTGGTAAAGGTTCGGTTGGTTTTGACCTCTCGGAAAACCGGTTTGCCAGCCAGATCGACAACCGCATTGAACAGGGAGGACGGCAGACCGGCTCTGTGTTTGGTGGCGGCTGACATCTTGACACCCATGTTGCAGCGCTGGATAAAGGCGTTCATGTCGTCCATGGTCATGCCATGAATGGTTTCAACCACAACCCTGTAATCGGTAATTTCTTTCTTGTCCTCTTTGCTGAGCTTGTCCGAGGAAAGAAGTTTCACAATCGAGGTGATGCGCTGCAAACCATCCAGCAGATACTTTGCTTTCTCACACTCGCCGATGATGATAATTCCCATTGGGAAGTTGTGCAGGATGCTGTCAGCCAGCAGGTCAACATCACTTTCCTTCCAGACGTAAAGGCGCTGGCACTTTGGAATCTGGATGCTGCCCTTTTTATACCGGTTGATTAAGGTTTTGATGGTGACGGTTTCACTGGAGCGCTCAAACTGTTTTCCATCCTCAACCTCAATGAGTTCCTCTGGGATTAAGGAGACGGCCTCGGCAAAGGCTTCGTCTACGGTGGTTTCCTTTTCAATGGTGGTCATGTTGGTGTTTTCTGTAATGGTGTTATCCTCTTTGATTTCGGTTACGTCGTTGGTGATGTCGATGATATTCATGTTGGTTGTCATAATAAAATTCTCCTCTCAATTAAAGCGATGTGCGGATATAAAGTTCGTTTGGTTCCATACCGGCGGCGCGGATTCTCCTGCGCCCTTCTTCCTTCAGAGCTTCATGTTGCAGATAAAACGGCTTGAACCTTAGTTCCTCCGGCACCTTCCATTTTCCCATCAGCCATTCAGAACGTAGGTTCCAGAGAATGTCGCTCTGCAATTTGTTTTGCCTGCGTCGTTCTTCCATGATGGCCTTCATTTTAGCTGCTCTCTCCTGATGAATCCTGTCCAGCTTTTTGTTGACGAGATACCAGACGCCAAACACTGCGAGACATTGTAACAGTACTAGCATAAGACCCCTCCTACTTCTTTAACAGATGTTCATTTTGAATCATCCATGCGTTGTTCTTGTCGGACTGGTTTGCCCTGCTGACCAGAGTTTTGAGGTAAAGGTAAGCGAGTGCTGCTAAGATAAAAAGGATTCCCATAATATATCTCCTTTGCTATTTTGGATGAGGGGACGTTTCATCCCCTCATCTTTTTGTTCATCCTATATCAAGTAACGGACATTTTTGTCCGTTACTGATTGATGGGGCGTACACAATAGTCGAACAATTCATGGCAGCACTCGCAGCTGGTTTCGCTTCCGTTTTCCAGTTTGTCAACATGGCAGTTGTAACACTCATAGCGTTCGTTTGGCAGGCCGTCGTTCACCAGATAAAGGTCATCGTACTGACCAAGTTCGCGGCCGCAGCAATCGCATTTTTTCATTTTGTTTCCTCTCCTTTAATCTCAAACCCCATGCACATTTCTTTTCGGTGCTCCTCGTCCATCCCTATATAACGCAGCGTGATGCCGGGGGCAGAATGGTTGTAACTTTTCATAATGTCCATCAGGGCCATGTTGTCATTTTTGTGGTTGATAAAGGTGTGGTATCCCCACGTCTTTCGCAGGGTGTGCATGGCAACCGGATAGGTGACGCCAATTGCCTTTGCTGCCTTGCTCAAAATCTCTCTTGCCTGCCGTTCGGAAAGCTGATTTCCTTTGCGGGAGATAAACAGCGGTTCTTGCAACGACTGCACACAGCGGTGGGACAGGTAGAGCTTCAATGCTTCCTTTGCTCCATCGGGAATATAGACATTTTTGATCTTCCCTGTCTTCTGCTCCACAACGCCGTAGACGGTATCTCGAAACTCCTTGCCATCGTAGACATCTTTGATTTTGAGTTTGAGCAGGTCGCAGCTGCGCAGGGTTCCCAATTCAATGCCGACAATAAAGAGCGCATAGTCTCGGTAGCTTTGATTGGACAGGAAGTAAGTACAGAACTTATCGAAATCCTCTTTGCTTCGGATTGGCTGCATAGCTGTATGGTGGGCGCGGAGGTTTTTGGATTTGCCTGTACCCTTTAAGCTCTCGATCTGCTGATAGCTTTCTGACAGGGCAGCAGAGCCGTTTGTTAAGTAGATGACTTTTTCCATTCACCTTACTCCTTTTTTGTTGATTCTTTGTTTGTTTCATTATATCATTAAAAAATAGATTTATCAATAGTAAATTGATTTTTTTATTATAGGTTTCCTTCTAACATCAGAACGGAGCTGCTGTCGAACATGTAGTAGTCCTTGTTTGCCATCACCTTCTCATATTCTTTTTCACCCTGGAAGTCATCGACAACTGCCTGTTCCTCCTTGGTCATTGTCTGGTAGGATTTGGTTCCATAGCTCGGCGGAAGCCAGCCTTTGTGCTGGGAACCGAAGATATTGAATTTATCCAGCAGCCGTTGATCTTTAAACTCAATGTGGCAGGTTCCTTTCTTATAGAAGGTGAGGTAAAAATATTTGCAGTTGATTTTGCGGGACTGTGCGGTCTGTTCCGCTGCTCTCAGAATCTGCTCCATGTACCCGGTGGTGTCTTCCCCGCCGTCGAGGTAATCAAACACACGCTCCATGTCATGCAATTTTTTCACGACATCGTAGTCCGTCGGTTTGAATCCGCCCCAGGAATATTCCAAATCTCTCCAGCCATGCAGCGGGATGATGACCTTCTTGTTGATCTTGTAAGCGCTGTTTGTTTTCCATCCATTGTAGTAATGTATATTATTACTGCACTCCGACCAGTAATGTTTGTGAGAGAATTCATCGAACAGGTCAACAATGGTTTCCTCGACGCCCTTACACATCTGCTGGCTCATTTCAAGCCGGATGGAATAGATATTGCAAAGGGAGAAATCGTAGTCAACCAGCTCATTGATTTTGCTGTAATACTGATCTCTCAGGTTGGAGGTAAGCAGGCCGGAGAACTCTTTATTGTCCAGCAGCGCCCGCCAGTATTTTCTTCTGATTGATTTCACGAAAGCATTTTTGCTTGCATCTTTACCATCGACCTTCAGAGACAGAATTGGTTTGCTGTTGTCCTCAAACGATGTGGAAAGTGTGGGAGCAATGGCTCTGAACTCATCGATCAGCTGGAAGCCGGCCTTTAATTCAAACTCATAGGACTGCACAGCCGCTTTGATGACATCATTGACCACAATCCCGCCGAAGCTGCTTTCGTTTTCCTCCTCTGGGATAACACTCTCCTTGCGCAGGTCTTGCAGGATTTTGGATTCCGGTTTCTTCTCTGGAATCTTGACCTTGACAATGGCAACCTCAACATCGGTTTTTCTTTCCGCATCCCGGAAAGCGTTCTGCACATATTCGATGCTGGCGTCGTACTCTTTGAGCTTGCGCACCAGATCCTTCCTGGTATTGGAATATGGATTTCGGATTGTCTCTGCATTGAGCAGGCAGACAACCCGCCCGCCGTTCTGCTGCATCTCCAAGGCTTTGAGCAGATGCTTGTCCCCTTCACTAAAAGGCGGGTTCATAACAATCAGGTCATAGTGTTTGGAGGTGTGCATGGTCAGGAAGTTGTCATGCACAACGCGGATTTCATTTCCCTTGAGCAAAGCTCTCAGGTTGGGGTCAATCTCCACCGCATCAATGTCAATGGAATGGTGGTTATAGCTGTATTTGTTGCTATCATTCTTTGCCTGAACGGCAGCAATCAGGTCTCCCTTACCGGCACTGGGTTCCAGCACTGTCTGGATAAAGGTAAAGTCGATTCCTTCCAGCATTTTGTTTGCGATGGTTTCCGGGGTTGGGTAAAAGGTATTGTTAAACATGGTTGTTCCTCCTATCAATAAATTACCTTATCAATCTGCTGACTGATTTCTGTTAAAAGTCGATTTGCTTCGTTAAGTAGATCAGTGATGTGTTTTCTGCTCATACTCTTTGCCGTACCGATCTGCCACAGGCTTTCCTCCAGATGGTCTGAAGCATGTACTAGCTTCAATTGCAGGTCGCTAAGTTGTTCTTCCAATGCTTCTTTGGCTTCTGTCTGGATCTCATTTTGATAAAAATTAAGAGCGTCGCGGCCAAGGCGACGCTCTATCAGGTCTTCCCAAAATTCAGCTTTGTGTTCATCTGACAGGCAGTTTTCTACACCGCCATCCTTTAAGTAGATTGTCATGCTGCTTTCCTCCTAAGCCATCAACCACTGGTTGTAGATTGTATCGTAATCATAGTGCGTCACATCGGCCAAACCCTCAAACAATCTCTCTCTTACTAAGCTGTCCCCTACACCGATGACCTCATAAACATCCTTGTACTGGTCGAGGGCATCAAAGAGATTTTGGAAAGTCGAATCAGGATTGATTTCAGCTCCCAGCTCATCGTCTGGGTAGTTGGTTGTATACCATTCTTTCAGCTTTGTATTCTCATTCATTATGCAATGTCCTCCTTTTTGATTTCTTCTACGCCAACAACAATTGCATCACCAACCGAAAATGGGCTTCCATCTGCGTTGTATTGCCAGTCGTTGGCTTCAACTTCTTCCTCAAAAAATTCCTGAGAAGATTCGTATTCAAGTTGTCCCTGCCAAGCGCCGAAGAAATTATCGAGACAGTCCTGAAACAGTTCTTCCGCGTCGTTGTAGATTTTCCTGTAGGTCAGGCAGTCGATGATTGGCTGCAAGATTTCGTAGTCCCAGCAAACACCGGTCAAGGGGCAATCCTCCATGCTTGTTATTACCTTGCTATGCCTACTGACGCAGCGGAATGGATTATAATAGATTTTAGCCGAATAGAATTTTCCTTTTGTAATATAGTTTGCATAGTTGTTCCAGAGATAGGTTGCCAGACGGATGCCGGAAACACTTTCGATTCCATCATCGCCAGCAATCACAAAACGATGCCAGAATGTGTAGTCGTCAACCTCCCAATCACAAACTTTGACTGGAAAAATCTCCTCAAATTTGGAGAGTGTTTCTCTGAACTCGTCGCTGCACAGTGATTGATCCTGACCGGCAAGCCACGCCAGATATGCTTTCTGTTTTGCTTCCTCGCTGAGTTCTTCGTAACGGAATGCAATTGCCTCCAATGTATATTTTGTCATAGTCGTTTCCTCCTAAAATCTTTTCTACTTTTTGCTTTTGCTATACTGCGACCGGCGCAAAGCCGGTTTCGTCTTAATCTTCCAAGACTCGTCAGGCAGCTTACATTGCCAATCTTGCTATTGTAGCGTCAACCTCTCTCTCGTAGCTCTCCAGCTTGTTTTTGATTCTCAGCAGGCGGCTCTTGCGGTTTGCGCACTGCTCTGCAATTACCTCTTTGGTATGCTGGTTCAGGCAGCTTGCATCCAGCTGCTGATCGGAGAACGCCTGCATCTGCTTTGCGTAGAAGATGGAAACAATATCCTGCATGGAAGGAGCTTCTACCTGGCAGATCGAGTTATAAAGGATGAAGGTGTTTTCATTTTCAAATCGTTCTGGTTCAGAGTTGCGGTCTGCGAACATCCGGCAGGTAATCTCTCCGGTTTCCAGATTGCCGTAGATGACGGCCTCAAATTCGTTTCTGCGGTTGTACATGCCTACTGCTACACGGATGCCTTTCAGTCCAGATGCTGCGTAATTGTTTCTCATAATAATTTCCTCCTGTTGGTTATATACTTTGTTGGTCTTTTTGGTATAATTTTGATTAAAAATGAACGTTAAAGGGAATGTAACATTCCTCTGTGCGTTTATCACTGATGGTTGGTTCCCAGATGTTGGCGATGCAGGCGTTGTCGCCCATATCCTCTGCCAAAGCTATCCTTGCTTCTTCCTCGGTTTCAGCCTGAATCAGGCCGACAGACTGTCCTGCAAGCTCCCCTCTCCGGTTATAAATTCTGAGCCGGTACATCCAAAGTTTCATTCTGATTCCTCCCCATTTTCAATATCAACGATTCTGCACAGCGCTTTTGTCACCGCATTGATTTCCTCTAAGGAGCCATAACAAACCTGATGTCCATCATAGATGAGTTGATACCATCCGTCGTTACAGGGATACAATGCGATATAGTGATTGAACAACCATTCCTGACCACCTTTTGCGTCAATCAGGTATTGCAGGTCTTCTTCGATGGTTGTCTTTAAACTGAATTCCACTTTTAAGCCTCCCTTACATCCTTGATTTCCCCAGACCACAGACGGCCTTTCAGATATTCGTTGTGCCGGATGATCTCGACAACATGGCGATTGTAGCCGCCCTCCAAAATCTCTTTGGCGGCAGCGTCTGCCATCGTGATCTCCATACAGGTTTCTCCTCCAGTACCATTCAGAATTTCTTCCACATCATAGGTAAACAACAATGTCTTCATCTTTACCCCTCCTGATAGATTGCAACAAACAGCGGCCTGCCGGACTTTCGTTCCTGGATTTCCAGCATATCGCTCTGATCTTCGATTCGGATTGTTCCTTTGCCAAACTGGATTCCTCTTGTATTGCGCAGCCAATGTGTAAAGGCTTTATGCAGATGCTTGCTGCTGGTTTTCATTACGCCAAGATGATAGCTTTCGTTGTATGTCCAGCCGTCATCATAGGCGATGGCATCTATTTGCCGGATTTCCCATTTGGATTTCATCTTGTTTCCTCCTCACATCTATCCAATTCAGCTAACCGTTCAATAGCAGACTGTAGTTTTTTGTTGAGCGGAGAATAATACGACAATCCCCTCTGACGCTCCATCAAAATGCGGCGGGCCAATTCTAAATCACTGATTTGATTTAGCTCCTTAATAGTCCATCGTTTCATTTTGTTTCCTCCTTCTCTCGATATGCACACAGGTCCATTGCAAGTTCGTTCAGCATTTCCTGAATTGATTCGGCGTCCTCGACCAGTTCAGGGAACGACGGAACACCACGCACACCGCTCTGTCCTGCATCATACCACATAGCAGCCTGTTCTTCAGAGTCAAAACTTTCAGCGTAACCCTTGACATCCTCTATCAGATTGTTTGCTGAAACGGTAAAGAGGAAATCCTCTCCGGCTCCTGAACATTGTGACAGCTCAACATAGCCATCATCACCACAATAAACATTCCAGTCCAGCGTTTCGATATAGGCAAGCAGATTTTCTAAGTTTGTATTCATCTTGTTTCCTCCTTTACGCAAACAGTTCCTTTACCTGCTCTGTCGGGTCAACGCGGAACAGGAAAGCAGATTTAAACTTGCTGTAGTAGCCGCCAAGCTCCCGCATCTGTTTTGCAACCTTGACGTAGGTTTCCTTGTCGAGCTTTGTAATGAACTTGACCAGCCAGATTGGTGTCTGATCTCTGGTATCGACATCCTCCTTGACGGTGTACTCATAGCTTTGGTTACCTTCGATTTTGGTTTCCGGTTTGATTGGCCGCTTGACTGTTTTCTCCACCTCATAGGTTTCAGTTTCCTCACGCAGCTCCACAAATCCGATGGCGTTCGTTTCTACCCATCTCATGAACTTATCCTGTCCTGCACAGAAACGGTTTCCCCGCTGGGTGTAAGAGGTGACGTGTTTGTCGAGCTTTCTTCCCATCTTCAGGCAGTCCACGCGGTCACGATCAAGGGAAACGATCTCGTAGATAGCTCCGCGATGACAGCCATAAGTAAAGCCGGTTTTGAGGATGATGTGCTGGCCGACCTTCCATTCCAGCGGCGCTGCTACCTCGTGAGCTTTGATAACCTTTCTGGTTTTGGTTTGCTTGACCGTCACCGTCTCATACTGGCGGTTATCTGGTTTCTTTTTCTCCCGATACACCACCTTGAAAGGCTTGTCCCACTTGCCGACTGAAACATCGTAGTAGAAGTTGGTGCTGAAGTAGTCGATCATGCCGTCGCTGTCATCGTAACGATAGGAGTTGATAAGCTCCACTACATCGGTCATCATCGCCTTAGCCTCTGGAACAAGGCGTTCCTCTCTATCCATGTAATACTGGTTCAGGTCGATATGGGTTTTATTTTCGTCCACAAAGACCTGATAAGGCGCTTCCATCAAGGCAACGGAAATATGGGTACACATCGAAGCAGAAGAATAACGCACACTCCACTTGCAATCGCTGTAGACTTCTTTGAGATAGGTTCTGATAATCTCCGCAATTTCCTTTGTGGTGCGGCCAGATTTGTAATTCTTCCCTGCCCATCCGTTCTGAGTGTAAAACCATCTTCTATCTGAATCAGCGGTTTCTTTGGTGTGAACTTCGCTTCGGTTCTTCCAGACTGGAAAGAGCTGGTCATATTCATTGTTGAGCACCTGCATTTCTGCATCGGTGCCGCCCATATCAGGGTGCAGTTTCAAGGCCCACTCACGGTATTTTGCTTTCAGGTCCTCGAAGGATTTGATTTCTACTAAGTATGTCATATGATAACCTCCTTGTTGATTTTATTCGATTGCCTGCCACTCTGCATAAGCAATCGGTTTGATTTCATATCCGGCGAAGTCTCTTGCTTCCAGAACGATTTCCTGATCGTCGTACATTTTCTGTACTTCGTCTACAGCGTCCTGAATGCTGTCTGCCTCGACCTCTATCACACGCTCCAAAGTTTCCATGACGGATACTCTCACCATGGGCATATTGGTTTCCTCCTTACTCAATCGCTCCACACGCCATCAGGCGACGGGTTTCTGCATCTGCATTGTGGTATCGCTGCCACCAGTCCTCCAGCTTATCCTGCTCAACTTTGGATTTTGCTTTGAGCTGGGTGTAATCCTCCAGCGGCATGACGTACAGGTACGCTTCAAACTCACCGTCGAAGCAGACCCAGTAGTCCACACGAAGGGATTTATTTCTTCTCAGCGCAGCTTCCACTGCGGTGTACTCTGCCCAGCTATGGCAGGGAATCTTTGCCCTTTTATAGCCGAACCGAAGCTGCTGCCACTGAACCTCAACATGGTTTTGTTTTGCGAACTTGCGCATGAAACCTTCAAAGTTTTTCATACAATCGACCTCCATTTTGCTTTTCACTGATGGGGCGGGCGTTTGGAAGCACACCCGCTAGAGCTTTAATCATACTCGAAAAGAATTGATGTTCCGTCATAGTCTCCAAACATTTCTGTATACTCTCCATTGTTATGGGCGCTCACCTCAGTCTCCCAAAACCAAACCAGATCAGCATATTCTTGTTCTGTAAGATCTTGGCCATCGCTGATATTGGTTTCGAGTTCGTAGAAGTAGTCTGGAGAGTAACCGCAGTTCCAACCATCGCGCCAATTTCTCAAAGTAAGCGTCTTTGCTACTCCGTTTACATAAACTGTCATTTTGATTCCTCCACTTCTTTAACAGCTTCTTCTCTTGTCGGTGCAAACCGATCCGATAAACTGGTTTTTGGATTTGACAGGAAGCACCAGACCGTTTTGGGATAGCCACAATATTCCAGCAGCCCAACTTTAAGCATATCCTCCACCGTTCCGACCACGCCGTACAGGATGGTTTTATCATCGTTCCAGACTTTACGGATAGTGGTTTCATCACCTTTTCTTTTCAGGAATTTCATTTTGATTCTCCTTTCAATTTTGGACACAGACCTAAGCCGCCATCGATTTTAGGGACCCTGCGATAGGCTCCGCGATGGATGCAGTTTTCTCTTTCGCACTGTGTACAGTCGCATTTGAGAAAGTCCTCATAGCTCATCTTCCATCCGGTTTTTCTGAATTCTTCTCTGGTCATGTTATCCCGCCTTTCTTTCATCCTTCAGCCGCCAGATAGCAGCTTTGATTTTCTCTTTTCTGCTCTGCTTTTCCGCATAGCTTTCGACCGCCAGACCTACCAGACCGGCACCTATCAGGCCGACGAACAAGCCAGCAAACAGGATTATCAGTGTAAGCACAGGATCACCTCCTCCAATTCAAATTTGATTTCCGGTTTGGTTTGAGCCGGAAGATATTTCCGGACAGCAAAATTGCCTGCCAGACAGACCAGCAGGCACATGATGACACATATTATTCTCATTTCAAGATTCCTTTCGTCGTTCGATTTTATTTTGCTTCTGCCTTATGGATTTTGGCCTTGCTGGTCATGTTATAGGTCAAGCCGTTCATGCGAACGTAGATGGAAGCGATGACAGCCGCGATGAAACGGTTTTCGTTTTGGATTTCAATTCCAGCTTCTTTGCCGGTTTTGAAGTTAGAGACTGCGCCCTTCAGGAAGCGAACGTCAGCCAGCTTCATCTGCGGGACAGGGAATTCTTTCGGCAGCATAGCCTTTACGACTTCATTCAGCTGCTTTTCGAGTTTTGTATTAGAGGAGCCGTCGAATACACTTCCCGCCTTTTTTGCAGTTTCCTTGTCCATGGTAGAGGTCAGAGTTTTCGCGCCAATACCTTCCTTTTCAGAAGCGAGATTGAGCGCGATATTGTGCAGCATACGGGCGCACATGGTTTCCCATACGCTGGAGGAAGCCGACTTGATAGCCTTTTCCAGTTTCTTGTAAGAGAGGAACTTCTTGCTGGAAGTGATGGAGTAGTGGACAGAATCCTTGCTAGGTTTTGCAAGTCTAAAGGCCGCGATTTCACCGGCGTTGTCAAGATAAACCTTGACAGCTTCCGCGACGGGCAGCGCCTGCTGTTCCTTTACCCACTGTTCCGCAATGGAAGTGTTCAGAGCCTTGACAGCCTCTTTGGTAGAGGCTTCCAGAGTGCCGACTTCCTGCATGGATTTTTTGGCGTCGATAGCCGCGTTCAGAGTGGACAGAGCCTTTTCTACGTCGGACTGTTTAGAAACGATGGACTCAAGATTGGTTGGCATGGAATAATTGGTGTTAAACATAGTAGTACCTCCTGATGATTGTAAAAGATTGATTGTTTTTTATGGTTGTGGTTGTAAAGGCCACACTACAGTATGAGAATCTCTCACACTCTAGTGCAACCTTTACAGATTGCACCTTGCCTAAACTATCCGCCGCAACGCTCACCGCCCCGCGTTTCGCATGATAGCACACCGATTTTATAGGCGTTCAGATTGCCGACTGTCTAACTCTGACTGACGCCGCGTGTCGGTATCAACACACTGTTTGCTACTTCCACAAGCCTTGAATCACGTTGTCACGAAAGGCGCACTTTGAGTGCGGACTTTACGGGATTCTCCGCTTATTAGAATGACAGCTAGGGTAACAAGCCCCGTGTCAAGCTATAGCATAACAGTTTGCTTTTCCTCCATGCTATCCACCGCCAGGGCTTCAAACTGATTGTTTAGTCTATCCAAAGGATAGGGAAAACGGAATGGAAGTTGTAAAGGAAATTTTCAAGAGAAAATGCGATTTTACTAACATTGTTAGTACTATATTTTTTAGGGATTGCTAACAATCCCTAGTTATTACGAACGTAATCTTCTATCCATTCCTTTATCAAAGTTCCCGCTTTAACGCCGTTTATAGTCGCTTTTTCTTGAAACTCTTGATAAAGTTCTTTGGGCATGGAGACAGTAAAGTTTTTTATTCTATCTCGCTCTCCACGCTGTTTTGAGAGTTCATATTCACGTTGATAATCGCGTTTTTTCGTCATGCTATACTTTCCCCCTTTTATAGGTATAGTATAGCAAAAGCAAAAAGCCTTTACAAGTCACAAACTGTTAATTTGTCAAGGTACGGTCTTTAGTCTACCTTTATCGCGCTTGACCGCGCGGAACATATATAAAGTTTGCATAGTATGCACTTTTATATAGAGGTTCTACATGAATAAAGCGTCATGTTTCGCCCGCTCGATTGTTACACCGCTCGCCGTCAAGCTATCCGCCGTTGGTACTTGTCACAGTTCCTACAATACCCCACGTTCTAACGTTGCCGTTATACTTGTTACAGTGCCTTGTATACCCTACGTTCCCGCCCTCGCGTTCCCGCTTGCTCTGTTGAGCTTGTCTATATCTTAGCACTAACAATGGTAGTTGTCAACACTTTTTAAGGTTACAAAATGGTTACAAGAATCGCCAATAATATACGAACACGATAGTCTTAATTTTTATATATAAAGGAAAGCAAGGCCCCACCCTGCCGGACGTGGCCAACGATAGCACACAAAACTTGTGATAATATCATATAAAACAAACAAATAAAGATCGTTATGCTACAATAATAAAAGCCTATAAAACAAACAATAGTCAAACAATTGCGGTAAAAGCAAATAGAATATTTGAGATAAAAGGATCATTAAAAGTAACGTATGTTATACTGATGCAGTATAAAGCAAACAAAAAGAAGTGTATGATAATAAAGATACACAAAAAGAGAACATACATAAGAAATCTATAGAAAAGATAATGATGATCGCCGGGGCACGTCGTAGACTATTGTACTAGATAGATAATAATATCATTGCATGATTGTACCAATAGAACATATAAGAAAGCATGGAAGGTTGTAGAAGTGTACAGAAAGGATAAAAGAGAAGATGATAGAATGAACGGTGGAGATAAAAGGGAAAGAGTGTGGTATAGGGAAAAGTTATGGATAGTGGGAATATATAGCGTAAAAGCATGATAATGATGTAGTGTGGATAATTGTAGGATGTAGTATTTAAAACTATTTAGAGGATTATTGAAACAGAATGAATAATTGGAAAAAACTGGAAACGTAAAGGCATAGCAAGACAAGCGCCGCCAAAAATAACGACTAACAAGATAGATAAACAAGGCAAGGCGGCAGGCAAGACATGACGAAAGCAAAAGAATAACAGCCGAAAATGGAGAAAATCGGCGGTAGAGGCATGGGGGATATTTTACATAAATAGAAAGAGTCTAAAAAACCCCCAGCCCATCAGCTCTTTTCTCCACCATCCCACCTTCCATCCCCTCTCTCGTCCCATTTTTCGATCCAAAATCCCCTTCTTCCAACCCTAAAATCACCTCAAAACACTCCATTTTTACCCCAAAATGCCTCTAAAACTCCTCAAAATGGCTTTAAAACACACCTATTTGCATCTATTTTTGTATATTGGACCATTTTTGACCTGTTTTGACCAGTAGATGGTATGTATCAGTAAAACCTCAAGCCGGGGCCGTCTACAATAACATTTTTGTTTCTTGATTTACCTAAAATACATTGATTTTGATATTGACTGTAAATTGATTTAGTGATATAATTGAGCCATAGTCAAATAATATTGGCTTTCTACACTTCGAGCAGGCAGGAGCTTCTACATCTACATAGAGAATAGTCTGCACGGTGCGACTGCCTGCGAGAAGTTTCTTCTTCTACTATCCTCCCGTGCTGATACGTCTCACCAAGAAGCTGAAATAACCGCTCAGCCCGGGTAGTGGCAGTCTCCCCTGTCACGAGGCAGAAGCTCCTGCCTGATAGTAAGAACCCGGTTCAGCAGAGCCGATGAAGGTCATCGAACTCAAAATCGCTCTTTGAAAAATGAAAAAAAATGACGATCAAAAATGGAGATGTAATGGTTCGCGTAAGCGATTTTTCGTATTTTAGCAGCTACCGTCTCTGCTTCACCTCTCGTATGATCCCGGAAGGGGCAGGGCTGATTGCAGACATTCACACATGGGCGCGTGGAAGCTACGGAACCCGCTGTGAGTCAATCGCTCCGCTCTCAACATCACAGCTCTCGCCTATCGGCTTTTTGTAAAGGTAACTGACGCTCCCCCGCTTTTGGTATGAACTGCTTCGCAGGCCAGTACAACGTGATTGTAAAGGTGCAGCGAAGCTGCTTGAAGTGAATGTCTACAACATACCTGCCCCTGAAAGCGAGGCGCTTCGCGCGATTTTCTTTTTCCTTTTCCCCAGTACCGGTAGCCTCATCGCAGAACCTGGCCGAGCTTGAAGGGGCAGATTGTAGATCCTATGCCCCAACCCTCCCCGCTCCCTTCCCCGATAGAGGTAACGGGTAAGGGAGAGCCAAGGTATGTCTATATATATTATAAGAGCACTAAAGATTCAAAAAGCCGTATAACTAAGCCAAAAAACTTATTTAGTTGTGCAGTTTTTGACTGGTCAAAAATTGCCGATTTCTCTACGATAACCCGCATATCAACCGAGGCCAAATGGGAGATTCCTCGATTGTAAAAAATGACTAAAATTTCCCTCTTATAGCCGAAAAACACCTTATTGTAGCATCTCAGAAAACCGCATAGCTAAGCCATTTACCAAAAATGGAAATTTAAAATGCACTATTTGACTAAATTCCAAAAAATCGTGACTAGTTTTTAAAGGAGGTTTTACACCATGTTCTTTTTAAAGGCAGATGGATACATTAACCAGAAAAACGGCGAGGTTGTCCATGACCTTTATACTGTAGAGGCCCCCGCATCACATGATCGTTATTATAAGTCGAGCTATTTTGGCAGTAACTTTATATGGGTGACTCCTCTGTGCCTGCAGCAGTTCCAGCAAGAATCTCCGGCCTTCATCGCAAAGTTAGCTTATCTGTCAAGCTGGATCAACTACAGACAAGTCCTTATGACCCGCTTAGGCACAAAGATGACCAAGCAAGACATCATGGACCTATTAGGCGATTCCAAAAGGAATTTTTACAACTTCTGGAACCACGCTGTAGAACAGGGATACATCATCTACAACAAAGACTGCATTGCCATGTCTGCCTCTTATTTCTTTAAAGGTTCTGTCGCTGTTAAAGAAAAGTTCCTGGGCGCAGATAAGCAAAAGCTATTCAGGATGTTTGTCCCAACCATCCGCCAGCTATATGAGATGAAACCGGAAGTAAGCCGAGCTACTATTGGGTATTACTTCAAATGCTTGTGTTGGGTCCATCCCCAAGCCAACATTTTATGCAGCAACCCGACCTGCACCTTCATCGAAAACATAAAGCCACACAACATGGTGCAGCTGATCGAACAGATCGGATTAGATAAAACGAACGCCAGCCGCTTTAAAAAGGCTCTGACAGCCCCGATTCTATATAACACAAGATACAAGGCGTACTACAATGCCATCTTTGGTGAGGAGCAATCGTTTCCTATTAAGCAGGCGATGCTTGATCTAACCCTTGCAGCCATCAGAAAAGTTTACATCAACAACAAGGCACAGGCGGTTATTTGTCTCAACCCAAACCTCTGCTACACCGGTTACTATCATGACATTGCCAGACGGGTTGGAGGTTTTGAGAAGCGTATTGTGGACGATGCCCCACACACAGAAATTCTCGGTGACGACGTTGATTGGGATGCGTCTACAAAACTGTTGACAGAGCACGGAATTGATGCAGAGGGAAATGTTGTACTTATAGAGGAAGATGAACTGCCGCCCTGCATGGGAGTATATCAGCCAGGAGATAAAACGTTTGGTAGACTCATCAAAACTAATAATGATTGGACGGATGAAACATCATGGAAATTTATAAAGCCTATCTGCAAGAAAACTCCACCACAGTGATGATTGAGCATTACCCGCTGGAGTCTCTCCCCCAAATACTGAACCACGCTAACGATATGGATTTCGTATGGATTGATGTTGATGCCATCCAAAGGTTTCAGCAGGAAGACGTTGACGATGTGTTGTCTACTCTGCCATTATGCTCTCCCTATGGTATCCACTACGTCATGGATGGCGAAGGATTGACTGTCACTCAGCTTGCCGCTCTTTCCAACAGAAGATTGTCTCCTGATAGAATACAAGCGCTCATCAACATCGGCCTTCTCGACACTTATCAGGTAGTATTAAAGGTGAAGGGGCCTGATGGTAAGGAGCGGGAAATTATGATGGAATGGACTTCCCTGAACCCAGGCGTCTTTTATGCACAGCGCAGCCCAAAAGTAGATACCCTTCGTCATAAGACTCGTTTATATTATGCAGCCATCGGTGAGCGGTATCAGTACAGGAAAAAGAAAACAATTAGCCTGGATCTGCTTCCAAAGATTCATACTGAACTGAACATCATCTGCCGCTATCCAGACGAACCAGACATTTTAAAGGCAGGAGTCGTTATCGAGAATATGACACATTTCAGTGATGACAGTTATCTCAGATATGTTCCAATATATACTGGGAACCAAAACTGTCCTGTCTTCTGGTGCAATATCGTAGATCCAAGGCTCTGCTATGCCGGTCATTCCTTAGAGGCTGTAATGGCTGTTGGAGGGTATCGCTGATTCCTCAAAACTCGCACTTGAAAGTGAGTGGGGTAATGGAGGAAAGACTAATGATTTCGCTTGGCAGGAAGCAAAATCCTTACCACCTTATTTTGAACCCACGCATCTTTATTTCTCCAAACCATCCCGACAGAATCAGGCAAATCAAAAACAAGACCCACTTTTATTTTCATGACATTGTAAAGTATAACGCTATGGACGACATTTACTGGCAAATCGAGAAATCTGCGTAAAGACAAGATGAACAAAAAGGATGACAACGATGATTGAGGTTTATAAGGACTGGGTGATCGCCGTAGATTCCCGGCAGTACATTACCGGAAAACGGTATCGCGATAAAAAGGGCGATGTCTCCCTGAGCAACCAGAGATATTTCAGGACGCTCTCACAAGCTGTTGCAGACATCGCGGAGAGGGTTAGTAAAGAGAGACTACAGAATAAGAATATGAGCCTGAAGGAAGCTGTAGAAGTGCTGAGAAGTACTTATGAGGAGTTCGGGGCGGAGGTTGACGAGCTGTGTAAAATAGAAAGCATAAAAACTCTATAGTGAAATTAGATATATGTAAAATTACATTTCTGTGATAACTAATAAAGCAGATTAAAAAGAAACATCGTTTGGCAGATCTCTGGTAAAACGATGTCTCGACGCGCCATTCTGAAAGGAAATAGCAAAAAAGTATAATAAAATAAAGAAGTTATCAAGGAGCAAGTTAACGAAGCTTCCCTCTTAATTTCTTTTCCAAATTCTCCGCTACAGAGATCATTCCGAAACGCCATAGCAGGCTGAACGTGTAGCTCACACCCCGGACATCAGCCAATTCTTTAGGCCGGGTAAATGCAACGTCCTGCTTTTCAATGGCTCTATTGAAAACAATTTTTATCGAACTCCATGCCAGAGATTTGCTATTTTCCCGGCGGTCAATGAACAACTCCTTTGTGTATTCCCCATTCCTTCCCTTCTTCAGTGTATAAGAAAAAGGCAAGCCGGACACGGTATAGAACGGGTAATTTTGAAAGGCAACAATGCAGTCCCAGAGATGTTCCTCCGTAGGCGCTGCCATTAATGTATCCACAGCTGATTTCCGGGCCTTATATGCCTTAACCCGTTCTGCATTCTGACTGATCTCTGACATCTTATAGATTACTTTTGTGTAGGGAAGATATGTGTGCAAAGTGGAGTAGCTGAGACCCATCATATGCTGAATCTCCGCCATAGTTTTTCCCTGCTGCATGAGATCCTGGATCTGCTTCGTCTCTGGATAGGACAGAACGTTTCCGGTAATCAGCAGCTTTTTGACCTTACCCGGCGGAAGGTCCAGCTCCAAGGCTGTAGCTTTGATTTCTCCCTTCTCCTGATAAATCTCTGCCGTTGTGTCAATCAGTTTCCGCATCAGGGCTTCCGGATCATAATCTTTCTTTGGAGGACGTCCTCGTTTTAGTGACGTGTTGGAATTATTATTTTTCATGTTTATCTACTTTTACTCCTATATTTTCCGTGTTAATCTATTTTATGAGCGGTAAAAATTAGCGAAATCTACTCATCGGTAGTATCAAGTATTTTTCGCAAAATGGTTTGCAGACACTGGTGTAAGTGAAGTCAGCCTCCAGGTGCTTCATGTTCATTGATTATTCCGGGGTTCTTTGAGCCACCTGTCCGGATTTTGAGAGCCGCCATTCCGGAGAATGAGAGCCATGCATTCCGGTAATTCAGAGCCACTTTATGGACTCTATTACATAGATTTCCTTTATACTGTAAGCACACATCAGCAGATGTGAATACAGTTAAAGGAGGTCACCATTATGACCAAGTATCGAGAAATCCTTCGCCTGAAAAGCTTAGGATTCAGTGAACGGAACATCGCACATAGCTGCGGTGTGTCCCGTAACACAGTTGCCAAGGTCGTCAAACGGGCTGTGGAAATGAATCTTTCCTGGCCATTGGATCATGACATGACCGACAGCGCACTTGAGGAAATGCTTTTTCCCAAGGTAAAATCAGCAACCAATAGAAGGATGCCTGATTATGACTACATCCGCAGGGAGCTCCTGCGCAATGGGGTCAACAAGAAACTCCTATGGGTAGAATACTGTGAGGAATGTCGCATGAACAGCGAAGAACCTCTCATGTATTCTCAGTTCTGCTACTATATCCAAAAAGATGAAGAAAAACGCAGAGCCACCATGCACATCCCACGGAAACCGGGTGAGCAGATCGAAGTGGATTGGGCCGGTGATCCGGCACAGCTCATCGATCCAGACACCGGCGAGATCACGGAGGCATGGATCTTTGTAGGAGTCCTTACTTACAGCCAGTATGCCTTCGTAAAGGCATACCTGGATCAGAAGACAGACAACTGGATCAAAGCGCATATCCAGATGTTTGAATTCTTCGGCGGCGTTACACCGATGCTTATTCCTGATAACTGTTCTACAGCAGTGAATCATTCGAAAAGCGACTGGTATACAACCGCACTGAATGCTACTTACCATGAGATGGCAGAACATTATAACATCGCCATTATTCCGGCAAGAGTCCGGAAGCCCAAGGATAAACCAAATGTGGAAGGTTCCGTTGGTAAGATCTCCACATGGATCACTGCAGCCCTCCGCAATGAACAGTTTTTCTCCCTTGCAGAATTAAACACTGCGATCCGCGAAAAGCTGGATGCCTACAATGCAAGAAAGTTTCAAAAAAAGGATTGTAGCAGGCTCAGTTTATTTCTTGGGGAAGAAAAGCCATTGCTGGCACCGTTGCCTGCCACACCCTTCGAACTGGCGGAGTGGAAACAGGCCACTGTCCAGTTCAACTATCACATCGCAGTAGACAAGATGTACTACTCCGTGCCTTATCAGTATATCAAAGATAAGGTCGATGTGCGCATAACAGAAACAACGATTGAAATATTTTATCATCACAACCGGATTGCCTCGCATCGCCGTCTCCATGGCAGGAGCGGCCAATACTCCACGGTAATGGAACATATGCCGCCAGATCATCAGAAATATCTGGAATGGAACGGTGACCGTTTCCGCAGATGGGCAGATTCGATTGGAATCAACACAAGGAAGGTGGTTGATGCAATTCTGACCTCCGGCAGGGTGGAACAGCAGACTTACAGAAGCTGTATGGGACTGCTGAAACTGGCTGAGAAGCATTCTCCCAGCAAACTGGAAGAAGCTTGTTCAAGAGCGCTCCTTTATTCCAGAACACCCAGTTATAAAAGTATCAAAAATTTATTAGCTGCCATGAAAGAGGCTTTCGATCCTGTTTCCCAGAATCCGGATTCAATTTCATCTGAGACGCAATCACAGGCACGTGGCATTACAAGAGGCGCCAGATACTACGGAGGTAAAAGATCATGACCAATCAGAGTACCATTGATAAACTAATCGAGATGCGCCTGTCATCCATGGCAGATGCATTCCGGATCCAGATGAATGATTCTGCAATGAAGGAAGTTCCGTTTGAAGACCGCTTCGGCATGCTGGTTGATGTTGAGTATACAAACCGGAAAAACAACCGTCTGAAAAGGCTGATCCGTCAGGCAGAACTGGAACAGCCAGACGCCAGCATCGCAGCCATCGACTATCAATCCGGCCGTAAGCTGAACAAAGCCTTGATCAGCCGTCTGGCAACCTGTGAATACATCTCAGAGTACCGCAACATTTTTATTACCGGTGCCACCGGAAGCGGTAAGACCTATATGGCATGTGCTTTTGGTATGGAGGCATGCAAACACTATTACACTGTGAAATATGTCCGCCTTCCGGATTTGTTGCTGGATCTGCAGGCAGCCAGGGATGCCGGTACATTTACCAACGTGCTCAAGAAGTACACGAAACCGGTTCTGTTAATTATTGATGAATGGCTCCTGCTCAAGCTGACCGAGTCCGAAGCCAGAAATCTTTTTGAACTGATCCACAAACGCAGGAAGAAGTCATCGACCATCTTCTGCTCCCAGTTCCGGGAAAGCGAGTGGTACCAGCAGATCTGCAGCGGTGAGAGCACTCTTGCAGATGCCATCATGGATCGCATTTCATACGATTCATATAAAATCAACATCGAGAGCATCGATCCATCAAAAGACCTTTCCATGAGAGAGGTATATGGTCTGGATCCTGCCCAGGCTGAGTAACTATCAATAGGTGGCTCCGTTAGTCCGGACAGGTGGCTCTCGCCACACCGGACTGGCGGCTCCGC
>ERZ780203.941-NODE-941-length-25787-cov-2.914464_pt1 | contig 25787 bp, 19 predicted proteins | sample MGYA00511168_ERZ780203 | MGnify/ENA primary metagenome ERZ780203 (study PRJEB29588, sample SAMEA2156577) | human gut metagenome | biome: human gut; feature: human-associated habitat; material: faeces | place: Denmark | collected 2008/2010 ...
GATAAAAACCGATAAGAAATAAAGTGAATCTGAAATGTAAACTGTCACAGGAAAAATGCGAACTTTATGTAAAAAGTTGCAAAATCTATTGACCTACAGCTTGCTTCAGGTTGTACCATAAAATAAAAACGCAAGGAGGAGATTTTCATGGATATCGAACAGATGAAAAAAGACTTAGGCGGTGGCAACGTATTTCCAATCGGTGAGGAAAATGTAGCATTTGCAAAGTATTTTACAGGTGAATGTTATCTGAATATGCTTACAACAGAGCGAGTACCTGTTGGTCTGGTTACTTTCGCTCCAAAAACAATCAATGCATACCACGTTCATCACAAGGGTGGCCAGATCCTTATGGTTACTGGTGGAAGAGGATGGTATCAGGAAGAAGGAAAGCCGGCTCGTGAGCTGAAAGCCGGAGATGTAGTAAATATTCCACCAGAAGTAAAACATTGGCATGGAGCAGCGAAAGACAGCTGGTTCCAGCATCTGGCAGTTGAGGTTCCGGCAGAAGGAGCTTCCAATGAGTGGCTGGAGTTCTTACCAGAAGAAGAGTACAACAAATTACCATAAATAAAAAGACGGAGGTTTGATGTCATGGCAAAGATTACACAGACAGCAGGAAGAAATGCTCTGGGAACATTTGCACCGGAGTTTGCACATTTCAACGATGATGTTCTGTTCGGAGAGAACTGGAACAATGAAGATATTGATTTGAAGACAAGAAGCATTATCACAGTCGTAGCACTGATGGCACAGGGAATTACAGATTCTTCTTTAAAATTCCATTTACAGAATGCAAAGGATCATGGGGTAACACAAAAAGAAATCGCAGCGATTATTACTCACGTAGCATTCTATGCAGGATGGCCAAAGGGCTGGGCAGTATTCAACCTTGCAAAAGAGGTTTGGAACGAGGAAGAAACAGAAAAATAACCTGGCAGAAACTGCTCGTCAGGACAGATTCGCACAAAGCACAGATGTGTATGCCGTTAAAGCCAGCAACTACAAGGGATTGCGGAGAGGTAGTCCAGTTTAGAGCGGTAATGACTGGCGCTTCTTTTATTATCCAAATCCGCAGAGCGTGGATGAAAAGTTTGTTCTTAAAGATTATGAAAACCCAGAGTATGTGATGATGGAGGTACCATCCTGCTGGCAGTCAAAGGGCTATGACTATAAGCATTATTCGGGTGGTGCATTTGTCATACCATATGATCCGCCGTATGTGCCGGATGAGAATCCATGTGGTGCTTATTATAAGGATTTTGATATATCTAATGAGGAATTAGAAAAAGACTTGTATTTGTACTTTGAGGGAGTAGAGGCAGGATTTTACGTATGGGTGAATGGTCAGTTTGTTGGCTACAGCCAGGTGTCACACAGTCCTAGCGAGTTTGACATTACTCGCTTTGCCAAAGCAGGAAAGAACCGTCTGGCAGTACTTGTGTTAAAGTGGACTGATGGAACGTATCTTGAAGCACAGGATAAGTACCGCTACAACGGAATTTTCCGTGATGTTACATTGATTGCTCGTCCAAAGAGCGCAGTAGTGGACTACACTGTGCGTACCACTTTGTCAGAGGACAACACAAAGGCAGAGGTTTTTGTAAGGCTTGATTCATATAAAGGTTTGCCGAATGTGACAGTAAGCTTATTTGCACCAGATGGCAGCAAGTTGGCAAATGAAACGCTTGTGACAGAAAATAAGGATCTAGAAACTGTGTTTAAAGTGAATGATCCAATTTTGTGGAATGCTGAGCATCCAACCTTATACAAACTAGTTTTGTCTACTGATGATGAGATCATTGAGCAAAAGGTTGGTATTCGCGAGGTTGAAATAAAGGATGGCGTCATGCTTTTAAATCATCGCCCGGTAAAGCTTCTTGGTGTAAACCGTCATGACAGCAGCCCAACAGATGGATACACGGTATCAAGAGAGCATGTAGTGCGCGATCTTACGATGATGAAAAAGAACAATATCAATGCAATCCGCACAAGTCATTATCCGAATGCACCGTGGTTTACTGAGCTTTGCAATGAGTATGGCTTTTACGTGATTGCAGAGGCTGATTTTGAGACACATGGAACGATGGATCTTGTTGGTGAAGAGCCGATTTATAGAAAGTTTGGAAAGATTGTTCAGGATCCGGCTTTCCACGATGCGATTGTAGATCGTATGATGTTAAACGTAATTCGTGACAAGAACGCGAGCTGTGTTGTTATCTGGTCTCTTGGAAATGAAAGCGGTTATGGAAAGAATCTGATTGATGCTGGAAAGTGGACGAAGGAATATGACCCAACACGTCCAGTTCACTATGAAGGAGCAACTTGGGCACCTCCAGGAATCGAGAATGATCAGTCTTGTCTTGATATGGTAAGCCGCATGTACCCGACTGTAGAGACAATTAAAAAGTATCTTGCAGACCCTACTAGCGTAAAGCCATTTATCTTGTGTGAGTTTGTTCACGCAATGGGCAATGGCCCTGGTGACATTGAGGACTATCTGGAAGTCATCTTACCAGAAAAGCGAATTATCGGCGCATTTGTCTGGGAATGGTGTGATCATGCAACATATGAAGGAAAGACACCAGATGGAAAGGACAAATATTTCTATGGCGGTGATTACGGTGAATTCCCACATGATGGAAATTTCTGTATGGACGGACTTGTTTATTCAGACCGCCGCCCACATACTGGACTGTATGAGTGGAAAAATGCAATTCGCCCAGTAAGAGCCACACTTCAGGAAATCAGTCCACTAAAGGTATCATTGTGGAATCGTCTTGACTTCACAAATCTTGATGATGCTGTAACAGTAACATATGAGATTAAGGAAGAAGGAAGACTGCTTTCACATGGAAGTGTTGCAGTACCTTCAATTGAACCACATGAAAAAGGCTTTGTTCTGATTCCAGAGACACCAAAGACAAATAAAAATACTTATCTTAAGCTGACCTACACAGCAAAGCAGGGAACTGCTCTTGCAGGAGAGGTACTTGGCTTTGATCAGATTGCTTTGTTTGAGGAGCAGGATGAAGTGCTCACACCTGTATCTAAGACTGCGTTGCCGGCATTTGCTTCATGGAGTGTAAATGAGACGGCGGATATCTATGAGCTGACAAGAGACGGAGAGTGTATTGTATTTGATCGTCATATTGGAACATTTGCAAAGATCGTTAAAGATAATGAGAACCAGATTTCTGAGCCAATGCGTTTTCTGACCTTCCGTGCGCCGACAAATAATGACTCGGCAGTATCAAAGGAGTGGAGAATGGCAGGATACGACAGAAGTACAGTAAAGGTATATGGGACATCTATTCAGGAAACAGATGGCGTAATCGAGATTCATAGCAGATTCTCTATTGCATCTCCAGCTAAGCAGCCATTTCTTCGCCTTCAGGCAGTATGGAAAGTTGATCTTGAGGGAACCATTTACCTTTCCTTAGATGGAAACTTTGACAAGGTATTCCCGTATCTTCCGCGATTTGGTCTTGGATTAAAGCTTCCAAACGATAAGACTAATGTAACATACTACGGATATGGCCCATATGAAAGCTATTCCGATAAGCATCGTGCATCTTGGGTAGATCGTTTTGATACAACAGTTGATGATATGTTTGAGGATTATGTTTTCCCACAGGAAAATGAAAGCCATTACAACTGTCAGTATGCATCTGTTGGAAATTTGTTCGCAAAGGGCAAAAAGCCGTTCAGCTTCCAGGCATCACGCTACAGTGAAAAAGAGCTTGATGAAAAAGCACATAACTTTGAGCTTGTTCCATCTGATGGCATTTATGTGGCGCTTGACTATAAGCAAAGCGGAATTGGTTCTAATTCATGTGGTCCGAGACTGGCAGAGAAATATCAGCTTCGCGAAGAAAAAATTGAGTGGGAGATAAGCATTCGATTTGGCAATAAGAATTAAGCGAAAGTGCAGTAAATAAAAATATGGTTTTGAATATTTAGAGGATATTGAAGCAGCTATGTGAGGAGAGTAAAAAACGATATATAATGGGATGAAAAAAACTTCCCCTATGCGCAGAATCTGTTGTATAATGGCAATAGATTCTGCGCTGTTTTGCGTATAAAAAACGGCGAAAAATGGAGGGAGACAGAATATGGGACTGACAATTCTGCTGGTGGACGATGATCAGATTCTGACAGAAAAAACAAAAAATTCATTAAATTGGGACAGTCTTGGCATCGGTATGGTGTTTACTGCAAACAATATCCATGAGGCAAAGGGAATTTTAAAGGTATACAAAGTAGACATTCTTCTTTGTGATGTGGATATGCCTATGGGAAGCGGTCTTGAGCTTGTGGAGTGGATACGTGAGGAAGGAAAAGATATGAAATGTATCTTTTTGTCGAGCTATGCAAATTTTACTTATGCACAGAAGGCACTTCGTCTAGGTTCTGTTAATTATCTGCTAAAACCAATCTCCAATAAAGATCTTGAGGCGGAGCTAAAAACAGTTTGTGATGAACTGTTAAAGGAACATACAAATCTGAACAGTCAGGAGAAGAAACAACGTGAGGAAGTGTGGAAAAAGGTGTTAGTGCAGGCACTTTCTGATGGTGTTGGTACGTCAAACACCAAATATAGTGAACTCTATCCATCTGTGCAGCCAATTACACTTGTTCTTGCAGGGCTTCTCGACAACAGCGATGAGCGTCAGAAGGTAAAGGACATTTCATTATATAATTATTGTATGCGTACAGTGTCAGAGAAATATTTGCGGGAACTTGATCTTGACGTGACTGTATCATATAAGGATGCCGAGTGGCTTCTCGTATTAAAAAATTTTGCCGATTATGATCGCCTTGAGGAGCAGCTGTCAAAAATGCAGCAAGAGTTAAATGAACAGACTGCGCATAGCTATTGCTTTTATATTACAGTAGGGCGCCCATATGCAAGCATCGCAAAGGCAATTCGGATAATTTCTGATATGCGCGAGAATGCAATTCCGAATAAACGATTGATGATTGAGGAGCGGGCGTGGGAACTTCGAAAGATTTCCTATTCGGAGCCTTTTTGGGAGAAATGGCAGGAAATGTTTCATAAGAGTACAGCTTCAGGTGATTCATCTTACAATACAGCTTACATGGACGTTATGCAGGAAATGCTTACCTATGTTGATCATGCTTGTGAGAGCGGAAGCTGGTACTTGTCAGATTTAAGACGCTTTGTGAAGCATGTGGGCGATTTGCTGTTAAAAGTTTTGCGTGACAACAATGAGACATTTGAAGAACTGTTTGACTGGCAGGAGTATGAGCGAATGAGCTTTCTGGCACGCCGCTCAGAGCAGGGATGTATTGATTTTATTGAAACTGTATGGAAAAAGCTGGATAGTCTGCATAAAACAGAAGACAAGGCGGAGGCAACCATTGCCAAATTAAAAAGATATATTGAAGAAAATTTAGGCGGTGAATTGACGCGTTCTGTTCTGGCAGGACAGGTGTATCTGTCAGAGGATTATATAACGAGGCTTTTTATCAGGGAGACTGGACGGACACTGCCTGTATATATTGCAAGACGGCGCATGGAAAAGGCAGCAAAACTTCTAAGGGAATCTACAGATCCGATCAGTAAAATTGCGATGGAGGTTGGATATAGCAATTTTTCCTATTTTAGCAAGACATTTCGCGATTATGTGGGCAGCACACCGAATGAATATAGGGCAAAATATAGGAAATAGATTTGTGAGTTTTTACTTATTAACAAAAAAACTTGTTAACAAAAAAACGATAAAATAACAAAATAACGATTTTTATGAAAAAAGATATCACAAAAAGATATCTTTTTTTTGTTATTTCCTATCAGAAATTTTGTAGCAGAAAAAATATAAAAAATGTACTATAAAACCATAAAGAAAAAAGAAATAATTAGTAAAAAAGGAAGGAGAAAAACGTGAAAACGAAAAAGACTCAGTCAAAAAGCAGCAAGCTCAGTGTAGGGCAAAAGCTTAAGGAAAGTAGTCAGCTATATCTGTTGATGCTTCCGTCTATCATCATTTTCCTGATCTTTACCTACTACCCGATGTACGGTGTCATCATTGCCTTTAAGGATTTCAAGCCGGCACTTGGTATTATGGGAAGTAAGTGGGTCGGCATGAAGAACTTCATAACGTTCTTCAAATCGTATCAGTTTTCCGTAACAATCAAAAATACGATCGTAATCAGCTTGTACACGATTGCGGTTACGTTCCCATTGCCAATCATTATGGCACTGATGGTGAATCAAATCCGCTCAATGAAGTTTAAGAAGTTTTTGCAGGTAGCTACTTATCTGCCGCATTTTATTTCAGTCGTTGTTATGTCTGGTATGATTATCTTGTTTTTATCACCAAGTACAGGAATCATCGCAAAGCTGGTTGGACTGCTTGGATTCAAACTTCCAAACCTGATGGGTTCTGCATCTGCGTTCCCTCATATTTATGTATGGACAGAAGCTTGGCAGCATGTCGGTTGGGATTCCATCCTCTACATTGCAACACTTTCCTCAGTTGATCCAAGCCTTTATGAGGCAGCTACAATGGATGGTGCAAACAAGTGGCATAAGATTGTTAACATTGACCTTCCATCATTGGTTCCAACGGCAACAGTTATGTTTATCCTTCGAATGGGAAGCGTTATGAGCGTTGGATTTGAGAAGGTTTATCTGTTGCAGAACAACTTAAACAGCAGTTCAAGTGAGATCATCTCAACTTACGTGTATAAGATGGGTCTTGTAAGCAATCAGTACAGCTTATCAGCAGCGATCGGCCTGTTTAACAACATCATCAATCTGGTTCTTTTGATAGCAGTCAATATGATAGCTAAAAAAGTCAGTGATACTTCATTAGTCTGATGGAAGGGGGAAAAACAGTGAGCAAGGCAGCATACAAAACAGCAAAGACAAACAAAATTAAGCGTTCAAGAGCCGACTTGATTTTTGATATCATTCTGTACACAATTGGAACAATTTTGATTCTGATTACACTCTATCCGATGTACTTTATCGTGATTGCGTCCATCAGTGATCCGCAGCTGGTATCAAACGGCGAGATCATGTTTATCCCACGCGGAGTCAGCTTAAAGGCGTATAAGCAGCTTTTAGGATATACAAGACTATGGACTGGCTACAGAAATACCATTATCTATGTAGTGCTTGGAACAATTATCACATTGGCTGCTAATATCCCGGCTTCTTACGCATTATCAAGAAAGAAGCTTTACGGCAAGAAATTGTTCAACATGTTCTATCTGATTCCAATGTTCTTTACAGGTGGTCTGATTCCTACATACATGGTAGTAAAAAATCTTGGACTGACTGATACAATGACCGTTATGGTGCTTCCATTCTCGGTTGTTACTTACTACATCATTGTTGGACGAACCTTCTTTGAAAACAGTATTCCAGACGAACTTTGGGAGGCGGCACAGCTTGACGGCTGCGGTTACATTTCCTTCTTCTTCAAAATCTGTCTGCCGCTTTCTAAAGCAATCATCGCTGTTATCGCATTGTGGGCAGCAGTTGGACAGTGGAATGGCTACTTCAACGCATTGATCTATTTAAGAAGTGAGGCACTTCAGCCACTGCAGATCGTTCTTAGAAACATCTTAATCAGTAACCAGACAATCAGCTCAATGATGACAGGTTCAGCAGCAGTAGAAGCAAAGCAGATGGCCGATCTGATTAAGTATGCAGTAATTGTTGTATCATCAGCGCCAATCATGTGCATGTATCCATTTGTACAGAAATATTTCAATCAGGGTGTTATGCTCGGTGCTGTAAAGGGCTGATATAAAAAAGGCTGTAAAGCCTGTAATAATAAAAATTCAAAACAAAAATAATCATAAAGCAAAAAAGGAGATTAAAACTATGAAAAGAAACATGAATCTGAAAGCAACCGCAGGCATCCTTCTTGCACAGGCAACTATGCTTGGAGCTATTGCAGCACCGACTGTTACTGCACTTGCAGACGAGGGCGATGCAAAGCAGTTTACTGTAGCAACTGTTCGCTGGACTGATGCATGGCCAAATGACTTCTTAAAGGAAGGCGTAATGGCAGAGATGGAAGAGAAGGCAGGTGTTGATCTTGACTGGCAGATTTATTACAACTCTGACTGGTCTGAGCAGAAATCTCTTCTTCTTGCTTCTGGTGAATTGCCGGATGCATTTGTTGGAAGTATCTGTCTGAATTCTTCTGATATGGCACAGAACAAGGATTATTTCGTTGATCTGACACCATATATCAACGAAGAGACCATGCCGAATCTGACAAAGGCAATGGAAGAGTGTCCGGAGCTTCGCGCTGCATGTACAGATCGTGACGGAAAGATTTATTCCCTCCCTAAGAAGCTTCCTCTTCGTCCGACCGTATGTGGAAATGGACTGTATATCAACCAGGATTGGTTAGATAACCTTGGCTTAGAAGCTCCGAAGACACTCGATGAACTGACCGATGTACTCCTTGCTTTTGCAAAAGAGGATGCAGACGGTGACGGCGATCCGACAAATGAGATTGGACTGACAAACAATGCAGGAACTAACCTTCAGGCAGACTGCCAGCACATCCTTTCTGTATGGGGCTGCATGGTTAGCCGTAATACCAACTACATGGGATTGAATAATGATGGCGAGGCTGTATTTGTTCCAGCACAGGAAAACTATAAGGAAGCTGTTAAGTGGATGCATATGCTCTGGGAAAACGGCGTACTTGATCCAGAGTACTTCACACAGGATACTTCATCTGTTACAGCAAAGCTGCAGGCAGAGGGCGGTTCTAAGGTTGGAATTATCTCTGCATGGACTGCTGATTCAGAAGCTGGTCAGAATGCAGATCAGTACTCCTTAATGGAGGCTGTTGAGGGCTACAATGATATTCATTATGTAGAGTGTGCTACAGCATCATTAGACATTACAGATCGAGAGCTTGTTATCACAACTGCATGTGAGGATCCAGAGGCACTGTTAAAGTGGGCAGATAATTTCTATGATGATCTTGTTTCCTTACAGACTTTCTATGGTTCACTGGGTGTTACTGTAACAGCAAATGATGACGGAACTTACAGCGTTCATTCTACAGATGATGATACTTCTCTTGATACAGCAGCATGGTCAAATGCGCTTAGAGATTTCGGTCCGAAGTACATGAATCCAGAGTTCTATGACAAGGTTATCATCCCGGACGATGTATCTGATGGTATCAAGTTAAAGGAAGACGAAGTAAACGCAAAGTATGTTACTACCGATAAGAACACCGGAATGCCAGCTCTTCAGTACACTGAGGATGAGTTAAATCGTATCACTGCAATCGGAACTGATGTTTACAGCTATGTTGAGTCTATGTATGCTCACTGGGTAGTAGACGGTGGTGTTGAGGATGAGTGGGATTCCTATATTGATCAGTTAAATGCAATGGGTCTGGAGGAATTGGTATCCTTACAGCAGGGTGCATATGCAGCTTATCTTGAGAGCATGGAGTAAATAAAATTTCTCTGTAGACAGGAAAAATGAAATAGACTACAATAAAAGCAGACAGATTTTCTGGCTGCTTTTATTGTAGGACGTGATAAAGGAGGTAAGCCAATGCATATTAAGGTAAAGCAGTTCAGTTTAAGAAATATCGTTTTTTCAATTCTTTTAATTGTAATGCTTTTGCTGTCATGCTTGGCAGGAACACTTCTTGTCAGCACTAACCAGAATAGGAACCTGGTAAATCAATATGTGTCAGAGACGGTAGAGCTGTATGTTAGTCAGTTTCAAAAAGAGATGGACGTTATGCGTGTAGAGCTGATTAACATTCTAGAGTCGAATGAGGCGACAAATGAGCTGCCGGATTACTTTAATTCAGAGAGCTCTCAGGTATTTCCAATTTTGAAAAAAATTTCAGAACAGCTTCGGATTCAGGCAATTTGGCATGATTTTGTATATGGCTATTATGAGTATATTGGCACATCAAATGCCTTAATTACGAGTACGGGAACAAAGTTTTCGAAAAGTGTAAAAACGTCGACTGAACGTTTTTTAATGGTCTATCTTTCTGCAAATATGACAAGGCGGCAGAACTCACTTTATCATGAATTTGTCAAGATAGAAGATCAGATGTACCTGTTGACCTGGTATATGAAAGGGCAAAAGATAGCAGGAAACTTGATTCCATTGCAGCGCATTTTTGAGGATCTTGAAAATTGTACGAAAGGCTACACGATTCTGCCATACATATATGACACTGATAATGAAGATAATATTTTTCCACAGAATGTCAGTGAAGAGGAGATTAGAGATTTTGAGCAGGGGACTGTAAAGCAGACGAATATATATTGTTATGCGATTAGTGGTCTCGGTGATTTGTGCATCTATGTTGTGCCGGGAAATGGTGTGCTTCAAGCTGCAAATAGGTGGGAAGTTATTCTTATTATAATGATGGTAATTTGTATACTTGTTTGTGTTGTCGTTGTATTAATATATATCCGTCATATCTTATTCCCACTCCAAAGCTTTGTCAATAGCCTTGACGAGCTTGACACAGACACATATCTGCATGACAATTCTTCCAATAATCTTTTGGAGCTTGAGAGTGCAAATGAGCAGTTTAGAAATCTGGTTAGAAAGATCCAGGCACTAAAAATTACGATTTACGAGAAGGAGCTTAATGAAAAACAGATTGAGCTTGAGTTTGCGCAAGAGCAGATAAGGCCGCACTTTTTCCTAAATTGTATAAGCCTGATACATGGAATTGCAGACAACAAGGGTGAAACAGATATTGTTACTATCACTTCCATTTTGTCTGATTATATTCGCTATATTTATAAGGGTTCTCAAGTGCTTCGTCCTCTTTCTAAGGAGATTGCCCACGTGGAAAATTATATCAGCATTCAGCGCTTTCGCTACGGTGAAGACTATTTTCAATTTGATTGCATGGTAGATGATGGACTTGGAGATATTGAAATTCCGGTGCTTCTTTTGCAGACACTTGTGGAAAACTCATTTTCGCATGGTCTGACACCAGAACGAAAAGGAGAAATTTCTTTGTTTATCACAAAAGAAAAACATAATGATGCAGAATGTCTTTATATTTGTGTGTCGGATAATGGTAAAGGTTTTTCGGCGGAAGTCCTTGAAAAAATTGAAAATAATGGCGAAATCTATTACAATGACCGCCGCCATGTTGGCCTTCAAAACATCAAAAAACGTTTAAATTTGATATACGGCGAGCAGGCAGAATTTCACTTATCTAATATGGATGAGAACTTTGGCGCAATATCAGAGGTGTGGATTACGCAACAGGATAAAAAATAGAACACAGCAGGATTGTGTTATAAATAGGAACAATATTGCAAGAAATATGTAGAATTATGCTTTATACTAAAGCAAAGAATCATAATATAAGGAGAATATGAAAAATGAACGTAAAAAATGCAATTGTACAGGGCGAGAATTATCGTTTTACCGTACTAACACCGAGCATGATTCGTATGGAATACAGCGAAAAAGGTGTGTTTGTAGACAAGAAGACTCAGATGGTTGTAAATAGAACCTTTGATGTGCCGGAATACACTGTAAATGAGAAAAACGGCGAGCTGATCATTGAGACTGACAAGGCAAGACTTGTCTACACTGGAGGCAGATTTGCTGGAAACAACCTGCGTATCGAGCAGAGAAATCAAAAAGTCATCTATGAGTCCACATGGCATTACGGCGATACCGGACATAACCTGAAGGGAACCACCCGTACACTTGATCAGGCAAATGGCGAGATTCCACTGCAGGACGGTCTGTTTTCCATGGAAGGTTGGGCTGTTATCTCTGATAAGGGCTCCATGCTGCTGACAGAAGACGGTTGGATTGAAAGAAGAGAAGACATTGACGCAGAGGATTTGTATTACTTTGGATACGGTACCGACTATTTGGGTTGCCTGAAAGATTATTATAAGCTGACTGGTGCAACCCCGATCCTTCCAAAGTATGCACTCGGCAACTGGTGGAGCCGTTACTATAAATATACGGAGAAATCGTATCTCGAGCTGATGGACCGCTTCGAGAAAGAGAATATTCCATTTACCGTTGGTGTAATTGACATGGACTGGCATTTGACTGAGATCGACCAGAAATATGGAGCAGGCTGGACAGGCTACACATGGAACAAGGACTTCTTCCCGGATCCAAAGCGTTTTACCGACAACCTGCATAGAAGAGGCATGAAGGTAACGTTAAATGATCATCCGGCAGACGGTGTCAGGGCATTTGAGGATGTGTATCCGGAATTTGCTGCCTACATGGGCGTGGATCAGGAAAAGGGCGAGCCTGTTTTGATGGATTTTACGAACAGAAAGCTGCTTGAAGGCTATTTTAAATATGTCTATGAGAAGATCGAGAAAAAGGACGGTGTTGACTTCTGGTGGATCGACTGGCAGCAGGGTACTAACACCGCGATCCCGGGCCTAGACCCGCTGTGGATGCTCAATCACTATCATACCATACACAGCCAGAAAAAGGACGGCAAAGGACTTATCTTCTCCCGCTATGCCGGTCCGGGAAGCCACCGGTATCCCGTGGGCTTTTCCGGTGACACCGTGATTACATGGGAATCATTAGATTTCCAGCCGTACTTCACCGCAACAGCCTCCAATATCGGCTATGGCTGGTGGAGCCACGACATTGGTGGTCACATGATGGGCTACAAGAATGATGAGCTTGCACTTCGCTGGCTGCAGCTTGGTGTATTCTCTCCGATTATGCGTCTTCACAGCACCTGCTGCGAGTTTAACGGAAAAGAGCCATGGCGCTATCGCAAGGAAGTGGAATTGATCATGGACAAGTTCCTTCGTCTGCGCCATCAGATGATCCCATATCTTCATACGATGAACCGCAGAGCAAGCGAGGAAGGTATTCCGCTTATTCAGCCACTTTACTATCAGAATCCTGACAAGTGGGATGCATTTAGAATGAAGAACGAATACTATTTTGGTTCAGATATTCTTGTAAATCCAATCACACAGCCAATAAGCACAGCTACCAGAATGGGTAAGGTTATGGCACTTCTTCCAGAGGGAACCTGGATTGATTTGTTTACAGGAACAGTTTACAATGGAGATCGTGAGATCGAGCTGTACCGCAGCCTTGACAGCATTCCGGTACTGGCAAAGGCAGGTGCCATTGTCACACTTGATGCGCGCACAACGGGCAATGCGATTGATAATCCAGAGATTCTTAAGGTTATCGTGGCAGCAGGTGCAGACGGAAGCTTTAGGCTTGACGAAGAAGCAACCGATGATGTTTGGTGCTCAACCACATTTACATATCAGTGGGGCGATGAGGCTGTTCTTACGATCACACCAGAAAAGACAAAGAAGGAAGGAATGCCGGCAGAACGTGCTTATGAACTTGTATTTACAGGTACAGCACAAGGCATGACGGCACAGAAAAAGAAAGCAGACGGCACATATGAGACGCTTGAGACTTCTTATGACAGCGACAAGCAGTGCACAACAGTAATTCTTCCTATGCAGGATATTGAAAGTGAGATTACAGTCGTTACATACAATACTGCACTTGCTGATAATCATCAGGTTGAGCGTATCTTCGAACTGTTAAATCGCGCAGAGATCGAGTTTAGCTTAAAGGATAAGATCTATGCAATCGCCCAGAAGAAGGGATCAAGAAATGATGCATATTTGCTTGATCAGCTCACACTTCTTAATGCACCAGAGGATGTATTTGGAGCAGTGAAGGAGATTTTGACAGCATTAGATTAAGAATAAGTATCATGTTAAAATAAAAGACAGTATTTAGTAGAAAGAGGTTATGAAGCATATGAACGAAAAATGGTGGAAAAATGCGGTAGTTTATCAGATTTATCCGAGAAGCTTCAAGGATTCAAACGGAGATGGAATCGGTGATTTAGAGGGTATCTATGAGAAGCTTGACTATCTGGCAGAGCTTGGCATTGACGTGATCTGGATGTCTCCGGTTTATAAATCTCCTAATGATGATAATGGATATGACATCAGTGATTATCAGGATATCATGGACGACTTTGGAACCATGGACGATTTTGATCGCGTGCTAAAGAAGGCACATAGTCTTAATATAAAAATTATGATGGATCTTGTTGTTAATCACACCTCCGATGAGCATAAGTGGTTTATAGAGAGCAAGAAGAGCAAGGATAATCCGTACCATGATTATTATATGTGGGCAGATCCTGACAAGAACGGCAATCCGCCTAACCGCTGGGAGTCATGCTTTAGCGGTTCAGCATGGGAGTATGTAGAGAGTGTAGGTCAGTTTTATCTTCACTCATTCTCCCGTAAGCAGCCAGATTTAAACTGGGATAATCCGAAGGTTCGCGAGGAAGTCTTTAAGATGATGACCTGGTGGTGCGACAAGGGAATCGATGGCTTCCGTATGGATGTAATCAGTATGATTTCCAAGTATCCTGGTCTGCCGGATGGACCAGAGAATGGAAATGGCTACACTGGAAACACAAGCTGTGACGGTCCAAACATCCACAAATATCTGCGTGAGATGAACGAAAAGGTATTGTCTAAGTATCGTCTGATTACTGTAGGTGAGTGTCCAGGCGTAAATGCTGAGCAGGCAAAGAAATATGCAAACATTGATGGTAGCGAGCTTGATATGATTTTCCAGTTTGAGCATGTTTCAGGAAGTGCGCTGAAACCGTGCCATCATGGAAAGTGGGACGGTGAGGCAATGACTATGCCAGAGCTGCGTGCAAACTTTACAAAGTGGCAGAAGGACTTAGAGGGATGTGCATGGAACAGCTTGTTTTTATCTAATCACGATCAGCCAAGATGTGTTTCACGCTTTGGAAATGATAGTGAGCAGTACCGGGAACTGTCAGCTAAGATGCTTGCAACTATGACTCATTTCCAGAAGGGTACGCCATATGTATATCAGGGTGAGGAGCTTGGCATGACAAATGCCTACATGGAAAATATCGCAGATTATCGTGATATTGAAAGTCTCAATGCTTACAAAGAGCTGACAACAAAAGAAAATATCCCGGCCAAAACAGTTATGGGCTATATCAAGGCAGTTGGACGTGACAATGCACGTACACCAATGCAGTGGGACGCATCCGAAAATGGCGGCTTCACATCAGGCACACCATGGCTGCAGGTAAATAAAAACTACAAAACAATCAATGCAGCCGCACAGGTAAACGATCCAGATTCTGTTTTTGCTTATTATAAAAAGCTGATTGCACTTCGCCATACAAACGAAGTTATGGTGGACGGTGTGTATGACGTATTGATTCCAGATCATCCGCAGATTTACGCATATACCAGAACACTTGGTGATAAACAGCTGCTTGTACTTTGCAACGATTCCGACACAAATGCTGCCATCCCGGCAGAGATTCAGGAAAAGATTCATGCAGCAAAGAACATCCTTATCCAGAATTACAAGGATACAGACGAGTCCACACTCAGACCATATGAGGCTGTTGTGTACGCACGGTGACCATGGGGACAGGGACGGTGGCTAAAAATGTGTCCCTACTGGCTCGATATGTGTCCATAAAAACATCATGATATTAAAAAGTCTGAAAGTTCAAGAAAAGAGCTTTCAGGCTTTTTTTGTGTGTTTATTAGAATGTAGTAGAGTCGAGGAAAGAACAAAAGTTTGCAAACTTGAGCCACCAGGGACAATAATCAAACCACTGTACCTGTCCCCATGGTCACCCAATGCAATTTTTGCTGCGTATAAAATTTCCTGTTTTCCATATACTACCCATACAACGCAAAATATGGAATAGTTAAAATGATTAGAAATACAAATCAGGAGGAATTGGAAAATATGAAAGCAACAGGAATTGTGCGCCGTGTGGATGAACTTGGACGACTAGTGATCCCAAAGGAAATAAGAAGAACTATGCGTCTTGCAGAAGGCACACCGCTTGAAATTTTTACAGACAGGGAAGGGCAGATTATTCTAAAAAAATATTCTCCAATGATGGAGTTAGGCAGCTTTGCAAAACAATATGCGGAGTCTGTTGCGCAGACCATGAATCAAAAGGTAGCAGTGTCTGACCGCGATCAGATCATTGCGGTGGCAGGCGGCGGAAAAAGAGAACTCCTTGGAAAAACAATAAGTAGGCAGCTCGAAGAAATGATCATCAATCGCGAAAACAGCATCCAGGCTGGATTAGATAAAAAGACAATTCCGCTGATAAGCGGAGACGAAGACAGCTACAGTGCACAGGCCATCTATCCGATTTGCTGCGAGGTGCTGTCATTTTATATAGCCGCGAAAATCAGACTCATTTTAGCGAGACAGAATATAAAGCAGCTGCCTGCGCAGCTTCCTTCTTGGGAAAGCAAATGGAGGGGTGAGGCACCGTAGGGCTTTCGTGACATAGCACCGTGATTAAGGTGAACCGCTGCATAACTTTTTTCTTTTAGGACTTGAAAAACCTTATAACGTGTGTTACAGTAAAAAAGCATTAAAAAAGATATGCAAAATGAGGAAAAAAGCGTGTAAGAGAAAGTAAAAGTCAGTTTTAGATAAAGGATATTTTGCTGGTCTTACCGTATGAGATGTAAGGAGGAGTTTCAAATGAACAAGAAGGAGTTAGTAGCAGCAGTTGCAGAGCAGGCTGGATTAAAGAAGGTTGACGCAGAGAAGGCAATTGAGGCTTTCACAGCAGTAGTAGAAGGTGCATTAAAGGCTGGAGATAAGGTGCAGTTGGTTGGCTTTGGAACTTTTGAGGTAGCAGAGCGTCCAGAGAGAGAGGGAAGAAACCCGAGAAGTGGTGAGACCATGACTATCGCAGCATCTAAGAACCCGAAGTTTAAGGCTGGAAAGGCATTAAAGGATGCAATTAACGCGTAATGATTTTTAAAATCTGAGCGAAAAACGTGCAAAAATTCCCCCTAAAATGCATTTGCGTTGTAGGGGGAATTTTAACTAGAAGGAGATTAATATGCGTTTGGATAAGTATCTGAAAGTATCTCGCATCATTAAGCGCAGAACGGTAGCTAATGAAGCTTGTGACAGCGGACGCGTTATGCTTAACGATAAAGTGGCAAGAGCGAGCGCAGACGTGAAGGTTGGAGATGTTATAGAGATTGCCTTTGGTAATAAAACAGTTAAGGTGCGTATCACGAGTGTGCAGGAGACAATCCGTAAAGAAGATGCAAAGGAAATGTTTGAATATCTTTAAGAGCAATAGCATAATATCAGCGGCTCCCTAATATATTGGAATAGACCGGTATACCGGAAAATCCGATTGTTAGGGGGTCTTTTTTTGGAACAAAATCAAGATCAGGAATATATTGAGCGCGAACACTGTCTGATTTTAGAGCACAGAAGGAGCCTAAAAATCACCGGTGTAACTGATGTGATTGCGTATGACGAACATATCATACAAATCAATACGACAGACAAGGCATTAGAGATACGTGGTGATGGTCTTCATATGAAGCAGCTGGCATTAGACAAGGGGATCATTGAGGTGGATGGCTGTGTGAACAGTCTGGAATATCAGGAGCAAAAAGGCCAGAGTCAGGGGGAATCATTTTGGAAGAGGCTGCTAAGGTAATCGGAGGTGTTGCAGGCGAGCTTGTGTTTTTTATGCGGTCATTTCTGCTGGGATTTTTGATGCGGCTTGGCTACGAGCCGATTATTTTTTTTCGCCGTGTATTTCGTCAGCCAAAGCTTCTTTTGGACGTGCAGGATGTATTGTTTTGGACGTTTGGCAGTTTTTTGATGTTTGGTCTTTTATTTCGGGAGAATAATGGAACACCGAGACTCTTTTCTCTGATTGGAATTGCGGCTGGGATGGCATTGTATCAGCTTGGTCCGGCAAAGCTGACAGGCAGTTTGTTTTGTAAGATTAGAAAAAAACGACTTAAAATGCAAAGAAGATGCCACGCATGGCGAAAAAAACGTCTGGAGAGGCGAAAAATGGAAAAAAAGAGGTTGAAAAAGACACAAAAAGAAAGTATTATAAAAGAAAAGGATAAACATAGCCGCAATAAGAGAGGTGAGAATATTGACAGGAAAGATGGCAGCCCGAAGGAGAGCCAATCGCAAATGGATCGCACTGGCACTTGTGACAGTAGTACTGTTAAGCGTGATGACTTGGATTGGTGGAAACAGTTTGGCAGAGCAAAACGCCCAGAATCTGGCACAGCAGCAGCTCCTCGAGGAAAAGATTGCCGAGGAAGAGGCGCGAAGCAAAGAACTCGATGAGTACAGCGAGTACATGAAAACCGATGAATTTGCTGAATGGTATGCAAAGGAAAAGTTAGGCCTGATCCATAAAAACGAGATCATATTTAAGGGTGAATGATGTGCCGTATCGTGGAAACGCGAAGCGGCACTTTTTTTAATCGCACCGTCTTTTCGACAGACATTTCAAAAAAACTAAGCTATGATAAAAAGAGCAGCTGATAAACAATTGTGTTTTCAGAAATGGAGGTCGAAAGCAAGTGGAAGGTCTGGAAAGATGGCAAAATAATCAGGTAAAAAAAATGGGAATAGGGCGGCTTGGCCTGATTTTTTTTATGATTGGCGGAATGCTTTTTGTTGTGTTAAGAAGTGGGCAGACAACATATTTGGTTATACAGGTAGTGCTGCTTTTTAGTGCACTTTTTTTCGGATATAGGTTTGGACCAGGAGCAGGTGCAATTGCTGGAAGCATAAGTGGAATTATGCTTTCTCTTGTGAGCGGCGAGGCAGCACAGATTGGAATATTGTGTCTTCTTGGAATTTTCTCCGGTGCATTTCGCAGTTTAGGCAGGATGGCCAGCGTGACAGCATGTGCAGCGGCAGCTTTTGGCGTTGGAATTGTATATTCTCCGGCTATTTTATTTCAGACGATGGAGTCTGTTTTGGCAGTTGGTGTTGTATTTTTATTGCTTCCTGAAAAACTTACCTGTCCGCAAAAACAAAATTTGCTTAAGGAAGATTGTGGATTTAATGAACAAGAAAGCATACCAGTGTGGCAGGCTGCGGTAGAAGATATGGCAGGAGAAGGATTGCCGGCATTGGCGCAGACCTTTTCGCAGCTTTCTTCTATGTATCGTGAAGAAGAAGTAGCAAAGGATCCATTTGAAACTGACTGGCGCATGCGTTATCTGGAACTGCGTCAGCTTTTGTCAGAACAATTTTTTGAGTGTGCGCAGATGCTTTTGGAAACAGTCGGGCAGATGCAGGAAAAAGAAGAATTGTCCGGAGCTGTGCGTGAGAATCTGGAAAAGAAGCTGCTATGGGCAGGTGTAGAGGCAAAGCGAATCTACATGACTGAAAATAAAAATGGAGCCAGACAGCTAATTATGGCGCTCAGTGCCAAAAGTGCACGCTGTATTTCAATGAAGCTTGTCTGCGAGCGCATTGAAGAGGTTCTTGGCAAACGCATGGTGCTGTGTGCAAATCAGCCGCTTCTTGTATCATCAGTGACGCGTTGGGTTCGTTTTGAAGAGGAGTGTCCATACTTTGTGCTTTTTGGCACTGCATCTAGCTGTAAAAGCGGAAATGATATTTCAGGAGACAGCTTTTCGTGCATGGAGCTGTCAAATGCAAAAAAGGTTCTTCTTTTATGCGATGGAATGGGAAGCGGAAGTGTTGCAGGAAAGGAAAGTGCGGGAGTCACAGAGCTTGCAGAATCACTTTGCGAGGCAGGCTATTCGCCGTCACTTCTCATTCGTGTGATTAACAGTGCACTGATGATTCAGGCAAAGGAACATCCTGTCACAATTGATTTAACAGTTATTGACTGTGCAAACGGTATATGCGAGCTTACAAAATCCGGTGCAGCCGTCACTTTTTTAAAGCGCGGCACACAGACGATGCAGGTTGGTGCAGACAGTATGCCGGCAGGAATATTGCAGGAGCACGCACCGATGGAAAAAATACTTCGTCTAAAGGATGGAGATATTATTATTATGGTTAGCGATGGTGTGCTAGAAGAAATACCTGGCTACGATAAGGAGGAGACGATGTGTCGCTTTTGTGAAAAGCTAGACGAAAACAATCCAAAGGAGATTGCGAAAAAAATCTTGGCATTTGCAGGAAATACAAAAAATGCCAGAGACGACAGAACAGTGCTTGTAGCTGGTTTCTGGAAAAAATAAAGGAGATAAAAATGATTCCACACGATAAATTTATAGATAAAATCAAGCAATACATTGATGAAAAAAAGCTGTTTTCCTTCGGTGATCATGTCATCATAGGCTTGTCAGGAGGCGCAGATTCTGTCTGTCTTTTATTGGTACTAAAACGATTGCAGCAAGTATATAATCTTTCAATAACAGCAATTCATGTTCATCACGGCATACGTGGTGAGTCAGCAGAGCATGATCTTAAGTTTTCAAGACAGCTTTGCGAAAAAGAAGAAATTGAGTTTGTTGAAAAAAGATGTGATGTGCCGGTTCTTGCAGCGAAGCATCATCTGACTGAGGAGGAGGCAGGGCGTCGTGTCCGTTATGAAACATTTGAGTATGAAGCAAAAAAACGCGGTGCATCTGTAATTGCAGTGGCACATCATATGGATGATCAGGCTGAGACAGTGCTAATGAATCTGCTGCGAGGAAGCGGGATTCGTGGATGTAGCGGAATACCTTGTAAGCGCAGCTTGTCAGACAAGGGAGATATCGTTGTCGTGCGTCCGCTTTTAGGTATGAGAAGAGAGGAGATTGAAGCATGGCTTATAGAAAGTGGGCAGGAATGGTGCATTGATGAGACAAACCTGACAGATGACTATCTCAGAAGCCGTATCAGAAACAGGCTTCTGCCGCTTCTTTCAAGTGAATATAATGCGCAGGCTGCTGAGCACATAGCATGTGCAGCGGGTGATTTTTCTGAGGCAGAGGAATATCTTAGAGATCAGGCACAGGCACTTATTTCGTCATGGAATTGTGTCTTGCATAAGCAAATGATGCTTCCTGTCAAAGAGCTTAAATTACAAAAACCAATTTTACAGCGATATCTGATTCAGGAGGCAATTTCACATACAGGAGGCGTAAAAGATATAACTAGGACACATATTGAATCTGTTATAGGGCTTTTGTCAAAGCGCACAGGAAGCATGGTAAATCTGCCGCAAAGACGTAAGGCACGTATTCAATATGAGTTTTTAATCATAGAAAAAGAGAGCTTTTCAGAGCATAAAGAAGAAAATCAGGATTTACAATCACCAAACAGCAAAATTGGTAAGGCTGTTTACTCAATTTTCCCCGTTTGTGAGAAAAAAATTCCACAAACTTGTTGTGTAAACTGGTTCGATTATGATACAATAAAAGAAGGGTTGCTTATGCGTAAAAGAAGGCCTAAAGACCGTATTTGCATTGATGTAAAGGGTAATACGCAAAAGCTTTCCGACTGCATGATTAATGCTAAAATTCCTGCTGCAAAGCGGGATCAGATTCCTATTCTGGCATCTGGAAGTCGTGTTTTGTGGATTGCAGGAGTTCGCATGGCCGAAGATTGTAAAATCACCAAACATACAAGGCTGGTGCTTGAAGTTAGAACAGTGCAGTGATCATCGCATACGATAGTCAGAAAATTGACTCAAAACTATAAAAATAAAAAAGCAGAGGAGTGCAAAAATGGGAGATAAGATTCGTGTAATGTATTCTGAAGAAGAAGTCGACAAGAGAATCCGCGAGCTGGGAGAGCAGATCAGCAAACGCTATGAGGGAAAGACGGTTCACATGATTTGTGTATTAAAGGGCGGCGTATTTTTTATGTGTGAACTTGCAAAGAGAATTACCGTTCCAGTAACTATGGATTTTATGTCCGTATCAAGCTATGGTGCTGGTACAAAGTCAAGCGGTATCGTAAAGATTGTCAAGGATCTGGATCAGTCTATTGAGGGAAGAGATGTATTGGTAGTTGAGGATATTATTGATTCTGGAAGAACACTCAGCCATCTGATGAAGATCTTAAACGAGAGAAAGCCATCCAGCATTTGTCTGTGTACTCTTCTTGACAAGCCAGATCGTCGCGAGGTTGATGATGTAAATGTTGACTATACAGGTTTTCAGGTGCCGGATGAGTTTGTAGTTGGCTACGGATTAGACTATGATCAGCTGTACCGCAATCTGCCGTATGTAGGTGTGGTTGAGACTGAGTAAATATTTGCAGAAACGAGGAGTAAATTGAAAAAGTCAAATGGAATAATCGCATATACCATTATTATTGCAATTGTAATTGCATTAATTTTCTTCTTTCAGCGTTCTCTTTATACGCAGACTAATGTAACATACTCGCAGTATCGTTCATTTGTGGAAGAAGAAAAAATCGCTCAGGCACAGATTGAACAAAATGCGAAGGTGCCGACGGGCAGTGTGTTGTTTTTTGTCAGTGGTTCATCGACAGAATATCGTGTATTCGTATCAGATGTCAATGCTGAGTTAGACCGTCTGCAGGATAACGGTATAAAAGTTACCCTGACAGCAGTTAAAGAAAATTATTTTCTAAATACACTTCTTCCTGTACTTATTTTAGTCATAGGAATAAGCTTTGTGTTCGTAGCAATGACAGGCCGTATGGCAGCACCGGGAGGTGGCAGCGGAGGCGGTCAGAGCATGGCAAACTTCGGAAGAAGCAGAGCTGTTATGGAAACAGGCGGCTCCAAGAAAGTTTTATTTAAGGATGTTGCCGGTCTTCAAGAGGAGAAGGAAGAACTTGAGGAAGTGGTGGATTTTCTTAAAAATCCAAATATGTACACAAGCCTTGGCGCCAGAATCCCAAAGGGTATCCTTTTAGTAGGCCCTCCGGGAACAGGAAAAACATTGCTTGCAAAGGCAGTTGCCGGTGAAGCAGGCGTGCCATTTTTCTCAATCTCTGGTTCAAACTTTGTAGAGATGTTTGTTGGTGTCGGTGCATCACGTGTACGAGATTTGTTTGAACAGGCAAAGAGAAATGCACCTTGCATCATTTTTATTGACGAGATCGATGCCGTAGCCAGAAGAAGAGGAACAGGTCTTGGCGGCGGTCATGATGAGAGAGAGCAGACATTAAACCAGATGCTTGTAGAGATGGATGGTTTTGGTGTCAATGAGGGAATCATCGTTATGGCAGCAACAAACCGTGTCGATATTCTTGATCCGGCTATCCTTCGTCCTGGACGTTTTGACCGTAAGGTGGCAGTAGGACGTCCAGATGTAAAGGGACGAGAAGAAATTTTAAAGGTACACACAAAGAATAAGCCGCTTGGCTCAGATGTAAACTTAAGACGTGTTGCGCAGACAACAGCAGGATTTACCGGAGCAGATCTGGAAAATCTGATGAATGAGGCTGCGATCAATGCGGCAAAGAGCAAACAGGGCTACATCAGCCAGCGCGATATAGAGCAGTCCTTTGTTAAGGTGGGAATTGGTGCAGAGAAGCACTCTAAGGTCATCAGCGACAAGGAAAAGCGCATCACAGCATACCATGAGTCAGGCCATGCAATTTTGTTCCATGTATTGCCGCATGAAAGTCAGGTACACACCATTTCAATTATTCCAACTGGAATGGGTGCGGCAGGCTACACAATGCCGCTTCCAGAGGCGGATGAGATGTTTATGACAAAGAAGCGCATGGAAGAAGATATTATCGTAGCATTTGGTGGTCGTGTTGCCGAGGAATTGATATTTGGCGATGTCACAACAGGAGCATCACAGGATATCAAGCAGGCGACAGCGACAGCCCGTGCAATGGTTGTAAAATATGGTATGTCAGAACGTCTTGGAACCATCAACTATGAGGACAGCGGTGAGGAAGAAGTATTCCTCGGCAGAGATCTGGGACATGCAAGAAGCTACAGTGAAGATGTTGCCAGAGAAATTGATATAGAAGTGAAGCGTATTATTGATGAGGCATATGCACAGGCAAAGACGATTATTACTGAGCATATGGACGTGCTTCACCGCTGTGCACAGGTATTAATCGAGCGTGAAAAAATTGGAAACGCGGAGTTTGAGGCGATCTTTGATGGAAGGGAGCTTCCCAAGCCGGGTGCAGAGCAGACATCTCTCATGTCAGGTATGCCATCAGAAGGCAGATAATAACGCACGGTTAAAGGAGCCACGAAAAAAATGCAGTTCAGTGATATATTAGTAAAAAATGCATTATTTTGTGATGAAACAGAAGATTACCGTACTCCGGCAGAGCCGGAGGCGGGCGACTCTGTTGTCATCCGCTTTCGGACATTGGCCAATAACGTGGACAATGTCTATTTGATTTCAAGAAAAAGTGAAATCAAAATGGAAAAGGTCAGAACAGAAGGTTTGTTTGACTTTTATGAGACACAGATAAGCGTTGGAAGTACGTCTTATCTATATTACTTCGAGATCGAAAAAGGCAGGGATATCTGTTATTATAATAAATTAGGATGTACAACGAATTTGCGCCAGAAGTATGCATTTAGAATCACACCGGGCTTTCATACGCCAGAGTGGGCAAAGGGTGCAGTATTTTATCAGATTTATGTGGATCGCTTTTATAATGCAGAGCCTTCCAATGATGTTCTCTCAGGTGAGTATTACTATGTAGGATCACAGAGTGAGCGCGTAACTGATTGGGATAGTCTTCCGGCAAATCTTGATATTGGACGTTTCTATGGAGGTGATCTTCAGGGTGTGCGCGCAAAGCTTGACTATTTGCAGGAGCTTGGCGTTGAGGTCATCTACTTTAATCCGCTGTTTGTCTCTCCGTCTAATCACAAATATGATATTCAGGATTATGATTATATTGATCCGCATTTTGCAGTTATCAAAAAGGATGATGGCGAGCTTCTTAAAGAGGATGAGAAGGAAAACAAAAAGGCAAGTCGTTATATCTGCCGTGTTACCTCTAAAGAAAATTTAGAGGCATCAAATGAATATTTTGCAGAGCTTGTAAAAGAAATTCATGCAAGAGGCATGAAGGTTATTCTTGACGGTGTATTCAATCACTGTGGTTCCTTCAATAAATGGCTTGACAGAGAGTGTATTTATGAAGGACAAAAAGGATATGAGCCAGGTGCATATGTATCTGAGTCAAGCCCATATCATGACTTTTTTGGTTTTACTGGAGGCGTGTGGCCGTATAATAAGAATTATGAGGGCTGGTGGGGACATGATACACTGCCAAAGCTTAACTATGAGGGTTCAAAGGAGTTATATGACTATATTCTTCGTATAGGAAAAAAATGGGTCAGTGCACCTTATAATGTAGATGGCTGGCGTCTTGACGTGGCAGCAGATCTTGGTCATAGTATTGGTGTTAATCACCAGTTCTGGAAGGATTTTAGAAAGTCTGTCAAGAAAGCAAATCCAGAGGCAATTATTTTGGCTGAGCACTATGGTGATCCAAGTAGCTGGATGCGCGGTGATCAGTGGGATACAGTCATGAACTATGATGCGTTTATGGAGCCAATCACATGGTTTTTGACAGGTATGGAAAAGCACAGTGATGAGTTTCAGGCTGAATGGTATGGAAATGGAGACAAGTTTTTCCGTACAATGGAACACAATATGAGCAAGTTCCAACGCCAGTCACTAGACGTTGCTATGAATGAGCTGTCAAATCATGATCATTCTCGTTTCCTTACAAGAACAAACAGCACTGTCGGACGTATTGCGACAAAGGGCGCTAAAGCCGCAAATGAAAATGTGGAAAAGTGCATTCTTCGAGAGGCAGTTGTCATGCAGATGACTTGGCCAGGCGCACCAACTGTTTATTATGGAGATGAGGCTGGTATGGTTGGTTGGACTGACCCAGACAACAGAAGATCTTATCCGTGGGGAAAACAAGACTGGGAACTTATAGAGTTTCATAAGGATATGATTCGTATCCACAAAAAATA
>ERZ780203.967-NODE-967-length-25077-cov-2.446167_pt1 | contig 25077 bp, 22 predicted proteins | sample MGYA00511168_ERZ780203 | MGnify/ENA primary metagenome ERZ780203 (study PRJEB29588, sample SAMEA2156577) | human gut metagenome | biome: human gut; feature: human-associated habitat; material: faeces | place: Denmark | collected 2008/2010 ...
TTTGATTCCCTCCTGAATTTTGTTTTGCGGTACCCCGGCCCTCGCCGCCCGCCGCTTTTATAATTGGAACCGGCGGTATTTAAGATGCCGCCAGGATATCCCTGATTTCATTCCCGCTTCCGGTCATGCCGATCACATAATCTCTCGCCTGATCGTAAGCTTCAAATGTTTTTAATGTATCTTCCAGATTTCCATATACTTTCCAGTATCCGGAGTACAGAAAATCTCTGCCTTCTTTTTCGATAAATCCTTCCACATCCACCGGCGGATAGCCGAGGACAAGTCCGATCTCATGCGGAAATCCGCGCTTTCCGTTCATATGATCCTGATAAGCATCCGCGATCCTGTTCAAAGTTTCTTCCAGATCCGGATTTTCATACCCGAAAGATGTCATCAGTTTTTTTACATCTTCGCGCTCCAGGTATGCCGCAAGCATTCCCGGACGATATAAAAGAATGGACAATCTTCCCTGAAATTCGTAGAGCACTCTGCAGCAGACCGGTGATCCTTCAAAGATCCGGAGCACTTCCTTTTTCTGATCTGAGCGCACATTCAGGAGATTTGATAATTTGATCCCTGTGAGAAGCGGCGCGCACTGCAAAACAACCTGCTTCTTCGTTCCGTTCACCGGGAGCTTCTGTACTGCCCCGAAGATCTCTTCGCTCATGCGTATACCGCCTTTCTGAACATCACGCGCTATGCTTTTCGAGGATTTCAGCCAGTGCTGTTCCGCTGCTCGTATGACAGCGGACGATATCGGTACGGTCCTCATCCACCTCGTCCAGTACGCAGCGTACCATCTTGTGGGATACCGTATTTGTAAACAGGATCAGAAGATCCGGTCTTCCGATCAGCTTATCGAGTCCTGTCTTCATCTGGGTAAAAACTTTCGCTTTATATTTATGATTTTCACAAATTTCTTTATACTGTCTGACCATGCGGTCATGTCCGCCGATAATAACAACGCTCATGTAATATTCCTCCTTTGCTTAAAGGTTAGCTCCGTCTAACTGATGATATAAAGTTAGCATAAACTAACTTTAATGTCAATATCTGCTATTGAGAGTTTTTCTCATTAGTTAGTTTTAGCTAATCGTATGGTCCTATCGCATTTATCCCGCCACGCGAAATGGCAGCGAACAGCCCGATCACTCATGCTGCCGATCCGGACTTTTCGGTTCAAAAATCTTTATAGATTTTCAAAAACAAGTGGAATTAACTTTGACTCAGTCCATATCTTGTGTTATAGTAGAAGGACGAATTATAACTGTTCAACAGGTCTGCACTCGTTACAGTACACGGGCACTCCATGCCCGTGAAAAGGCAACCTTGCACACACGTTATGCTGACTGTGATAAGACATGAACAGGAAGATAAAGAATCCTGTAAACTTCGTTTAACTGACTGACACCTGCAGACGCAGCTCTGTTTAATCCGGAGATTTCCGGCACAAAGCTGCATGATGTTCCAATATATGGGGGTAATTATTTGAAAATCCAGGAATCCGCTGAAAACTATCTTGAGACAATTTTAATGTTAAGTGAAAAACAGCCGTATGTGCGTTCTATCGATATCGCGACCGAGCTCGGCTTCTCGAAACCAAGCGTCAGTGTCGCAATGAAAAATCTCCGGGTCAACAATCTGATCCTGGTAAATGACGAGGGACACATTACACTGACCGACGAAGGCCGCCGGATCGCCGAGACGATCTATGAGCGCCACACGGCCCTCTCCAAATGGCTGATGGACCTCGGAGTCAGTGAAAAGACAGCTCTCGAGGACGCGTGCCGCATCGAGCACGATATCAGTGCTGAGAGCTTTGCGGCGATCAAGGAACATATTAAGAAATATTCTTCTGAAGCGAAGAATTGAGTAATGTAAAACTTCTCTCGAAAGTTCCATTTTCATTATGAACGTCCTTAAAAATGTCTGAAATGCAATTCAACAAAAAAGCGCAGCGATCACAGACTCCAATAAGTCCATGATCCTGCGCTTTTTATTGCCGCGCGCGATTTCCCGCACACTTTTCTTTTTATTGCTCCTCAGTCCTTATAAGCGAATCCCGCAAAGGACAGCTCGCATCCGCCTGCCACGCGGCGGAAAATATTTACAACTGTACTCATCACATCGATAAACACATTGTCCTTCGTCTCAACTCTGACCCGGCTGCAGTCATCAATGATCTCGGCATCCCGGATATCCGGAAGTTCCAGGACTTCCCGCATGATCTCCGATGCCTCCTGCTCCGAAATCTTCTTTGAAAGCTGATAAAATCTTCCCATGATCTGCTCCATTTCCCTCCCGCAGGAGTTGCGTTAAAAGCGGCCGTTCCCATCGGAAGTTTTTCATATGATCCGGGTGGATCGCGAGCCGTTTGTTAGGTGCTGCTAACTATTTTTATCATACACCTTTTTGCAGAAAATGGAAGATTCTTATTGAGAACTTTTCTCATTTAAGTAAATTATCATTTATGACATGCAATTTTTTACACACACACTATGGCGACATTTTACCGATATTTCGCATTTCAGATCCGTAGAATATCTGAACACAGGGCTTTTCCTGCCATGACTTTTCCAGAATCTTTATAGTGCAGTACTATTTCACCCACACACCACTTGCATTGACCTTATATCCATCCGGAGTTGTCGTATTCGTCAGCATATATCCGTCAGAGCCCATATAGTACCAGAGTCCGCTCACCGGCGACTGGAACCAGGCATTTGTGAGGTAGCCGCCGGACTTTTTGTCCACCCACCAGCCTTTGGAATTGCTCTTCCACTGGTAGAGAGCACCTTTGCTGTAGAGGTACATATTGGAGAGCACACCTGACGCGCAGACATTATTGATCACAAATCTCTGTCTCCATGTCTTTCCGTCGGAATCCTTCGCCTGGATTTCAAAGACACCGGCCTGTCCTGTGTAGGAGGACTTTCCTTCCGACTTTCTCGCGTTCCAGTCCAGTGTATACTGGAGAGTACCGCCTTTCTTTACCGTTCCGAGAGACGCGCTGAAATCCCGGATCGGATTTCCCATCCCATCATATGCCCTTACCGTATAAGTCGCACTCGCTGCCGCCTCCGTAAACGTCACAACGGTTCCTCTCTTTACGATCGGCGCATCCTCCGTCTCTTTCTTTCCCGATGTATTTGTCACAGTCACATTCGTCGTCCCCACATAGGAACTGTCCGCGCTCTCAACTCTCCAGGTAAATCCGGCAAACGCCGTGATCTGGAATGCCGCCGCAAAGATGCAGGCAAAGATAGCTGTCTTGACCGTTTTTTTCATAGCGATCCACCTCACTTAAATTTAGCACTCATCTCATTATAGCTTATCTCCGAACGAAATGCAACTTGACGAGTCTTACGCTTCTCTTATGAAAAAGTGGCAAAATGAGGGCGGAAGGAAATGACATGAGAAAATATTCTTTGAATCTTGAAACCACTTTCGTCTTATGCTATAAGGCCATTAGGCTAAAAGATAGAAGCTATCCATGTCGATTACTTTCATCATTTTTCCCGTCTACGCGGTCTCGTCCTGACAGCCCCTATAGCCATCCCTAGCGGCCACCAACAAAAAACCAACCCAAAGAAGTCGCCAGAGTGATATTCTAACCAGGCAATTCTACGCCACACTTTCAGTCTCCACCAGTCTTCAGGAACTTCCTCCGTTCTCAGGGCCTTGCCGCCCACATCGGGTACAATTTCCCCTACAAATCGTTCAAAGGTCGCCTGTGTTTTTAATGCTTTTTGAAACCAGGTTTCATTCGGGTAGGTGAGTATCTCCACCGATATATTCGGATAAGCAAACTCATAATCTATGTAGTCCGATGTATGTGCTTCACCATAGTGCTTATATATATAATTCTCACATGTTCTAATTACCTTGCCAGACACAAACACTACCGTCATCAACAGGAATATCAGCAGCCCTAAACGTGTCCTTTTATCCAAGCCGGCACTTCTCAACTGTTTTTTCGTTCTCTTAATAAAAATCACACCAGCAACAACACTCACCACATACGCCGGACGGCGCAAAGTAATCAACATTGAGTATGTTTTCTTCCCAAATATGCCTACCAGTCTGTATGGATCGAACGCCAGCTCCAACGAAAAAACAAATGAAAGCATGACCAATAATAATGTCGGAATGCTAATCAAAATTAGAACGTTCAAATAGAATCGCTTTACCTTTTTAATACCAATTTTGTCATACAATAACCAAAACAATGCATCTACCAACAAATTGTAGAGATCACCTATTTTATACAAAATATTCATGATTTTTATAATTCCCCTTTGTATTTTTCTATTTAAGAAGGTATGGAACATAATATTTTCCACTCAAGCAGTAGAAACAGTAAAGGAATGACTCTCAAAAACATAACCAGACAGAAAATAAAAAAGCAGACATATCCTGACCAGCCCGTACGCAAAAGACGCTGCCGCCTTTTCTTATCGAACAGACTCTTTTGAGCAACTTTACCAATACTGCTTATTCCACAAAGTACACTTAATGCCTTCTCACCATCAAGCCCTGGAATTGGCACTATATTACCAATTATAAGAATAATGTTGAAAAACGCAATGTTAACCAGCTCATAAGCCCAATCATAATGTCTGCCGATCAGAATCAGACAAATCCCTGTAATCAAAAGATTTACTTCAATCCCAGCCAGTCCGAACTGCATCTGCTCACTTTTTCGTGAATTTATCTTATCATCGACAGATATATACGCCCCCGTCGGAATTATGCTCCAAAACGTGATTCCTATATGGTCGATTTTCTGGCCAGCTGAAATAGCTGCCAGTAAGTGTCCCGCTTCATGTAAAATGACCGAACACATACTAAGGAAAATGAGAAGCGGCATGCTGCACTCATCTCCAACATGCACGTTTTTTATTCCCGGCTGACATACCCCTAATACAAAGATACTGACAGATACAATTGGAAGAAACATGTTTAATACCTTAAAAATGCTTCTATGTTTAAATTTTTTATTAAGATTTATCAGAATGAAGAGCGTCTCTCGCCCGACTCGCATAAATCTTGGTGTTTCAATTAAGCCGTACTTTTTCAAATCAGCAAGTATCTGTGGGTCATTGTACGGCGGTTTAAATGGCTCCGTTCCATCTGCATCTAAGAGTTCATAGAGCAGCCCTCTTTCAAGTTCAAATTTTCCATAAGCATTTTCCATATAGGGGCGTATACGTTGGTTCTTGTCTATGAAGCCCCGCAAACGTGTCCCTTTTTTTAGGACCGGATACATTGTCTATCTTCCCTCCGCATGTTCGCTTTCATTCTCTCATGACATTTTCTTGTCATCAGTCTTTAAACTCCAACGCCCCTTTCAGCCCGCTTGATCCATAATTAATATACTGCTCATCTTCTTCGTGACCATCAATAACTGCCAGCGACTTTTCGAGAAGTGCTCTATAATAATCTTTCGAATCCTTGGAGACTTTTCCCACTGCTAATCGATGCAGGCATTGGTAAGCATCGAACATCGGACTAATCAAGGCATCTATATAGAACCATAAACGCTTTTTATCATATTCTATCGACGTCTTAAGAAAATACGAATATTCCATGACGACTTCGCCTTTTTCCATGTCCATTTTTATACTTGGAAGCTCTCTTTTCGCATTGAATTCAGTTATGTACAGCGCAACTAATGCCAACGAATTGCACTGAATTCGAAATGGGAAAGTCGACCTGCAGACCAGCCTTGAATCTCTCAGGTTAATTTGCATCCGAAATGGCATGTTATCTTCCCCGAGCATAACTTCGATCACTCTCTGAGTGTCTGCGTCATAGATATATTTCAATCCGTGTTCTAATAAAGTTTCCCGAACACACATAAAGAGTTTTTCTTCTTCTGGATCAAGTTCTTTTTCTCTTCTATCAAGTTCAGCGAGTGCGGCTTCCATCTGTGCAATTATATCGAGAGAACCGGATATATCAAGTTCGTCTTCATCACCAGATTTAATACCGTCAAAATCCGTCCTATTGTTTTTGTCCATTTCACGATCATCCCCATATCTATCGTTATTCTTAATGCATTGACGCCCTGTATAAGTACTATGAAGCAGCAACTCTAATTTCCGAAATAAATATCAATTTCGATGTTTATTCCGTCATGGAAGCAGCTGCAGAAATCATCTAAGATTTTTATGTCGAAAAAACGGTTCTTATATTGTTCCATTCTGGTTTTTAAAGGCTTTTTACAGTTGTTTAAATAGATATTTGTGAAGCCTGAGTCTGAATCCACCAACAAAAATCCGCCTAATATCCGTATCAAGCTCAACAGATCTATCCATAGCCGGTTGTTTCTATAGATCATTAAAGGCTCTTCCAATAATATGCTCACTCCATTGAGCACAATGGTTTTCTCATCCGCCCGGATAGATGCTTTATATCGTGGATATGTTTTCTGCCATGCCAACTCCATTGATGTGTCATTATACGCTTCGTGGTTCCACAAATGTGTCGCAACGAAAGACTTTTCCTCCAAAAGAGACATGCTATTAGGGAGAAACATGGAACTTATGGAATATCCGAAATCGACATGAACCCACGCCCCATGAATTTTTACAGCATTCCACACATGGGGTTTCCAACTATGTATCTCATGTGCTTTACCATATATCAAAAGAGTTTTGATACCCATCTGAGAGAGTGTCAGGGTTGCGATTGCGCTAACTGTCTGATACAGCTTAGCGCTATTTTTTGACAATATACTGGCCAGATATCTGCCAATCTTATTTGGGCTTTTAAGCTGAAAACTTTCTTTTATAAACTCATCGAATTTCTTTATCTTTTCATATGGATCTTCGCTATTCAGGATTTCCTGATTCAAAATCTCAGCAATCTCTGAGCCCAGATAAATCAAGTCTTCAACGTCAGCATTAAAGATAGATGTAATACCTACATTATACCCCTTTCCCAATTCTGTAGATATATCAGTTGAATATTCTTCAAGCTGCGTGCCAGAAAAACAATAACCAAAATCGCTATCGATTTCTCGAATCTCATGTCTGATTTTTTCAACTCCATAATTATAGTGTATGGAAATGACGCTTTTTCTCCAAAAACAGTATTTGGATAAACTCATCGCTTCTTTTAATTCTTCTGGAGTCGACACGCAGATTTCCACTATATGATTCATCTTTGATCACTCCCCGCCGCGTTTATGCCTTCCAAAAAGGTATAATTTCAGTCATGTCGCATCTATAGATCCACTCATTAAAACATTTTTTATATTTGTTTGCAATATCAGGATATTTCTTTCCTATTTGCGCCCATAAAATTTCTTCCGGTGTTTCAGGATGCAGCTGTGTCATGATCTGCATATACTGATTTCGATTCTCTTCAAGATAATACGCTGAGCCATTCTGCACATTCAAAGCTTTTATAAAATGTACATTCGCCATCTGTTCCAACATCTGTTCCGTGTTGGTATCATATCCCGTTTTGGCAATAGCACGCAGAAAATCCCAGGATAAATTTTCGAATGTAAATTCGTATTTCATAAAGTAGGTACATAAGAGCTGACGTCCATCTTCAGTCTCAACCAAATCGCGTACCACCTGTTGGAATAAAGGACTCGACATATAATTTAGCTCTCTGGCAGCCGCTTCTACTGGAAGTTCCAAGAGCCATTCGCTGCTTTTTTCGCTTTCAGGGTACTGTTCAAGTGCGTTTTTTTTATTCTTCAAAAAGTCCACTTTAAACAGAACGTTATCAAGATTCAGAAGGCAGTAAAAGGCGTCTCCCTGGCACATGACAGCAGCATTATTGCCGAGATAACGCATCGCATAAACCATCAAACGGCAACAACCTTCATTATTTCCTATATGAAAGAGTGCCGGATTAATGATAGTTGAATCGTGAAGCAACGGCGACTCATACCTTGGACGCTCTGAGATATGTGTTACGATATAATCGTATACCGCTGCCGCTTGAAAGAAACGGCTTGAACCTCTTCTTGCCTCAAAAGTGATTCTGTCCATTACTTTATCCAGGTCAGCGGTTGTGGTTAACATCTTGTAGGTGAGCTGAATTTCATCCCCCTCTACTGAAAATCCATTTAAGAAATAGAACTCTGGGTGATCATTGCGCAATGCTTCTATCGATGCGGTGACATTTTTGTCAAGCTCAGGGTCGGTAAAATTTATTTTGAATTTATCTTCACGTTCAATAGCAAGTTTGTTGATAGTCTCATAGTAAAATTGGGCTGTGTCTGAAAGACTATCGCGGTAAAATGTCGATAAGCTTTTTCTCATTGTAGTTTCTCCTCTGCTATTCCCAACAAATTTCTAAGAATCTACTATAGGTGAATGAAAGAATATCTTCCTTCCATCATACATTAGCATTATTCAGCACCTTCAATAGGACTTCACCACTATACTTATTATTCGTTATTTTTTAGAATATTTCCATGTCCCGCTCCACATCATCTAGCGTAGTACTAACTCGATAAAACAATCTGTTCCCTCTATAGATGACCTTATAATCTCTTCCGAGCGTTTCGGTTCAAATTCCTGTTTAAGTTTATGCAGAGCAGGTTCGTAGTCCTCATTTTTTTAACTTCCACTATTTTTTGTTCAAGTGCTGCCAAAAAAATATTAATAAATTCAATTCTTACATTTTCTAATAATCCACGTTTTTCTTCTAAATAATGATCTAACTTTTTATAAATTTTTTCTTTGTCTCCATGCGTCGCACGCAATGTTTCATTAAGTATTCTTCCAACATCATCGGTATAAATCATTTTGATAAACTGCCGTTCTTCTACCTGTTCTGGAGTCATATCGTCAAGTAATATACAAAATACATCTTTTTTACTCAAGATGTCACCGCCATATAAAGAAACTGCTTTTGCAATTGCTTTTTCTATTATTTTCATTATCCGTCTCCGTAAATACTGGTGTAATTACTCATATAGACGAGGCTGTTAAAAAAGTCTTACTTTCCCCAAGCTGCATATCGAACATAAATATACTGCACAAGCACAACATGTATGTAATTTGTTTGAATGGAATATAACTTTTTCAACAGTCTCATACCAACAACAATGATTTTAATTACGTTCACTCCATATCTCGTTTTGAATTAAACATTGTTTAATCGAGTAAACAACTTATTCATCCACTTTCCATCTGGAAGATCATAAACTCTAAATCGCATAGTATTATTCCCAATCAGAACCGCCTTAAATCCAGTAGGCATTGGTTTCAAATCTTCTCCATTAACCATTTTAGATTCCTCCGTTGACATTTCCAGGCATATTCTTTCTTTAAACAAAGATTTATTAAGCTGTAAAATTTGAGCTTTTTTCACATCGCCTGTCCATATTACAACATGGATATTATTCTTTGGTCCTTCCTGAAGAAGTTCTTTCAAATCAATTATACTATTTCCCGCGCCATTAGATATTTCCATCAACTCAGGTCTTACAACAAACCACCAAATTGATTTGTTCTTTGGTTTACTTCCGTTTCGACGTGCTTCCATTTCATTAAGCAAGAATTGTAACGAAGCTCCAAACTGATTTCCCGTATTGTATTTATAGAATGCTGGAAAATTAGATGTCAATTGCCCTAATCGGTCAATTTCTTCTTCTTCGACGCTTCTCATCGGATGATCATTGAAATTTGTGCAGCAGATTGCAACATTGCCAGTTTTTAATGCCTCCATTGTTAATGACAAAACAAAGAACGTCATCAAACTATTTGCAGCTTTACCCGCCATGTCACTAATACTTCCTCCAGCAATCCATACATTTTCCTGAGGATAGAAATTCAATTCTCTCTCTAATGAAACCGGATCTCCAATATACATTTTATTATTCTTTGCTTCTGGCAAAAATCCCTTATCAACAAACATCTGCAATGTATGATTCGGATTATCACTTACCCGTGTCAAAAGAACTTTGACATTTGTGATACGTTTCTGCGCCAGATAATGCTCATGGATCTCCCGTAAAAAGCGATCATGATTCTTTGATGTAAGGAATGCTGTATGTTCTATTTGTGGATTTTTTCCTCCTGAAATAGAAAATACACACGCTCCTTGATCATTCGAATCGATGCTATGCATTCTTGCAACGCCTTCCTCAGATGTCAAAAGTTTAACCTGTTCATCAGCGCAATGAAGTGCTAATCTCGTTGAACACTGATTCATAATGGTTTCAAATTTATCAATCTTATTTAAATCCTGTCCACTGATTACCATATGCAAACCAAATGCACGATCCTGACGTACAAAACTGTCTATTTTACTAATAATTTTTTTCTGGATTTCATCTGGTGCACGCTTAACAAGCTCATACAGCTCATCAATAACTAAAATTATCCTACTCATTTTGTTATTGGGGTGATCTAAATTATACTCTAAAATTTTTTGGTATCTGCTTCCCATCTGTGCACTGCGTTTTCTTAATTCCTCCTCCAAATGTTCTAAAATAGCAAGGGCAAATTCTGCGTCGTCAGTTACACTGATACTTTTAAAATTTGGAAGGTTATATTGTGTGTAAACTCTAAAATCTACGCCATACTTAAAATCAATTAAATATATTGTAACTTCTGACGGATCATATCTCAGCATCAAATTTGTCATCAAAACGTGCAGCAGATTTGTTTTTCCAGATCCAGTATTTCCCATAACAATTGTGTTAACGTGCTTGTCATCAAACTGTATTTTGAAAGGTTGTCCCCCTTCTAAATACCCAATTGGGATCACAATACCCGCATCTGCCTTTTGACTATACTTCTGATTATCTTCAGGACAAATTCCCTTCGCTTCTGCAAAATTAATCTTTATACTACTTGCTTCTACACTCCTTTTTCTTATTTCAGACATAATAGAATCCATGGAATTTCTCTCCGGAAGTCCATACAAATAAATTTTCGCAGCTTTCTCCGTTAACGTGATTGGATTCAAAACTTTTATGTATTTTGCCCGACTATCTACACGCATATAAATAACAGATTTATAGAGTTCTTTAAAAAATCTCTGCCGCTCTGGTTTAATCGCATTTTTCTCTTTATCTGGTTGCGCCAATATCATAGAGAATCCCCATTTTCTACAGTTTAACGACATTGCATTCAGCGCTTTAATTTCACTTTCCGCCAGACCAGAAGGGAAATTCAGCATCAAGATTGGTCTATAAATCTGCTTACTTAATGGATTTTTATCATTAAATTCTCTCAGTGAGGAATAATTCGTCAGCTGTATAGACAAATCATCCATTAATATTTTTGTTTCTTCAATCTGCTTCGGAATATCTGTTGAATGAACTTTTCCATTCTCGCCTATTGCAATACTTTTCACGATAGGCTCATTAGGATTATTCCCATTTGCAGGATCCAATGCCATCAATCTGCCAAATGCACCAATTCCGTCTGCATCAAACAACTGAAAACGCATCATGCATGCAGGTACCGATCGCAATAATCTCATTCCTATGGCATTTACCATGGCTTTAACACGATCATCGCTCAGATTGTCGTAACTTAATAAAATGGAATCTCCATTCTCAATAGAGATACAATAAGGCAAATACCACTTTCCCTCAAAATAAGCCTTAGTCGCCGATTCCTTATTTGTACCAAACAAAAGAATATACCTTGTTAGTACTTTTTTTATCGCCTCTGTTGAACCGCTTTTGTACCATTCAGAAATATCAATTTCCGCTACTCCCATAAGCACATTCATCTGCATTGAATGAACTTTACCATAATCTTCAATCTTACGTGGATGCATCCAAAACTGTCTCATCCATCCATTAAATCGTTTAGCCGGATACTCTTCTTCCATTTGCTTAAGAAACAGATTACTTCTCTGCATTAATTGGTCATCCCAATTTGCTCTAGCATTTGCTAACTGTTCTGCAAAGTGTTTTGATTGTTGCTCATATTTACCTGCATGAGATACTTTCATGGCACTACTTTCCTTTTGATATGCAGTGTTTGCCTTTTTCATCTCTTCGTTTTTGGATGCTATATATAGATCACGTTCATTTATAAGTTCAACTTTTTTATTATTGCATGTCGCTCGATAGCTTTTACAACGTTCATTGCTCATTTCTTGCTGCGTCTTATAATCATCAATAAATAAAGTCTCCATAAATTTTTGTGCATTCTCAAGCTTAGCATCTAATTCTGCTAATCGACAAATTAGCCTTGTACGCTTTGCATTATAGATAATTTTTTTTGGCAAGGATTCTGTAATTGCCCTAATCTCATCCCTTAAATTTTCCGCTTCTATCACACTATTAGCCCTTAAAAGGTTACTGGCGTCATACAGCCCTGATGCTGTTCCGTCAATTGTTTGATTTATTAGTATCTGCTTTAATTTATTTTTTCCAGTAAAAGTCTGCCCAAGAAAAGTATCTACTTCCCGGTAAATATCTCTTACCTGTTTACGCACTTCTTTGTATTGATCAATTTGGCTTTCCTCAGATTGATATGCCTGTTCCAGTGTCGTTTTTTCACTTTTCTCAAATTCAATAGCTTCGGCTTCTATTTTTTCCAACTTTATATGTGTATTTTTCTTTACAGATTCTATATTTCTATTTATATCTAAAATTTTTGCATTTACTCGATCTAAAAGTTCCTTTTTTTCTTTCTCCTGAAACTGACATAACCTATTCAATGCATCTTTCCCATCACTTTCACGCTTCTCTAAATCAGCATTTCTATTCTTTTGTATTACATCATAATCCTTTCTATAAATTTCAACAGATTGAATAAAACGATCAATTAAAGAAAATAATGCTGTTTTCTCATCTGCCAGTGCCTGTGGTGTCTGTTTTAATAAATTATCCATAGTACCTTCCACTCCTTCATCTCCATCTTCGTACCTTGCTACTTCCATTAAATATTTAACTCAAATACTTTTTATTCCATCCTATTGACAATATATTCGAATTTTGTTCAAACTCAAAATCAATAAAATTCTTTCCATCCCGAAAAATCACAAGCGTATATCCCGTCCATTCTTTTTCATATGTTTTTTGGTATTCTCGAGACAATTTTCCAAGCTGCATACTTATATTCTGAAATTCAAATTTTGTAAAAATACCCAAGTTTTGTAAATCTACAAAGGAATGGTATCTAAGTGTACTCTTATCTTTAACAAAAAAGGCTATTGACTGGTTATTTTTCCCTAATACTATATGTAATACAATTTTCTCCCAATCAGATGGCAGTATCTTTATTAAAATACTAAAAATTTCTTTTATAAATTTGTCCATTTTTTCCCCCCTACATGAATTGTGTTAGTATTGGATAACCATTATCTATCGTATGTTCTACAAACAGCCAACACCTATCTTGATTATTACTAAACACGACTTTATAATTACAACTTATATTATAACCCTGTTCATACATAGCAATAAGACTATTTTCAAATTCCAAAAAACTCTCAACGTCTTGCAGTCCTAATTTTGAAAAAGTATCTAGCTGTTGAATTGGAATTCCATTATTAACTGAATAGGTTACCGTAATTGCTGACGGTCTATTGGAATTATCTTCATATTCAATCTCATAGTCCCCATACACCTGATTCTGCTGCATAATCAAATCGGCAAGGCTTGACTCTAATACCTTGTATTCACCTTGGTTGATCGATTGTAATTGAGCAACCAGATTATCATTTTGATTTGATCCTCCAAAAATATCCGCGATAATATGTCCTCTTTGATCATGATCTCCCATATCAGATACTTTCGCATTCAACGATGCTCTTTCTCCATCTTTAACGACAAGGTTTCCTTCCCCATGTATAATACGCCCTTTTTCGTCCGACTGATATGTATAACCATTCACAACATATCTTGTATTGGGCAATACGTGATACTCTTTATCATCACCTTTTTTCATGTGCAGTTTTCCATTATCATCCACTCGATATGAATCACTGTCGATTTTTATAATATTACTTATTTTTCCCTGTGGGCTGATTCCCACCCCCTTGTCACCATCTTCTTCTAAATCTGCAAGCATACCATCTAATTCATCCAACAATTCATTGCATTTTTCTGATACAGCTTTTAAACCATCCGTATATTTTTTCCCCGCAACTCCACTTATTTTCTTCTGTACACTTAATAATTTTTGCTGCTCATTATTAATCTGACCTTGGATATCAAGCCCTTCTTGATTCAGTTGTTCACTTATTTCAATCAATTCGTCTACAGAAACATCGAAACTTTCTCTTAATTTCCTTATCTCACTTTTAACGTTCTGATCCAATCCTAGTGTGTCCAAAATCAACTCATCTGTTTTCTTAATTTCAATAGCCAGATCATCCTTCTGTTTTTTTAAATCTTGCTTTTTATCTTTATACTCATAAATACTGCTTTTCAAAAAATCTAGTGCCATATTCCATCACCTTTATTTTTTTAAGCTTTCAGTAAATTGTTGTATTCCTCTTCTTACACGGATGTTAATTGCTTCAAAATCATCTTGTTCCATATAAAAATATAACGTATTGTTAAATTCAGAAATCTCCTTTTTAATCTTATCAATTCCAAAAGCACGCGCATAAAGCCGATTCATTTTATAATAATCAATATACTCTAAAAGGAATTCTAACCATTTTACTGACAACGCCTCAATTCTTCTTGCTTGCTGCATTTCTTTTGCATGAAATACAGCTTTCTCTGTCGGACTAGGTCCCTCTTCTTTAGAATTTAGGTATTCCTCGTCATGTTGAATGCTCTCTATTCCTTTTTCAATTAATCTGATATCCTTTTCTATCGCATCCTTCTTAACTCGAAATTTCTTTTCCATGATCACGCAATCCCGTTTCATGATTGTTTGATAAATGGGGCGTACCTTCAATAAATCAAAAAGAGCTGCATTGTCTGGCGATTCAGAATTTTCCTTATCTGGCTCTTCTGGATTTTCCGTATATTTCGCGATTTGTACCTCAAATGGCTTTTGAACATCTTCATAAATACACAAAGCGTAGCCCTTTCGAAACATGGCCATTCTTTCCAACTGTACACCATCTGCAGACATGACGGACGCTAACAGTTCTCTATCATCCATTGCCGTAATTCTATGACTAATCTTTAACGATGTATTTTTCGTAACCTGCGGTGCCAATCCCGTTGGTAACTGATCTGCAATCACAATCGCTTCCTGTAATGCTCGAACTTCTGCCAACATATCAACGATATATTTGGTAGAAGCTACTTTTGCATCACCATTTTCCGCATTTGAAACTGTTGTAGGTCCAATTAGATTGTGAGCTTCCTCCAAAAAGATCACATGCCTCGGTTTGTCCTTTCTTGCATTTGGATTTTGCTTTAATAATTCTCTTATAATTGTAAGCAACAACAACGTAAGGAAATTAGCTGCATCTGAGCCCAAGGATTCCAATTCAATTACGCACTTAGTCCTAAGCCACTCCTCTGGAGCAAGGGTTGATTTCTGAACATCAAAAACATTTCCCATCTCCCGCGTAACCAAAGAACCAATTCTTACTTGAAGACAGGATTTAAGGTTACTTTTGATTTCTGGCGCATAATCAGATGCATCTAATAATTCTGCGATCTTATCATACAATTCCCTAATACTTGGATATGTATGTTTCCCATCATTGACTTCAAATGGATACCATTCATGGTCACGATATACCTGCTCGATTGATTCTGAAACCAAAAATGGCATCGGCGGCGTTAAATCAAACGCACCTTCAAACACCTGATTCAGAGCCGTAATATGTTCTGAAAGCTTAAGGCCTATTGGAAATTCGAAAGGATTTATTCTTAGTGGAAATGAGCCTGGAGCTCCTGGCGAAAATATTACCAGATCCGGCAACCCTGCATTATATGCCAATGCCCTGTACTCTTTTTTTGCAGGTTCCAGTATCAAAATAGGAATATTATTTCTTTTTCCAGCAAGCTGTGACGCAATATGCAGCATACTATAGGTTTTTCCACTGCCAGGAACACCCGCTAATAGCGCATGCTTCGATAACAATTCCAGTGGAAAATACACATCATATCCATTATTATCAACCCCTAAATAGAGTCCAGTCTTTTCATATACTGGAGCAGACTCTTTGGGAATCTCAATCGTTTCTCCAGGATATAAAACAGGAAACATGGCAAATGGTACTATTTCTTTTAGCAGGAATAAACTATTCCATTCTCTCATTCCTCTCGGTGTATTTGCATTACACATTTCCGGGACATTTCTTTCTGGTATTAACGGCTGAAATTTTCCATTTTCTGTCAAAATTGTATATGTACCTTCTTCAACCGCCTCAGAAGCTGCTGCATCAAGAATCATTTTTGCAAGATCCGGATGATTTGCATATGCACTGATCCTGCATCGAAAATGGGGATTACTTCTTAAACTTTCAAACAGCTTATCATAGTTTCTAACACATTGTTCTGCATTCTCATCCCTCACACCTTGATTTTGCTTCTGAAAATTTCGAATATATTGAATCTGTTGTCTAAATGAACTTCTCATTTGTTCCGCTCGATCTACCGCGTTCATCGTAACAACATAGGCAACGGGATGTCCCAATTGCTGCATCATTCGAAACAACCCCATCAGCCTCGCTTTTTCATTCGGCTTCCACGAAGTAACCGTATAATATCCCATTTCATTTTCAATTTGAGATGACGATATAAAACCATCTTGTTTCGCCAACGTAGCTCTATAACGAAACGCCGGATTGATATCCGGTCTTTCTTTTTCAAAATGAAAATAGGTAGACAACGGGGCTGCATCCATAAATTGCTTCATACATGCTGGTCCAACGCCATTTTCATTACCATCAGCCCGAAAATAAACCTGTAATCTTCTTCCAGGCTGTTTTTCAGGTAAATAAATGTATATCAGATGATAAATTTCTCCAAAGAGTTGTCCCTTTCGATTTATCTGGCGATAAAATGACGTATGTTGTTTAATAACACCATCAACTCCACCACTTTCCTCCGCACTATATTGTGCCAAGGTCAAATCTGGCAGTTTTTTTAATGTAAAAAACTCTGTTCCCATAGTCTGCAGCTCCTTTATTACAATTAAAGTCTCCCCTTTACTCCCTCAATTACCTGATCCGCGTTTTTCTTCGCATCATCGAGCATTCGCATTAAATCATTCCCCATAGTGGTGTTTTGGTCCAATGCATTTACCGCACGCTCTCTAGCCACCTTTCCATATTTGCTGCTAATACCTTCTATTTTCGATTTCGCTGTCGTATTATCATTAATTTTCTGGGTAACATCTGTCTTAATGGTATCTGCAAGGGATTTTGCATCTGCAACTTTAGAAGATTCTACCTTCTCAATCTCAACCGTCACGTCTCCTTTCCCTTGATCTTTTGCTTCCTCAATCATAGCTGCAAGATCCGCATCCAATCCACCAGGCATATCTGATAATCCCGTTTTTACCTCCTGATACTCATCTCCCATTCTTTGAATATCATCTGTAGCCTTGACATCCACTCTTCCTCTGTCAACTTGATTTACCATATCAAATGCCATAATATCGTCCTCCTAAATTATTATCTTTTTCTCACTCTTGTATAACTATCACCAGTTGAACCACATATCTGCTCAATCCAACTAATTCTTTTTTGACACCCTTGAACAAGATTTTGATTATATATCATTCGTTGTTTTGTGGCTGCAAGCGCTTCTTCGATCTTTTCTGTACCATATTTACTTCTAGCGACTCCAACCAATTTATCTACTGCAGTCCTTAGATTCACAAGATTTATCTGACCCTCTGCCATGTAATTTTGATACATTTCTTTATATCCACTCAATTTTGATGTCATTTTTTCCATCTGCATCTGAAGTTTTTCCGCCTGCATCCTATAGGCAGAAGCTTGATTCGTATATGCAAACGATTGATTATACATCTGCGCTGCTGTAACTTCATTTTCTTCCCTAGAAGCCATAGCCTTCAATATCTTCGCCTGACCTTCCAGATTATCTGCCTGTGTATAACATTGTGAAATATTATTACGCATGTTCTGAATCGTCTGTCCCAAGCCCAATGTAGCCTGGTCTAAGTTTTTTAGGTTATTTTCTAATTCTTTCGTATCCATGAACTTCTCCCTTTCCCAGGATCATATCATCTTTTTCACAATCACTTTCTTTGAATCTAATAATAGTAATTTTTCTCACCAATCGTGCTTAAAAAAGCCGGCGTGACTTCCAGATCATTCTCCCATTTGCAGCAAAACAAACAGTCTTCCATTAACGGATAAAATGAGAAATCACAAAATTCCAGATCATCACCTACTCCCTCCAGCATTTTCTTTGCTGTACGTGATACAAAATGCTGATAATCCACGACCAATTGACTTGCTTTCATACTTGACTTTTCAATTGAATCCAACAAAGAGAAATTTGCATTCTTAAATGTATCAAACAAGATCTGGTCACTAATTGATATCATTTTATAATTTTTAATCTTTTCAGCAAGCCAATACACTGGTGCATATTCACCAAATGTAAGATATATTTTTCGAATTAGTTTTTTCGAGTTTTCTGACTTACTTACATTCTCTGCAATTTTCAATAACAAATAAAAGCACTGTTCCGGATGCTCAGATCCCACTTTTTGTGCAGCTTGTCCCGCCGATTCCATACCGTTTGCCCATAACCATGCCTGAAAATTCTTGTTATTTAACACCCGATAACTAATCTTTTTTAATTGCAAGCCTGAATTAGCATAAGTATTCAGGAATTGATCTAGATCTATATATTCTTTTCCATCTATCCAAAATGATCTAGATTGAGTACCGCTTACAAATTTCATAATACAACGATTGACGCCCTTACCCTGTTCCATAATTTCCCATTGCTCAATTTTCTCCACCTCAGATATGTCATCTTCATTAATACATGAGATTCTCTTTCTCATCTTGAGAAAATATGACAGACTTCGATTTTTTAATATTTCAGATAATACTCTTGCAACCGTTTCGTCACTCGCAGCTTCTCGAATTAATTCTGACGTATTCAAATGTTTTTTCCCCAACCACCAAAATCCATCTAATGTCGGATTAATGCCATATATAGCTCTAAAAATTCGTCCATTTGAGGTTAAAGTATTATCTTTATTTATATCAGAAATCTGTTTCCAAAAAGGAATGTTCTGTTTCTTAGCAAACTTATCCAATTCAATATATGTATTATCATTCCATGCGTCTTGAGCAGAAGCTATCGCCTGTGTTAGTTGTCGATAATTCCAGCACTTATGATTGCCGACTGTAAATGGCTCATTATATTGGTATACTACTTTTCCATTTTTTCTAAAAAGCGGAATATGCTGATTATTGCACCAGCATCTGATTTCTCCATATCCCCACCGTTCACTAGGATTTGGCAACATCAGGCCCAACACCAAATACATAACCTTATCTTCTTCACTATATAAATCATATGGAATGTTTTTAAGATGTCTTATATCAATCCCGGGAATATTTCCCGTCATCAAGCTTCTTTTTATCTCATTCCATTCCATTGACTGCATCGGATTCTTTCCCAGTAACAAAGAAAGTATGGTAACACCAAATGAATAATAATCAGAACAAACACTGTATCCATATTTAGGTACTTCTGGTGCAATAAAACTAGGGTGTTGTCCATACCCATTTGCTTTTGTAACCGTTGCCTTATCTGAAAGAATGGCCATATTATTAAATCCACAATACGCAATATGCCGTTCTTGTACTTTATACAATACATGCTCTGGCGCAATATCCCTAAGAAGTATCCTATTTCGATGGTACTGATTTATTACATACGCTAACTGTGGAATTATTTTTTCAACTAAAATACTCAGTGAAATCGGATATTTACTTGTATCTGTTCCTTCTACATTAGGATAAACAGAAAATGGACAGCTTCCAAACATACCATAATCAATGGGTACAATAATACCTTTTGTAACTACATTGTTCACTTTTTTTTGAATATCACTATTCACACAATGTTGACCGTTATAAAGCTTTAATCTGTATACACATCCATTCAATGTTTCACAAAGAACTGTTGTCGATCTGCTACTCATACACACAAATCTTCTAACTATATATGTTCCTTTTTCACCGCACACCTTTGTTCCCGGCGGAAGTGACATACGCATACTATATGAATTACCTCTACTCATATTTTACCCAACTATCTTTGCACTAATGTTTACTTCAGTATTCTTCTTCCATACATGTTCAACTAAAATACTGGTATCCCTTATAATTGCATGATCAAACATGTACCTCGCTAATGGATTAATCAGCATTTCCTCCACCATATTTCCAATACCTCGACCACCCTGTCCTTTTGGCAAGTCGGCTTTTGCAAATTCTTTTAAATCATTAACTGCGCTTTCTGAAACAGTAAGACGAATATGCTTCTCCCCCCATAAATTAGTAGCAATATTTCTAATCTGCTTTTTCAAGATAGGCTCTATACTATCCTCTCTTATATAATCAAATACAAGAATATTATTTCCAATTCTGTTTAAAAGCTCCGGTCTCCCGAGTTCATCATTGAAATAATGTTTTACTCCATCTAAAACTTTATTACGAACCGTTTCATAATCCTTATCCTTGGCATAGCTAACATTCTGTATGCGTACTGATGGGTTACCTGAAGATGGAATCGTAATTCCCAGGTTACTTGTAAAAATAATTAAACAATCCTGAAAATAGACTGTTTCACCTCTTCCGTCTGTAATTCTTCCATCTTCTAAAATCTGTAAAAACTTATCCATTATGGATGGATGAGCTTTTTCGATTTCATCAAATAAAAGAACAGAAAACGGATGCTCTCTCATAGCATTCGTCAACTGACCACCAGCTTCATATCCTACATATCCTGGAGGTGCTCCCAACAAACGCTGATCAGACTGTTCTTGACGATATTCACTCATGTCAAATCGAATCATGTTCCTTTCATCAAGAAAAACTAACTCTGTCAATGCTTTCGCCAATTCCGTTTTACCGGTACCAGTAGGTCCTGCCAAAAACAAAATTCCTCTAGGTTTTGACGATGATCCAGAATGCTGTAATCCAGACATACCCATTGCCGCTCGTTTGACAATGTCAACTGCTGATCTGACCACAGGATCTTGCCCTAATACCCTGCGTTTCACAAAATTTTCCGCTTCAGCTAAACGCTTCACATCTAACTTAAGCCACGGGTTATCCTGGACACCATGCTTGTATAACATAATAGCCTTATCAATTCCTCTAATATTCAGCGAATTCATTCGTGCTATCTGAAATACCCTGGCAATATCCTGCGTAGAAAATCCCTCAGACAAACCAACAAAAGTATCATTAAATATTTTCTGTTCATCTGGTGTAGCATTAGAATATCCCGGAAAACTTGAAGCATAACTGCTAATAATCTGTCCCCTCATACGATAATCCGGTTTGGGAATATTTATATTTTTTAATGCAGGATGCGCTAACGAATACCACGCTGGTAAATCATTCAACTTATCCGCTATTAAATATAGCTGGTTTTGAATAATAGCTTTATTAGAATCAGTGTTTGATGAATCCCCTGCTCTATTTTTTCTTGCATTAACAGCCCCATTCTGTAAATACATGAATGTCATTCTTTCATCAGCATCCAGATCATCCGGCCGAGCCATCATTCTCGATGAAAAACTTACAATAACAGAAACAGAAAAACTGCACCTTGACATCAACAAATAAATGATATGAGCAGCATCTTGAAAGTTATCTGGAATAAGTGATATATCACCTTGCGCATTCTTTCTTTTTGTCAAATTTAAAACACTGTTCTGTTGATCACGATTTTCATTCTTCACTTCCTGAGTGATTCTTTCAATTTCAGAAATGACATTTCCTTTTAACTGTAAACCATGGATATGGTGAAATCCTTCAATCGGATCATAGCAAATGATACCTTGATATCCAAAACCATAACTCACTCTTGCCAAATAAACGTCCAAAGAACAAAAGCCTTGTATCCTCTGTTCCCTTTCATTAATTATTGGATACTGATCATTAACATTTCCCGTCAAAACGATGGTATTAACTAATCTGTTAAAAACTAATAATTCCTTTTGCCATTTACCTCTTTCCAGCATTTCCTACACCTCTTACTTTTTCAAACCCCTATTATGGATTCCAACAGAAACGGTTTTGTAATCATAAACGAAATTCTGTATCTTTCTTCCTTCACTCAAGTACTTCTCATACTCCGGTCGAACCGCTTTATTCAAATACCAGATTTTTTGATTCGTCGAACCTCTCAAAGCAGAACTATTGTCATTTAATTCATCAACATATTCTCCATCTATTAAAACATCAATTCTTTCTAATAGTTCTCTTGTATTTTTTTTCTCAAGCAATTCTTCATATTTATAGCCAGTAAAAACTAATACATTTATTTGGTCTGGTAATCCATCAATTACCTCGCATAACTCAGCAGCTTGATCAAATGGTTCCCCACCTGTAATCGTAATTCCATCAAGTCTCTGACCAATCATACTGCCGATTGTCTTAACTAGTTTTTCTGGTGTTATCTTTTGATACTCGTGTCTATCCCATAATTCTGGATTTGCACATTTGCTACAATGTCTTTTACATCCCGAAACCCATAATGCCATCCGAGTACCAGGACCAAGTGCTGTTACCGGATACAAAATTTGATCAACATACATACTACGCACCGAATTTTCATATTATTTTATAGTCACCATCTTAATCGGCAATGTCTTTCTCATCATGTCCGATCTCTATAACACATGATTCTTTCTTTAATTAAAATAACTCCACCATAAACTGTTCTTGATCAATCACCAGCAAATCCCCCTCTGATAACTTCACCTGGATTCCTTGATTCATTGGTACTCCATTAAATAGAGGAGTTCCGATAATAGCTCTGGCATACCACCCTGCAGCTGTATGCCAGATACTAAGCTGCTTATCAGATGTAAACCTGCGGAATACCGTTCCATTCTTCCCAATAATATTTCCTGCCTCTTTCATCAGTTCTGGAAGAATCATATCTGACGTTATTGAAGTTATTCTCAAAGACGTTTTATCTCCGGCAGCCCTTTTTAAAGGACCACCTTGTTTTTTTAACGCATCTGTTCTAACCCTATCGCTGTATTTTAATTGAGCGTCACCTTCATTATCTATATTTTTCTGATTCATCCATTCAAATTCGTTTATAATTTTATCGACTCCATCCTGAAAATAGTAACCACACATTGGACACGAAAGTGGTAATACGCCATTATCTACAGTAATTTTATTTGAACAGTCGGGACACACAACTATCTTTTTTTCCTTACATGAACTTACTTCTTTCGCCGTATTCCAATCGTCAGCATTCTTAACCAGAGATTCATCAAGTCCCCAAATCGTCATCTTATTGTCTTGAGGGGTTATTTTACCTCTAAGATATTTTCCACAATTCACACAATATGCTTGTCTTTCATCATTAAGCGTATTACATCGCTCGCACTTTCTTCTTATTGGCACGACGTCGCTTCCTCCTGTCAACCATTTTCTTCTTTAACACGTTTTGTCCATTAGTATCTTTTTGAATGGTTGATCCTATTGCATTCATATTCACTTTATATGTATGCTCTTTATCCGGTTCCAAATAGCTTTTTTGTTTTAAATAAACTCCCCGTTCTGCTAGTGCATCAACAATATCTGTATGACCAGCACAGAAATCTATTTGTCGCTGGAGCGAAAAATCTCTGTCATCTTCTGTAATATCCGTATTATCACCTAAAACTGTCATTCTCATCATCACAGCTCCAGATTGATCCGTATAGATTGCAATTCCAGTCTGATCATCTGCCTGGTACAGACTACAATCCATTTCACTTTGATCTTTACGAGTTAATACTCTGGATGTAACCAATCCATATCCCAAACCAAGCAACGGTTTACAAGGGGCTACAAGCGGTATAAAGAAACAAGTGGTTTGATAGAGCGGAAAGAGTGTCAGATTTTCCACTCTATCTTTACATAGTCGCTGGTTGCGCTGATTGATGAAATCAGGCCGTCAGCGGCTTTCCTTTTGTCCTCAAAGCTGATGTTTTCCCAATCGTCCAGATACCCGGACAACAATTCAATCTGCTGGGAGGACAGCGTTTCAACGGACAGGTCTGCAATCGCCTTGGACAGCGTTTTGCGGCGGTTGTCCAAATCCTCGATTTTCTTGTTGGCGTAAGCCAGCAAGGTGGCGTTGGCCCCGGTCAGCGTATCAAGCAGTTTTTCAATCTCGGCTTCAACCTGTGCGAGCTCCACCTGATAGGCGGTGATCTTCGGGTTGGCCTTTTCTTCGCCGCCCCGGAGTAGCTTGAACTCCCGGAACTTTTCTCCCATAGCGGTGAAAATGAACTGTTCAAACTCATTCTTGCGGAGTGTGCCGCACCCCGGACAGCCCTTGTGGTCGGCCCGTTTGGAACAGCGCAGGTATTCATAGCCGGAGGGATTATGGGTCGTTTTGAGAGCGTACCCGCATTTCCCACATTTGATTTTCCCGGCCAGCCAAGTGTTCCGGGCCTTGCGCCCGTTCTGGAAGGTAATGTTTGTCATCAGCTTCTTGCGGCACCGTAACCAAATGTCGGAGGGTACAAAGCCCTCATGGGGAGCAATCACAAGTATCTGATCTTTCAGGCTCTTGTCCTTGTCCTCCTTCACATCCCGGCCCTGATAGAGATAGCAGCCATTTGTCCCGGCGAAGTCGACGGCGTCATTAACTACCACCGCACCTTGACTTTTGAAAAACTCGTACATTTCCAAATCGGCCTGTGCATAGACCGGGTTTCGGAGTAGCTGGGACAAGAAGGGGCGTGTCAATGACTTCCCATAAATCTTGATACCCTGTTCCTCAAAATACCGGGTAATGTCTCCGAAGGAGGTTTCCGGCTCGGCGTACATTTCAAACATCAGCCGAACATGGTTAGCGGCCACAGGGTCAGCCGCCATCATCTTTGTGCGGATACCCTCTACCACCGTAGGCTCCAATTCAAAGCCATAGGGGGCTTGGCCGCTCATGTGAAAGCCTTTCAGGCACCGGGAATAGTAAGC
>ERZ780203.970-NODE-970-length-25052-cov-13.511741_pt1 | contig 25052 bp, 17 predicted proteins | sample MGYA00511168_ERZ780203 | MGnify/ENA primary metagenome ERZ780203 (study PRJEB29588, sample SAMEA2156577) | human gut metagenome | biome: human gut; feature: human-associated habitat; material: faeces | place: Denmark | collected 2008/2010 ...
ACCTCGTAGTCGATGTCGGTGACGTGGGCCTCCAGCTCCTGCACCTGCCGGGCGGTGATGGGCAGACCCAGCTGATGCTGCGCTCGGGCCAGCGCCACCCATAGGCGGCGCCAGGTCTGGAAGCGGTTGTCCGGCGAGAACAGGTGCAGCATATAGGGGGAGGCGTAGCGAGACGCCAGCGGGGAGGTGTATACGTCGTTTGCCATAGGGATGCTCCTTTGGTGATGTTGGCGGGCAGGGCGGCCCGGTGGTTATCGAAGAATGAGGCTGTCCCGCTCAGCGCCCACGGAGACGTAGCCAATGCGGCAGCCGATGGCCTGCTCCACATAGGTCACATAGTCACGGGCGGCCTGGGGTAGTTCCTCCCAAGTGCGGACGCCGGAGATGTCGCAGTGCCAGCCGGGGAGGTACTCCGTCACGGGCTTGGCCTGATCCAGCAGAACCGGGAAGGGGAACTCGTGGGTGATCTGGCCGTTCACCTCGTAGGCAGCGCAGACGGGGATGCGCTCCATATAGCTGAGGACATCCAGCTTGGTGAGGGCAATGTTGGTGGCGCCCTGCATCCGGACACCGTAGCGGGAGGCCACCAGATCGATGGGGCCTACCCGGCGGGGACGGCCTGTCTTGGCACCGTACTCGTCGCCGGCCTCCCGCAGTTCCTCGGCCTCCGGGCCGAACCACTCGCAGGTGAAGGGGCCTTCCCCCACGCAGGAGGAGTAGGCCTTCACCACGCCCACCACCTCGTCCAGCTTGGCACCGGGCAGCCCGGAGCCCACGGGGGCGTAGGCGGCGATGGTATTGGAGGAGGTGGTATAGGGGTAGATGCCAAAATCCAGATCCCGCAGAGCGCCCAGCTGGCCCTCGAAGAGGATGGACTTGCCGTCTGCCTGCGCCTGCCGCAGCCAAGCGCCGGTGTCAGCGATGAAGGGGCGGATGGCTCCGCCGAAGCGATCCAGCCACGCCAGCAGCTGCTCCATGGTGTAGCCCTGAGCACCGTAGACTTCCCGGAGGATCAGGTTCTTCCACTCCAGCAGGTCCTGCAGATGGGCCTTCAGGTGCTCCGGGTACAGAAGTTCTCCGGCCTGAATGGTCTTTTTCTGGTATTTATCGGAATAGAAGGGGGCGATGCCCTGCTTGGTGGAGCCGTACTGCTTGTCCTTGAGACGGGCCTCCTCCAATGCATCCAGCTCCCGGTGCCACGGCAGCAGCAGGGAGGCCCGGTCGCTGACCAGCAGGTTTTCCGGGGAAACAGGCACTCCGGCGGCCCGCAGCGTCTCGATCTCCGACAGGAGATTTTCGCAGTCCAGCGCCACGCCGTTGCCGAGGATGTTCATGACCCCCTTGTGGAAAACGCCGGAGGGCAGCAGATGCAGGGCAAACTTGCCCATGTCGTTGATGACGGTGTGGCCGGCGTTGCCGCCACCCTGATACCGGACCACGACGTCAAACCGCTGGGATAGGTAATCCACCATGCGGCCCTTGCCCTCGTCGCCCCAGTTGATGCCTACGATTGCACAATTTGCCATAGATACTGCCTCCTGACTTGGTGTAAAAAAGAGAGTTTTTTCAAACAACAGCTTATTATAGGCGCACCGGAGCCATAGGGGAAGTATGGGTTTGAAATGATTGACATAAGTGAACCTAATGATTTGGCGCATCGAAAATGCACCGGCGGGGGAAGGAAAATCAGGGACACACAGCGCCCTCCGGTGGGGTCAGGGGAGGATCGTCAGCCCCAGAAAAAAGCAGAGCTGCGCCGCCATTGACTTCCGTCCGTCCGTTTCGCTTTTTGGCAGACAAGGCGGCGGTTGCCGCCGATTTCCAATTAAGGAAATGGCGCTTGCTAACATGGGAAACGGAGAATAGCAAGCACAGCAAGTGTAGCTACACTTGCGGAAACCGGCGTGGTACGACCGGGATTTCCTTGCAGAATAGCAAGCAAATCCGGTGAGTACCCACACCGGAGCTTGCCATTCTGGCAAGCAATGCACGGCGGTACCCACTTCTCATTACCTGCCAACTGCGAAACGCACTTGGCAAGCAATGCTCGTGTTTATACACCCGTGCAATCTTGTTGGGAAAATGCCCCAAACCCCTGAACGATTTCAGAGAAATCGGCTGCGCTCCTGCGGAGCTGAACATCAATCTATCTTCGGAAAGTGAGTCAGGGATTTTTCGGCTCACGGCGTTCAGGCAAATTCGGTTTTTCCTCATATCCGTCGATCGCCACTTGGCGAAGGTAAGCGCTCATATTCTCTATCCCAAGCTGCGCCATCCTCGCCTTTATCAAGCCGAGTTCTCTTTCGTCCACGAAAAATTTGACCTGTATCGGTCGCTTGCGGTTCCTGTTATCCGGCATACAATGATCACCACTTTTTACAGAGGGTTTTTGATGACATAATGCTCATCGTTGATATATTTACGATATTGGAGTCAAAACATAATCCGCTCCATACACATTGAAAAGGTGCTCACCCTCACCAACTTCGATTTCGATGGTTTCACCATAGTTCCAAGTATAGGTTGCAACATTCTGCATTTCAACATATCCACTGGAATTACGAGTAATCTCGTCTTTATCAACATACACAGTACAAGTTTTTACGTTACTGACTGCCTCGTATTTTCCCGCAGGAACCATATACCACTCATACTCATAACTATCTAACTGAACCTTCTTGCCATAATCTCCAAGTTGACCATCAACAATATGAATAGTACCGCTTTCTGAGGGCTGAACTGGAACTTCCACTTCTTTTCGCTCGGGAAGCGGGTAGTCCCCTCGATCATCACGAACGATTTCCGAGTTTACTTCAAGATAAATCGGTCTTATAGAATTGCCTTCTACCCAAAAGATTGCTACAAATGGAATTTCACTTTCAACGCCAAATGCGTTTTTAGCAGTCACTCGACTGCTAACCGAATACCAGTTAAAACTTCTGCCCACCGACCAATCTGACCATGGAAAATCAGCCGTTGACGGATAATTTAGACATGCCTTAACCAACTCTTGTGTTTTTTCAATCGCTGCATTTTTGACATCAGAGTCAACAATAAAGTTATCTATTGTCCATGGCTCATATCCCAACTTGTACAAGTCAACATCTAATCCAATGGTCAATGACTGAATTGTTCCATCGGGAGTACAATTCACTTTTACCGTAGTACCATGTGTTGAGAAGCTGTATCTAGGACCGAGCTGCCAATCTTCAATCTTTGTAACCTCGCCAATATCGCTTTCGTTAATTCCTACCTCTGCAAGGATGTCGTAAAATCCCAAAATAGTCTCTTCATCAACCACAAGATTTGGAGATTGCTCAACATCTCTTCCTTGTGACGATTGGGAATTAGAGCCACAAGCGCAAAGTGAGAGAAACACAAGAATTACCGAAGCTAAGGATAACCATTTTTTCATTTTTGACCCGCCTTTCTTACTTGACAAGATGTATTTGCCAGCACCTTGTGTATCTATTTTGATCTAACATGACCAACTCATAGCGAAATACAGTCGTTGACTAAACTTCTTGCAGTAACCCATTTCTAATATCCATACACGCATGGCTATAGTCACGCAAAATGTGTACACACATTATATCACAAGGATAGATCTGTTTTCAATACGATACCCAGAATTTATCGCCCTAAAATATAACTTTTCCACGAATATAAGCTGATTTTCAGCCCTTAGCTGTACAAAAACAGGCAGCACCCAACCGAAGTTGAGTGCCGCCTGTTTTGTTGTCCAATCCTGCTTGGCAGATGCCGATTTTGTAGTTTTCTCAGATTACTGTCTTATCGGCACACGGCATAGCTGCGAGATCTTTATAAAGGGGATTGGCCACAGCTATTATAAGGGGTATACGACGTTTCAGACAGAAAACCGGTAACACACAAGTAGAATCTATCTGCAAAGCGGAAACAAATGGGGGTGTGTCTTAACGGCACATCCCCATTTGTAAACGATCCAGCCCGATAACTGACATACCATTTGCTTCTGGAATCCTGTTTTATAGAACAGCCACATACAAATGACCTCACGTCAATTCAGCAGCTTCGATTTGAAATACGACGTTTCCCAGCATCAGCGGTTATAGCGGGACAAAGCACCTTAAGGCTGGCGAACCGAATCATATTGCTCCAAGGCCTTGAGATAGGCATCGTAGGCGGCTTCCAAGGAGGAATATTCTTTTCCTTTTTTCAGGGTTTGCGTATACTGGTTCGGCGTAAGCGATTCCGAGATGGTGACATAGTTTTTGCCATTCCGCTTACCGGTCGTGGTTTCGGAAACATAATATTTTCCGTCACCGGTTTGGATGATTACGGGGATGCTCTTTCCGGCGCCGACTTTGTCCGTGTTCAGAGAGGTCCAGAAGAGATACCGCTTTGCCTCTTGCCCATCTTTTCCGCTGCCAAGATAGGCCCAGGTACAATCCGGCTGCTGTAAAAGACTGTTGTCCAGCTTTTTGATTGCTTCGGAAATAGCCGGGACATATTCCGAGTCTGGGCATCTGGAGTCAAACTCAAAATTTGTATTGTTTTTCATGCTGCCGTTTTTCCAGAAAGCTGTATCATATAGAAGTGAGAAGAAATCCGTTACGCTTGTATTAAACGGGTATTCAGGTGTAGTCGGGTCGGCCTTTCCGCTCCAAGTGAGAATGATTCCGTAATCTTCATGATATGACACAACGCAGGTTCCGTTCGGCGCAGCAACGCCTTTCCAATTATCCGTGTCCCCTTGCTTTTTGTAGTGGACGATACCGCCGATGTCCACGGGGTCCAATGATTGCCAGTCAGCCTGCTTCTGCGTCAGGTCAACCGTCACGGTGATCTCCGAATTTCCGAGCAGTGCCTCTGTGGATACCTGTGCATAAGCAGAGCGTACATTTGTAAGGTCCGTCGCTTCTCTGGTTTTTTCAAGCTGTGATGAAAATACCGGGATCGCAATCGCAATCAATACAGCGATGATCGCAATGACGATCAGCATTTCCATCAATGTAAATCCGGTTTTGATTCGTTTCACTATAATCCCTGCTTTATCTTGGGTATTTTTATCCGCCCATTTTACCATAATTCTGAGATGTTTGCAACGAGAAAGCTGCATAATTGAAAATTATTTCGTCGAGGAGAATATCTGGACAATGGACAGCGATGGTGAGTTGCGGCTGACGATCATGGCGACCCTTGCCCAAGAGGAAAGCCGCAAAAAAATAACGGTCACACAATCCAAAGGGACTGTGTGACCGTATTTATATCATTAGCAGACCTGCTCCAGTTGAAAGGCCAGCTCGGTGCGGCCCACGACGGCGTGGTGGTTGTTGTAAAGGTTTTTGTCGTGGTAGCGGGGCAGAGAGCAGGCTTCCTCCGGTGTGATGACGCCGAGCTGGGTGAGAACCGAGAGGATGGCATACGGGACGATGGAGGAGGCGCCGTCCTCCATTTTGAGGGCAATGCCGATCCCCTTATCCTTGATGCCCACGGCATAGAATGCGCTGGCGCCTGATTTACAGAAGATTCGGTCGCCGAAGGCGGCCATCAGCTGGGTGCAGATGCGATCGGTTCCCGCCACCATTTCCGGATGTGCCGTCATGGCGGATGTGATGCGCCGGAGGGTAGCGGCCCGGGTGGGGGCGAAAAGCGTGGGGAGGGACATACGGGCGTAGCCCTGTGCCAGCCGGTAAAGGGGCAGTGCGTGGACCGGAACGCCGCAGCCGTCCACGGCCAACTGGACATCGGAGGTCTCTACGCCGCACATTTCAGCGAACACCGAGAGGATACGCTGCTGGACGGGGTGCTCCAAAGCAGTATAGCCTTCCAAAGACTCCCCTAAATGGCGGGCGGTGATGAGCATACCGGCGTGCTTTCCGGAGCAGTCGCAGTAGATGGGCGCCCGGGGGATGCCGGCGATCTTCAAGGCGTCCTCGGCGGGGACATACATGGGGTATTCCGACCCGCAGCACAGCTGATCGGGGGAGAGACCTGCCTTGTGCAGGATGCTCTCCACGGCCTTTACATGAAAGGGCTCTCCGTTGTGGGAGGAACAGATGACGGCCAGTTCCTGCGGGGTAATGCCATAATGCTCCAGCGCACCGCTTTCTGCCACGGGGATCGCCTGAAGGGGCTTGGCGGAGGAGCGGGCAAACGTAAGACGCTCCGGATCACCGAGCTTCCAAAGGATCCGGCCTGTGTGATCCGTTACCGCAATATGTCCCCGGTGGATCTGATCCACCAGATCACCACGGTATTGATAGGCAATAACAGCCATAGCATATACCTCCGTTTCTTAAATCACAAAGTAGAAAAAGCGCAGCACATCACCGTAATCATCGGCATCAAAGGCCACGGTGGTGGGAGAGATGAGGCTGGCGCCGGGATAGTGGGAGCATCCATAGGCGTCATAATGGTGTATATAGGTGACCTCCACGTGGAAGTGATCGGGAAGTACCGGAGGTGCGGCTGTTTTTGCCGCCGCCACAGCCTCGGCCATCATGCCCTCGATCTCCTCGCAGACAAGTTCCGGGGTCTTTGTCAGAACGCCGTAGCCGTGGCCGGATTTGGTTGGTACGGTCAGCAGGCCGGGTACGGTGTGCGCCGCAGCCGCACACATCCCCTCGTCGCCGCTGGCGAATAGGGTGGGAACGCCCCGGTAAGCGGCGGCATGGGCGTACATCTCGAATTCTCCCCACAGCGCACCATTGACCGTAAGGCGGAAAATGCGGGAGCTTACCATCGTGTGGGACGTGGGATTTCCGGGGGCGGAGGCGGCGTCGTGAAAGCCGACCATCAGCATACCGTCATAGCTCTCGTCAAAAATACCGGTAAGGCCCACAATATCGTGGGTGATCCCCCGAAGGAGACGGGCGTCTCTGGGGAGCAGGGCGCAGTCAATGTTGCAGCCGTCTCCGTGCATATCCTCTATGACGACCTCATCGGCTCCGCCGGAGAAAAGGCCGCGGGCCGCAGCGGCAGCCTCCAACGCCATTTCCCGTGCCATAGGCGCATAGCAGGCGTTGGCGGAACGTGCCTCGTCCCAGCAGGTCAAAGAAGCCACGCCTTCAATGTCACAAAGAATGTAAAATTTCATGCTTGAGTCCTCCTTTATCAGAAGCGTGATCGTAATAAATGCAGAGCCATAGGGATCGGGAAGTATCAGGGATCCGCCAATAGCTGCTGTTAAATCAGATGTTCCTGGCCGGCCGCTTTACGCATCGAGACGTCAGCACGTCCCGCCTGCAGGTGAAGCGCCGCAGCGGAAGATCATGTTGCTTCGCTGCGGATACGCCGCAGGTAGCGGTAGACCGTGGGTTCGGAGATGTGCAGTTCCCTGGCGACCTGTCCGATGGAGCCCTTGGTATGGAATACGCCCTGCGCTTCCAGAGAGCGGAGTATCTCCAGCTTGTCGGCGGTATGCATGGCATCGGAGGGGATACCATAGCCGAGGATGGTGGAGTGGATCAGATTGCTGGACAGCTCCGGGATGGAATCATCCAGGTTTTCGGTATAGGCGGAGCTTTCCTCCTCTTGCGGAAGAGAAAAGGAATGGAGCAGGTTGGAAAGATGCTCCGAGAGCACCAGAATATCTTCCACATCGTGGTTCACGCAGATCAGCCCCACCAGATGCCCCTTTTCCTTAATGAAATAGGTGGAAGAGACGAAACGCTTACCTCCCCGGGTGCGGCCCTCGTAGTTGGCCACATAGTCGTGCTCCTGATAGACTCCGGTTCGCAGCAGTTCCTTGGCCAACTCCGTCATGGGGTCGCCTATGCGGCGGCCGCTGAGATGCTCGTTGCAGGCGGCAATCACCGAGCGCTCCGGCGTGGAAACGTCATGGAGGATGATCTCATAACTCTTTCCGCAGATCTTTCCCATAAATTCCACCAGAGGAATGTATCGCTCAAGACAGGCGTAGTTGCTCACTGTATCCCTACTTTCTCAACAATAATTCTTGCCTGATAAAAAACTGTCACATAGTGCTGCTGAAAGTCAGTATATCGAAAATGAATGGATAAATCAACCCTAATATGCTGGAAAGCGGTGGGAGGATGTAATATTTTTTTTGCAGGCCAAGGCGGAAACAGCCTTCGAGGCAGCAATTTAGACAAAAAATTATCAACTTTCTTGGCACTTATTCAAGTTATTCAAGATTGACAAAGGAAGTGTGATAAATTATAATCAGCAACATAACAAAGTTATCAGAAGGGAGGCTCAATGCCATCCCCCCCCCGCACGTTATATTTTTAAGGAGGCATTTGTAATGGAAGCTGCAAACTATGCGCTGCTGGCGGCGGCAGGGTCCATCATTCCGTGGACTGCCGTTGCACTGGTTGGTGGCGCTGTATGAGATACGATTTTGATACCCCCATCAATCGCAGAAATACCTTCTCCTTTAAGTGGGACTGCGATATGGACTATTTCGGCCGGGATGATGTGATCCCCATGTGGGTGGCGGACATGGATTTCGCCTGCGCCCCCTGCGTCGTGGAGGCTGTACAGAAGCGCGCCGCCCATCCGGTTTACGGCTACGGTATGCGCCAGCAGCCCTATTATGACGCAGTGATGGGCTGGCTGAAAAAGCGCCATGGCTTTGAGGTCAACTATGAGCATCTGGCCTTTGCGCCTCCCGGCGTGATCTACGCCTTGAACGTGATGCTGCGCATCCTCACCAAGCCCGGCGACAGGGTCATGGTCCCCATGCCCAACTACGACCCGCTGTTTGACATGGTCACCCGGGGCGGCCGGAAGCTGGTAGAGACGCCGCTGGTCTGGAAGGACGGGCGCTACACCTTCGACTTCGCCGATATGGAGGCCAAGGCTGCCTCCGGTGTGAAGGTACTGGTGCTCTCCAGCCCCCACAACCCCACCGGCCGGGTATGGACCCGTCAGGAGCTGGAGGGTGTGGCGGAGATCTGTCTGCGGCACAACATCTTCATGCTGGTGGACGAGATCCACTGCGACTTCGTGCCGCCGGAGCATCCCCACACCACCTTTGGCCTGCTGGGCGAGGAGGTGCTGCGCCATTCCATGGTCTGCTACTCCTCCAACAAGGGCTTCAATCTGGGCGGACTGGGTATGGCCACCCTGGTGCTGGCGGACGACGACCTGCGGTGCAAGTTCAACGAGGAGATGTCCATTGCCCAGACGCGGCTGGACAACATTTTCGGCATGGCCGCCCTCATAGCCGCCTACAACGACGGCGAGGAGTGGCTGGATCAGGCCATCGCCTACGTCTCCGACAACAAGGCGTATCTGGATCAGTTCCTGCGGGAGCGCATTCCTCAGATCCGTATGATCCCCTCCGAGGGTACGTATCTGGTCTGGCTGGACTGCTCCCAGCTGCCCTACCGGGGCATGGCGCTGGAGCATTTCATGATCAATGAGGCCAAGGTGGCGTTCTGCGCCGGCTATGAATTCGGTAAGCAGGGAGAGGCTTTTCTGCGCATGAATGTGGCCTGTCCCCGGTGTACCCTGACAAAGGCTCTGGAGCAGATGGAAAAGGCGATCAACGGTCTGTCGCTTCAGTAATACCTGTAAACGACGCACCTTGTGAGATAAGAAATTTTTTTAAAGGAGAAACAGCTATGAAAAAAAGAACGATCGCAATGTTCCTGTCCGTAGCTCTGTGTCTCTCGGTGGCCTTGACTGGCTGTGGGGCAGACAAATCGCAGCAGAGTGACCCCGCTGATGACGGCAAAAAGAGCCTGACCATCGCAGTGCTGAATGATGTTGTCTCGCTGGACCCCGCAGTAAAGGACAGCAGCGCCGAGATGCAGATGGCGTCTCACCTGTACGACCCTCTGGTGGACTATGATGCGGACCTGAGCAAGAAGCCCGGTCTGGCAGAGAGCTGGAAAGTTCTGGATGACGGCGTGACGTGGGAGTTCAAGCTTCGCCAGGGCGTGAAGTTCTCCAACGGAAACGACTTCAATGCCGACGACGTGGTCTTCAGCTTTGAGCGCATCCTCAACGATCCTACGCTGGAGATGGGCGTGTACCTCATGCGCCTTCAGGAAGTCAAGAAGGTGGATGATTACACCGTGCAGCTGGTGACCAAGATCCCCTATCCCGTGTTTGCCGGCAGCCTGGTCCATATCATGATGCTTGACAAGGAGACCTGTGAGGGCCTTTCCAGCGAGGAGATCTCCGCCAACCCTGTGGGTACCGGTCGGTATCGTCTGGTGGAGCACGTGAAGGAATCCTATATCAAGCTGGTCCGCAACGACGAGTATTGGGGCGAGCTGCCTGATGCAGAGACCGTGGAGTTCCGCGTGATCGCCAATGCAGCCACCCGCACCACCGCTCTCATCAACGGCGAGGTGGACTTTATCTCCAACATCCCCGTGATGGACGTGGACCGTCTGAAGGACGCCTCCAACGTTCAGGTCATTACCAATCCCAGCCTGTCCTGCAGCTACATGGGCTTTGATCTGCTCAATGAGCATGGCTCTGCCGGCACCGACGATCCCAACCCGCTTCTCAACGTGAAGGTTCGTCAGGCTATCTACCACGCCATCGACATTCAGACGATCATCGATACCGTCATGAACGGCTACGCCACCGTAGCGAACTCCTATATGCCCAGCATCTGTGTGGGATATAATGCCGACGCAGAGCGTCCCGCCTACGATCCCGAGCTTGCCAAGCAGCTTTTGGCGGAGGCCGGCTATCCCGATGGCTTCTATCTCCGCATCGACGCCCGCAGCGACAGTGACGTGAACGCCGATCAGGTGTCTCAGGCCATTGCCAGCTATCTGGAGAAGGTGGGCATCAAGGCTGAGGTAAACCTGCTGCCTCGCGCCTCCTTCTATGAGAAGACAGACGCAGAGAACCTCCAGTCCTCCTTCTTCATGGCGGGCTGGGGCGACAGCTCCGGCGAGGGCATGGTCATCTTCAACGATATGCTCTATACCTACGACGGCAAGCCCGGCATGGGCGAAGGCAACCGGGGCCATTACAGCAATGCCGAGGTGGATGCGCTGCTGGATCAGGCATCTGTTGAGACCGATCAGGCCAAGCGCGCAGCGCTTGTGGAGCAGGTAGATCAGATCGCCCGGGACGAGGCCGCCTACATTCCCCTGTTCTTCAAGGAGAATATCTTCGGCGTGCGCGCCGGCATTCAGTACACCCCCAGTTGCGATGACCATATTCTGGCTTGGGACTTCACCTTCTAAGCGCACATAAGAACAGTCAATGGGAGGAGGCAGAAGGGGATTTTCCCTTCTGCCTCCCGCCAAAAGGGTGTAAGCCCATAAATGAGGTATTACCATGTTCAAGTATTTCCTGAAGCGGCTGGCGCAAATGGTAGTTACACTTTTCATTGTGTCCATTCTGGTATTTGTTCTGGCCAACTTCATTGGCGATCCCGTCAATATGCTGGTCTCGCCCAAGGCTCCGCCTGAGGTTCGAGAGCAGGTTCGAGAAGAACTGGGGCTCAACAGACCGATCCTGGAGCAGTACGTATCGTTTATTACCAATGCGTTCAAGGGAGATTTCGGCAAGTCCTATATCTATAAAGTGGACGCGCTCTCTCTGATCGCCCAGCGGGTGCCTGCTACGCTGGAGCTGGTTTTTGTATCCGCTGTGCTGGCGCTCGGTATCTCTATCCCGCTGGGCGTATATGCGGGCGCTTTCCCCAAACGAAAATCCAGCACATTGGTGATGGGAGGCTCCATTCTGGGCATTTCCCTGCCCTCCTTCTTCATCGGCATCATGCTGATCTACATCTTCTCTCTGAAGCTGCACTGGTTCCCCTCCTCGGGACGGGGTGCGACCGCACCGTTCCTGGGGATGGATTTCAGCCTGTTTGCGCCCGGTGGACTTAAGTACATTATCCTGCCTGCTCTGACGCTGTCTGTGACCAACATCGCATCTCTGGTGCGCCTTACCCGTGCCGGTGTGATGGAGAATATGCGGCAGGATTATATCAAATTTGCCCGAGCCAAAGGTGTGTCCACCCGAAAGGTCCTCTTTGGACACGCCCTGAAAAATGCCCTGATCCCGGTTATCACGGTGTTCGGTATGGAAATCGGTTCCCTTATCGCCTTTACGACGGTGACGGAGACCATCTACTCCTGGCCGGGACTCGGCAAGCTTCTTATTGACTCCATTAACTCGGTGGATCGGCCGGTCATTGTGGCCTATCTGATCCTGACTACGGTGTTGTTTGTGTTTATCAATTTTGTGGTCGACCTTCTGTATACAGTCATCGACCCGAGAATCAAAATCAGGTGATGCGCTATGGGTGAAATGAAAAAAAAGGGCGCGGCCCCCAACAAGAGCTTCTTCCGGCGCATCGCTGAGTCTGAGTTCTTTCACAATTACAAGCGCAGTCCGTCCGCTATCATCGGCACGGTGATCGTGGTACTGGTACTGTTCATTGCCCTTTTCGGGCCGCTGTTTGCTCCGCAGAACCCCTATGATGTAGCCTCTCTCTCCCTTACGGATTCCTACAAGCCGCCTGCATGGGAGGCGGGAGGTGACGCCCGGTTTATTTTCGGTACCGACAGTCAGGGACGGGATATTTTCAGCTCTCTTATTTACGGAAGCCGTATCTCCCTCTTTATCGGCGTTGTAGGTACGTTGCTGGCCTGCGCCGTAGGTATCACGCTGGGACTGATCTCTGGCTATTTTGGTGGAAAGGTAGACGCTGTCATCATGCGTTTGGCAGATATCCTGCTCTCTTTTCCCGATATCCTCGTGGCACTCTTCATCATGACCATGTTTGGACGGGGCGTAAGCAAGCTGCTGGTCGTATTTACGATCATCGGATGTGTCACATACATCCGTACCGTCCGCGCCGAGGTGCTGACGGTGAAGCAGATGGAATATGTAGATGCGGCCAGAGTCATTGGCCTCCCCAATATCCTGATTATCGCCAAGCATGTGCTGCCCAACGTAATGACCACCGTCATTGTTCTTTCCACGATGAAGGTGGGCGGCCTTATTCTGGCGGAAGCCACGCTGAGCTTTCTGGGCGTAGGTGTTCCGGTCACGGAACCCTCTCTGGGTATGCTGGTCAAGAACGGCTTCGACGTGCTGTTCAGCGGATACTGGTGGATCGCGGTGATGCCGGGTCTCTACATCATGCTGATCGTGTTCGGAATCAACCTTCTGGGAGATTTCCTGCGCGATGAGTTCAATCCTAAGCTGAAGTAAGGGGGGAGCGAGATGAGCGAAACACTGCTGCAGGTGGAAAACCTGCGGACCTATTTCCACACCTTCCGCGGTGTGGTCAAGGCGGTGGACGGCATTAGCTTTTCCCTGGATGAGGGACAGGTGCTGGGCATCGTGGGCGAGTCGGGCAGCGGTAAATCCGTTAGCAGCTTTTCCATTCTGAAATTGATCGAGCCGCCCGGTGTGGTGGAATCGGACGGGATCCTTTTCCAGGGCGAGGACATCAGCAAAAAGAGCGAGCGGGAAATGATGAAGATCCGAGGCAAGGCGATCTCCATGGTGTTTCAGGATCCGATGACCTCCCTGAACCCGCTCTATACCATTGAGAAACAGATCACCGAGATGCTGGACCTCCACCAGAAGCAGATGACCAAACAGGAAAAGCACGCACGCTGTGTGGAATTGCTGCATATGGTAGGCATCCCCAATCCTGAGGATCGGCTGAAATCCTACCCCCATCAGTTTTCTGGCGGTATGCGGCAGCGGGTCATCATTGCGATCGCCCTGGCTGCCAATCCGAAGCTCATCATCGCCGATGAGCCTACCACTGCCCTAGATGTGACCATACAGGCGCAGATCCTCAAGCTCATGGATAAGCTGGTGAAGGAGCAGGACGCTTCTCTCATCCTGATCACCCATGACTTGGCGGTGGTTTCCCAGATGGCGGATCGCATCATTGTGATGTACTGCGGCAAAATCGTGGAAAGCGGCTCCCGGGATGACGTGATCCGCCGCCCCAGCCATCCGTATACCGAGGGACTTCTTAACTCCATCCCCAGAATGGGAGAGGAGCAAAAACGTCTGGAATCCATTCCGGGTATGGTTCCCAGTATGCTGGATCTGCCCCAAGGATGTTACTTTGCTCCCAGATGCAAATACTGCCAGGATATTTGCCGTACCGTGGCGCCTGAAAACCATGAGGTTGGCCCGGGGCATTGTGCGGCTTGCCACTTTCCACTGACAGGAGGTGAGAGCCATGAGTAAGATTCTTCAGGTGGAGAATTTGGTGCAGGAGTTCAATCTCACCAAGGATTTTCTGGATAAGGTAAAATTCAAAAACGGCCATTTTTCACTGGAAAACCGAGTGGTTCATGCGGTCAACAACGTCAGCTTTGATGTGGAGGAGGGCGAGGTGTTCAGCCTGGTGGGAGAGTCCGGATGCGGAAAGTCTACCACGGCCCGCACCATCATCAAGCTGATCGAGCCAAAGTCCGGCAAGATCATATTCGACGGACGCGATATCACCCGGCTCAAGCCGCAGGAGATGCGCCCCATCCGTCGAGAGATGCAGATGATCTTTCAGGATCCCTATGCCTCTCTGAATCCCCGGCAGAAGATCATGGAGATCCTCACCGAGCCGATGCTGTTCCACAAGCTGTGCAGCAGCAAGGCGGAGGCGGAGGAGAAGGCGATCCATCTGTTGGAGCGTGTTGGACTCAGCTCTGAGCAGGCCAACCGGTATCCGCATCAGTTTTCCGGCGGTCAGCGTCAGCGCATCGGCATAGCCCGGGCGTTGGCGGTCGAGCCTAAATTTATCATAGCGGATGAGCCGGTATCTGCTTTGGATGTGTCCATTCAGGCCCAGATCTTGAACATTCTTATGGATCTGAAGGATGAATTTCATTTTTCCTATCTGTTCATCGCACACGATCTGAGCGTGGTCAAGCACATCAGCGACAGCTTGGGTGTCATGTATCTGGGAACTATTGTGGAGCGGGCTCCGAAGAAGCTGCTGTTCTCCAACCCGGTCCACCCCTATACCAAGGCGCTTTTTTCCGCTGCGCCGACGATTGATGAGGGCAGTATTGCCGAATCTCAGGAGCTGCGTGGAGAGATCCCCAGCCCGATCCATCTGCCCTCCGGCTGTCCCTTCCATGACCGCTGTCCTGTGGCTTGCCCGGACTGCGCACGGGAGAAACCGGAGCTCAAAGAGGTGGAGCCCGGACACTTCGCAGCCTGCCATCTGCTGTAAAAAAGGGGATTTAGTGCGGGTGGATCACCTCGCATACCCCTGCGGGGGCGGCATAGCCGCCCCCGCTTTTTAATTCTCTATCATTGAATAGACCAGAAGGAGGAAGAAAAAATGGAACTGCAACTTGTGAAAAAGTATGACACCAGAGCATGGGACGGTGTGGTGGTCCCGCTGGGAGAAGGCAACCTGAACAGCTATCAGGGACCTTGGGAGCAGGAGCTTGCCGCAGTTCGTGCCTCGGGGCGCTTTGAAGGGAAAACGGGTGAGATTTTCCGCTTTTCTGTTCTTTCAGAGGGCGTGCTGACCCAAATTTTCCTGCTGGGTCTGGGGAAAGACTGGAGCCTGGAGCAGGTGCTGGAGAGCTGTGCCAAGGTGTATCGTCAGTGCCAGGAGCTGGATCTGCGTGCGGTGTGTACCGATCTGCGGGGCGTGTGCCCGCAGTTCACGCCGGCGCTCTTCCAAAAGGCGGCAGAGGCTGCCGCTCTTACCGGCTACCGGTTTGACAAGTACAAGACGACCCCTGCGGCGCCGGGGATCGAAACGGCTGCGTTTCTCTGCGAGATGCCGGAGCGCTACGAGGCCGCCTTGGTAGAGGCGGAGGTGTCTGCTGAGGCCACCTGCATCGCACGGGATCTGATTAATGAGCCCCCCACGGTGCTTACCCCCGCCAAGCTGGCGCAGGCGGCGCAGGAGCTTTTTAAGGAGACGCCCGTGAAGGTGACCGTTTACGGCAGAGATGAGGTGGAGCGCATCGGGCTCACCGCTTTTCTGGAGGTCGGGAAGGGCTCGATTTACGAGCCTAAGCTCATTGTCATGGAGTATACCGGCGCACAGGACGTGGAGAGCCGCCTGGGGCTGATCGGCAAGGGCCTTACCTACGACAGCGGCGGATACTCCCTCCAGTCGTCTGAGTTTATGGAAACCATGCAGCATGATATGAGCGGCGCGGCCGCCGTGATGGGCGCCCTGTGGGCGGCGCAGAAGCGGGGCCTTCGGATCAATATTACCGGTGTGGTGGCGGCTTGTGAGAATAAGCTCTCCGCCACGGCCTATGTGCCGGGCGATGTGATCCGCTCCATGTCCGGGCGGTATATCGAGGTGAACAACACCGATGCCGAGGGCCGTATCACTCTGGCCGATGCCGTGACGTATGCCAAGCAGTGCTGCGGCGTGGATCGCATCGTGGATATTGCCACACTCACCGACGGTATTCAGACGGCGCTGGGAAATCGCCGCTGCGGAGCCTTTTCCAATAACCGGGCCCTGACCGCACAGGTGGAGAAGGGTGCCGCCGCCGCCTGTGAACGGATGTGGGAGCTGCCCTGTGACGAGAATCTCCGCCGGGTGCTGGACTCTCGAGTGGCCCATCTGAAAAACAGCGCAATGGGCTCCAGCGTGGGTGGATATGCCACGGTGGGCGCCATGTTCGTTAAGGAGTTTGTCGAGGAGACGCCTTGGATCCACTTGGATATCGGCGGTACCGCTTGGACCACCGAATGTGAGGGGATCTATACAAAGGGCGGCATCGGATTTGGCACGCGGATGCTTTATGAGACGTTCAAGGTGATGGAAAAGGAGGGGACGCAGGTATGAAGAAGCTGGCATTGACGGATTTTACCAAGTATCGGTATCCTTCTGCACTGGAGCTGTCTCCGGACGGCAGATATCTGACCTTTGCACTCAAGGAGGTCGACAGGGAAGGGGACGGCTACCGGTGGAATCTGTGGCTGTATGATCTGGAGAGCAGAGAGAGCCGGCAGATCACCAGAGGAGACCACCAGCGGCAGGCGGTTTGGGAGGATAACACCCATATTCTCTATAAAACCACAGAGCTGGACGAAGCTATGCGGGCACGGGGCTTTGAGGAAGAGTGGACGGTGTATCACCGCCTGAATGTATGTACAGGCGAAGAGCGCGAGGCATTCCGTCTCCCCATGTCCGTATCCGGGCTCTGGAAAATGGACGAGGGCCGTTATGTTTTCACGGGCGAGACCCATTTGGACCGGCCGAATCTTCTGGAGCTGACGGGAGAGGCGCTGGAGAAGGAGCTCGTTCGCCGTCAGCAGACCAAGGGCTATAAGGTTTTGACGGAATTACCCCTGTGTGAGAACGGGGTTGGGATGTTTAATCAGACCAGAATTACGCTGTTTCTCTATCTGGAGGCTACCGGAGAATATCGCCGGATCACGCCGGAGGACTATGATGTGAATCATGTGAATGTCCGGCCCGGTCAGGTGCTCTTCACTGCGTTCCCCTTCCGGGATATAAAGCCGGTCACCGAGGGAATGTATCGCTGGGATGCGGAGCGGAACGAGACGGAGACGCTGATCACGCCCGACAAATACAGCATCGACTATGTGGGGCATTTAGGCCGGAAGGCGCTCTGTCTGGGACTGGTCATGCGGGACTATGGCGTGTACGAGCACCCCACATTCTTTGTGGTGGACGAAAATGGCGAGGAAAATCTGGGCCGCTATGACCGCCGGGTCAACTCCGAGGTGGTCACCGACTGCTTCTCCGGCTCCGTCACGGGACAGAGAATGGTGGGCGAGACGCTGTATTTCCTCAACACGGACGGCGTGGGCTCCAGCTTGTGTGTATGGACGCGGGAAACCGGTGTGCAGACGCTCTTCGGCGGCGACGACTACCTCATTGATTTTGATACTAAGGACGGAAAGAGGTTCCTCTTTTCCGCGGCTGTGGGTCTGAAGCTTCCTGAGGTGTACCTTTGGGATGGCGGCCAGCTGGAGCAGCTGACGGATTTCAACGGAGCTGTACTGGAGGGCGTGACCATTTCCGTGCCGGAGCGGCTTACCTTTACCAACACGGACGGCGTGGATATCGACGGCTTCGTGATGAAGCCGGTGGGCTACGAGCCGGGCAAGCGGTATCCGGGCATCCTTCATATTCACGGTGGGCCGAAGATGGTATTTGGCCCGGGCTTCCACCATGAGATGCAGCTTTGGGCGGCCTCCGGCTTTTTCGTATGCTACTGCAACCCAAGAGGAAGCTGCGGCAAGGGAAATGCCTTTGCCGATCTTCAGGGCAAGTACGGAGAGGTAGACTTCCAGGATCTGATGGAGTTCACGGATGAGGTTCTGCGGAGGTATCCCGAAATCGACGCAGATCGAATGGGCGTTGCCGGCGGTTCCTATGGCGGCTTTATGACCAACTGGGTCATCGGTCACACGGATCGTTTCCGCTGTGCCGTGTCCCAGCGAAGCATTGCCAACTATGTGGGGGATTATCTCCTCTCGGATATCGGCTACTATTATGTGCCTGACCAGCAGCTTGGCACCATTTGGGAGCATCCGGAGCGTTTGTGGAAGGCGTCGCCCCTCACCTATGCCGACCGTGTTAAGACGCCCACACTCTTTATTCACGCAGATAAGGATTACCGCTGCACGCTGGCCAACGGTCTGGAAATGTTCGCGGCACTCAAGCTCCATGGCGTGGAGAGCAAGCTGTGTATGTTCTACGGCGAGAACCACGGCCTGAGCCGAGAGGGAAAGCCCTCCAACCGCATCAGCCGACTCAGCGAGATCCTGCACTGGATGGAGGAGCACCTGAAGGAAGAATAAGGGGGAGCCAACCGGCGGCTTCTGGCAGAGTGTGTGCCGGAGCATTTGCCGTGCTTAAACCTATATCCCTTAGAAGCTGTCTTTTTTACATGGCGATTTCAGCGGACAGCGGCCACAGCACCGCGTCATACAGGTATCGCGGAAGCATTACGCCGAGAGCCCACCTTCTTGAGAAGGTGGGCTCTCGCTGTAAGCACACGAAATGAGACGCTTTATTTCTTGTCAAACAGGATGAACAGCAGGCTGGACAGGCACAGCAGGAAGGGATAGAACAGCAGGGGGATGATGTCAAAGGCGCTGATGGCGTAGCCGAGGGCTGCGCAGGTGGAAATGGCCACCAGTATCTGGGCGCCGTAGGGGATGATGCCCTGAAAGATGCAGGAGAAGGTGTCCAGCAGGGAGGCGGAGCCCTTGGGGCTGATGCCGTATCGTGCCAACATTCAGCAGGAAATCAGGTTCATCCTCTCAACTCCTCTCTTGTTTTTTCTTATCCTACCACACGCGCCGCAAAAAGCAGCCCCGTCCTCTCCCTGCGGCCCTATCGGCTTTCTGGCGGACAGCGAAGAAGAACAGCACAATTACCAAAATGCGGGAGAAGGTGCAATTACCTTCTCCCGCAATGTTTGCGGTTTAAAAAGAATCTGATGCAAGGCTTTCCATGAGCCTCTTTTTCGCTGCGGCAGACGGACTTTTTGTGATTGCAGCGTGAATTTCCAAAAAAACGGTTGAAAAGTTGATAAGAATATGCCATACTAAAACTATACACTTGCGGTGGAAGGAGATTTGTACCGTTTGTGCCGCAAAATAATTGCAGAAGGAGAACTTGATAACGGCGATGGACAAGCGGATGTTCATGTAAAAGTTAGACGATTGCCAAATTATGATTTTCGATTCATCGGACGATTACAGTTACAACGGAACACAAAACAAGGAATAGAAAGGGGAATGTTTTATGCGAAAATTGTTGCTAAGTGTCTTACTCTGCGCTGCGCTGGTGATGGGGTTACTGCCTACTGCCGCTTTTCCGATGGAGTTGGGTAATCCCCCTGAGTCGGTGGAAGAGGCTCCGGCTTCCGCATGGGAGGAACAAGCCGTCAACGAGGAGCTGTTGTCCGAATATGGAGAACAGAAAAATGCGCCGAAGGCAGCGGATCCGGCAGCACAGAATGATGCTGCGGAGATCTATGTCAGCAGCACCGGTAACGACGAACAGAATACCGGCACAAAAGATCTCCCTTTCGCCACGCTGGCTAAGGCGGTCGATGCTGCGGCTGATGGTACAACGATCTATGTCATGAGCGATCTGACCATGGATCAGTGTGCTCGTTTTTACGATAAGAGTCTTAAAATCACCAGTGGAGAAGGCGGTCCTTACACTATTACACGCAGCGCTGATTTTAAGCAGCAAAGTGACACAGCCCGCAGCTGGTATAATCCCGCCATGATCGAGGTTCAGTCTTCATCGGCGAGTTTTGTCGGCCTGACTCTTTCCAACATCGTTCTGGACGATGCAGGGATGCACGAGGGTACTGTATTCGCACAGGCTGTCAGCGGTGACGGCAACGAGGGTAATGCGGCTTATGTGCAGGACGCTATCATTGCCTCCAACGCCACTGTGCCCTGCACCGTGACGCTGGGTAAGGATGCTGTGCTGCGCAACTTTGGCGGCATGTCCGCTGTGCGCGCCACCGACCATGCAAAAATCGTCATGGAAAGCGGCAGTGTGATAGAGGATACCCTGACTGGTTATACGAGAACAAAAGGCTCTGGGGCAGGCTCAGTCGGTCCGGCAGGTGCGATCTGGCTTCAGGGCGGTACACTCGTGATGGAGGAAGGCTCGAAGATCCGGAATATGGACGGTCGTGGAGTTTATGCAGACGGCGGGAAGGTTGAGATCGGCGGCGCCATCAGCAGCATTGCCGCAAACAAGAGCGCAATGTGGCAGGCGAATAGCGGCATCGTAATTCATCTGCGCAATAACGCAGAGGGAACGCTGACCTCCACCGCGCTGATTGAGAAAATCTCCAGCGGCAGCATAATCTACTGTGCGGGTGGTGCCAAATCCTTCAAAATGGAAAACGGCTCCAAAATCACGGATTGCCCCAAGCTGAACGGCAATGTCATCTTTGCACAAAAATGCACCGTCGTGATTGACGGTGAAATCAGCAATGTGTATGCCACAGGCAACCATATCGTGCAAACCGACGGCGACACAGCGGTGACAATTGGAGAAAACGGAAGGATCCTCAACAATCACGCATACTATGGCGCAGTTTATATCAATGGAACGGATGAGCACTTAGACATTTACGGGAAAATCAACGGTAATATTTGTGCGAATCGTGGCGGCGGTGTGGTGCTGTCCAATAATGGCGGAAACCACAATGCAACCATGTATGAAGGCGCTGAGATCTGCAACAACAAAGCCGAGCAAACAGGCGGCGGAGCCATGATATCCAAAGGCGTCTTCACAATGAACGGCGGTACGATCTCCGGCAACATTTCCGGTACAAACAGTGCAAAAGGCGAAGCTGACCGGATCGGCGGCGGCGTATTTGTCCGCAGAGGCGGCCAGTTCATTATGAATGGCGGCGCAATCGAGAACAACGCCACAACAGCCTTTGGCGGCGGTGTCTGCTTTGATGCCAGTGATTATGGCGGCACGGTGCCGAAGATCGAGCTGAATGCCGGTACCATCAGAAACAATCTCATGCAGGTCACCGTCGGTGACGAATATCAGATCACAGGCGGCATATCAAATGATCTGGCTGTCACCGGTAAAGACTATGGAAAGTGCGATCGTTACCTCTATATCTCCCGTGAGGCAGCTGTTGGAGATAAGGCAGTTTATTTCCAGACTGGCAGTAAGACCGTGACCCCGGATGACAGCAGCCTTGATATCAGGCTGGGGAACACCAGTGCTGCAAATGTGACCGCTCTAACCGATGCTTCAAAGAGCATGGGCTGGAATGATCCGTTGACGACCCTCTGGGTTCAGCGTGATGGCGCAGCTGAACTGACGATAGGCGGCCTGACAGTGAACGATCTGCCGGTTTATGTGCTGTCCTTGCCGGTGGATGAAACCGGAAAGGTTCTTGATGCTTCGGAGGTGCAGGTTTATGAAGCTCAAAAGACGGACACAGGAGATGGAGATGATATAGACATCACGCTTCCGGATGTGTCCGGAAACGGCTATGCCGTAGCCGTTGTTCAACCCTCGCAGTACCACGGCACACTGGTCATAAATGGGCCTGAAACCATCGAGAGAAATAAAACCGGTGCAGACTATCCCGTGACATATACTGTAACATATGATATGTCTGAAAGCATGGAAAGCATTATTGAACAATCGGGCGGTGAAGCTGAATATGTCCTTACTATTGATCAGGATGTCCGCCTTACAGGAAATCCCGGCAGTTTCAATGGGGAAAGCATCCAGGTGATATATACTCTGCCCCGCTCCGAGTTCAAGGTAGGTGACTTCCTGCTTGCCTCTGCAAAGCTGAGAATCACTGTCGGACAGCACGACTATATCATTCCCTCTAATGTGACGAAAACGCAGAAGATCGAGACGACCTATAACCTGACAACACAAGTGAATGGCGGGCATGGAACGATTTCTGCAAGTAAAGCAGGGCTGGCGGCCGGATCGCATGAAACAGTTGTTTTTACTCCCGATAGCGGCTATGAAATTGACACTGTTACGGTGAATGGTGTTAAAGCAGAGGTTCTCTCCAATACGCTGGAAGTTATCATGGACGCCGACAAGACCGTTATTGTAACATACAAGAGTATTCCGCATACCCATAGCTATGGAGCGGATTGGAAGTCAGACGCAGATAACCATTGGCATGAATGCCCCTGCGGTGACAAGAAGGACACGGCGGCGCATACCTTCAAGTGGGTGATCGATAAGGAAGCCACCGCAACCACGAGAGGCTCCAAACACGAGGAATGCACCGTCTGTGGCTATAAGAAGGCCGCCGTTGAAATTCCCGCAACGGGTTCTGCGGCGAAGCCGAGCGACCAGCCCGATAAGTCCGGAAATACTACCTCGCCAAAAACCGGTGACAGCAGCAATCCCGTTTTGTGGAGCGCACTTCTGTTCATCAGCGGCGGTGCTGTTATCGGCACAACGGTTGTAAGCCGAAAGAAAAAGCACAACAGATCATAAAGCAATACAGTACCATCGATTGGCAAGGGCGTGTTTTTTCTGCCGCGGCGGCCCAGAAAGGAAAACCGTTCTCCACTTGTACCGCACCGCAGCATGTTTTGTCCATAATGATAACTAAGCGATAAACACAGAAAAAGACCGCACCGGGGCACCCTCCGTAAGGAAGGTGCCTCGGGGCGGCTCTTGTATCTCAGGTCAATCAGTTTTCGGAAACGGTGTAACCCTTGTGGTTACGCCGTTTTCTCTTTGCTGCGCTGGGTGAGGTGCTGCTGCGAAAATTCACCGTACCGTACTTTTGGCAAGATTGGTTCTGCCGTCTACAAGCGTGAGCAGGATACCGTCGATTGTCAGGTTCCGATTGGTGTGCTTCTTCACCTTGGCAATCGTCGATAAAAGCTGCGTCATACCTTTAGCGGGGAGATACTGTGCCTGCACGGGAATAATTACGCTGTCTGCCGCAGTCAGAGCATTGAGCGTTATCATACCGAGGGACGGCATACAATCTATCAGTTTTTAACCCCCTAAACGAAAAAATTTCAAAAATTTTTTGGAGCACGAAAAAAGCCGCTGATTTCATATCGAAACCAGCGGCTTGATTTGCGGTGTATTCAGCTGAAAATGGGCAAAAAACTTCATGCCTGAGCATCGCACCACGGAAATGCGCAAATGCCGGCGCATGAAGTTTTTGTGCATCATTTCCGGTTGCCCCACAGGGGCGAGGAAATGGCACATTTCTTATTTTTGCCATGCAAAAGCATGGCAAAAATAACGGTCACACAATCCAAAGGGACTGTGTGACCGTATTTATATCAGTTGTTTTGACTACGCTACTGCGTCAACTTTTTATTGGCGCTGTTCGCGGATGGCAGCCTGCGCAGCAGCGAGGCGGGCGATGGGGACACGGAACGGGCTGCAGGAGACGTAGTTCAGGCCGACGTTATGGCAGAACTCGACGGAGGCGGGATCGCCGCCGTGCTCGCCGCAGATACCGAGCTTGATGTGCGGACGGGTGGCGCGGCCCATTTCGGCGGCCATCTTCACGAGCTTGCCGACGCCCTTCTGGTCGAGGTGGGCGAACGGATCGGACTCGTAGATCTTGTGGTCGTAGTAGGAGTCGAGGAACTTGCCGGCATCGTCGCGGCTGAAGCCGAACGTCATCTGGGTCAGGTCGTTCGTGCCGAAGGAGAAGAACTCGGCCTCGGTGGCGATCTCGTCCGCGGTCAGAGCGGCGCGCGGGATCTCGATCATGGTGCCGACGGTATACTTCATCTCGACACCGGCCTCTTCGATCAGGCGGTCGGCCGTGGCGGTGACGACGTCCTTGACGAACTTCAGCTCCTTGACCTCGCCGACCAGCGGGATCATGATCTCCGGCTCGATGCGGTACCAGGAGAACTCCTTGTTGACCTTGATGGCGGCGTTGATGACGGCGGTGGTCTGCATCTCGGCGATCTCCGGATAGGTGACAGCCAGACGGCAGCCGCGGTGGCCCATCATCGGGTTGAACTCATGCAGAGAGGCGATGACGTCCTTGAGCTCGGCGACGCTGACGTGCAGCTCTTCGGCGATCTCGGCGATGTCCTCTTCCTTCGTCGGCAGGAACTCGTGCAGAGGGGGATCCAGGAAGCGGATGGTCATCGGACGGCCCTTGAGCTCGCGGTACATGGCCTCGAAGTCGCCCTGCTGATACGGCAGGATCTTGGCAAGGGCTTCCTTGCGGGCCTCGACCGTCTTGGCGACGATCATCTCGCGCATGGCCTTGATACGGGTGGACTCGAAGAACATGTGCTCCGTGCGGCACAGGCCGATGCCTTCGGCGCCGAACTTCACAGCCTGCGCGGTGTCGCGGGGGTTATCGGCGTTCGTGCGGACGCGCAGAACGCGGAAGCTGTCGGCCCACTTCATGAAGCGGTCAAAGTTGCCGCTGATGGTGGCCTCGACGGTCTTGACGGCGCAGCCGTAGATGTTGCCGGTGGAGCCGTCGATGGAGATCCAGTCGCCCTCGTGGTAATCCTTGCCGGCGAGAGTGAAGTACTTCTCTTCCTCGTGCATGGTGATCTCACCGCAGCCGGAGACGCAGCAGGTGCCCATGCCGCGCGCGACGACGGCAGCGTGGGACGTCATGCCGCCGCGGACGGTCAGGATGCCCTGTGCGGCA
>ERZ780203.975-NODE-975-length-24897-cov-15.293978_pt1 | contig 24897 bp, 29 predicted proteins | sample MGYA00511168_ERZ780203 | MGnify/ENA primary metagenome ERZ780203 (study PRJEB29588, sample SAMEA2156577) | human gut metagenome | biome: human gut; feature: human-associated habitat; material: faeces | place: Denmark | collected 2008/2010 ...
GGCTGGCTGCCGCTCGCGGGCTCGCTGTGCATTGCGTTCGGCTACGCCGTCATCGTGACGTACATCTTAAAGGCACTGGTGGATTCTCTCGTCGGCACGCTGATGACGGCGGACACCGCGTCGTGGTTCGGCACGTTCTCCTCCACGCCGTATTCCGTCATTCCGTACCACATCATCGTGGTCGTGGGGACGCTGCTGACGCTCTATTTGGGCGCGCACAGCATCGAAAAAACCAACAAGATCATGATGCCGCTGTTTTTCATCATCTTCCTGATCCTCGCGGTGCGCGTGGCGATGCTGCCGGGCGTAAGCGAGGGCTACCGCTTCATGTTCACTCCGCGCTGGGAGGCGCTCAAGGACCCGATGACCTGGATCTGGGCGATGGGACAGGCGTTCTTCTCCCTCTCCGTCACGGGCAGCGGCATGATCGTGTACGGCGCGTACCTCTCGAAGGACGAGGACGTCGTCGGCGTCGCGCAGCACACGGCGCTGTTTGACACGATCGCCGCCGTCGTTGCGGCGCTCGTCATCATCCCCGCATGCTTCTCCTACGGGCTGGACGTCGGCGCGGGCCCGAGCCTGCTGTTCGTTACGTTGCCGACCATTTTACAGGATATCCCGATGGGGCGGCTGTTCGCCATCATCCTCTACCTTGCGATGATCTTCGCGGGCGTGAGCTCGCTGCAGAACATGTTCGAGGCCGTGGCGGAATCGCTGCTGCACAAGTCCTCCAAGCTCAGCCGCACGGCGGTGCTGGCGATCCTGTGTGTGCTGTGCCTCGGCATCGGCATTTTCATGGAGCCCATCAGCAAGTGGGGCCCGTGGATGGACCTTGTTTCCATCTATATTATCCCCATCGGCGCGACGCTCGGCGCGATCTCGTGGTTCTACGTGATGAAAAAGGACGAGCTGCTCGCCGCCGTGAACACCGGCAGCAAGAAAGAGCGCGGTGCGCTGTGGTACAACGTGGGCCGCTTCGTCTACGTGCCGCTCGCGGTCATCCTGTGCTGTGTGGCGCTGTTCATGCACGTGGCGTTCTGAGTTCCCCCTGAACAAAAAAGGAAAACAATATGAAGGCGAGCAAGAAAATATGCATTGCGATTCTTTCGGTGCTGGCATTGACAGCGTGCGCTGTGGGGATCATCCGGAGTACGACCTTTCCGCTGGACCCGGCGACGCTGCCGGACCATATCTGTGATTTTTACAATATCGGCAGGCCCCAGCCCCTCTCGCCGAGTATTCGGGTGTACGACAGTGTTGAACTTGAAAATACGGTGTGGTATCTCATGGAGATCGGCGAGGACATAGATCTGGGCTATGTCAAGCTGGAACGGAATTTCCTTGGCCGCTACAAGATTGTGCGCCTCGGCTACGGCGGCGGGAGCTTCTGTGACGGCGTTGTGCGCAGTGGGGAGAAAGTCTACTACCTCTTTGGCGGGCGCGATGTGACCGGCCGCATCGCCAAAATCACCATGACGCAGAACGGCGAGACCTGCACGATGGAAAATGTGGAGGGAAAGACGCATTTCCTGTTCTGCACAGAGCTTTCTCCACAGCTCGGCGATTATGACTTCGACCGCAGCACGCTGCGGTTTTACGACAAAGACGGGAACGACATCACCGCGGAGTCCAATTTGAGCGGTGGCGGAATCGGGTAAGATCGACATGAAAAAGGAAGTGCCTATCATAAGAGCACTTCCTTTTTAAATAAACTTGTTGACAAATCAACATCTATACGATATAATAGGTAAGCTTGTTGATTTGTCAACGACTATACGCAAAAAGGAGGAATGCCCCATGGAGGAGCGCTTTGAGACCTTTACCGTCCTGATCACGCGCATCAGCCGCAGCATCAAGCGCATCAAGGCGGACGAAATGGCGGACTTCGAACTGAAAGGGCCGCATGTGTCCTGCCTCTACTACCTCTCCCAGCGAGACGGCATGACAGCCGCCGAGCTCTGCGAGCGCTGCGACGAGGACAAGGCGGCTATCTCCCGCTCGCTGGACGACCTTGAGAAAAACGGCTACATCACCTGTACGAGCGGCGCGGGCAAGCGCTACAAAAGTCCGCTGCGCCTGACAGAGCAGGGAAAGGCGGTCGGCCGCGCGATCGGGGAGAAGATCACGTGCATCGTCGAGGCGGCATCTGAGGGCCTGAGCGAGGCCGAGCGGCAGACGATGTACCGCGCGCTCGCGCTCGTGAGCGAGAATTTGGAACGGATTTATACCCATAAGAAGACCGCGGGCGACAGAGCCGCCCGCGACAGACAATAACGGAGGAAAAGTATGAGTGTTCAGATCATTGTGGATTCGACGGTCGACATGCCCGAGCGCATGAAGGACCGTTTTCGCATCGTGCCGCTCACGGTGCACTTTGGCGCAGAGGAGTATATCGACGGTGTGACCATCGATAAGCACCGCTTTTATGAGCGGCTTGTCGAGAGCGACGAACTGCCGACGACCAGTCAGGCGACGCCTGCGGCATTCGACGCGATCTTCTCCGACGTTGTGTCGGTGGGCGACAGCGCGGTCGTTGTGACGATTGCATCGAAGTTTTCCGGCACGTACCAGAGTGCCTGCATCGCCGCGGCGGAGTACGACAACATCTACGTTGTGGACAGCAAGAGCGCGGCTATCGGCTCTGGCATCCTCGCCGAGTACGCGCTCGAGTGCGCGGACAAGGGCATGGACGCGAAGACCATCGCCGAAACGCTGGAGAAAAAGCGCGACGAAATTTGCCTGATCGCGCTGCTCGACACGCTCGAATACCTCAAAAAGGGCGGGCGTATCTCGAAGACTGTCGCCTTTGCGGGAGGTCTTCTCAACATCAAGCCGGTCATCACCGTCGTCGACGGCGAGATTCAGGTTATCGGTAAGGCAAGAGGGTCGAAGCAGGGCAACAACCTGCTCGTGCAGAAAATCCACGAGAGCGGTGGCATCGACTTCGACGAGCCAATCATCCTCGGATACAGCGGGCTGAGCGATTCGTACCTCAAAAAATATGTCGAGGACAGCCGCGACATCTGGCAGAGCAAGGCCGACTCGCTCGACTCGACGCTCATTTGCAGCGTGATCGGCACGCACACTGGCCCTGGCGTGGTGGCGGTCGCATTCTTCAAAAAAGGCTGAGCCTCTAAAAAATCAGAAACAGCAGGAAGCCGGCGTGTCGCGCCAACTTCCTGCTGTTTTTTCTTAAATATTCACTTTGACCCAGCGATTAAAATACCAACGGCGCTTTCGAATGGCGCTGGCACTCGCTGTAGCTTGACAACAGACGGCACGGCGAATTATAGTGATTCTATAAAGGTATATTGATATTCAGCGGCTATGTCTTGCGTGAAAGCGGTGCTTTGCACTGGTATCGGTTTGCCCGTGAAACAGGTTGAATGGGAAAAGGAGAATGCGGCATGCAGTGGACGGACGAGAGCATCGCGTTTTTGCGCGACGCGGCGGCGATAAACCGCTATTATGAGACCATCGCGGAGAGGATCGCGCTGCAGCTTCCCAAAGACGCGCACGTCTGCGATGCGGGCTGCGGCATCGGCGAGCTGAGCCTTGCTCTGAAGCCGTACTGCCATCATGTCACGGCGGTGGACGCGGATGCGCTGGCCATCAAAACGCTGAAAGCCCACCTGATAGAGGGCGTCACCGCGCGCTGCGGCGATATGGAGACGCTTGCGCCGGAGAAGCCCTATGACGCGATGGTGTTCTGTCTCTTTGGCCGCACGCAGGATACATTACGCATCGCGAAAAAGCAGTGCCGCGGGAGAATTTTCCTCGTCAAGCGGGACTATTCGCATCACCGCTTCAGCGCGGGAAAGGTGAGTCTCGGCGAGTACACGGCGGGGAGCACGGAAGCCGTTCTGCACGAAAAAGGCATCCCTTACACCGTGGAGCGCTTCACGGCGGAGTTCGGCCAGCCGTTCCGTTCGCTTGAGGCGGCGGAGCGCTTTTTTGCACTCTATAACCGAAGTAGAAGTGAAACGCTCTCCAAGGATGAGATCAAAGCGCGCCTGACCGCGGGGCCGTCGGCGGAATTTCCCTACTACCTGCCGCACAAAAAGGCGCTGTGCCTGTTTACAGTCGAGACGGCGGACATTCCGGAGGAAGCGATATGAAGAGACATCTTTTGATCTGCGGGGAGCGCGGCGTCGGCAAGTCGACGCTGATCCGCCGCCTGCTGGAGCATAGCACGCGGGAGGTCGGCGGCTTTGTGACAAAGCGGCTGCCGGTCGCGGATGAGAACGGCTTTTTTCCGATTTACCTCTATCCCGCATCGCAGAGTGAGGGCGAGCGGCGCAACGAGACGGCGAATCTTGTCGGGATGTGCGACAGCCGCTCGAGCATCCGCCATCCGGAGGTCTTTGACGGCCTTGGCGCGCAGCTCATTAAGTCCGCACCGAGCGGCGGTATCATCCTGATGGACGAACTTGGCTTTCTCGAAAATGACGCCAGGGTGTTCCAGTCCGCGGTGCTGTGCGCACTGGACGGCGACACGCCGGTGCTTGCCGCGGTCAAGCCGAAGGACACGCCGTTCCTGCGCGCCGTGCGCGGGCATGAGAACGCGGAGCTTGTCTTCATTGACGAGCAGAACCGTGACGCGCTTCTTGAAAAGCTCCTGCCGCACATTTTGCGGTGGAATGAAGCTTGAAGCGGCAAGCTCGCCGTGCAATAGAGAAGAAGTTTTCAAGCGAACACTTGTTTGACTATCAAAACCGTGCTATAATACCGCCATTGAGAAATTTGCAGAGGGGAGGGGACAGCGCATGGAGCATCTGCTTGCGGGACTGAACCGCGCGCAGCACGAGGCCGTCACGGCGACGGAGGGGTATGTCCGCGTCATCGCGGGCGCGGGCTCGGGCAAGACGCGCGCGTTGTCGCACCGCTTTGCGTATCTTGTCAACGAGCTCGGCATCCTGCCGGGGAACATCCTGTGCGTGACATTTACGAACAAGTCAGCCAACGAGATGCGCCAGCGTATCCACGCCTTGACCGGCGACAACGACACGGGCTATATCAACACGTTCCACGGCTTCTGTGTCTCCGTTTTGCAGGAGGACAGCCATGCGGTGCAGTACCCGAAGAGCTTCCTCGTGCTGGATAATTCCGACATCGACGCGATGCTCGGCATCATCTACGAAGAGCGCGGCCTTACGCTGCGCGACATGACCTATTCCGCCGCACGGGACATGATCGAGATCCGAAAGCTCTTTAAGGAGCCGGAGTATTACAAGGACATGATCACGATGTCGCTCGACACGCTGCGCGAAAAGTACGAGCGTGCCGACACGGCGGGGGACATCATCTTCTACGGCTATCTCTATCAGGAGAAAAAGTGCTTCGGCCTCGACTACAACGACCTCATCAAGTTCTCGCTCTATATTTTCGAGCAGCACGAGGACATCAGGCTCAAGTGGCAGCAGCGGCTCGAATACATCATGATCGACGAGTTTCAGGATATCGACGCGCTGCAATATGAGCTGATGGAGGTGCTGTGCGGCTATCACGGCAACCTCTTCATCGTGGGCGACCCGGACCAGACGATCTACACCTGGCGCGGCGCGAACGTCAAGTATCTGCTGGATTTCGACAAGGCCTTTCCAAACGTGCAGACCATCATGATGATGGAAAACTACCGTTCCACGCCGGAGATTTTGGCGGCGGCGAACTCGCTGATCGCAAAAAACGGCCACCGCATCAAAAAGGACCTGCTCCCGACGAAGCCCTCGGGCGAGGAGGTCGTCTGCCACTTTGCCGACACGCAGGAGGCGGAGGCGCAGTGGATGGCGGGCGAGATGCAGCGGCTGCATGATCGCGGCGTGCCGTTGCGGGATATGACCGTCCTTTACCGCGCGCACTATGTGACGCGCGCGGTGGAAGAGGCGCTGATGCACGAAAAAATTCCCTATACGATCTACTCCGGCGTGCAGTTTTTCGACCGCATGGAGATCAAGGACGCACTTTCATATTTGCGGATGATCGCCTATCAGGACGATCTGTCGTTCCGGCGCATTGCCAACGCGCCGAAGCGGAACCTCGGCAAGCGGCGCATGGCCTTTTTACAGGAGACGGCGGAAAAAGAGGGGACGAGCCTCTATGTAACGCTCAAAAACCACCTCGAAGACAGCGTGTTCAGCGGCACGAAGGCAAAGCAGTTCGTCGATTTGATCGAGCGCTTTTCGCACTCGTATCAGGGTCGGCCCATCTCCGAGGTGCTCTCGGATATTCTGGACAAGAGCGGGTATGAAAAGGCGCTGCGCACCGAGGGCAGTCAGGAGCGGCTGGACGATCTGGCCGAGCTCAAGCAGTCCATCTACGAATACGAGACGAGCTGCGGCGAGGAGAGCACGATGGAGCATTACCTCGCCCACATCGCGCTTTTCAGCAACGGCGATGTCGCCGAGCAGGGCGACAAGGTGAAGCTGATGACCGTCCACGCGGCGAAGGGCCTCGAATTCCCGTATGTGTTCCTCTGCGGCATGAACGAGGGCATTTTCCCCTCGCGCAAGGTGCGAACGCTCCCTGGCATGGAGGAGGAGCGGCGGCTCGCCTTCGTCGCGCTGACGCGCGCGGAGAAGGGACTTTACCTCTCCGAGGCAGACGGGCGGAACTTCGACGGCTCGCCGCGCTATCCCTCGCGCTTTCTGCTGGATATCGACCGCGAGCTTCTGTCGTTCACGCACGAGGTCGACGAGGCGCTTTTGCGCGAGACGGCAGACGACATCGCGCGGCGCGACAAGTATTTACGCGAGGACGACGGCGACGGCACGCTGCCCATCGGGCAGCGCGTGCGCCACGCGGTGTTCGGCGAGGGAACGGTGCTGGACGTGGACCTGAACAAGGGCGCGCACGTCATCCAGTTTGACGGCATGGGAACGCCGCGCAGCATTTCGCTGCGCGCGAAGCTCGAAAAGATCGGGCCATAAAATCAACTGACAGATTTATTTTGGAGAGATTTCGACATGAGAAAGAATTTTGGCGCACAGCCCTGGATCTATCCGCAGCCCGTGCTCATCATCGCAAGTTATGGTGAGGACGGCACGCCCGACGCGATGAACGCGGCGTGGGGCGGCGTGGCTGACCGCAGCCGCATCGCGATGTATTTAAGCGGCGGCCACAAGACCGTGAAGAACATCTTAAAGCGCGGCGCGTTCACCGTGAGCATGGGCGATGTGGAGCATCTGGTCGCCTGCGACTATGTGGGCATCGAGTCCGGCAACAGCGTGCCCGACAAGGTGGCGCGCGCGGGCTTCCACGTCACAAAGAGCGAGCATGTGGACGCGCCGATGATCGACGAGCTGCCGCTCACACTCGAGTGCAAGCTCGTGAGCTTCGACGAGGAAACCGAGCTGCTGCTCGGCGAGGTCGTGAACGTCAGCGTGGACGAGCGTGCGCTCGACGAAAACGGCAAGCTGGATGTCGCGAAGCTGCACATTATCACGTTTGACTCGGCGAACCACGACTATTTCGCTCTGGGCGAAAAGGTCGGCAGAGCGTTCGAAGACGGCAAAAAATTCAAGTAAATCCGGCGAAACAGAAAGCGCCGCGTCCCGTATTTTCTTCGGGATGCGGCGCTTTTTTGCCGTTTCGGTCAGGATTTCGACTTTGTTTGTGCAAAACCGACGCATTAGTGTTAAAAACTCGTTAAAAACCGTCCCTTTTACTACTGGCACGGGCGCGGGGCAGGTGGTATAGTAAACAGGCATGTGTTTTTTAGGAGGATCAATATGTTTTCTGCCTTTTTTTGCAGCCTGAAGCAGGAATTTGCAGGCTACAACTCGAAAAAGCTGCTCGCCGACATGATGGCGGGCCTGACGGTCTGCGCTGTCGCGCTGCCGCTGGCATTGGCGTTCGGCGTTTCATCCGGCGCGAGCGCGGCGTCCGGGCTTGTCACGGCCATCATCGCGGGCGTGGTCATCGCTATTCTCGGCGGCGCGTCGTACCAGATTTCGGGCCCCACAGGCGCGATGAGCGCGGTGCTCGTCGGCATCGTCGCGGAATACGGCCTGCAGGGTGTGTTTTTCGCCTGCTTCGCCGCGGGTGTTTTGCTGTTGCTCGCGGGCATTTTCAAGCTCGGACGGCTCATCAGCTTCATTCCGATGCCCGTCATCATGGGCTTCACCTCGGGCATCGCCATCATCATCGCGATGGGGCAGATCGACAACTTTTTCGGCACGGTGTCGGAGGGCGGCTCGAATTTGGAAAAGATCGCGTCCTATGGCCGTCTTGGCTTCCATCCGAACATGCAGGCGGTGCTCATCGGCCTTCTCGTCGTGCTGGTGATGGTCTTCTGGCCGAAAAAATGGGGCGCGCGTGTGCCCGGTTCGCTTGTCGGTATCATCCTTGCGACGATCGTCGCGACAGTCGCGGGCATGGATCAGCTCGCTGTCGTCGGCGACATTCCCAAGACGCTCCTGCTCGCCGACCGCCTGTCGCTCGGCGGCCTGAGCTTCACGATGCTCGAAAACCTGATCTCTCCCATCGTGACCATTGCGGCGCTCGGCATGATCGAGAGCCTGCTTTGCGGCGCGTCGGCCTCGCGCATGAAGGGCGAAGCGTTCAACGCCGATCAGGAGCTGATCGCACAGGGCGTGGGTAATATTCTGCTGCCGCTTTTTGGTGGTGTGCCCGCGACCGCAGCCATCGCACGCACGAGCGTAGCGGTCAAGTCCGGCCAGCAGACGCGCCTTACGAGCGTGTTCCATTCGCTGTTCCTGCTTGCCTCGATGTTCCTGCTCGGCGGCGTGATGGCGCGCCTGCCGCTCTCGGCGCTCGCGGGTGTGCTGATGGTCACGGCGTGGCGCATGAACGACTGGGAGGGTATTCGCTACGTCTTCCGCCGCAAGTTCAAGTCCGGCATCAGTCAGTTCCTTGTCACGATGGTTGCGACGGTCGTTTTTGATCTGACGGTCGCCATCATCCTCGGCGTGGTGTACTCCGCCATTTTGTACATGGCAAAGTCCAGTCACATCCGCATCAACTTCTCGAGCATCGACACGAACAAGCTCCGCTCGGTCGACGGCAAGCCGCCGATCCTTGAGACCTCGGGCGTGGCGTATATCACGGGGCCGCTCTTTTTCGGCGCGGTGGACGAGTTCAACCACCGCATGGCAGATATGCCGAACTACGACCACGTCATTTTGTCGATGCGCGGCATGCCGAGCGTGGATGTCTCGGGTGCGCAGGCGATGCTCGAACTGTGCGAGTCGCTCAAAAGTCAGGGCAAGACGGTCGCCTGCTGCGGTATGACCGAGGCGGTGCGCAGCTACTTTGACCGCGCGGGCATCACCGAGCTTCTCGGCGAGGAGTCCTACTTCTGGAGCGCCGACCAGGCGATCCTTGACCTGCTGGACGCGGAGATCGTGGAATAAAAGACATAGAAAAGCACTTCCCGCCAGCGGCGGGAAGTGCTTTTTGCTGTACATGGGCTGCGAAAGATTTTATTTGCGCTGGTCACCCTCGCGTGCGATCTTGTCGAGCGATTCCTGCCGGACAGCCTGACGAAGCGCCGTCAGGTAGGGCGAAAAGGCGACGTTCTGCTCGCCGTAGGTGAGCTGGAGGTCGTATTCGTGGTCCTCCCAGGTCGAAATGTCGGACTCGTTGTGGGAGATCACGGCCTCGAGCTTGTCGAGCGCCTTGTAGATTTGGGCCTCCTGCGTTTCAAGTGCGGCCATCTCGTCGTAGAGTGCGCGCATCTCCTCGCGGCAGGGGGAGGGAAGCGATGCGACCCACTGGTAGAGCAGCGCTTCCTCCGTTGATTCGTCCTGTGCGGTCTTGTCAAAGGCGGGGATATCGCCCGTGAAGCACTCGCCGAGGTCGTGGATGAGGCACATGCGCGTCACCTTGTCCATGTCGGCCTCGGGAAATTCATCGCGCAGGAAAAACGCCATCAGTGCGATGCGCCAGCTGTGCTCGGCAGCGCTCTCATGCCGCCCGCCGGAGGTGTAGCAGTGGCGAGTGGTGTCCTTCAATTTTTCCGCCGTGTGCAGCGCGGCGAGCAGTTCGCTTGGTCTCATGCGTCTCCTCCATTGTTGTTTTCTGGTATTTTACCAGAGGCGGAAACGACTTGCAAGGAAAAGAAAGAAGAGAGATTCCCGTTCCCAGCGGCATATGATATCATGAATGTGAGAAAATTTGGCGCCCGGTGAAACAAAACGGGCGCGGAATGCGTCTAAATAAGCAGAAGCAAGAAGATTTGAGAGAGACCCTCCCATGCGGAGGGCGGAGAGGAGAATTTATGAAGCTTGCGGCGGATTTTCGGCAGGCGGCGCGCGAGGCGCTGCGCGGCAAGTGGCTCATCGCCATTCTGATCGGCCTTGTGGCGGTGCTGCTCGGCGGCGCAGGGAGCGGCGGTCCGGAGGTCAAATTCAATTACGATGTGTCCTCGGGCGTGTCGACGACGTTTGGCTACGGCGGACAGACGATTTACTCCACAGGCTACGGTTTGGACCCGAAGTGGAGCGGACTGCTCGTCGGCGGTGCGGTCTATCTCATCGTGATCGCGCTCGTGTTGGCGGCGGCGTACTTCATCCTCGGCAGCATCGTGGGCGTGGGGTATGCCAAATATAACCTCGGCCTTGTCGACCGCACGGAGCCGGGCTTTGAGGCGCTGTTCGCCTATCTTCCGAACTGGAAGACGACGACGCTGACGCGGCTTTGGAAGGGCCTCTATATTCTGCTGGGGACGATCCTGCTCGTCATTCCGGGACTGATTATGGGCTACACCTACGCGATGACGGACTACATTTTGGCCGAGCACCCGGACATGGCGCCGGGCGAGGTGATGAAGGGCTCGAAGGCAATGATGGAGGGCAACCGCTGGCGGCTGTTCTGCCTGCAATTCAGTTTCATCGGCTGGATGCTCCTCAGCTCGCTGACGTTCGGCCTTGGCAACCTTGCGCTGCGCCCCTATCAGGAGGCGGCATACGCCGCGTTCTACCGCGAGGTATCGCTCGGGTAAAAAGATAGAGAGAAACAAAACGCGCCCCGCGGATGATCCGCGGGGCGTATTTTTGCTGTGATGGAAAGCTTACTTTGCGCTGTCGTTTGCGAGGGCCTGGTCGATCAGCTTCTGGAGCGCTGCCATGTTGTCCTCATTGTCGATGCCGCCGAGCATCGCCTCACCGACGATGGCGCCGCTGCGGTCGATGACATAGGTGGTCGGGAAGGCCATGATGTCGCCCGCAAAGTCGCCGGCTGCGCTGTCGGAGGGGAAGTAGATGTTCTGGTAGCTTGCACCCTTGGACTCAAGCAGGTTCTTGGCCGTGCTGATCGCATCGGCGTTGCCGTCGAGCGTATCGACGTTGATGCCGACGACCGCGCCGCCCTGCTTCTTGAGCGTTTCATTGAGGGCGTTCAGCTCACCAAGCTCCGCCACGCAGGGCTTGCAGCCGCTGAACCAGAAGTTCACGACCGTCACGGCGTTCTGGGAGAAAATGCTGTTGTCCACATCGTTGCCGTCAAGGTCCTTGCCGGTGAAGGCGGGGAAGGCCGGGACGGAATCGTTCATGCCGCCGTCTTCACTGTCGCCTGCGGGCTGAAGTGCGGCGTACTGCTCCTGCAGGGGCTGGATCTGGTCTTCAAGGTCGCGGATCTGCTCGGAGCCTTCGGTCAGCGTCTTGAGTTCGTCCTCGGTGAACTTGTCCTTCACAAGGTCGAGGGCGGCAAGCAGGTAAGCGCCGTAGTTCGATTCATCGGGGATCTCGTCGCGCTTTTCGTTCATGGCGGCGAAGAGCTTCTGCCACAGCTCAAGGTTCTCTTCCATGATGGCGTTTTCCTTGTCGGCGAGCTCCTGGATCTGGGCGTAGATCTCCTCGGCGGTCGCGCCCTGCGCATCGCCATCGTCCTTGCCGTCGCCCTTGCTGCCGCAGGCGGCGAGGGAAAGCGTCAGCGTAAAGGCGAGCAGCAGCGTAATGATCTTCTTAAAATTCATGGTTTATTCTCCTTTGTTTTCTTCTATGATCGGTTTTTGAGACAATTTGGAACATGCTCCGCCGCTGCCGAAGGCATAGCGGAAGCGGACGGCCTCCGTCGGGCAGGCGGTCACGCATTTGCCGCAGCGGATACATTCGCTGTGGTTCGGCGTTTTGGTCACATCCACGTCCATGGGACAGGTCCTTGCGCACTTGCCGCAGGAGACGCATTTGCTCTCGTCAACGTGCATCGACAGCAGCGACACGCGGTTGAAGAGCGCGTAGAACGCGCCGAGCGGGCAGAGCCACTTGCAGAACGGGCGGTAGAAGATGACGCTCAGCACGACGACTGTGATGAGCACGCAGAGCTTCCACGAAAAGAGCTTGCCGAGCGCGGCACGGATGCTGCTGTTGACAAGCGAGAGCGGGATAGCGCCTTCGAGCACGCCCTGCGGGCAGAGATATTTGCAGAAGAACGGGTCGCCCATGCCAGCTTCGTTCACCACGAGCACCGGAAGCAGGAAGACCATCACCACCAAGATGACGTATTTGAGGTAGGTCAGCGGCTTTAGGCGCTTGGTGGAGAGCTTTTTGGTCGGGATCTTGTGCAGCAGCTCCTGAAACCAGCCGAACGGGCAGAGGAAGCCGCAGATGAAGCGGCCCAGCAGCACGCCAAGCAGGATGAGGATGCCGGTGATGTAATAGGAAAACTGGAATTTGGACGAGCCGACGACAGCCTGAAACGCGCCGATGGGGCACGCGCCCGCCGCTCCCGGACAGGAGTAGCAGTTCAGCCCCGGCACGCAGACGGTCTTGCCCGCGCCGCGGTAGAGCTCGCCTTTGAAAAAGTTCGGCAGGTGGAGGTTGGTCAAAAGTGCCGCACAGGCCTGCACCAGACCGCGCCAGCGGGCGAGCAGAAAGGAAAATGGTTTTTTCTTATCCAATGCCCACACACTCCAGACATAGTTTGATCGCCTTGTTCAGCACCGTGTCCGCCTCGCCGCGCATCACACCGCAGACGAGAAATGCGAGGCCAAGCAGCAGAAAAAGGATCTGCACCCCGGCCTTTTTGCTCAGTTGCTTACGCAAAAAAATCACCCTTTCTGTTTGCACTGTGGCATAGCCTACACGAGGGAAGTGAATGCATTATGAACGTGGTGCTAAGAAAATCTTAAGATTTTTCCGAGAGGAATTCCACAAGGTGAGGTTCCAAAAAATCGAGGAACGTCCGCGCGGCGGGGGAGAGGTCCGACAGCGTCGCCGCGCCGATCTCGACGATCTGCGGCGGGTCGAGCGGCAGGATGCGCACGCCGCCTGACCAAGCGCGGCCATTGAGCGCGTTGTTCATGGCGAGGCCGAGACCGGCCTCGACCATCGAGTAGGTCGCAAGGGAATCCATCGTGGAAAATTTGAGATTCGGCGTGATGCCGCAGCGCGCGAAAACGTGCGCATCGAGGACTTTGCCAACTCGTTTGGCGACAGCGGCAGCGCCGTGATCTCCGCGCTCGTGGCACAGAATCGGGGAGCAGGGAAGGAAGAGCGTGTGAAGGAGTCGTTTCGCAGCAGCCTTCTTCTGATGCTCGCGATGGGGCTTGCGATGTCGCTCATCATGTACTCAAACGCGAGCACGGCGGTCGGCTTTATGCTCGGGACGCGCAGCGGCGCGGCTTTTGATAAGTTTTGTGAGGTATCGCCGCTGACCGAAATGCGCGGCAAAGGGGTGACATTTTTGAGAAAGCACGAGGTTTTTGCCCATATGGGAAAACCATGTCGAAAGAGAAAAACTTTTGTAAGAGACGCGCTCTGCTTGCTGAACTTCTGTAAAGTGAAACTATTTTACAATTCTTCGAAATGGTAGCGCGGCTTGCCGGCGCTTTTCTTGCCATATTCGATGGCTCTTGTCGGGCAATAGCAGATGCAGGCCATGCACTGTGTGCAGTTGGTTCCCCAGACGGGACGGGCGTTTTGCAGTGTGATGTTATTCAGCGGGCAGAGCTTTTCGCATTTGCCGCAGCCGATGCAGACATCACTTGCGGTAAAGGGATTTGCCTTCACAAACAGCGGATAGAAAACCGGGTTCACCGCGCTGCTCGCGATGCGGTCGTAGAGTTTTTTGCGCGGCGGTGAGAACATGTGTCCTGCGCGGATCGCGGCGATCGCGCGGTCGATGAACGGCTCGGCTTTGGCGACGATCCGGCGCGCCTCCTCGACGGTTGGTGCGTTGAACATGGCGATGAAATTCTCCGGCATGACGATCTGCGCCGTGCCCATGTAGACGAGGCCCTTTTCGCGGCAGAGCGCGCGGTTGTACTTCGCGGCGTTGCCGATCTCGCTGCCGCAGTCCATGACGAACCACGTTTCCCTCGCGCCGCGCAGCTCTGTTCGCAGCAGATGGTCGCGCACGATGCGCGGGATGCGCCAGGCGTAGGTCGGCATGACGAGGACGAGCCGTCCGTTGACGGCGAGCGGTGTTATGTCGCCTGATTTGATGCGGTCATTCAGGCTGATGAGCGTATCGTTCAGCGCGTGTGCGATGCGCTCGGCGATGTGGCGGCTGTTGCCGGTGCCGGTGAAATAGAGTACCATGGCGACCTCCTGTGTCTTTTATTGTATTGCCTCTATTGTACCAGCCGTGGCGCGCGCAGACAAGCGCTTTGTATAGGAAAACCGGCGGAGTAAAGGGACTTGAACCTGAGAGAAAAATCGCCGCAGCTTTTCTTTTTTAACCGAAAGGGGCGAAAGAGGCATATTGCCTCTCGTATACTTGTGTTTCCTGCATTTTCTGCTTGCGGAATGTGGGCGGATATGGTATCTTGAACCATGTGTCCGTCGGCCATTTTTGACTGGCGGTTCACATTCTCTAACTGAACGACCACCGAAAGGCAGGGCTTTTTCTTATGATGATCAACAAACGGCTCATCGGCGCGGTGCCGGAGAGCAAAAAATATATCGCGGGCAACGTCGCGCTGCAATGGTGCTCGCTGTGCGCGAACATCGCGATGATGAGCGCCGTGACGGCGCTGCTCGCCGCGCTGTACGCGGGCAGCATGACGCAGAGTAAGATCGTCACGACCGCCGTGATCGCGCTTGCAGCTGTCGCCGTGCGATACGGCTGTACCGTCGGCGCGTCGCGCATGGGGTATCTATCGTCCAAGGCGGTCAAGAAGACGCTGCGCGGCGCAATCTATGACAAGCTCCTGTGCCTCGGCGCGTCGTATTCCGAGCAGGTCAAAACGTCGGAGGTCGTGCAGGTCGCGGTCGAGGGCGTCGACCAGCTCGAAACGTACTTCGGCGCGTATCTGCCGCAGTTTTTCTACGCGATGCTCGCGCCGCTGACGCTTTTTGTCGTGCTGTGCTTCGTGAGCGTGCCGGCGGCGGTCGTGCTGCTCGTCTGCGTGCCGCTCATCCCCGTCGCCATCGCGGCGGTACAGACATGGGCGAAGAAGCTGCTCTCGAAATACTGGGGGCAGTACACGGCGCTCGGCGACACGTTTCTTGAAAATTTGCAGGGCTTGACGACCTTGAAAATCTATCAGGCCGACGCCTTCAAAAATGATGAGATGAACGTCGAGGCCGAAAAGTTCCGCAAGATCACGATGAAGGTCCTTACGATGCAGCTCAACTCCATCACGATCATGGACCTCATCGCCTACGGCGGCGCGGCGCTCGGTGTTATCATGGCCGCAACGCAGCTGCGCACGGGGAAGATCGACCTTGCGGGCGCGCTGCTCATCATCCTGCTGGCGGCGGACTTTTTCATCCCCATGCGCCAGCTCGGCTCGTTTTTCCATATTGCCATGAACGGCATGGCCGCGAGTGACAAAATTTTCCGCCTTTTGGACCTGCCCGAGCCTGCGCACGGCGGCGTCGACTGCCCTGCGGGCGACATCGTCTGCCGCGGCCTGCGCTTTTCCTACGAGCCGGAGCGCGAAATTCTGCACGGCGTCGATCTGACGATCCCGCAGGGCAAATTCGTCTCGCTCGTCGGCGAGTCGGGCTGCGGCAAGTCGACGATCTCCGCACTTTTGATGGGCCGGAACAAGGGCTACACCGGCTCGATGACCGTCGGCGGCGCAGAGCTGCGCGACATTGAGGAGGCGAGCCTGATGCGGCGCATCACCTACGTCAGCCACCAGAGTTACCTCTTCAAGGGTACGGTACGCGACAATTTGCTGATGGGCAAGCCTGGTGCGAGCGATGATGAGCTCTGGAGCGCGCTCACGCAGGTCAATCTCGCGGACTTTCTCAGAGGGGAAGCGGGGCTCGACACCTTACTTTCCGAGCGCGGCGAGAACCTTTCGGGCGGTCAGCGCCAGCGCCTTGCGCTCGCCCGCGCGCTGCTGCACGACAGTCCGGTGTACATCTTCGACGAGGCTACGTCGAACATCGACGTTGAGAGCGAGAACGACATCATGGCGCAAATTCACGCATTGGCGGGCCGGAAGACGGTGCTGCTGATCTCGCACCGTTTGGCGAACGTCACAGCGTCGGATGAAATTTACGTGCTGGAGCGCGGCAATATCGTTCAGCACGGTACGCACGATGTGCTTTTGAAGCAGGGCGGCGCTTACGCCGCGCTGTGGTCAGCCCAGCAGGTGTTGGAGCACTACGGAGAGGAGGCGGCAAAATGAAAAAGAGAAGCGGTTTTACCGTCATGGCGCGGCTCATCAGACTCGTGAAGCCCCTGAGCGGCTACATGGTGCTCGCCATTTTGATGGGCCTTGTCGGCCACCTCTGTGCCGCGTTCATCACGATTTTCGGCGGCTTTGCCGTGCTTGACCTGCTCGGCTTCACAACGCCCGTCGCGCTCAAGACGACGTTTATCTGTGTGCTGCTCTTCGCGCTCGTGCGCGGCATCTTCCGCTACGCCGAGCAGTCCTGCAACCACTTCATCGCCTTCAAGCTGCTTGCGCTGATCCGCGACAAGGTCTTCCGCGCACTGCGCCGTCTCTGCCCCGCGAAGCTCGAGGGGCGCGACCGCGGCGACCTTATCTCCGTCATCACGTCGGACATTGAGCTGCTCGAGGTCTTCTACGCGCACACGATCTCGCCCGCGGCCATCGCGGCGCTGTTCACGCTCATCATGTGTCTGTTCATCGGGCATTATCACGCGTTGCTCAGCCTTTTGGCACTCGCGGCTTACGTCTGCGTCGGCGTGGTCATCCCGCTCATCACGTCCCGCCGCTCGGGCGATACGGGAATGCGATTCCGCACGGAGTCGGGCGCGCTGTCGGCTTTCGTGCTCGACAGCCTGCGCGGCCTGAACGAGACCATTCAGTACGATCGGGGCGCAGAGCGCCGCGCCGAGATGGATGCGCGCGCCGATGCGCTATCCAAAGAGGAAGCCAAGCTCAAGCGTCTCACGGGCCAGAACATGGGCATCACGAACACGGCCATTTTGCTCTTCGACCTTGCAATGCTGGTTTCTTCCGCGGCGCTGGTGCAGCGCGGAGAGCTGACGTTCGACGGGGCGCTCATCGCGGTCCTTGCGCTGTTCTCGTCGTTCGGCCCCACGGTCGCGCTGGCAAATCTCGGTGCGACGTTGCAAAACACCTTCGCCGCGGGCAACCGCGTGCTCGATATTCTGGACGAAGCGCCCGTCGTCGACGAGGTCACCGGCCAGCCGGAAGTTGAGTTCACCGGCGCGGGGGCCGAGCACGTCACGTTCTCCTACGGCGGGGAGGACATTCTCTCCGACGTTTCCGTCCGCTTCCCGGAGGGGAGCGTCGTCGGCATCGTGGGCCGCAGCGGCAGCGGCAAGTCGACGCTCTTAAAGCTCCTGATGCGCTTCTGGGATGTGCAGAAGGGCCGCGTCCGCCTGTCAGGCACGGACGTTTCCAGCATCAACACGGGGAATTTGCGCGAGATGGAGAGCTTCGTCACGCAGGAGACGCATCTCTTCCACGACAGCATCAAAAATAACCTCCGCATCGCAAAGCTCGACGCGACGGACGATGAGATCGTCGCGGCCTGCAAAAAGGCCGCCGTGCACGACTTCATCATGACGCTGCCGCAGGGCTACGACACGCCGGTCGGCGAGCTGGGCGACACGCTTTCGGGCGGCGAGCGCCAGCGCCTCGGACTCGCCCGCGCGTTTCTGCACGACGCGCCGCTGATGCTCCTTGACGAGCCGACGAGCAATCTCGACAGCCTGAACGAGGCGGTCATCCTGAAATCGCTGCACGAGCAGTGCGCGGGCAAGACCGTCGTGCTCGTGTCGCACCGCGCGTCGACCATGCGCATCGCCGACACGGCCTACTCCGTCGAGCACGGGAGAATGAGCTGATGAAGGATATCGAAACCAAGCGCGAGCGCGAAAAGAGAATGGTCTCGCAGATGATCGCCCTCTACTGCCGCCGCAATCACCACACAAGCGGCGCGCTCTGCCCTGAGTGCGCGGCGCTGAACGACTACGCCTGCGCCCGCTCCGAGCACTGTCCGTTCATGGAGACGAAGACCTTCTGCGTCAACTGCCGCGTGCACTGCTACAAGAGCGATATGCGCGAAAAGATCCGCGCCGTGATGCGCTTTTCCGGCCCGCGGATGATTTTTTATCACCCCGTCGCCGCCGTGCGCCACGTGGTGGAGACAAAGCGCGAAAAAAAGAGACTGGAGAGAGAAAACCGATGAAGCTGAGACGCCTTTTTTTCCTGATCCTCGGCTGTGTGTGCCTTGCGCTCGGCTGCGTCGGCATCGTGCTGCCGGTGCTGCCCACGGTGCCGTTCTTCCTTGCGACGGTGTTCTGCTTTGCAAACTCGTCGGAAAAGCTGCACACATGGTTTCTCGGCACAGAGCTCTATCAAAAACACCTCGACTCATTCGTGAAGAAAAAGGGCATGACCGCGCAGACCAAGGCCGGCATCCTGATGTCCGTGACGCTGCTGATGGCCGTCGGCTTTTTCCTGATGCTGCGAAAAGCGCTCTACATTCCCTGCACTATTCTCGCTATTGTGTGGCTCTGCCACCTCGTCTACTTCCTCTTCGGTGTGAAGACGATCAAGACAGAATGCGAGGAGCAGATTTGAGTAAAAAAAGCGGCAGGGCCACCGGAATGCTCCGGCGGCTCTGCCGCTTTTTTGAGAGAGAGGGGGAAAAATCATGCTTTTTCGAGGCGCAGCGGGCCGTAGAAGTAGCTCGCGGTCGCGCCGCCGTCGATGAGGAAGGTTGAGCCCGTGATGAACGCGCCCTTGTCGCTCATCAAAAGCTCGGCGACGTTTGCGGCTTCGTCCGCCGTGCCGGGGCGTCCCGCGGGGCATTTGGCGAACATGTTCTTGTAGAAGTCGCTGCGCGGGCCGCTGAACTCGTCGAGCGCCAGCGGCGTGACGATGATGCCGGGGGCGATGTCGTTCAGGCACGCGCCGCGCTTGCCCCATTCGACCGCCTGCGCCGTGATGCGCTTCTCGTTGCAGCGCTTCGCCATCTGATAGGCATGGAGCGTGTCACGGATGTTCTCGGGCTGCAAAAAATCGAGGGACAGCAGCTCCTCCGTCGGCGTGGTGGCGAGCTTTTCGTCCTGCTCCGCCGTCAGGGCGGGCATGCGCCAGCAGGACTGGCTCGAGATCGTGACGCCCACGCCGCCCGGTGCGATGACCCTGCCGACCTCTTCTAAAAGTACCGCCGTACCGTAGAGGTCGACCTTCAGGATCGCCTCGATGGGCGCCTGACTGGGCGACACACCCGCAGCGTTGACGAGCATCTTGATCTCGCCGTACTTCTGCCCCTCGGCGATGAGGGCCTTGATGGACGAGCGGCTCGAGAGGTCCATCTCGACGGGCGTGACATCGAAACCTGCCTCGTTCATCGTTTTGGCGATAGCCTGCGCATTCTCTAATTACTTGTCGCCTACAACGATTTTCATACCCGCGCCCATGCGGCGGGCGATGGCCATGCCGATCTGTCCGGCACCGGCCCATAACATGACATCTTTCATCGTTTTTCTCCTTACAGCAGCGCCTTGACACTCTGCGCCCAGGTGTTGATCTTGCTTTCCGGCGTTTCCAGATGGTCGCCGCCATTCGAGTCGAATTTCACCTGCATATCACAGGCGAAGTCCGCGCCGGGGCAGGCGGCCTTCATATCCTTGATGACGCGGCCCGGCCAGCCGCCGTTTGTCATAAACGGCACAACGGTCTTGCCTGCAAAATTCTGTCCATGCAGGAATGCCTTCACGGCGGGAGCCATCGTGTACCACCACGTCGGCGTGCCGACGGCGATGACGTCGTAGTCGGCGACGTTGACAGAGAGTGGCTTGAGCTCCGGCTCAAAGCCCGCGTTCACCTCGCGCTGGCCCTGATCGACCACATCATTGTAGCTGCCGGTATACGGCACGGCGGTGTCGAGCCTCACAAGATCGCCGCCGGCGACGCTCTGCAACGCTTTTGCGGTGCGCTCGGTGTTGCCGCACGACCAGGAGTAGTAAACGATCAGGAGCTTTTTCATTTTGCGAACTCCTCAACCCACTGGACAAGCGCGCTCTTCGCCTCGTCCACGTGGCTGCCGTGGATGGCGAGGCCCTTCGTGACCGCCGCGCCATGGGCAGCCTTGCGGATGTCGTTTTCGGTATCGGAAAGGCCGCTGCCCTCGTGCGTGCAGAAGGGGTGGATGGTCTTGCCCGTGAAGTCGTAGTGCTCGAGGAAGGTGTAGACCGCCATCGGCATCGTACTGCAATAGTTGGGGTAGCCGAGGTAAATTTCATCATAGGCGTCGAGGTCATCGGGCAGATCCAACACCGCGGGACGGGCGTTTTTCTGCCAGTCCTCACGCGCCTGCGCCACACAGGTCTTGTAGTCGTCTGAATAGGGCTCGGCCTGCTCAATTTTGTACAGCTCGCCGCCGGTCAGATCCGCGAGCATCTCAGCAACCTTTTCGGTGTTGCCGACGGAAATGCGGCGGTACGCGCCGCCGAAGTAGTTCTCTCCCGCGCGGGAGTAAAATGCGATCAATGCTGCCATTGTTTCGCTCCTTTCTTATCGCTTTGCGCCAAGAGCGGCGCATGGTTTTTGTTGATACCACCATTGTAAACCGCCGCGCCGCGGGTATCAATTCCGGTTTTGCGGCTTTCCTATAAGAAAAACTGATATGAAAAAAGGCGGAGCCATCGGCTCCGCCTTTCTGCTTTCGTTCAGGTATCAAATTGTCCTTTGAGCAGCCGCGCGAATTCCGGCACGTAGGGGTTCACGTTCTCCTTTTTCCAGAACACGCAGTATGTGCGAAGAAGCGGCGCACCGTTTCGCACGAGCGGCACACGGGTGAGCGGTTCGGCCGCCTGCCTTTCGCCGCCCTCCAGCGGCAAAAAGCCCCTGCCGCCCGCGACCAGAAGGCGCGCCTCCTCCAGATTCTCGGCATACAGGAATTCACTTGGAAAGCCGAGTACAATGCGGCTGAATTCCTGCTCCGCCTCCCGCTCCGGCGGCGGGGCGATCAGAATGCAGGGAAAATTCTTGAGCTCTGCTGGTGCGACCGCCGCCATCTGCGCGATTGGGCTGTGGGCGGAGACTTCAATCAGGGCGGGCCGGGCTGCAAGGATCAGATTTTCGTAGGCGTCGGAAACAAGCGGCGCTGATCGTTGAGCGTGATCTCGACCAGATCCTCGCTCGGCATATCACACAGCTCCCCATGGCTGCCGTACGCGATGGAGACGCTGCCGTCGGGATACCTCGCCGAAAAGGCCGCGAGCGCGCGGTGGAACTCTCCCCCCTGCATAGGTGCGCAGGTAGCCGATCTCCAGATTCGCCGCCTCGCCCTTGGCGATCTTCGCCGCCTTGGCGCACATGCGGTCGCAGTCCGCTGTGAGCAGCAGGCTCTTACGGTAAAAGTATTCGCCCGCAGGCGTGAGCGAAAATGAGCGATTTTTGCGCACGAGCAGCGCAAAGCCCAGCTACGCTCCAAGGACTGCCCCTGCTGGGAGATGGCTGACTGCGAGATGAAATTTTCCTCCGCCGCGGCGGAAAAGCTCCCGAGACGCACGACGGATTGAAAGTATTTGAGCTGCTTGAGCATGATGCACCTCCTGATATCTAAATGACGATCCCCTCGCAGTGGTCAATCTCGTGCTGGATGATCTCCGCCGTCCAGCCGGTGAAGATCTTGAGGCGTGTTTGGAATTTTTCGTTCTGCCACTGGACTTTGACGGTCTGGAAGCGCTTTGCCTTGCGCGTGCCGGTGAGGGACAGGCAGCCCTCCTCGGTGTCGTAGGGGCCGGACTTTTTGACGATGACGGGGTTGAACATGAGCATGTATTCGCCGTCATTTTCAAAAGCGATGATGCGCTTGTTGACGCCGATCATGTTCGCCGCCATACCGACGCAGCCGTCCTTGTGGGCGATTAGCGTGTCGAGAAGGTCCTGCGCGGTGTTGAGATCGTCCGCCGTGGCGGCTTCGGCCTTTTGGGCGAGGAAAACTTCAGCTTTGCATATTTCACGAATCATGGCGTTCCTCCTGCGCGGCATTCTGCTGCTTGTAATGTGTGCCCCAGACGACCATGGAATCGAGGATTGGCTTTAGGCTGTAGCCGGTCTCGGTCAGCGTGTATTCGACGCGCGGAGGGACTTCGGCGTAGACCTTGCGGGTGAGCAGGCCCTTGGCCTCCATATCGCGCAGCTGCGCGGTCAGCACCTTCTGCGTCACATGGCCGATGGACTTTTTAAGTTCACCGAAGCGCTTGGTGCTGTCCATCAGGTCGCGCAGGATGAGCACCTTCCATTTGTCGCCGATGAGCATCTGCCTGCATGGAAACGATGGCGTGCCGTCCACGGCACAGTTCCCGCAGCTCATAAATGTTTTCGGGATGCAGGGTAGACTCGGAGAAGTGTCCGAAACGAATCACCTCTGCGATGAGCAGGGCGTCCCGCGGATCTGTTTTGGCCTGACGGATATAGAAGCTGCGGATGGAGTTGGTCTGCACCGGGTTGATGACCTGAACACGGAAGCCCTCCTTCTGAAGTCTGGTAAAAAGAGCGAGCCAGTAGTGTCCGGTGGCCTCCATTGCAAAGGAAACCTCGTCAAGCGGCAGCTTGGCCTTGGTGAGCATGGCCAGCAGCCGATTGTACCCGGAGCAGTTGTTGGTGAAGGAAAACGGCTTGATGATGACGGCGCCCTCGCCGTCGATCACCGCTGCCTCGTGCTTCCTCTTGGCGATGTCGATCCCAACGATGTACATAGTGCAGGCTCCTCTCATGTTCAAATTACGGACATTCCTCGTGCGGCTGAAGGTCACAACCTGTTGCGAGATTAGAAGAAAGCGGTTCATCGCTTCGACATCCGGCTCATAAGTGACATCCCACAGGGCAGAGGTTCCAGTCTGTGCGCAGTAGACTTGGCTACAAAGATAGAAGCAGGAAATTCTCTGTCCGCATGAGAATATTATATCATCGCTCTTGAGAGCGTTGATACCAGTTTTGAAGGTGTTTTGTGGGGAGATATCCCCGTTCGAAAATATAACAAGATAAAGGGCCGCAGTCGCAAGCGCCCGCGGCCCGGCCTCAAAGCCCCGCAGTGCGGGGCTTTCCAAGGTTTTGAAACCGCAGTCTAAGGTGCACCTTGAGAGGTGTTTTCGCAGTCTTGGGTGAACGTCAGACACAGAAAAGGCCCGTGACAGCGGACTTTTCGAGGTGACCGTTCCGCAGGCGGTTGAGAAATTTTCTGTTTTCAACCACTCAAAAAAGTGATTTCAGCACAGCGGCAATTTTCGGAGTAAAACGTGCATATTTTGAGCCGCTGTAGTCAATGGAAAGGATTCTTTGACCGTCCGAAAATCGCACCGCTGAAACCAAAGAGAACGCCCCCAGCAGCGCAAAAATTGCGCCGCAATAGGCAAAGATAAGGCGGCGTGGTCTAAGCGCAAATGATAACTTTCTGATAACAGTTTCGCTTTTCGGTAGCTTTGTCCCCTTGATTACGGTATTGCTCGTTGCGAAAGGGGCTGATACCATGCCAAAAAGACGAGCAAACGGCGAGGGCAACATCCGAAAACGCAAGGACGGACGCTGGGAGGGCCGCTACACAGTCGGCCACGATCCCGAAACAGGGAAGTCCATCATCAAGAACGTCCTCGGCAAAACACAGGCAGAAGTGAAGGAGAAACTGAAAAAAGCCATCGAGGAAAACGTCGGCATCGACTACGGACGGGCCAAGACCTACACGGTGGGTAGCTGGCTGGAAGTCTGGCTGGAAAACTACGCGAAAATCAAGCTGCGCCCGTCCACGTTCAAGACCTCGCAAGGCTTTTTGAAGAACCACATCAAGCCGCAGATCGGTGGCATCTCGCTGGCAGACCTGACCTCGCTGGACTTGCAGCGGTTCTACAAGCACCTGCTGGACGGCGGTCGGGTAGACCGCATCGAGGCGAAAAAGAAACCGAAAGGTCTGGCTCCAAAAACGGTGCGGAACATCCACCAGATGATCGGCTCGGCGTACAATCTCGCTATGGAGCAGAAGTTGGTGAGCAAAAACCCGACACAGGGCTGCGCCTTGCCGAAAGTCGAACACAAGGAAATGAAAACGCTGACCGCTGATCAGCTCAGCGCCTTCTTCCGCGAGGCCAGGGACAGCGGCGTGTTCGCCCTGTACTACATCGATCTGACCACCGGCTTGCGGCGGGGCGAACTGTTGGGACTGAAATGGACGGACGTCGACCTCGACCGTGGCGTGCTGAAAATCCAACGGGCCATTTCCCGGCAAAACGGCAAAGTGGTGGAAGCCCCACTGAAAACGAAAAACGCCTACCGCACACTGCCACTGTCGGCAGACGCGATAAGCGTTCTGAAAATGCAGAAATGCAAAGTAGGGAACAGCGAATGGGTGTTCCCGTCACCAACAGGAGGCCCCATGTCCCCGGACAGCGTGCTGCACATGCTCCAGCGGGTTCTGAAACGGGCGGGGCTGCCCCGCATCCGCTTTCACGACCTCCGCCACACCTTCGCGACGATGGCCCTGCAAAACGGCGTGGACGTGAAAACGGTCAGCAGTATGCTCGGACACTACTCCG